>Ga0265313_10000472_pt1 | contig 42081 bp, 30 predicted proteins | sample 4123metaG_FD_203122 | JGI IMG/M metagenome (GOLD analysis project Ga0265313, IMG submission 203122) | Rhizosphere microbial communities from Carex aquatilis grown in University of Washington, Seatle, WA, United States - 4-1-23 metaG | ecosystem: Host-associated > Plants > Roots > Rhizosphere >... | reverse complement strand
AACCGGACCGCTGTCGACCGCGGGACTCTAGCGTTCAGCCTCCTCACAATTTTGCGGGCGGCTTCGAAAAACGGATTTAGTCGCGGCGCCGCGCTCGCTCCGCACGCGTCGCGAACTAAGGTTCATGGGCGCTCATGCGGTGTGCAGTTGTCTTGGCGCTCGGGGATCCGCGTTCGGCGGACGCGAGCACTTGGATCGACGCCGTCGCGTGGCTGCGCCAGGAGCTCTCCGGGCTTGGCTATCGCGTCAGTGTCATCGACGGCGAAGACGTAGAGGGGGACCTCGCCCACGCTCTGGTGGGGGTGACCCCCCAGGACGACGTCTTCGTCCATGTCAGCGGTCGTTTGGCGGATCTCGGCGTGGTCCGCACGGCGGGGGGACGCTGGGTGCGGCTGCAGACCCTCGGCGAGGCGATCGCGGAGCGCGGGGGTCCCAACGTTTCCATCTTCGCGGAGCTCATTCACGAATTCGGTCCGTACGACACGCGAATCGCAAACGATCACGTCGACTCCATCGTGGCGGGGATTGGGGCGCACGCGCGAGGGTATGCGCTCGTTGCCGCGGTGCGTGCGGCGTCCGCGCCCGTCGAAGGGCTCGCGTTGACTCGGCTCTTCCTCGATACGGGCCGCACGACCGGAGAGGGCGGCGCGCTGATTTCGTCCGCCGTGTACGACCGGATTGCAAACATGCCCGAAGGCCGCGCGAGCGCACAACGGTTTACGTTCGTCCGAGGCGCGTCCGAACGACCGGCACCTCCCGTTCGCTCGTTCGCCGCCGATCGTCCGCTCCCGTCGTTCGCGTCCGAGGCCCCTCTTCCGTCCTATTCGTCGGAGCCGCTCCCGTCGTTCGCGTCCGAGGCCCCTCTTCCGTCCTATTCGTCGGAGCCGCTCCCGTCGTTCGCGTCCGTGGGCCTGCCGTCGTTCCCAGCGGGCCCGCCTCTCCCGTCCTTCGGGTACGACGAGCCCCTCCCTTCTTTTGTCTCCGAGACCGACGCCCCCCTTCCGTCCTATTCGTCGGAGCCGCTTCCCTCGTTCGCGTCCGAGGCCCCTCTTCCGTCCTATTCGTCGGAGCCGCTCTCGGTCGCATCCGAGCCGGTGCACCGGCCGTCGTCGGCCGGCGAATCGATCGACGAACAGATCACCCAAGCGACCGAGGCCGGCGACAGCGCGCGCGTGGTGGAACTTCGGCGCGAGCGCCTCCGGGGGTTCGAATCCGGTCGCCTTCGCGTCCGTGAGCTCATCGCCATCGCCCGCATTCTGCAGGTGGAGCTCGCTGACGCCTCGGGCGCCATCGACGCGCTCGAGGAAGCGCGCGCGATCGAACCCCATCGGGTCGGTGTGCTGCAAGCGCTTCGGCGCGGCTACGAGCGGAGGGGCAGCTGGGAGAAGGTCTTCGAAGTGACCGGAACCCTCGCCGATCTCGCCGCGTCGCCGACCGAACGTGCGGAACTGCGCGTCGCGCAAGCTCAAGTGGCGCTCGATCAGCTGCATGATCACGACACGGCACTCGCCCTCCTCGAGAAGGCCCTCGAGAACGACCCGACCCACGAGCGCGCGCTCGCCGTGTTCGATGCGCTCCATGCGCTCCGGCCACGAACGGTCGACGCCCCCGCCGCGACTGGCGGCGCCGACGAGTCGGACTGGGAAAAGACCGAAGGCGCGAGCGGCACGTCGGAGGACGACGACGAAACCGTCGCGTTCGACGTGACCGAGGGCGACCTCCTGAGCACGTTGGCAGACGGCGAGTTGGCTGCGCAAGAGCTGCCCAACGATCCGGTCGACCCGGCCGTCCATGCGACGGCCTTCGCGGAGCATTGGCGAGAAGGGAGGACCGATGCGGCGTTTCTCGCGGCCCTCGCGCTAGAAGAGCTCGGCGCGGCCGATGTCGACCAACAGATTCTCGTCGACCAGTTTCGCTCGGTCGCGCCCATCCGCGCTCGCGGATCGCTGGAGGAGGACGCGTGGAAGCTCCTGCGGGTCACCGGTCCGAGCGACTGCGTCGCCGCGCTGTTCGGAGCCGTCGCACGCGCCGCGGTTGCGATGCGCATCGAAGAGCTCGTCGCGCGAAAGGCGCTGGTCAGTCTCGACCTCGCCACGCGACTTGACGAAAAGAGCACCGCGTCGATCATGCGAAGCTTCCAATGGGCGGCGCGCGTGCTGGGAGTCCCGTGCCCCGCCCTTTACCTCATGGACGAGGTGCCCGGGGACATCGCGGCGGTCTGCGCGGTGGAACCGTCGACCGCCCTGGGGCCGTCGGTGTTGAGCGGTCGGTCGGCCAAAGAGCTCGCGTTTCTCGCCGGACGCCACCTGACCTACTACCGCCCGGAGCATCAGGTGCTCGTCTACTTCCCGACGGGCGAAGACCTCACGCGTCTGCTCGTGGCCACGATCGAAATCGGGGCGCCCGGCACGTTCCCCGCTGGATCCGACAGCTCAGTCGGTCTGCTCGGCGATCGCCTGAGCCGTCATCTCACGGCGGCGGAGCGAACGGCCATCGCTTCCGCGAGCCAAGAGCTCGACGAAAAGGTCGATCTCGGGCGATGGGCGCGGAACATCGAGCTCACCGCCGGCCGCGCGGGGCTGCTCTTGTGCGGCGACCTCGCCACCGCGGCCAGCCTGGTTCGCTCCGAGTCGCGACCATTCGGCGGGCTGACCTCGGACGACCGCCGCCACGACCTCATCTCGTTCGTGGTTTCGGCCGAGCACCGTGAGCTCCGAGATCGTTACGTGCTCTCCGCGGCAGGCAGTGCGGCCCCGCCGCCCGCCGCCGCTCCAGGAAGCCCGATTCCTCAGCGCTTTTCCATTGGCACATAGTCGCGAACGGTCCGACCCGTATAAATCTGCCGGGGGCGGGCGATCTTCGTGTTCGGGTCCTCCACCATCTCCCTCCAGTGCGCGACCCAGCCCGGGAGGCGTCCGAGAGCGAAGAGAACCGTGAACATGTTCGTGGGAAAGCCCATCGCCCGGTAAATGATGCCCGAGTAGAAGTCGACGTTCGGGTAGAGCTTTCGCTCGACGAAGTAGCTGTCTTTGAGCGCCGCCTCTTCCAGCGCCTTCGCGATGTCGAGGAGCGGGTCGGGCTTGCCGAGCTTGGCGAGGACCTTGTCGGCCGCCGCCTTGATGATCTTCGCCCGCGGATCGAAATTCTTGTACACGCGGTGTCCGAAGCCCATCAGCCGAAAATGGCTGCCCTTTTCTTTGGCGAGCTTCACGTATTTGCTCACGTCGTTTCCGTCCGCGTGAATCAGCTCGAGCATCTCGAGCACTTCCTGATTGGCGCCGCCATGAAGCGGCCCCCAGAGCGCGCAGATGCCGGCGCTGATCGACGCGAACAGATTTGCTTTGCTCGAGCCGACGACGCGCACCGTGCTCGTCGAACAGTTCTGCTCGTGATCCGCGTGGAGGATGAGAAGGAGATTCATCACCCGCACGAGCTCAGGATCGAACTCGTACTCCTCGGCCGGGACCGAGAACATCATGTTCAAGAAGTTCTCGCAGTAAGACAGGCTGTTCTTCGGATAGACGAACGGCTGCCCGATCGACTTCTTGTATGCAAACGCAGCGATCGTGCGCACCTTCGAGATCAGCCTCGCGATCGTGATGTCGCGCTGTTGCACGTTGTCGACGTCGAGGGCGTCCGGGTAGTAGCTCGAGAGCGCCGCGACCATCGCCGACAGGATCGCCATCGGGTGCCCCGTCGGCGGGAAGCCTTCGAAGAAGTGCTTCATGTCCTCGTGCAAGAGCGAATGGCGGGTCAGCGTCTCGCTCCAGGTTTGCAGCTGCTTCTCGTCGGGCAAGTCTCCGTAGATGAGCAGGTACGCGGTCTCGACGAACGTCGAGTGCTGCGCCAGCTGCTCGATGGGTATGCCGCGATAGCGGAGGATGCCCTTGTCGCCGTCGATGAACGTGATGGCGCTCTTCGTCGACGCGGTGTTCATGAAGGCCGGGTCGAGCGTCACGTAGCCGGTCTTCGCGCGAAGCTGCGCGACATCGATCGCGTGTTCGTTCTCGGTGCCGACGACGACGGGCACCTCGAGCTCGGCGTCCCCAAGCGAGATTTTCGCCTTTTCGGTCATGGAATCCTCGGCTGTGGCAAACGACGTCGCACTATAAGACAAAACGGTGACTGGCGCAGTGCGTAAACAAACGCGGCCGCGTCGTTCTCTCGGAGCCCTGCCGCACTAACGCCATTTCAGGCGTCGCTCGTCGGACTGCGCCATCGACAGGCGGCGCTGCTCTTGCACGAGGGCTGCGTAGGTCTGCGGGACGCGCACGTCGCGGCCGAGCGCCAGCATGACCCGGAGGGCCGCCTCGGCGTCGTCGCTCGCGCGGTGCGCGTTGTCGTGCGCAATGCCAAGGCGGGACGCGACCTCGCCCAGGGCGCGCGAGCGCTCCCCCTGCTGCAGCTCGCGAGCCCAAACGAGCGGATCCAGCCACTCCACATTCTTCCGCAACGCCGCGGGAAGGTCCTCCTCGGAGAGGCCGGCACGGGCGATCTCGCTGCGAAGGAAAGAACGGTCGAAGGCCGCGTTGTAAGCCGCTGGCACGCATCCGGCGAGCATCGCGACGATCTCGCGAGCGACGACCTCGAACGGAGGAGCGTCTTTGACGTCGTCGTCGGTGATCTTGTGCACCTCCATGGCCTCTTTGGGGATGGGCCTCCCGGGGTTGACCAGCCAGTTCTTGCGCTCGAGGATCTCGCCGCCGCGCGCGATCGCGACGCCGACCTCGACCACGCGGTCCGCGGAGGTGTCGGTCCCCGTCGTCTCCACGTCGACCAGCGCGATCGGCAAATCGCACCACGCGGCGTCCGGCGCGAGCTCTTCGACCAGACCCCGCACCACCGTCCGGAGCAGGTGCGCGATCCCGGCGTAGTGCCGCCCCGTGGGGAAACACCCGCAAGCCTCGAAGGCGACTGCCCTCACGTTGCGATCCCATACCACGCTCCCAGACGGCGAGCGCTCAAGACTGCGTCATCTCGCGGTGACCGCCGCAATTTCACCGTCGACCCAGTCGCCGATGTCGGCTTTGGCGTCGTATTCGCGGCCGTCGATGAAGAGCGTCGGCGTACCTTTGACCCCGAGCGTTTCCGAGAGCTTGCGGTCGGCTTCGATCCGTGTCGTGGCCGGCGCTCCCGCCATGTCGGCGTGAAACCGATCGAGGTCCAGGCCGATGGCCCGCGCGTAGCTCGTGAGGTCGTTCTCTTCGAGATGCTGGCCGTTGGCGAAGAGCTTGTGGTGCATCTCCCAGAACTTGCCCTGCATCTGGGCCGCGATCGCGGCGCGCGCGGCCGCCTCGCCGTGGGCGTGCATCGCGAGCGGGAGAAACTTGTAAACGAAGCGCACTCTGTCCTTGCGCTTCTCCCAGAGCTCGTCGAGTTCGGGGGCGATCTTCTGGCAAAACGGACACTCGAAATCCGCGAACTCCACGATGACGACGGGCGCGTCGTCTACCCCGCGAGACGGCGACCCCTCGAGCGGAATGGCGTGAGCCGAGGCCGGGTCGAAGCGGGCTTTGTAGAGGCTCCGCACCTGCTCGCGCGTCATTCCCTCGCGCACGGCCTTCGCGATCGCCACCGAAGCCGGCGTGCACGCGGCGCACGGGCGCTTCTCGATGACGCATTGGCCGAGCGGCACCGCGACCGTCGAACAGGGTGCCGGAAGCTCCGTGACATAGTCCGAAAACTCGTGTCTCTCTCTCGCGGTAAAGTCGTGCGTGTCGACGCCGGGGACGTCGACGATGGCACTGGCAACGGGCGATCTCGGGCTCGCGTCTGCGCCCCCACAGCTCACCCCTCCCGCACCCGCCAGAGCGAGCAGCAGGAAGAATGCCGGCGACCGCTTCGCCATCCCGCGCCCTCAGTGAGGCTTGGCCGGTGCGGACGCCGCTTCGACCGCCGTGGGTGCCGCGGACGCGGAAGCCGCGGGGGCGACGCCGAGCTCCGCCGCCACGCGATCCTCGAGCGACTCTTCCTGCTCGATGTCGAGCTCGCGGCCGTTCACGTATATCGTCGGTGTCCCCTTGACCTTGAGATCTTCGCCGAGCTTTCGGTCGTTCGCGATTCGGTCTTTGATGACCGCCGATTCCATGTCGGCCTTCCACTTGGGGACGTCGAGCCGGAGCATTCGCGCGTAGCGCTCGAGGTCGGCGTCTTCGAGGTGCTGCTGGCGTTCGAACAGCAGGTGCTCCATTTCCCAGAACTTCCCCTGCGTCCCGGCGGCAAAAGCCGCGCGCGCGGCGGGCTCGCCGCGCGTGTGGAACGCGAGCGTGTAGCTCTTGTAGACGAGGCGCACTTTGCCCGGATGGGCGCTCATCATCGCGTCGATCGTCGGCACGGCACCCGCACAGTGCGGGCACTCGAAGTCGGCGAGTTCGACGACCGTGACCGGGGCGTCGTCGGGGCCCTTCGTCGGCGAGCCGTCGAGCGGGATGGCCTTGGCGGCACTCGGGTCGAACCGGTCCTTGTAGGCGCGCCGTACCTGCTCTTCGGACGCGCCGTTGCGCACCGCCCCCGCGATCCATTTGGCCGCCCGGGTGCAGGCGGTGCATGGACGTCGCTCTTGCACACATTGCGCGATCGGCACCGGCACGTTCGTGCATGGTGCGATCAGTTCGCCGACGAGGGCGCTCCACTCGTGCCGTTCGCGCGGTGTCATCGGGCTGGTGTCGATGCCCGGCAGAACCGTGTCCTTTTGCTCGGTGGCCGCCGGGACGGACGCGGCGGCTTGTGGCCCCGGGCTACTAGCGCTCGAGTCACGGCAGCTCGACCATCCCAAGACGGCGAGCCCGAGGGGCAAGAGGCCAGCGGCCTGGAGGGCGATTCGCAAGGCGCACCTCCATTAGCCCTTTTTCGGCCTAGCTTCCAGTGAGGCGGGGCCCCGGCCTCGCAAGGCTCTCTCGCAGGGCGCGTCGAGCGAAGGTGGCGGGCCCTCCCCGTGCCACCCCGGCCGACCCCGGCCTCAGGGCGACATCGAGGCGATCCACGTGTTCAGGAGCGCGACGTCGTTTTGGTCGACGAGGTGGGTCGCGATGGGGGGCATCTGCACCACGCCGTCTCGCCGGGACACCGTCCAGGAGACGGAGCTGTGGGCCACGTTGCCGGGGGCGATACGCCAGAACCCTCCGGCGTCCAGTCCGTAGGGCGTCAGGATGCTCGGGACCTTGTACGCCGTCGTCCACGTGTCGGTCTCTTGCACGGTCGTCGGGAGGGCGCCGTTGGGGTCGCCGGTGAGCTTCAAGAAAAGACCGTACACGCTCGCCCCCGCGTTCGGATTTCGGTTGTGACACGACGTGCCGCAGTTGGCGTGCAAGAAGGCGAGCGCGCCGAGCGTCGTCGGGTCCGCTCCGGGAATGGTCGGCACCGCGGGGGGCGGGCGCGACAGAGTTTGCAGTTGGACGAGCGCTTGCAAGTTGAGACCGCTCGACTGAGGCATCGAAAGCCCGACCATCTCGAAGCCGAGCACGAAGTCGTTCGCGCCGCCGTGGCATTTCTCGCACGCGCTCACGGGCGGAATTTCGTACGGCAACCCGCGCGCGTTGGGCACGCCCGCGGTGACGCTCGGGGCCGCGCTCTGGTCATCGGACCAGGCGAACGTGGCCCGAAACCAGATCGACGGAGCGTCTTTGCGCAAGAAGCGCGTCTCGATGCGCTGGCCGAGGAGGCGAAACTCCTGCCAGATCTTGGCGCCGACGGGGAACGACCAGTTGTTCGGATCGGTCGTGTCGATCTTTTGTCCAGGCGGTAGCCAGATCCACCGCGACGAATCGGCCCCGTCCGCCCACATCGTGGCGCCGGGCAGATACCCCCGCACGTCGGGAGCGAGCGCGAGCTGCGTCCAGTTCGCGTAGAGTCCGGTGCACGCGAGAGCGACCGGGTCGGTGCCCGCCTCGCAGTTGGGCGGGGGTCGCGCGTCTCCCGAGACGTCATCGCCTGCTCCGGTCGACGAATCATCGTCGCCGCCCCCGTCGTCGGCCGCGTTGCTCGGGATGATCAGGTTGCCACATGCAGGAACCGCGATGGAGCCCAGCGCGGCGGCGGCGAACAACGACTTCGCAACGGTGCGGTGCATGGCACCGCAAAACGTAAAGAGGCGAAGGTCGAAACGTCAGCGGATCGGCGGCTCCGGCCGACCATGCGCCGCGTAGAGGCGGGCCCCGTTCGCGCCGACGAGAGCGCCGAGAAGCGCGCCGACCGCGACGTCGCTCGGGAAGTGAGCTCCCAAGTAGACCCGAGAGGTCGCCACGAGCGCGGCGAGGACGGCGGCGAGCCCCACGGCGATGCCTCGGAGGCAGGGGGATGCCGGCCGGATGGCGGGCAACGCCAGAGCGAGAAAGGCGGCGACGCAGAAGCTGCCGGCCGCGTGGCCGCTCGGGAAGGAAGGATCGTGGGGAGCGCCGATGGGCTGGGGGAGCCCGAGGGCGATCCACGGCCGCACCCGGCCGACCACTCGCTTGAGCACCCAGACGAGGACGGCCTGGACCGCAAGCGCCAGGGCGAGCGATGCGGCGAACCGCCTCGTGCGGGCGTTGCCGATCATCGGAGCGAGCGCCAGCGCCGACCAGCCGCCGCCGAAGAGAGTGAGTGCGATCATGAAAGACCCCCAGGTCCCGTTCGCGCCGCCGTACACGGCGAAAAATGCCTCTCTATCGAAGTCGAACCCGGGCATCGCGCGAAATGGTAGCGCGGCCCCGGGTCGACCGAGTGGCCCTTTCGGGCTGGCCCAGGCTAAAGTCGCCCGCCCTCGCATCCCGGCCGCGCATGGCACGCCCACAGCTCGAACTGGCCGTACGCGATCCCGGCTTCACGCCGAGTGTCCGCGACATGCACGCGCTCGTGGACCTGCTCGGAAACGACGATCTCGTCAAGCACGCCGAGAGAGCCATCGCGCGCGTCGGCGTGCCCGGCCTGCGGGTCTTGCGCGAGCGTTTCGCCTCGGCGGCTGGCCCGGTCCGAGCCCGGGTACTCCGGGCGATCGGGCGGCTGGCCGACGACGCGGCCGCTCGCTCCGTGCTCCTCGCCGCGCTCGAGGACGCCGATCCGAAAACGCGACGCAACGCCGCGATCGCCCTCGGGCACACGCGCGCGCCGGAAATCGAAGACGCGCTCCTGGCCGCGTGGAACAGGGACGGTCGCGTGGAGATGCGCCGATCGATCGCAGCTTCCCTGGGCAAGATCGGCACTGCCCGCTCGCTCGCGCTCCTGCGCGAGGCGTCGCGCGCGGACGACGGCGAGCTCGCGCGCATCTCGGAGCGCGCCGCCATGATGGTGGAAAGGACCGAATCCCGATCGCAGCGCGGGCGGCTCGATGCCGAAAAGGTGCCGAGCGGCCCGGTTCTCATCGAAATCCTCGCGCGACGGGGGCTCGAAGAGATGCTCGCAGACGAGCTGGCGGTCGTTCCCGGCGTGGCCGGCGCAGCCGTGGCCGGCCCGGGCGTCGTGCGCGCCCAGTTGACCGGATCGATGGGGTCTCTCTTCCGGGCCCGTACGATGCTTTCGTTTCGCTTCCCGCTTCCCGCCGTCGAGATCGAGAGCGGCGAGCCCCCGGATGAAGCCATCGCCCGGGCCGTGACGAGCGCTCATGCCGAGCAGGTCTTCTCGACCTGGACCGTAGGCGCGGTCCGATATCGCATCGCGTGGCGAGAAGGTGGGCACAGGCGCGCGGCCTCGTGGCAAACGGCGCGAGCCATCGCGCGGCGCGCACCGGCAATCGTCAACGATCCGACCGCATCGCTCTGGGAGCTCGTCATCGGGTCGATGCCACGCGTCGTCGAGGTCGCGGTCGTGCCGCGCGCGCTCGAAGATCCGCGCTTTGCGTGGCGCCGCCGCGACGTCCCCGCGGCGTCGCACCCGACGATCGCGGCGGCCCTCGCGCGCGTCGCGGGGGCGCGCTCGGGCGATGTCGTGTGGGATCCATTCGTCGGCTCGGGCGCGGAGCTCGTCGAGCGGGCCCTGGCCGGTCCCTATTCGTCGCTGGCGGGTAGCGACATCGACGCGGGCGCCCTGGCGGCGGCACGAGAAAACCTGGGCTCGGCGGGCGTCCCCGCGCGCCTGGAACAGGCCGACGCACTGGTCCACGCGCCGCGCGGCGTGACCTTGATCATTACGAATCCCCCGATGGGCCGTCGCGCCGCGCGCAGCCCCGATCTCGGGGACAACCTCGACCGATTCGTGGCCCATGCCGCGACCGTGCTCGTTCCCGGCGGTCGCCTCGTGTGGATTTCGCCGTCGCCCAAGCGGACGCGGGCGACCGCGGCGCGCGCTGGACTCTCCCTAGACTGGGCGCGGCTCGTCGACATGGGCGGCTTCGAGGGCGAGATGCAGCGGTGGATACGCCGCGAGTAGCTTCGCTGGGCCACGAGAAATAGGGACAGGCCCTCTAGCCCTCGGGTCGCTCGCCGAGCTGCCTGCGCAGAACGGCGCGGAGCGCGTTGTGCTCGAGCGGCTTTTCGATGCGCGGATTCGCGACCGTTTCGAGGAACCGCACCGCGCGCGGCGTGAATGCGCCGCCCGTCATGAATACCATGCGCCGCGCTTGCTCGGCCTCGACTCCCGCGATGGCCTCGTACACTTCCATCCCGCTCATCGTAGGCATCATCAAGTCGCAGAGGATCGCGTCGAAGCGGGCGCCGGCGCGCACTTGCTCGACCGCGCCGAGCGGGTCGCTCGTGACGAGTACGTCGTGCTCGCCGTCCAGCAAACGCTGCACCGCGCGGGCCATCATAGGCTCGTCGTCGATTACGAGGATGCGGCCGCGCTGAGGCGGTTGAACCTCGGGGGGCTTCGCGTCCGGCGCGAGGGCCGTTTGGGCGGCGGCGGGTGGCAGGCTGACTCGGAAGGTCGACCCGCGTCCGGCGCCGCTCTCGACCGCGATGTCGCCGCCTAGTGCTGCGACGACGTTTTGGCAGATGCTGAGGCCCAAGCCGGTCGAGGTTCGCTGCTTGGTAGTGAAAAATGGCTCGAACACGTGGGCAAGGTTCTCAGGGGCGATCCCGTCTCCTGTGTCCGATACCTCCACCACGCACCGGCCGAGCTCGTCGGTCCGCGTGACGACGCGGATGCACTGGCGCTCGACGTCGCCCACTCGAATCGCCTGGGCCGCATTGAGAAGCAGGTTCAGAAATACCTGGCCGAGCCGGCTCTCGCTTCCGCGAACGGAAGGGATGGGACCGTAGTCCTTCACCAGGCGGGCCCTTTCTCTGATCTCGCAATAGGCGAGGTTTATCGACGACTCCAAGACGCGACGCACGTCGACGACATCCCGGCGCTCGTCGTCGGCTCGCGAAAACGTCCTCAGGTCCCGGACGACGAGGCGGGCCCGGTCTCCACCCAGCCTCGCCTCACGGAGCGCGTCGGCGATCGTGGCGGTGTGCGCCCGCGCGCGGGCAAGCCGGGCCGCAAGTTCCATCGCGCCCTCCGCTTCGCCCGCCACGAGCTGAGCCTCGAGCGCAACCAGCTCTTCCAGAGCGAAACCCAGGTTGGCCATCGCGACGCCGAGCGGGTTGTTGAGCTCGTGGACGACCGCCGCGGCGAGCATACCCATCGATGCCATTCGATCGGCCCAGAGAAGCTGGCCCTCGGTTCTCTTGCGTTCGCTGTCCTCGGCAGTCCCCCCGGTGCGGTGTTCGAATCTCACGACCCGAACAATAGACTGCCGACCGCATCACCGTCTCGTCGCAATTGCGGCGAGCATTCGTCCGCCCCCCGTGCCGTCCCGCCGGAATGAGTGGAAACGTGCGGATTCGTGTTTGGTGCATCCAGGCACGTCCTCGATGTGGGCGTCGGCTACGCCGGCCGCGCGCAGTTGCGCGCGCACCGCCGCGCGGAGGTCGACGTAGACCTTGTCCTCCGCGCCCCATACGACGACGCGCTGCGACCCGCACGATTCCGCGATCTGAGCTCCCACGTCGCGTCCAACCTCGAAGCAACAAGCGCCGATGCAGGGTCCAATCGCCGCGACGAGCGGTCCGCCGGAAAGCGCGTCGACAGCGGCGGGCACTACCTTGGCGACGACTCCGCGCCAGCCCGCGTGAACGGCGGCCACGTCGCCGGTACGCGGATCGGCCAGAAGGAGCGGAACGCAGTCTGCCACACGCACTCCCACCGCGACGGGGCCGGCGGGGAAGGGAGATGAATCCTCCGGCCGCGACCGCGCGACGACGGCGTCGGCTTCGGTCCCTACTGCGGCGGCTGCTTCGACGACGCATCCACCGTGCACTTGTTTGACCTGGACGATGACCGCGGCCGGAAAATGCGCGGCCACGTCTGCATCGGTTGCGCTGCGTGTCGGAAACGCGTGTGCGAACCCCTGGTCGGCGAGGAGCTTCGAAGAGAGAAGGAGCATGGCGACCGGATGATGCCGTGCCGCGACTCGTGGTACCACTCTCCCATTGCACCCATGCGCCCGCAGGATCCGTTCATCGGACGCGACATCCTGAACGGTAGCTTCCAGATCCTGCAGAAGATCGGCTCGGGCGGGATGGGCGCCGTCTACCGCGCGCTCCAGCCCGAGATGAACCGCATGGTGGGGGTGAAGATCCTCCACCCCAAGCTCGCCAGCCGCCAAGACCTCGTGTCGCGCTTCCGTCGAGAAGCGCGGGCGATGAGCCAGCTCTCCCACCCCAACACGGTCAAGGTCTTTCTCTACGGAGAGCTCGACGACGGATCTCTCTACATCATCATGGAGTTCCTGGAGGGCAAGAACCTCAACCAAACGCTCCGCGCCGATGGTCCGTTTTCCGTGGAGCGCGCGCTTCCGATTCTGATCCAGGTCTGCGGCGCGCTCGACGAGGCGCACAGGGCCGGCATCATCCACCGCGACTTGAAGCCCGAGAACATCTTCATCGTTCAATCGGCGGGGGTTCGCGACTATCCGAAAGTGCTCGACTTCGGGCTCGCGAAAGTAGGGGAGCGTCAAATGCGCCCTGGGTCGGTCATCCTCACGCAGGAAGGGATGGTCTTCGGTACGCCCGAATTCATGAGTCCCGAACAGGCGCAAGGCAAGACGCTCGCGGCGGCGAGCGACATTTACTCGCTGGCCGTCATCCTTTACGAGGTGCTGACCGGCAAGCTGCCCTTCGACGCGAAGAGCCCGATAGACTACATCCAGCTCCACGTCACCGGCCGCCCCATTCCGCTCAACCAGCGGGTCTCGGGCAGGGTCTTCCCGCCCCTTCTCGAGCAGGTCATCGACCGCGCGCTGGCCAAGCGCCCCGAAGACCGTTTCTCCTCGGCGGCCGATTTCGCGAGCGCCATGCAGCAAGTGCTCGCCGGCGATTCGAAGTTGGCGACGCGGCTGGCCTCTGCGGCGCGCTCCGCCGATGCTCTGGCGCCGGCGTTCGGCTCCCGTCCGACCGAAGCCCCCGCGGCCTTACGCCCGCCCCAGGGAACAGCCGCAATGTCGGCGCCCACGCCGCTGCTCGGCGCCTACGAGCCGCATCCGAAGGCGCCCGAGGCGATACGCTCGCAACGGTTGAACCTCTTGCTGCTCGGAGGAATCGCGATCGGGTTCTTGCTCATCGGCGTCGGCCTGGCGGTCGCCCTCATGCGGTTCGTGATCCGGTGAGTACGCAGTCTTCCTCCCCCGGCGTGGTCCCTCGTCTCGACCCTCTCGCCAGCGTCGAGCCGAAGGTCGCTTCCTTTGCGGCCGAGCTGTCTCGCGGCGGCTTTGCAGGCGAAATTTGCCTGGACTACGCGACGCGCCTGTCGGCCGCGACGGACAACAGCATCTATCAGGTGCTGCCAGCGGCGGTGATCTTTCCGCGCGCCCCGGCGGACGTTGCCCTCGCCCTCCGGCTGATCGACCAGCCGCCTTTCCACGAAGTCGCCTTGACCGCCCGCGGCGGCGGAACGGGCACCAACGGACAGTCTCTGACGAGCGGCGTCGTCATGGATCTTTCACGGCACATGGCGAAGATTCTCGCGCTCGACCTCGAGGCGGGGTTCGTCCGGGTGCAGCCGGGCGTCGTGCTCGACGACCTGAACGCCTTCCTCAAGCCGCACGGGGTCTACTTCGCGGCCAACTTGTCGCCCTCCAATCGAGCGACGCTCGGAGGCATGATCTCGACCGACGCGAGCGGCGAAGGCTCGCGTCTGCACGGCAAGACGAGCCAGCACGTCCTCGACCTCGAAGTGGTCCTTCGCGGAGGCATCGTTCACCGGACGGCGCGCGTCGGCGGCGCCGATCTCGACGCTCTCTCTGCTCAGCCCGGACTCGTCGCGCAAGCGCACAAACTCGCGCGCGAGATCGCTTCGGTGCGCCGCGAGGAAATCGCCCGCGTCTTTCCGAAGCTTCGCCGGTTCATGACGGGCTACAACCTCGCGCACATGGCGGCGCCGGACGGATCGAGCGTCGACCTCGCGCAGCTCGTGGCGGGGAGCGAAGGCTCGCTCGGCGTGGTCACCGAGGCGCGCCTGCGTCTCACGCACTTCGAGCGCCATCGAGCACTCCTCGTGCTGCGCTATCCGAGCTTCGACGCCGCGCTCGCGAGCGCCGAGTGGCTGGTGGCGACCGATCCCGGATCCGTCGAGGCGATCGACGAGACGGTGCTCACGCTCGCCAAGGGCGACGTCATCTACGACGAAGTACGGACCTTTCTGCTCGACTCCGGCGCCGAGACGACGCGCGCCATCAATCTCGTCGAGTACAGCGGTGACGACGAAGCCGGCGTGCGGGCAAAGGTCGACGCCCTCTTCGCCGAGATCGCCAAGCGCCGCGGGACGCTGGGGGCACCGCACGGCCACGCGCTGACCTGGAAGCCGAACGAGCGCGCGAGCCTCTGGAACCTGCGCAAGAAGGGCGTCGGTCTCCTCGGCAACACACCCGGATCGCGCAAGCCGGTGCCGTTCGTGGAAGACACGGTCGTCCCCCCCGAGCACCTCCAGGCGTACGTGCGCGAGTTTCGGGCTCTCCTCGACGCCGAGGGCCTTCGCTACGGCATGTTCGGGCACGTCGACGTCGGGTGTCTGCACGTCCGGCCGGCGCTCGATCTGAAAGACCCCGACGACGAGGCGCGCGTACGGCGGATCACGGACGCGGTGACCGAGCTCGTCACGCGGTACGGGGGGCTGCTTTGGGGCGAGCACGGAAAAGGGTTTCGCTCCGAGCTCGTTCCGCATCACTTCGGCCCGGTGCTCTACCCCGATCTCCAGCGCATCAAGGCCCTGTTCGACCCGAGAAACCAGCTCAATCCCGGCAAGATCGCCACTCCTGCGGGCAGTCGCCACTTGCTCGTTCGAATCGACGAACCTCCGACGCGCGGGTCGCTCGACCGGCAGATCGCCGGCCCCGACCAGGAGGCGCTCGGCGCCGTCCTCGCGTGCAACGGCAACGGGCAGTGCTTCGACACCAGCAGCGACACGGTGATGTGCCCGTCGTCGAAGATCACCCGCGACCGCATTCACTCGCCGAAGGGCCGCGCGACGCTCATGCGCGAATGGTTGCGTCTCTTGGCGGGAACCGGCCTCGTGGCAACCCAGGCGCTGCGCGACTCCACGAGCCTTCCGTGGATCGTCCGGCTCTGGAATCGACTCTTCCATCGAGCGCGATCTCGCGATTTTTCCCATCAGGTGTACGACGGGATGTCGGGATGCCTCGCTTGCAAAGCGTGTGCGACGCAGTGCCCCGTGCGCGTCGACGTGCCCGATTTCCGCGCGCAATTCCTGGAGCTCTACCACCGCCGCTACGCGCGCCCCATCGGCGACTACGCCACGGCGCTCCTCGAGCGGATGCTCCCGTTCTTGGCGAGCTCTCCGCGCCTGGCCAACGCGCTGATGGGCAACGCGCTCGGCCGCTGGCTGACCGCTCGCGTCGCCGGCATCACCGACGCGCCGCTCCTCGACCCGAAGCCGGCGGCCAAACGCCTTGCGGAACACGCCATCCCGATCGCAACGATCGCGGACCTAGAGAAGCTATCGAAGGACGCGCGAGTCGTCGTGGTTCTCCAGGACGCCTTCACGACGTTCTACGAGCCCGGCGTCCTCGAAGCTTCGTGCTTGCTCCTACGGGCCCTCGGGTTTCAGCCCCATGTTCTTCCGTACTTCGAGAACGGCAAAGCCTTGCACATCAAAGGCTTTCTTCACGCCTTCGGCCGGGTGGTGGCTCGCAACACCGAGCTTCTGCGTCGCGTCGCGTCGCTCGGCTTCCCCCTCGTCGGAATCGAGCCCGCCGTTGTCCTCACGTACCGCGACGAATATCCGAAGGAGCTCGGGGGTGACGCCGGCTTCCGTGTATGGCTTCTCCAGGAGTGGCTCGTCGAGCAGCGCCTGACGACCAAGGTAGCCGCCGGGAGCGCGCAGGGGTTCCGCCTTCTTTCGCACTGCACGGAGCAGGCGCTCGTCACCAAGGCGCCGGCGCAATGGGCAAAGGTCTTCGGGTTGCTCGGCGTGCCGCTCGAAATCGTGAAAGCCGGTTGCTGCGGAATGTGCGGCGTGTACGGGCACGAGATAAGCCACAGGAAAGACTCCCTCGGAATCTTCGAGCTGTCGTGGAAGGGCAAGATCGACCCCGAGCGGGACCGCGTGCGCGTGCTCGCCACCGGGCACTCGTGCCGAAGTCAGGTCGAGCGGGCGCTCGGCTTCACGCCGCTCCATCCCGCCCAGGCGCTCCTGTCGTTGTTGTAGCCTTACGGAGGGGCCGAATCGTAGGCTTTCAGTTTCCCCAATTCAAATACGTGTGGATATAGAACGTTTGCGACGGCAAGCGCGCTGCGCCCTCGAGTTCGCCCTCGAATACGACATCGTAGCTCGATTGCCGATTTGCCTTCAGCACGAGCGATCCACGCAGTCGGTCGCCCACATGGACGAACGGGGGATGCGCGAAAAGAAAGCGCAATTGACTCCAGTGGGTCCGCGGTTGGTCGGGCGCGGTCGAAAGCACGACGCGCCGATCGGTGCCTTCGAACGCCACGTCGAACCAGCCCGCGATGCCGTGCAAAGGCCCCAGGTGCGTGGCGATGAATTCGAACGGCAGTCGGATTTCGGCCAGGTCGCCCAGACTCATCTTTGCGAAGTCGAACGGATAGACCGCGGGGCTCGCCATGAGGTCCTGCGGGTTGACCGGCCCGAGTACGGGCATTGCGAAGAGTTCGACTGCCGCGACTTCGGCCATCGTCGACAAATCGACGCCGAAGAAATCGGTTTGCTCCCAGAACGCTGCCGCGTGCGTTCGCGAATCGTAGAGGGGCTGGTCGATGAAAGGCGCCAGCCACAGGCGCGCGGTCCCCGGGAAGAGCTTGCCGCCGGGGGCGAGAAATCGATCGCGTGCCAGGAGGAAGGCCTCGACCATGCGCTCGTGAAATAGAAAGAAGCCCCAAGGCTCCGAAATCACGATATCCACTTTGCTCGCGAGCGATATTTCGGAGAGACTCCCGCGGACGATCTCGATGCGATCCGACAGGCCGACCCCCTCGATGAGGCGCCGTGCATGCTCGGCCATGTGCGTGCCTTCGACGGCGTAGACCTTGCGCGCTCCCGCCTGCGCGGCGAAGATCGACAGGATGCCGGTGCCCGCGCCCACGTCGAGTACCGTCCTTCCCGAGAAGTCGCTCCGATTGGCCGTAATCCCCGTCCGGTAGAGACCCGTCCGCTGGGCGTCTTCGAGCATGTTTTGTTGACTGGCCAGGAACCCGTAGTGCACCGAGTGCGCCGCTGCCCACTCGGGATCGATCGGGGGAAGCACCGCGGCCGCCGGCGCGCTCAGCGCGCTCCCTTCGAGAGTTGCTGGCAAATGTCAATGGGGCTCCCTGGGGATGGCTTCCCGTCGCCGTTCAGGTCGGCGGCCACCGTCGCACAGCCCTTTCTCGAGGGATCGAACGTCCACGCCTGATCCGACCGCCCGTCGCCGTTCGAGTCGTGCGCACGCTTCACGAGATTGCCATTTTCATCCATTACGTCCCACGTGTCGATGACCCCGTCGTGGTTCATGTCCTCGCCGTAGCAGCGCTCGCGGCCCTTGACCGACACGCGAACTTCGTCGAGCTTCCCGTCGCCGTTGCGATCGTACCCGCGAGCCTCCCCCACGTAGCAGGGCTGATAGTCCGCCGGCGGCGGAAGGCCGAGGCCCTCGGGCGGTCGCTCCATGCTGATCACCTGGAAGCGCACGCCCTCCCCCGCGGCGCACGCAGCGAAGAGAAGACAGAGCGGAATGGCGAGGACTCGCATGCCTCGATTGTAACCATAGCCCCGGCGCGTTGCTGCGATCGGTGGCGATTCGCCGCGGGGCCGGGGTCGTCTTACGCGGCGAAGAAGCCGGGGCGCGCCGCGGTCCGAGCGGGCCGGGCTGCCTTCCAGCGGTAGGCTCGGGGCTGGCTCTCGGGCGGTCTTTTCCAGCGCATCGCGGCGGTCAAGGACTCGATGCACCGAACGAACTCGGGCATCGCGAACGGCTTGCGAAGAAAGTCGCTCGCGCCCGCGTCCTCTGCGTAGGCCCGCTCCTGCGGACCCCCGTACTCGCTCGTCATGAGGATGGGCAGCGCCTCGAGCGGGAACCGTCGTCGGATGTGTTCGCAGAGCTCGTAGCCGGACTTGTTGGGTAGGCCGATGTCGATGCACACGACTTCAGCACGATTTCGGGTCAAATGCTCAACCGCCGCATCGAAGTGGCTCGCTGCCAGCACGGAAAAGTCGAGGCTCGCGAGCTCCGCGCTCATCGCCCTTTGCAGGTGCGGGTCGTCCTCCACGACGAGAGCCGTGAGTCTCCTGACGCCCGAGAGCCCGAACGACGAAACGAGCATGCTGGGTCCCATTTCAAGAACCGCGCCGTATAGGAGAACGCGCCGTAGCCGCACCAAGTGCGATGCCGGTGAGTCGAGCCCGTTGCAGTTCGGATGGACGTTTCGCCTCGAAGACTCGACGCCCGCTCGGGACCGTCGCCTCGGGAATGCGCGCGATCCGTCCGCTTCGCTCCGCGCCTCGCGCTTGCTTCCGGCCGAAGCCGTTCCGGCGAGCGAAGTCTTCAGTCTCGTTTTGGAACTCTCCTCTTCGACGAGGGTCACCGCCGGCGCATGCCCTGCGAGGGAACGCAAGGGCTGCGTACGCCGATCTGGACCGCGATTTCGACCCTTTCCGGTTCGCGGGTGGCGCCCTTCCTCGGCGCCCGCTCACCGAGCATCGAGAGGCCGGCGGGTCGTCCAGGGCCGTATGCTAGCGTGCGCCGCCTGATGCAGCTTCGGGCATCCGTTTCGAGGGTCGATTGGACGGCCCGTGCCGTGGTCGCGCTGTCGAGCGGCTGGTTTCTCTTCACCGCTGCCTGGGGCTTGTTCGAAATCCCTGCTTCGGGTCACCTGGGCGCGGGGAGTGCGGCCACGATCATGGCGACCGAGCCGATGCTCCAATACCACACCGTCTATCCGTCGTGGGCGTGGTACACGGGCGCGCCGACGAAAGCTCAGTACATTTGTCATCATCCGTTCGGAACATTCTATTTTTCAGCGCTCTTCTTATGGATATTCGGTCAGCACGACTTCGTGGTCCATCTGCCGACCGTCCTCTTGAGCGCCGCCATTCCGCCGCTCCTCTACGGCATCGCGCGCGAGCACTGGGGCGAGCCGGTCGGCGCGGTCGCCGCGGCCGCCTACGTAGTCGTCCCGATTGCGGTCGGATTCTCGGGCTACACGAACCTCGAAACGATCACCATCTTCGGCGCCCTTCTCTTTTTTTGGGGCCATTCGCGGCATATGGCGTCGGGCGCGCCCCGCCACCTCGTCGCCAGTCTCGCCGGGCTGGCGTTTGCATGTTCCGGTGACTGGGCTGGCTATCTTCTCGTCGCGCCCCTCTTGCTTTGGGCCTTCGTACGAGCTTGCGTTCTTCCATCGCGCTGGACACCGGCGCTCCGGCTGGGGACCTACCTACGCTGGTGGGGGCTCTCCGTGGGCGTCGCTCTGGGCGAGCTCGTGTTGTGGCTCGGCCTCTTCTACTACGCGGACCAGATTGCCGCCTGGCTCTCCCAAGGAGTCGCGCGAGGCGGGGGCGCCGGCGTCCCGCTCGAGGCCGTGCTCGCGTCGCGCAAGAACTGGATCGACTTCAGCTTTATCCCGTTGGCAGTGTTCCTCGGAAAATTGGCCGCGCCCGTTTGCTTGCTGAGGCTCGTCCTGCTCCGCCGCGACGAGGAGACATACGCTCTCAGCCTGCTCCTCGGGGCGGTCGTCCAGTATGTCGTCTTCAAGAACGGCGCAGACATCCACATTTTCTGGCCTCACTACTTCGCCCCCTATTACGCACTCGCGCTCGCGCAGCTCATTCACACGATCGTCGTGGCCGTCCGCTGGTCGATGGCGCGCCTGGTGCCCGCGAGAGCCGGTACCATTGCGGGCGTCGTGGGACTGACCGTCGGGCTACTCCCGTCGGTCGCGATGGCGCACGACGGGGTGCTGTCTCTTTGGGTATGGCGCCGCACGGGCGGGCGATACGACGACAACGGGCATTTCATTCCGAGCGCCGTCGACATGCACTCCGTCGTTCGCCAGGTCGTCCTGCCGAGGACCCAGCGCGGCACAGGCATGGACGCTCACGACTCGGCGGGCTGGGGATGGGATCATGTCTGGACGCTTCACGCCCAGGCGGCTCCGGCGGGGATGCCCGCGGCGGGCAACGCAGGCGTCGTGCATCCATTCTGGATCGCCCGAGGAAGCGGCCTAACCTCCGATTTGGAGAAGAAGATCGCGGCCGTTGCGCATGTCCAAGTTTACGGAGACGTCTGGCTCGTGGACCAGCGAGATCCGGTCGCTCCGCTCGACGCCTATTCGGTCGAAGAGCGCGAACCGAACCCGTTCGAGTGGTTGCTCCGAGGGGGCACTGAGCCAGTCCGCACCATGGGTTCGCAGCCTGATCCATGGCTCACGTGGGAGTGGCGCACCCATCTGGGTCAAACCGCGCCGCTCCCCGGCGGCGAGCCCGAGACCATCGACCAGATCCGAATCGCGCACAATGCGGCGGTGCAGGGAGGCGACGAAGCGCAAGCCGGGCGCTTTCGTCGGGCCATCGACACGCAGCTCGACCGAACGGTCACGGCGAGGTTCGAGCAGGGGATTTCGCTGATCGGCGTGCGCGTCATCGGCGGCGTACAGCCCCGCATCGAGTCCTGGTTTCAGGTGACCGCGCCGATTGGAGAGCTCATGTTCGACGTGCGTTCGACCATCTTGAGCACGGGGCGCTGGAGCCTCATCCCGCCGGACACGACCGACCGCGCCATGGCGATCCCGCCGCCGCTGGCGACCAAGTCGTGGCGCCCGGGTTTCATTTACAAGACCACGACGGTGATGAACCACCGGATCGGTCGCGAACAGTACGCGGCCCGGTGGATCTCGCGGGATGGATCGCCCGCGCCGGCTCGGATCGACGGCTCTTTGCCGGTGACGCTCACCATCGCCGAATGAGCGGCGGCTCGATCACCCGGCGAAGTGCAACTTTCGAGCGCCGCAATTGGCACACCGAAAAGGATAGAAGCGGAGCACCGAGAGGAGCCTCTCAATCCCCCGGCGCCGGGAACGGTAAAGCTTGTTGTCGTGGCATCGAGCACACCGAAGCGCGCGCATCGCGATGCCGCCAAGCACGTCGCGTGCCGCGCAGCACGCTCGCCCGCGCCGAAAAGCGCGGCTTGCCATCGCGGAGACCTGCACTTAGCGACGCGGCGACGACGAAGGCAATAGGCAAAGGTGTCACACAGCGATATCGCGGTGTGGCGGTCGAGTCCCAAATCGGTGGGGGTCAATGTCCCTCGGAACCGGACTTTGCCGGAGTTCCAATGGCGGGCTCGCCCGCCTCTTGGGGGGTCGACGCGTCCATCGTCTCTTCGATGGCCGAGATGACCGCGCGCGGATCCAGCGCGTGCGTCATCTGCTCGGCCACCGGATCCCGCCGATTGCGAACGTCCGGCATATCGCGGCGCAGCTCCTCGATGAGCGCAATCACTTTGGCGATCTTCTGCTCTGCGAGAATGTTCACCTCGAGATCCAGGTGGGCGCGCTGTTCGGCATGCCGCGCCATGCGATTCTGCGTCGTCAGGATCATGGTGGTGACGAGAAGTGCCGCCAGCCCGACGACGCCCTGCATTCCGCTGAACGGCGGCGGATCGAACACCGGGAGCGACATACCCGGCGCCAAGAGATTGAAGACCACCCAAAGGCCGACGATGGTCAGCGTCAGATAGAGCGTTCTCGGTCGCCCCAGCGCGACCGTGACGCGTTCCACGAACCGCTGATGTCGGTCGACCTTCTCTTCTTGTCGGGCGCGGAGCTCCAGCACCGTGTGCGACTCCGCGCCGCCTTCCGTCCCAGATCCGGTTTCCTTGGCCACCGAAAACAGGCTGATCCGAAAACTGGGCCATTGTGCGTCGGCAAGCCTCGTACCGGCGTCCGAACGGCTGGGCATTGAACTCGCACGTGCGCGGCGCAAAAGATGTGGATCGTCCGCCTCGCGCTCCGGCGTCCGTTCACGGTCGCGGCGTTTTGCCTCGTTGTCTTGCTGCTGGGCGCGCTGGCGGCGGCGACCACGGAGGTCGACATCTTCCCTGCCATCAACATTCCCGTAGTCGTCGTCGTCTGGAACTACCCGGGAATGTCCGCCGAAGACCTCGAGAGCCGAGTGACGTTCATCAGCGAGCGAAGCATCTCGAGTTCGGTGAGCGGGGTGACCCGGATCGACTCGCAGACCATCGACTCGACGTCCGTGCTCCGGGTCTACTTCGAGACCGGCTCGGACATCGGCGGCGCCATCGCTCAGATCACAGCGGCGTCGCTCTCTGCATCTCGCGTCATGCCCCCCGGAATTCAGCCTCCGGTGGTGCTCCAGTTCAACGCGTCCAACGTACCGGTCGCGCAGCTCACCCTTTCCGGCACGGCGACCGAACAGCAGCTATTCGACTGGGGCCTGAACTTCCTCCGGGTCCGGCTCTTCAACATCCCCGGACTGTCGACGCCGGCGCCCTATGGGGGCAAGCAGCGCGAGGTGATGGTCGAAATCGACCCTGCACGCGCGCAGGCGAGGGGCACGTCTCCTCAAGACATCGTGAACGTCATCCTCGCCCAGAACGTCATCCTGCCCGCGGGCACGGCCCGGTTCGGCGACTCGAACTACGATGTCCTCATCAACGGAAGTCCGTCGACGACGTCCGACTTCAACAAGATTCCGGTGAAGATCGTCGGCGGCGCGACCGTCTACCTCGGCGACGTCGCCCGGGTTTACGACGGCTACGCACTACAGACCAATGTCGTGCGAGTCGACGGACGCCGCGCCACGTATCTCGCGATCCTCAAGAAGTCGAACGCTTCCACGCTGGCCGTCGTCGACACGGTCAAAGAAATGCTGCCGAGCCTGCGGGCCATCGCTCCGCAGGGCATGGAGCTTCACCTGGCCTTCGACCAGTCTACCTTCGTGCGAGCCGCCGTCGTCGGCGTCGTTCGCGAAGCGGCGATCGCAGGCGGCCTCGTGGCGCTCATGGTCCTTGCGTTCGTCGGGAGCTGGCGCAGCACGCTCATCGTTTGCATCTCGATTCCCATGAGCATCTTCGTCGGCATCTGCTGCTTGAGGGTGACCGGGCAAACGTTCAACCTGATGACGCTCGGCGGTCTTTCGCTCGTCATCGGAATGCTCGTCGACGATGCCACGGTGGAAGTCGAGAACATCAACCGGAACCGCAACGAGAACAAGCCCATCCTCGTCGCGATCCTGGACGGTGCCCGGCAGGTTGCGCTGCCGGCGCTCGCCGCGACCCTTTCCATCTGCATCGTCTTCTTTCCCGTCGTTCTTTTGACCGGGCCCGCCAAGTTTCTCTTCTTCCCGCTGGCGCTCGCGGTGGTTTTCTCGATGCTCGCGTCCTATCTCCTGTCCCGGACCCTCGTTCCGACGCTCTCTTCGATGCTCCTCTCGAAGGAGAAGCTCGAAGAAGAGCGCGCCGCATACGGTGGAGGGACACGCCCCGGCTTCTGGGCACGCGCGGACCTCGTTCGACGCCGCGGGCTCGACAAACTTCGCGACCGTTACGGGGAAGTCCTCCGCGCGGCCATGGCGCGTCCCAAATTCGTGCTGGCAGCGGCGGTCGTCTTCGTCGGCGTGAGCGCGATGCTCTACGAGCCCATCGGTCTCGACTTCTTTCCGAGCGTGGACGCGGGTTTGATGCGCTTTCACCTGCGAGCGCCGCGGGGAACCCGGATCGAGCAGACCGAGCGCATCGTCGACTCCGTCGAGCAGCGCGTGAGAGGGATCGTGCCCGCCGACGAACTCGATACGATAGACGACAACCTCGGCGTTCCCCTCTTCTACAACCTCGGTTTCGTTCCGAGCGCGAACGCGAACGAAGAAGACGTGGAGGTCACCGTCGGCCTCAAGCCCGAGCACCACTCGATCGTGGCTTATCGGGACCGGATCCGGCGCGAAGTGCTCCAGGGATTCCCCGGCTCCACGCTCTACTTCGAGCAGGCCGACGTCGTCAGCCAAGTGCTGAACTTCGGAATGCCCTCGCAGATCGACGTGGAGGTCCAGGCGCGCCAATACACCGACGCGCTTCCCTTCGCTCTCCGCATCGAGCGCGACCTCCAGGCGATTCCCGGCGCGGTAGACGTCCACCTCGGTGAGGTCCTCGATCATCCGTCGTTTCGCGTCGATGTCGATCGCGAGCATGCGCTCGAACTCGGGCTGACCGAGCGCGACATCGCCAACAGCTTACTGACTTCGCTCACGTCGAGCTCCCTCGTGTCCCCGAATTTCTGGGTCGACCCGAAGAACGGAGTGAATTACACGGTCGCCGTCCAGACACCCTATTACCACCTCGACAACGTCGAGGCGCTCATGACCACGCCCGTCACCGCCGGCGGGGCCGCGACCTCGACGACGATGCCAGCCGGATATGCTCCGCCGACGCAGCAGCCGGCCACCGCCTTTGCGGCCGTCGTCGCTCCTTACCTCGGCTCCTTCTCGGCCGCGCGCCGCATCGTGACCCGGTCGTCGATCCACCATGACACCGTGCAGCCCACCATCGACGTGCAGTGCGGAGTCGAGGGCCGCGACCTCGGAGGCGTCGCCCGCGACATCGACACCGCGGTGAAGCGGCTGGGCAAGCTGCCGCCTGGGGTCGACGTAAAAGTGATGGGGCAGCCGCAGACGATGTTCGAGGCGTTCGGTCGTCTGGGGCTCGGGATGATCCTCGCGATTGCCCTCGTTTACCTACTTCTTGTCGTTCTCTTTCAATCGTGGATCGACCCGCTGCTCATCATGCTCGCCGTGCCCGCGTCCCTGAGCGGCGTGCTCTGGATGCTGGCGGTCACGGGGACGACGCTGAACGTGGAATCCCTGATGGGCGCCATCATGGCCATCGGCATCGCCGCGTCCAACAGTATTCTCCTCGTTCACTTCGCGAACGACGCGCGAATGGACGACGAACGCATCGGCCCTTCGGAGGCTGCGGCCAGCGCGGGGCTCACCCGCCTGCGCCCGGTTCTGATGACGGCCGCGGCGATGATCCTCGGAATGCTCCCGATGGCGCTGGGTCTCGGCGAGGGCGGGCAGCAGAACGCGCCGCTCGGCCGCGCGGTCATCGGTGGACTGACGGTTTCGACCTTCGCCACGCTCATCGTCATTCCTTGCGCGTACGCGGTGCTGCGCCGAAAGCGGCCTGTCGCCGCGGTGCACGACCGCGCCGTGGCCGAGGCCGACCGCGCTCACCAAACCGAGGGCGCTTCATGACCGTCCAAGCCGAGCACCCGGGGCTGCCCGGTCCGAGCGAGCCGTCCCCAAGGGCACGGCGCCTCGCGGTGGTCGCGGGCGTCGTCGTCGTCCTCGCGGCGGCCCTCGCCGTCGTGACCTTGCGGGTGCGACGGCGCCAGCTCGAGCAAGACGAACGCGCATCGCTCGAACGGGAGCGCTCGAAAGGAATACGCGTCTCGGTCATCCAAGTGCAGACGACGCCTGGAGAGCGCACCGTGAGTTTGCCCGGCGACGTGTACGGCTACAACCAGACGACCCTCTACGCAAAAGTCAGCGGGTACGTCCGCGAGGTCCGGGTCGAGCGCGGCCAGCACGTGAAGAAGGGCGAGATCCTGGCGCGGCTCGAGTCGCCCGAGAACGAAAAAGACGTCGTCACCGCCAGACACGATTCGGCCATCGCCAAGATCAACGCCGAGCGCGCCGAGCGGCTCGCGCCGAGCGGAGTCGTGTCCCTCCAAGACCGGGACAATGCCGCTGCGCAAGCGCACGTCGCGGACTCGACCCTGGCGCGCGCGGCCGATGTCCTCGCGTACACGATCGTTCGCGCGCCATTCGATGGCGTGGTCAGCGCTCGTTACGTCGACCCCGGCGCCCTCGTCCCGGCCGCCACCGGTGCGACGCAGAGCGCCCTCCCGATTGTCGATCTCGCCGACACCGACACGCTGCGGATCTTCATCCACGTCGGGCAAGACGTGGCCCCTTTCGTCCGGACCGGCGATCCCGTCACGATCTGGCAGGACGAGCTGCCGGCCAAGCGCATCCCGGGGGCCGTGACGTACCCGTCCGGAGCGCTCGACCCGCGAACCCGCACGATGCAGGTGGAGATCGACCTCGACAACCGACCTTGGCACTTGCTCCCGGGTACCTTCACGCACGTCGAGCTCCGGCTGACCATCCCCCCGTCGCCCGTCATCCCGGACGACGCGGTCGTCGTGCGCGGCGGCAAGACGGCGGTGTGTCTCGTGAGCGGCGGCCACGCGCACTATGCCGAGGTCGACCTCGGCTACAACACCGGCCGCGCCGTACGCGTCCTGGGCGGACTCTCCGGGGGCGAGACGATCGGCCTCGACGTTCCGGTCGAAGTCGGCGAGGGCGACACCGTTCAAGCGATTCCCGCGGGAAGGACGGGGGGAAAGGCCCAATGACAGTCGCGCCGCGCCACAGGGCCGCGTGCCTGGTCGCGGTGCTCTCGGTTCGCGGCGACGCCGCCGCTCAGGAGCCGATGCGAATGACGATGGCAGAGGCGGTCGGCCGAGCGACCGAACACAATCCGACCCTGCTGGTCGCGCGGGAAGAGATCATTCGCGCGCAAGCTCTGGTCGAGGAGGTTCGAGCACAATCTCTGCCGACACTCTACGGGACGGGGACGTACCTGCGGCTGGACCGAGATCGCGTCTTCCAGGGGTTCGTCACGCAGCCGAAAGGTCAGGTCAACCTCGAGGCGACCCTCGGCGTGCCCCTGGTGACCCCGCGCGTCTGGGCGCAGTGGGCCCACGCACGGAACGATGTGGACGTATCGAAGGCCGACGCGATGGATACGCGCCGCACCGTCGCCGTCGCGACGGGGCACGCGTACCTCGCGGTGTTCGCTCAGAAGCGTCTGCTCGAGGCGAACGTGCGAGCGCGCGATACGGCGAAGGCGCATTTCGACTACGCAGCCTCTCGCTACGCGGGCGGCGTCGGAAACCGACTCGACGAGGTTCGTGCCGCGCAGCAAGTGTCAGCCGACGAGTCGCTCGTCCAGACGTCGTACGCGACGACCCACACCGCCCAAGAGGCGCTGGGGGTACTCGTCGGGCTCGACGTGCCGGTGGACAGCGCCGAGGAGCCCGACTTCGCGCCCGCCCCGCCGCTCGCGGAGGCGATCGACGAGGGGACGAAAACCCGCGCGGACGTCGTGGTCGCGAACCGGCGACTGCGGGCTGCCGATCAGGTGCGCCGGGACAGCTGGACCGACTATTCCCCGTTCGTCAGCGCGACTTTTCAACCGTTTTACCAGGAGCCACCGACGTCGCAGACGCCCTCGACCGGCTGGCAAGGCCAGGTCGCGCTTACCGTCCCCTTCTACGACGGCGGGCTCCGCTACGGGCTCCAGAAGGAGCGCGAGGCTCTCGCGCGCGAGGCTGCAGATTTGCTCCAAGGAACCGTGCGACAGACTCGGTCGGACGTGCGCGCGACGTTCGAGACGCTCCGCAGAGCCGAGGCATCGCTTGCACAATCGCGAGATGCCGCCCGCTTTGCCGCCGAAGCCTTGAGCCTCGCGAGTCTCGCCTACCGTGCCGGGGCCACGACCAACCTCGAAGTCATCGACGCCGAGCAGACCTCGCGCGACGCGGAGATCCAGGTCGAGATCGCCTCCGACACGGCTCGCCAGGCCCGGCTCGACGTACTCGCGGCCATTGGCCGGTTTCCGTGAATTCCGTGAAATGGACCGCCGCGCACGGGGCTCATGGCCCGGGAAGCGACGCTCGGTGCCCGCGGCACGCGCCGAACTCGGGAAAATGACCACGGCGGGTCGCTTGCGAGCTCCGACCACCGGGCGCACCATGGCCGGATGCCGGTGCGCCCCCCGGGCAGTTACGGATTGCTTCGCGTTCCCGGTCCCCCTCCGATCGAGGCAATCTCCATTCGCTTCGCTCCGCTGAGCGACCGCGATCGGTTCGACCCTTCGGGGTGGCCCCTCCTCGCATTGACCCCGGCGGCGGGCTCCCCGGGGTGGTGGGCGTTCGATCTGGACAGCGCGGCGCTGCGCGACGGAGCCTACGAGTACGAGTTCGTCGTCGACGGCGACGGGCAACATCCCGTGCCCGATCCATATGCCGACGAGATTACTCGCTTCGGTGGTTACCGCGGCATCTTCCACATCACGGGCGGCAGGCGGGTCGCCCCGGCATTTCGTTGGGACGACGGCGTGGAAGCCGGCACGCATTTCCCCGGGAACAACCAGATCGTCGTCTACGAGATGCCGCTCCGGTGGATGACGGACGACCCGCCCGAACACGCGCTCATGGATCTCGGTACGTTCGAGGAGACCGTCTTCGAGCACCTCGACGACCTCGAGGCGTTGGGGGTGAATTGCATCGAATTACTCCCGATCGAGGACTCGCCCCAAACTCTCAATTGGGGCTACGGAACGCGCTTCTTTCTCGCGCCGGACATCGACATGGGTAGGCCGATCGACGCGCGCTTCTTCGTCAAGAGCTGCCACGCGCGCGGGATCCGCGTGCTGCTCGACGTCGTGATGGCGTTCTTCGCCGACGAGTGTCCACTCGGAGCCTTGGCTCCGAGCTGGTTCGCCGCGTCCCGGCCAGGCGCGTTCTGGGGCGGAACCAAGTTTCTCTATTACCCCGGCACGGACGATAATACGTATTATCCGGCGCGCGAGTTTCTCTGCGAAATGGCCGAGTTCTGGATAAACCAGTACCACGTAGACGGCTTTCGCATCGACGACTTCGCCGACATCGACAATTGGGATTTCGTTCAGGAGTTTCGCGACCGGGCGACCGCTGCGAGCAATGCGGCCTTTCCCGGCAAGCCATTTTTCGTCGTCGCCGAAGACAGCTCCCGCCGGTTCGTCGCGACGGGCCCGGACCCCGGAAACCCCGGCGGGCGGAAGGTTTCCGACGCCATTTGGAACTTCGGCTTCCAGGACGAAATACGCAGGCTGGCGACGGGCACGCTGGCCACGACGCTCGGCCAACCATCGCGCACCGAGCGCGTCCGACACTTTCTGCTGAAGGACGGCCTCTGGAACGGCGAGGGCGGCTTCGATCGGGGCTACGCCGATCTCGCGTGCGCCGTGAACTACGCCACCTCCCACGACGTACAGACGGCCCCTCGCATGTTGAACGTCCTCCTCTGGTCGCTTCTCCAGCAGCGAGGGCTCAGCCAGTCTGCTGCCGACGACGCCGCGGCCGCGGTCCGCGAAGTGAGGGCTGCGGTCGACTCGGGGGCGAACGCCGACGTCCGCGCCGCCGTGAGCGACGCGCTCGGGCGCGTGTGCGGCGTCTTCGCCCTCCTGACGACGTCCGTGGGGATCCCGATGTTCCTCTCGGGGGAAGAGTTCGGCGACGTTCACGACTTCGACTACGGCGACGCGAATTCGAAGCAGCAGGATCCGGTCCAGTGGCGGCGGGCGAGCTATCCTGGAAACCAGGCGCTGCAGGCGCGCGTCCGGACGCTACTTCAGCTTCGGACGACTCATCCGGCGCTTCAGCGGAACGAAGCGCAGTTTTTCTATTTCCACCCGACGTTCGACGACGACGGAGGCACCTTCGTCTTCGCCTACTGCCGCACGGCCGGCCAATCGCTGGGCTCTCCCGGTCAGGTCGTCGTCCTCGCCAACATGTGCAGCCAGACATTCGGTTCGTTCACGTTCCCGAGCTGGCCGTGGGTCGGCATCGCGCTCGCGGAGGTCGGCGCCGCGGCGACTTCCGCTCCGGCCTCGTCCGCACAGGGCGGCTTCACGGTAGACCTCGCCGCGTTCCAAGTCCGTGTTTTCACGACCTAACCTTTCGCCGCCGGCGCGAGGGCCGTAGCAAGCCCGGAGGGAGTGGCCTTCCTGTCTTGTGCCGAATCGCTTTCTGGGCGACTCTCGAGGCGTCGAAGGGGGTCGGCGAAATGGCGGGGGCCGGCAGCCGCCGTCTGACTCATCGAGCCAAACCAATTTCGGGCGGCGAAGGGGGATTTCGTCATGAACGGAGCTGCGACCATCCTGGTGGTCGAAGACGAGCAGGTCGTTGCCGAGGATATCCGGCAAGCGCTGAATGACCTCGGTTATGCCACGCCCCGCACGGCCGCGACGGCCGCCGAGGCTTTTCAGCGAGCGGCGAGGTTCAAACCGCACCTCATCTTGATGGATATCAAGCTGAAAGGAGGGACGGACGGAATTGCCGCGGGGTCCGAGATTCGCCGTCGCCTCGGTATCCCCGTCGTCTACATCACGTCCCTGTCCGACGACGCGACCCTCGCGCGCGCCGCGGAGACGGGCCCGTACGGCTTTCTCGTCAAGCCGTTCGACGAAGGGGAGCTCCGAGCCGTGCTCGAAGTCGCATTGAAGAGGCGCGAGTGCGAAGTCGCGCTCCAAGCCCGCGAGCGACGGTTCGCGACGACGCTCGACTCGATTGCAGAGGCCGTCATCGCGACGGACTCGCGCGGCATCGTCACCTTCATGAATGCCGTGGCGCTGCGGGCGACGGGGTGGCTAGGGGACGAAGCGATCGGGCAGGACGTCACCGAGGTCGTCCGTCTCACGGACTCCGACGGCAGCACGGTCGAAAACCCGGTTTCGGTCGCGCTGCGCGAGGCTCGGGCCTGTCAAGCGCCACACTCGACCACGCTCCTACCGAAAACGGGACAGATGCTTTTGGTCGATCCCAGTGCGTCTCCCATCGTCGACGGGGAGGGGCGCGTCGCCGGCGGAGTGATGGTTCTGCGCGACGTCACCGCGCGCGTCCAGCTCGAGCAAGGCCTCGCGCAGCGCGAACGGCGCGCGGCCCTCGGCGCGATGGCGTTGGAAATGGGCCAGGAGTTCAACGACCCGCTGATGCACCTCGTCGGCAACGTCGGGTTTTCGCTGCGCGGGCTCCGTGAAGTCATCGGGAGCCTGGGCGGCCTGCGCGTGACCGCTGAAGACGGCGCGCGTTTCGGCAACGCGCTCGTACGACTCGAGGAAGTCGGAAAAGCGCTTCTCGCGGCAGACGATGCCGTCGACCAGATGCATTCCACGGTCCTCGGCTTGAAGGAATTCACGCCTCCCGACGCACACGATTCCAAGCCCAGCACGATCCGACTCACGTTCCCCCCCGCGTCCCCCACGGTCAGCCCGTTCCGTGCGTCCGGCCAACCCTCGAAGCCGCCCCGTCGCGGTCGGGTGCTGCTCGTCGACGAAGAGGCCATCGCTTCGGAGATCGCCCGGATGCTGCGATCCGAGCACGAGGTCACGGTCGAGACCGACGCGCGGACCGCGCTGGCGAGGATCGCCCGTGGTGAACGCTACGACGCGATCTTTTGCGATTTGAGTGCGCCAACCATTTCGGGAATCGACGTTTATAGGACGCTGCTTTCGCATGCGCCGGAGCTGGCAGCGCGGCTCGTTTTCATGACGAGCCGGGACTTCTCCGCGCAGGCTCGGCCCTTTCTCGATAAAGTTCCCAATGTCTCGCTGGACAAGCCGGTCAGCCTCGACTTGGTCCGCACGATTATTTGGGATTTCGTAGCAAGCAATTGAGGCTCACCCAGACCGCAACGCAGGCCCACGACGAGGCAGCGTGACGGTAAACGTCGTGCCGTCCTCCGCGCTGGACGTGACGCCGACCTCTCCGCCGTGCGCCTTCACGATTTCGCGTGTGATGTAGAGACCAAGGCCAAGACCCTTCCTCTTGGCGCTCGATGGCGGCGATCCGCGGCGGAACGGGTCGAAGAGCAGCAGCAGCATGTCCTCGGGAATCGGGCTACCGTAGCTGTGAACGCCGAAAATGGCGGTGTCACCTCCATCGAGGAGGGTCACGCCGATCGCACGGCTAGGATCTCCGTGCTCGACGGCATTACCCAGCAAGTTCGACGCGACCTGAGCCAGCTGATCGCCGTCCCACTCGCCCCTCATCTCGAACGGGAGGTCGTTTTGAAACGTGACCCCGGGATTCGAAGTCGCGATCTCGTCGAGGACCGCGGTGATCACCGCCACGAGATCGACCGGTTTGCGCTTGATGGGCATGCCTCCGGCGAGTCGCGCGCGCGTCAGATCGAGTAACTGATTGACCATTCGCGCCATCCGGCGTCCGCTGGAGGCAATCTGGCGAATTCGCCTCAGATCGCCTGGGTCGGAGCGTCCCTGCTCGAGGAGAGCCGAGGCCAGGATGATGGAGTTGAGTGGATTGCGCAGGTCATGACCGAGGATTCCGAGGAACGTTTCGGCGAATCGCGCGGTCTGCTCGTGCTCGGCTTGAAGCCGGTGCTCCTCCGTGATGTCGTCGAAAACGCTGACGACGAGCGCGACGTCTCCGTTGCCGCGAATCGGAACGGCGCTCGAACGAAGGACGACATCGCTCGAGGCGCCGGCGGGACGGAAGCGAACGAGCTGATTTCGGACGGCTTCGCCGGTGAGCATCACGCGCCGAAACGCGCGCTCGTCGAGCAGCCGACCGTCGTCGTACGGCGCGTCGAACATTTGCGAGGGACCCTCGCGTTCGACCCCCGTCACGTCGAGACCGAGGACCTGCGTGCTCGCCTTGTTCCTCAGGATGACTTCACCCGTCCGCGCGTGCCTCACCACGACTCCGAGAGGCATCTCGTCGAGAATGACCCGAAGCCGCTCCGCCGACTCGGCGATCTCCGCGCGCGCGCGGACCTCCTGCGTGACGTCCAAGGATGTCGCCACGATGCGCGAGACTTCGCCGGAGTCGTCGAATAGCGGTTGAAACGTGCTCGTGAAGTAGCGTTCTTCCTGTTGCCCGTCCGGCCCCCGAAGAAGCACCGAGTACTCGCGGCGCACGCTCGGTTTTTTGAGCCGGCAGACCTCGGAAAGATGCTCCCGAGTGGAGTCCATGGGCAAGTCCGGAAACGCCTCGCCCAACGTCTTCCCCACGATGTCGCGCCCAGGGACGATCTCCTGGTACGCCTCGTTGATGATCTCGATGCGGAAGTCGGGCGGGGCGTAGACGCTGGCGGCCACCGGAAGGTGCTGGATGAGCGCATTCAGCGTCGCTCGCTCCGCGCGGACCTGCTCGTTCGCGAGCCGCAGCTCGGCGCGCTCTGCCGCGAGCGCTTCGAGCAGCTGGGTGCGTTGCGACTCGGCTCTCCTCTCGTCGGTAATGTCGCGCGTGAAACAGAGGACGCTGTCGATCGACCCGTCCTCTGCTCTTTCCGGGATGAGCCGCCCTACCAGCAACCGTACACCGTCGGGCGCAGGCCATTCGAAGAACACCTGCCCCTCGGTGCCTGCGAGGGCCGCGTCGATCGCCGCATTCCAGCGCTGGGCGAGCTCTGGTGGCGTCCCGAGCTCCTCATTCGTTTTGCCGATCACCTCGGACGGAAGCTTCCCCGTGAACCGCGTGAGTTCGCTGTTGACGAAAAGGTGACGCCGGTCGCGACCGATTCGGGCCACGACGAATGGGAGGCTGTCCGCAAGCCTGTCGAACTCCTCTGCCGAGAAGGTTCTTGTCCAGTCGCTCCGTGCGACGGTCGGGCCCGTTGAAACGCCCGAAGTTTCAGGTTTGCGGTTGGCGCTTGCCATCGTGACTCCCGAGTCGACGAAGCTCAGGTCGTCGTAAGACGCCGAAGACAACTAACGTGCCAAGGTCTCGGGGTTGCAGGACCCCGACCCGACCCTGAAAATGGCAGCACCCCGACGCCGGTGTCAAGACGGCCTATGCCGGCCCCGAACCCCCCTCAGGCGGGTCGCGTTCTGCTCTCGGAGGTCGTGGAAGGCCCCCCGGCCGCCAGACCCGCGAGCATTTCGCACGCCGCATCGAACTGCGCCACGGAAGCCTGCCGGTCTCGCACGAAGTCCTCGAAGCGCTCCCAGGAAGCGGCCTCGCCGAGCGGTCCGTCAACCGTCCAAACGTGGCTGAATAGCCCGCTTTTCGCGTGATTCGAACCGAACAGTCGAAGCGATACGACATTTCGCAGTTGCGTGTGCGGATACAGATTTATTTTTACGTTATCGTGATCGTACCCTTCGTCGTGAACCGAACGAAGCGCCAGGGCGGCGGCCGGGAGCATGAACCTGTAAAGTCGTTCGTTGTCGACGGGCCGCGTCAGACGGCACCAGACGTGAAAGCCCCGGCCGCTCGCAATGACGAGCGGCTCGCATCCGGCTTCGCAGAGACATCGTCGTAGCGATCGCACGGCGGAGGCCATCTCCGGAATGACAAGCGTGTTATTTTCTCTATGGTTGTTGTCGAGGTTGAAACAAAAAGTGTCGTTCGCGCGCGGATCGAAGTAAAGGCAAACGTTCAACTGCTTGTCGACGTGGGCTCGTAGCAGTTCGTCCATTCGGTCCTCGAGAATGTCGACGAGTTTGTATCGGTGCACGAGACGCAACGGGGTCAGCTCGCCGTATTCGAGGCGGGCTCCGCCGGACAAAAGGCCGTCGAGGAAGCGAAAGCCGCACTGCGCGCTCTCGATCTTGGCGGAACCCCGGGTGAATCCCCGAGAGAACTGCCGCAGCAGGTCTATCTTGGCATCCACTCTCTCACCTCATCGAACGATCGGAAGCCGCCGGCGGCGGCGGCCTCGTCCTCGCCCTCCCGCAGGATCGGATGGAAGACGCGGACGCCATAGCTCGGGCCGTAAGCAATGCTGTTCGCGTCGTCGTCCACCAGGTACGAAATTTCCCACGCCCTACAGAATGCTATCTTGTTGAACGCGGAGAATAGGTAGTCGAACGGGATGCCGTTGTCGTAAAGCCAGGTTCTCGTGCAGTCATTGGCTCGCCTCAAGTCGCGACGGGTGCAAATGACGATGCGCCAATGTTCCTGCTTGAGCCATCGCATGAACGCTACGCCGTCGGTGCGCGCCGCGGCCAACCGGTAGCACTCTTCGTGAATTCGGTAACGGAAGAGAGAATATTCGGTACTTAGCCGATCGCCGACTTCCGGCGTGTCATTCCGAATTCGGGCCAAATACTCGACGAACGTCGCCTCCGGCAGCGCATACTTGTGGCTATACGGAAAGGTCGTCCTGCGCAGCGTCGCACTGAAATCGTTGAGGGTGTCGTCGATATCGACCGCTACCGTCTTGCCGCCGGCAGACATCGTCGCACTCACTGCCGGATTCATGGATGGACTCAGTCTTCCGCCAACCACGTCGGCAGTAAAGTACCAACGGCTCGAGAGCAAATCCGGTCGTCTGGTGTAATCAACAGACGTAGGGAGGGGCTTTCCGCGCGGGCTCGGGGCGTCGCGACGCCGGACTCGCGCCTACGTTCGCGCGGGCCGCTTCACGGCGAGTACGACGGGCGAAGGCGTCCGCCGTAGGTGGAAACGCCGTCGACTAGCGCCCGACATCGTGATTTGCCATGGTGGAGCGCGGTGATCCCGACGCCGCCCCCGGACGTTCAGGAAGGTTCAGGAAGGACGTGGCACAGTACGGCCCGCGACAAGTTGCTGGGGTGGCCTTGGGCGAGATCCTCGCCGGCAAGTATCGCGTGGAGCGTGTCCTCGGAATCGGAGGCGTGGGCGCGGTCGTCGCGGCCCACGACCTGCACCTGGACCAGACGGTCGCCCTCAAGTTTCTGCTCCCCGAGGCGCTCGCGAACGCGGACGCGGTGTCGCGCTTCACCCGGGAAGCTCGCGCGGCCGTAAAGATCCGAAGCGAGCACGTCGCTCGCGTGTTCGACGTGAGCACGCTTCCGAACGGCGCCCCGTACATCGTCATGGAGTACCTCGAAGGGGGGGATCTGGCCCACTGGCTCGTGGAGCGCGGGCCGTTGCCCGTCGAGCAAGCCGTCGAGTTCGTCCTTCACGCGGCCGTCGCGGTAGCCGAGGCGCACGCGCTCGGCATCATCCACCGGGATCTCAAACCGGCAAACCTCTTTTGCGTGCGGCGATCGGACGGGCTGCTGTCAATCAAGGTCTTGGACTTCGGCATCTCCAAGATCACCGCTCGTGCGGGATCGATCCCCGACGCCCTGACAGCTCAAGGTCACGGCGTCACCCAGGGGTCCACGATGATGGGTTCGCCGCACTACATGTCGCCCGAACAGATGCGCTCGTCCAAGGACGTCGACGCTCAGACGGACATCTGGGCGCTCGGCGTGACTCTCTTCGAGCTATTGACGGGCCGCCCGCCCTTCCAGGCCGAATCGATCACCGAGCTGGCCATCACCATTGCGAACGAACCCGAGCCCGCCCTGAGGAGCTTCCGGCCCGACGCACCGTCCGGGCTCGAGACGGTCATCGCGCTTTGTCTGAAGAAGGATCCCAGCCAGCGATTTCGCAACGTCGCCGAATTCGCGCTGGCCCTTCAGCCGTTCGCTCCCAAGCGGGCCAAGGCCTCCGTCGACCGGATTTCGGGGATCATTCAGGCGGCGGGCCTTTCGATGAGCGCGCTGCAGGTGCCCCTCTCTCCGCCGGGTCCGCGTCTCCACGCGGCCGCGGAATCGGTGCCGCCCGTGGGTACAACGGCTCCACCCGGCAAGAAGGAACGCGGACGATTGCGGCGGCCGCCTCTCGTCGCGGCGATCGCGGGCCTCGCGTTGATCGGCGTGCTGGTCTTTGGAGGTCGGCTCAAACACCGCCCCGAGCAGGCCCCGGCCGTGCAGGCAGACAAACCATCCCCTTCTTCCCAGCCAGCGGCGGATTCGGTGGACCGCTACGATGCGGGACCGCCGGAAGCCGTGCCGATAGAAACGCTGCCCCCCGCTCCGCCGACGTGGTCTGCAGAGGTCGTCATTCCGCAGGCTTCCGCCCCGACCAAACGGAATCTGCCCGCCGGCGACCCGGGTATCGCAGTGTCCGCGATTCCGCCGCGGACGGCTCCGGCGGCGTCGGCTCCCGCCACACCGGCTGCGGCTGCGAAATGCCAACCGCCGTGGTACTTCGATGCGAGGGGCAACCGGCTCTTCAAGAAGGAATGTCTGTGAAAGCGCGAAGAGGTCGCTTGCTCCTGGTTGCGCCGATCGCGACGCTTTTCGCGTTCGCGTCCGCCCCAGTTCGCGCCGAGGGGACCATCACCAAGGACCAGTGCGTGGACGCCAACGGCGACGGGCAAGAGCTTCGGCGCGAAGGCAAGTTGTCGGCTGCCCGAGAAAAGCTTCTCCTCTGCGCCAACCCGTCTTGCCCGGCGATTGTCCGTGACGACTGCAATCGACGGCTCGAAGAGCTCGACAAGGCTCAGCCCAGCATCGCGTTCGAGGTCAAGGACGCATCGGGGGCGGACGTCGGTGGCGTGAAGGTTACCGTCGACCGCAAGCCAATGACCGACGTTGCAAACGGCTCGGCGCTGCCGGTAGACGTCGGACTGCACGCGTTCACATTCGAGATCCCCGGTCAGCCGCCAGTCACCCGAGTGCTCGTCATTGTCGAAGGAGTGAAGGGGCGTCGCGAAGTGGTGAAGATGGGGGAGGTCGCGCCCGCGCGCGAACCGGCAACGGCCGGCGCGGCCGTTCCGTCGGATGCCGAGCGGCCCGCTGCGAGCGGCGCGATGGGAACGCAAAGAGTGGCGGGGTTGGCGATGGGCGGTGCCGGCTTGGCGGGCGTCGCGCTCAGCGGCGTCTTCGGCCTTCTGGCCATCGCGGAGAAAAGCAATCAGCAAAACGTCTGCCCGAACTCGACGTCGTGCACGAGCGGCGGACATACGCGCGCGCTCATCGACCACTCGAACGGGATTACCGACAGCACCATCTCGACCGCCGCGTTCATCGGCGGGTGCGCGCTCCTGGCCGGCGGCGCCGTGCTCTTTTTCACCGCGGGCAACGCCAGGGACAAGCCCGCCATGGCCGGGGTGCTCCTTGCGCCACACGTCGAGCCCGGTGGCGGGGGGATGCTCCTGACGGGAGCGTTCTGAGGCATGCGCCCGACTCGACTTTTCTTGGCTAGCCCTCTCGTAGCGGCCGGTTGCGCCAGCATTCTCGGGTTTCCCGATGTGCCGGACATTGGCGACGCCGGTCCCGGGAGCGGGACTTGCTGCGACGCCGGGCCCGCCTGTGTCGGCGTCGCTTGCGGCGACAGCCCGACCCAGGATCAAGCCGTCGCCCCGCCGCTCGATGATTCCGGAGGCACATTGGCAGACGCGGCGATCGAAGCGCCGTCCCCTGAAACGGGTGACGATTCCCAAACCGGCGCCACTGGGGACGACACGGCGATCGACGCGCCGAGCGGCGACGACGCAGCCGTCATCGTCGGGGACGCCGACGCATCGATCGGGTTCGAAGCTTCGCCGGACGGACACCCTCACGATGCGCAGGACGCTTTGCCCGACCAATCCGAAGCCGCAGGCCCGCCGAGCAGCATCGACCTCGGTCTCGTCGCCCTCTACCACTTCGACGAAACGACCGGGACGACCGCAGCCGATTCGTCAGGCAACGGCAAGACGGCGACGATGGTGGGCGGCGCGACCTTCTCGACCGGCGTGAGCGGAAACGCGGCGACGTTGAGCGGCGCGGCTCAATACGTACAACTGCCGAGCGGCATCGTCAGCACATTGACGAGCTTCTCGATCTCCGCCTGGATCTACCAGAGGAGCGGCGCCGTGGGTTACGGCGACCGCCTCTTCGACTTCGGCACCGGAACCACCGTCAATATGTTCGTCACGACCGACGCGGACGCGCTGCGTTACGCCGTGACCAAGGGGGGACATCCGGCCGAAGAGAATCTCCTGACGAACGGCATTCTCCCCCTCGACAGCTGGCAACACCTCGCCGTTACGCAAGCTGGCGCGACGGCCACGCTCTACCGCAACGGGGCCGTCGTCTCTCAGAATGGGGCCACGACGCTCAATCCGTCCGCCCTGGGCGTCACCACACAGAACTGGATTGGCCGCTCGCAGTACACCTCGGACCACTACCTCGAAGGGGAGGTCGACGAATTTCGCATTTACAATCGGGCGCTGAGCGCGGCCGAGGTCATGGAGCTCTACACGGAGCGAAAATAACGCGGTCCGAAATCGTGTATGACAGCTGACTGGCTGATGCCTTCTCGACGCATCTGCAACGAGCCACGGCGCGGTTTCGTATGCTCCTCGGTGCGCTTCATCGCGCACGCGGCTGCAGTCGTTCTCATTTCGTGCGGCGCGCGAACCGGCCTCGATGTCGGCGTTGACCCCAGCGTGGTGGGCTGCGCGGACGGCACGCGCGAGGGCTTCGTCGACATGGCCGCCAATCCGCAGATCGCCGGTTGCAGCGGCGGCTGGAGCATTCCCGGCGTCATGCTCCAGAATCCCGGAACGGCTCCCCAGTGCCCGAGCGTTCCGACGTTCGACACGCGGTCCCCCGCGTGCGACCGCATGGGGGGCAACGACGGCCCGAACCCGGATGGCGTGGGATGCAACGTGGCTGACCTCTGCGCCAACGGCTGGCACGTGTGCACAGGCGCCGCGGACGTCGAAAATCACGCACCGAACGGGTGCGCGACGGCGACGCTCGCGGCCGACCCTCCACTCTTATTCGTGAGCCGCCAATCCTCCAACGGATGCTGCGCCTGCGCGTCCGGCACCCGCACCGACTCGGACTGCGACGCGCTCGAGTGCACCACGGGCTGCGCGCAGACGGCGGACACCGCGAACGACGTGTTCGGCTGCGGCAACTTCGGAGAGCCGCCCGACGGTACCGACCCGTTCGTCGACTGCGGGCCGCTCGACAGGAGCACGTCCAACCTGTGCGCCTTTTTGCAGGGTTCGAGCTGGAGCTGCGATGACGATGGCTCGGGATTATGCGAGGGATTCGCGATCGTGCACGGGGGCTCAGATTATGGCGGCGCGCTCTGCTGTCGCGACTGAGGGGCCGATGCCCGCTCCGTCTCGTGGACCCCGCCCGCCCTGTTTCGCGTTGGACGCGAGCAAGGCCCTGGCGCAAGGCTCCACCACGGTCGCCAGCGCGATGCGGCGGAGGTCGCCGCGCCGCGCCTCCGTCAAGACACCGAAGCCACGCCAATCCGCGTCCTCTTCGGCACTGTTCCCGGAACGAACCCCAGGCGCGGCTTCGGCGAGCGCCCGCGCGACTTCGTCGCGCACTTTGGCGCGATCGACCCGGCCCGATTCGAGCAGCCAAGCGACCGTTCGCCAGGCCAACTCGGCGTGCTTCGTTTCGTCGCGGGCAATCGTGGCGAGAGCAGCTCGTACGGCCGGGTCGGTGGCATCTTCGAGCGCGTCGAGCGCCTCGATCGCGGCCAGTGTCTCGCCGATGCATCCTTCGCGCACGATCGTCGCCAGCATGCCGTCGACGTGGAAGCCGTCCAGGGATCCGTCGATGGCGATCTCGCCGGGGCCGACGTTTCCGCCCCCGTAGGTAGCGGCCAGCGCGAACGCGAGCCGCGCGTGTTCGGTTTCGTCGCCCATCGCCTCGTGAGTCGCCCGGACCAGATCCGAAGGCGCACCCACGGCGAGAAGTTGAAGCGCGAAGCGGGCAAACGCGGCAATCGACGCGTGTTCCATCAAGCCGACGCGGGTCCAATACTCCGCCAACCGGGCTCGCACGAGGGGTGGCACATCGCGCACGTCGGGCGTCACGTTTGGCGCGGACCAGTCGCTGCGTTCCACGCTGCGCGCGAAGCGCGCCGCGCCCTCGACGAGGAACGGACGACCGACTCCGCAATAGTTGGCGGGTTGGCACGTGTGTTTGCCGTTGTCCTCCGAGCAGATTTGCCCGCCGTCCGCGCAATCCTCGCCCCGGCTGCACTCGTCGGCCCTCGTTTGGCAATCGAACCGAGGGCCGCAGTTGCCCCCCGGAGTGCTCGAGATGCATTCGCAGCCCGACCCGCAGCTCGCGCCCGAAGCGCACGATGCCGGCACGCACATCCCCACCGGAGATCCGCAAAGGCACATTTCGGATGCCTTGCAGTCGGAGTCGTGGATGCAGCCGGGGAGGCACTGGCAGGACACGGGCGTGCCGCCGTCCTCCGACCATCGCTCACAATGACCATTGGGGTAGCCCGAGCAATCGCTATCGGAATTGCACGTGCCCCCCCCACCGTCGCCGAACAGCGGCACGCAGGCGCCACCCGAAGGTCGCGGAAGGAGCGAAGGACAGGCCACCACCGCGCGACGTCTCAGGTATCCGACATCTCCGCCGTTAAAAAAGGAGTCTTTTCCTTCGCACGTATCGTAGCCCGTGTCGGCATCGCCGATGATGATCGCCGTGGGATTCACGCAGGCGTGCGACGAACAGCCGAGGGCGCCGCCGCCGCCGTCCAAGGCGTCTGTCAAGCCAGCCTCGTTGGCACCGGCCTCGTTGCCGGCCGCTTCGTCGCCGGCCTCGCTTCCGCTGGCCGCTTCGTCGCCGGCCTCCTTTGCGAGGCCTGCCGTGCCGTCGCCACCCTCGTTCTCCGTCGGACCGGCGGCTGCGTCCCCTCCGCATCCCGCCAGTAAACCCATCGCGGCAAGAAGCGCGGCGCTCACGGCATCGAACGATGAAAGCTTTCGCATTGGACCCTCTCTCCCCGCTGTGCCAAAGCGAATCTCGTACCGTCGGAAAATACCCTTCGCGCGCCGGGTGGCCGCGTGTCCATGGCCTGTGCCGGGTTGCGCCATTCAGGTCGCAGATGTCGCGATCCGGGCCTCCCGTGCCGCACCGGGAGTCATCCGACGCCCTCGGACGACTCAGTTTGCGTCACCGGGAGTGATCCCACGCCCTTGGACGACTCAGTTTGCGTCACCGGGAGTGATCCCACGCCCTTGGAAGACTCAGTTTGCGGCACCGGGAGTGATCCCACGCCCTCGGCCGACTCAGTTTGC
>Ga0265313_10000469_pt1 | contig 42166 bp, 34 predicted proteins | sample 4123metaG_FD_203122 | JGI IMG/M metagenome (GOLD analysis project Ga0265313, IMG submission 203122) | Rhizosphere microbial communities from Carex aquatilis grown in University of Washington, Seatle, WA, United States - 4-1-23 metaG | ecosystem: Host-associated > Plants > Roots > Rhizosphere >... | reverse complement strand
GAGGGGAAGGCGGGCTGCGGCGACCGGATTGGGAATTGCGGAGCGTAGCCCCGGAGGGTCCTTCCATCGCAAAAACGTACTCCTTCCCATTAAACTCGGCACTTGTCTTTTCTTCCATTGGGCCTATCACGTTCTCGGCAACTCATGAGTGAGTTCGCCACGCCCCCCGCCTCTTCCGTCGACGCGGAATTCTTCCTCCCCGCGGATGCCTTTTTCCGCGCGAACCTGCCGACGGCCCTGACGTTCGACGACGTTTCACTGGCGACCCTTTATTCGGAGATCCTTCCAAAGGATGCCGACACCTCGACCGCCCTTTCCGAGGCCCTGAGGCTGCCGATCCCCGTCATCTCCTCGGACATGGACACGGTCACCGAATCCCGGATGGCCATAGCCATGGCCCTCAACGGCGGCCTCGGGCTCATCCATTACAACATGGCGGGCAAGGACCAGGTGAAGGAGGTCGCGCGGGTGAAGCGACACATCCACGGCCTTATCCAGGACCCGATAACGGTCGGGCCCGAGTCGCTGATCGGCGACGTCATCGAGATGATCGAGGCGAAGCGCTTCGCTTTTTCGACTTTCCCGGTCGTGGATCCCAAGGGCCGCCTCGCGGGGCTTCTCTCGGGGAACCTGGTCAAGGACCGCTACAAGGCAAAGAAGGTGGCGGAGGTCATGACGCCCCGATCCGGCCTGATGACGGAAAAGGAAAAGGCGGTCGCGGCCGACCCGATCGCCGCCGCCGACCGCTTTTTCACCCGCCATGTCGGCATCAACAAGATGCTGGTCGTCGATGACGCCGACTGCCTCCGCGGGCTGATCACCGCCTCCGACGTCGAGCGGATCATGGGGGAGGCCAAGTCCCGGCGGAAACCTGCGCGGGATGCCCATTTCCGGCTGCTGGTCGGAGCCGCCCTGTCAGCGAGCAGGCTCGCGGACGGCTCGCTCGACAGGGAGAAGATCCTCGCGCACGTCGGCCACCTGGTGGACGAGGATGTCGACGCGGTCGCCGTTTCTACGGCGCACGGCCACACCGCCGGCGTGGGAGAGACGGTCAAGCTCGTGCGCGGCGCCTTCCCGAAGCTCACAATCATCGCCGGCAACGTGACCAGCGCCGCCGGCGTGGAGTTTTTGGCGGGCTGCGGGGCGGACGCTGTCAAGATCGGCCAGGGCCCGGGTTCCATCTGCACGACCCGCGTCGTTGCCGGCGTGGGCATCCCCCAGCTGACCGCGCTCTATGTCGCCGCCACCGCCGCCCGGCGCAAGGGCGTCCGGCTGATAGCCGACGGCGGAATCGCAAAGTCCGGCGACATCGTCAAGGCCCTGACGCTTGCCGATGCTGTCATCTGCGGCGGGCTCCTCGCGGGCTGCCGCGAGGCACCGGGCGAGATCGTCGAAATCGGCGGCAAGGTCTACAAGCAGTACCGCGGAATGGGTTCCCTCTCGGCGATGAAGGCGGGCAGCGCGGCCCGCTACGGCCACGAAAAGGGAGATTCGTCGCGCAAGGTCGCTGCCGAGGGCATCGAGGCGCTGAAGGAGGTGAGCGGCTCCGTGGACGATGTCCTGGCCACCCTGATTGGGGGCGTCCAGAGCGGCATGGGCTATCTTGGGGCGGCGGATCTTTCGCAGCTGCGGAGCAAGGCCCGTTTCGCTCGGGTCAGCCCCGCCGGCCAGAAGGAAGCTGAGACGCACGACGTGATCGAGGTTTCGACGCGCAAAAATTGATCGAACGCGCGACCGGAAGCTGGGGCCCCCGCTATTCCATCCTGATCGACGTCTACCGGCGTTCGCCCTGATTTGCTTCGGGCTATCGGCCGCCGGCCGCCACCCAGGCCGCCAGGCTCTTCGGAAGGGCGATTCGCTGGCGGCTCTTTGCGTCCAGGCACACGTGCTTCGTGCGGATCCGGGCGGCGATCTTCTCGGGCGGCCCGTCCTTGATGATTTCAAAGCGGATCTCGAAGGAGTTTTCCGTAAGCAGCGTCGGGTTTACCGCGACACGCACCTTTTCGCCGGTCTTGAGAGGGCGGAGGTACTCGGCCTCGGATTTCGCGATCGGGACGATGACGCTCGCATCCGCAAAAAAAGCATTCAGTTCGATTCCGACCGCGGCGAGGGCCTCTTCGTAGGCCTCGTGGCAGATCGCGAGGTAGTTAGCAAAAAAGACGACTCCCGCGGCGTCTGTGTCGGCGAAATGAATCGTGCGGGCGTGCCGGAAGGGCATCCGGGGACGATGGACGGCGGAAGGGGGCGGGTGAAGGGAATTCCGCCCGCCCCGGCCGGCCGTTTTCACCTTTCGCCCGCCGCAATTCGCGATAACATGGGGCTGTGACAAAGGCTGTGATCGCGGAAATCCTGGAAGACATCGGCACCCTCCTTGAGCTCAAGGGGGAGAATCCCTTCAAGGTGAGGGCCTACCGCGTCGGAGCCCGGGCCCTCGAATCGATAGAGGAGTCCGAACTCGGCAGGCTCGTCGCGGACGGCAGCCTTCGAGGCGTCCCGGGAATCGGCGAGGCCCTGGCGCAGAAGATCACCGAACTGCGCACGACGGGAAGGCTGGCGTTCTACGACGAGCTCAAGGGCTCGGTCGAACCCGGGCTGGTCGAGATGCTCAAGATCCCCGGGCTCGGGCCGAAGAAGGTCAGGGCGCTGCACGACAAGCTGGGCATTGCCGGCATCCCCGAGCTGCAGAAGGCGTGCGCTGCCGGGCAGGTCGCGGAGCTCGACGGGTTCGGAGCGAAGACCCAGGAGAAGATCCTTGCGGGCATCAAGAACCGCGAGGCCTACGGCAAGCGGCATCTCTGGTGGGACGCCTGGGAGATCGCAGAGCCGATCCTCGCGGGACTTCGGGCGCTTCCCCAGGTCGGACGGGCCGAGGCCGCCGGAAGCCTCCGGCGCGGCCTGGAGACGATCGGCGACCTGGACTTCCTGGTCGCCGCCACGGACGTGGCGCCCGTCGTGGACTGGTTCACCACGCGTCCCGGAGTTGCGGAGATCACCGCCAAAGGGGAGACCAAGGCAAGCGTCCGCTACGAAAGCGGGCTCCAGGCCGACCTGCGCATCGTGCCGGACGAGCAATTCGTATTTGCGCTGCACCACTTCACGGGCTCGAAGGACCACAATGTCCAGATGCGCCAGCGCGCCCTCGCGCGCGGGCTGAGCCTGAGCGAGTGGGGCCTCGTCCCCGCGGGAGGGGAGGAGACCGTGAAGGCCAGGGTCGCGCACACCGATGTGAAGCCCGTCGGGACCGAGAAGGAGCTTTTCGGCCGGCTCGGCCTGCATTTCATCCCGCCCGAATTGCGCGAGGGCATGGGCGAGATCGAGGCGGCGGAACGCGGTGAGCTGCCGCGCCTGGTCGAGCTCGCCGATCTCCGGGGCGCGTTCCATTGCCACACGAGCGCCTCGGACGGGCGGAACACGCTGGCCGAGATGGCCGCCGCCGCCGAGCAGCTGGGCTGGGAATACCTCGGGATAGCGGACCATTCGAAGTCGAGCGTCCAGGCAAACGGCCTCAGCGAGGACCGGCTGCTGCGCCAGGTGGAGGAGATACGTGCGTTCAACGCGGCCAGGCGCTGCCGGACGCATCTTTTTGCCGGGGTCGAATGCGACATCCGAGCCGACGGCCGTCTCGACTATGACGACGCCGTACTCGCCCGGCTCGATTACGTGGTGGCTTCGGTCCACAACGCGCTGACCCAGGACGAGGCTGTCATGACGGCCCGGATCGTCCGCGCGGTCGAGCACCCCCGGATCACGATGCTCGGACACCTGACGGGCCGCCTCCTCCTGAGGCGCGAGGGGTACCGCGTCGACGTCGGCAGGGTCGTGGATGCCGCGATCGCCGCCGGGGTCGTGATCGAGCTGAACGCGAGTCCTTGGCGCCTGGACATGGACTGGCGCCACTGGCGCAGGGCCGCGGCGCGCGGGCTCCTCTGCGCCATCAATCCGGATGCCCACGAGACGGCGGGGCTCGCCCACGTGCGGGCGGGAATCAATTCCGCGCGCAAGGGATGGCTTTCCCGCGAGCAGGTGCTGAACACGCGGGGGCTGGTCGAGATCCAGCGTTGGCTGAAGGAAAAAATCGGAAAGCGGAAATCGGAAATCGGAAAACCAACGGCGGAAGGCGGGAGCTGACAGCCTGCTAACGCTTGCGAGTTTCCGATTTCCGCTTTCCGATTTCCGCTTTCTCCCATAGCTTTCGCCTGTAGCTTTCCGCTTTCCGCTTTTTATCACCGTGCCCATCTACGAGTACTTTTGCCCGCGCAATAATACGATCTACCAGTTTTACGCGAAGACGCTGGTTCAGGGTCGGACAATTCCGAAATGTCCGGACAATCCGGTTTTTCCCCTCGTCAAGATGCTGTCGCCGTTTGCCGTGACAAAGCGGGGCAAGGGCGCCGGGGAGAATGACGGCCCGGCTTCGCCTGGCTCCGCCGTGGCAAACGCGGGTGAAGACCCGCGTTTGGAGGCCGCAATGACCGCCATGGAGAGCGAATTTTCGAATGTGGATGAGAACGACCCGCGCGCCATGGGCCGGATGATGCGCCGCATGGCGGAACTCACCGGTGAGAAGATCGATGGCGACATGGAGGAGGTCGTCCGGAAGCTCGAGGAGGGCGCCGACCCCGATTCCCTTGAGGAGCAATTCGGATCCGCGGAGCCGGATGCGGATGAGCCCGGCGACGGAGCGCCCGGGGAGGCGAACCCGGTCCGGGAGGCCCGCCATCGCTTCCGGGCCCGCCGCCTGCCTCCCACCCGCGACCCGAAGCTCTACGACTATGAATGAGATTGAGCGCCGCATCGACGCCGCCAAGCGCGCGGTTTTAGCGCAGACGTCCCTCCTGCACCGGGAGTTCGGCAGGGTCGAGAGCCGGTGGAAATCCGACGGAACCCGGGTCACAGCCGTCGACATAGCGATTTCCGAGAACATATTCGCCGAATTGCGGGCGCAGTTTCCGGCCGACCAGTATTTCAGCGAGGAATTGGCCGACGCGAAGGCCCCGATTCCCGTGACCGCCCGGTATTCCTGGGTGCTCGACCCCATCGATGGGACGAACAATTTCGCACTTGGGATTCCGCACTGCGCGATCGCGCTCGCGCTCGCCGAGAACGGCGAGCCGATCTACGGCGTCGTGTACGACATGAGCCGGTCGATCCTGATGCACGGCGGCCCGGGTTTCGGCATGCATGACGGCGACCGGCTGGCCCGCGTGACCGACGGGCGGCTGCACAAGGAGAGTCTCGTCGGCTTCCACAGCCCTTTTGACAAGACGCTTCTTCCGATGGCGAGCGGGATCCTCTCGCAGTTCAAGATCCGGGGACTGGGGAGCGCGACGCTCCACCTCGCCTATGTGGCGGCGGGTCTTCTCGACGGCGCGGTCGACTACAACGTAAAGATCTGGGACCTGGCTGCGGCGATCCCGCTCTGCCGCGCCGCGGGGGGTGAAGTCCGGTTCCTGAACGGCCCGCAACTTCCGATGCGCCAGTTCGACCTCAGGATGAGCCGGATCATCTATGTGGCGGGCAGTCCGGCGATGTGCGACATCCTGACCCGGCTCACTAGTCCTGGAGCGTGATCTCGTTGTTGTCCCTCAGGGTGAATTGGGAGAAGAGCTGGGCGGCGGGCGGCGGCGCTGCGCCGCGGTAGGCCTGGATCGTTCTTCCGAAGTAGATTCCGGTTATGATCGCCGTGCCGCTGTTCGCGGGGACGGTCGCCGAACTGAAGGCCAGCGTGCTTCCGATGTTGTAGTAGACGTAGCACGTGTCGGTCGGGTGGGTGTTGTTCACGGTGATCGTGTACTTGGGGCAGACGATCCGCTGGACGCAGAGCTGCCACAGGCGCTTTCGCCCTCCCGTTCCGGCCCATGCCTGGGCCTGCGCCGCCGTCAGGCCGGCCGTCCAGGACGGAGGCAGGACCGCGGTGGGGCTCGTCCAGTTCGTGTTCCAGGTGTCGTTGAAGATCGCCAGGTCGGCTGGATCCTGCGGATTGGCCGGATTTGGCAGCGGGGGAAGCGCCAGCTGCCCGGGCGGAGCCACGAGCGACACGATCATGAATCGTTGTTGTGCCGACTCTGCGGCCGGCCCGACGAGCATCAGCCGGGTGTTTCCGCATGGGTTGATGAGGACTCCGGCCACCTGGGGCTGGAGGGCGGGCGTCGGGGCGACCCCTGACTGGGGCAGGGATCCCATCTGGCGGGACACCTTGGCGAACCAGTCGTACGCGTTTGTCGTCGCGGGGACGAAGCCGGGGTCCGTGGTCGGCGAAAAGCTGGTCGTGTCCACTCCGGAGGGAACACTGCCGGCCAGGGCGGCGACATTGGTCCCTTCGAAGTCGGGCGATTCGAACGATGCCGTCACGGCCAATGCCATGTTCTGAAGCGTGGTGGTTTCCGCGCTGACGCGAGCCTGCCAGATCTGGAATCCGACGGCTGGCGCGATCGTTGCAAGGAGGATCCCGATCACCGCGCACACGCATAGCAGCTCGATCAGCGTGAACCCCCTCGTCGGATGCTCAGTGGACGGCATAGACGACCTGGTACACCGCCTGGAAGAAGGAAAGGAGCGCGAGACCGACGCCCCCGACAACTGCGAGGGTCAGGGCAGGGTTGAGGACGGCGATGGCTGCGCCAATCCGCGCCCGTGCCTGCTCGTTATAGTAGGCAGCCACCCGGTCCATCGCCTGAGAAAGCTGCCCGGACTGCTCGCCGACCGCCAGGGCAAGGCAGGCGAGCGGCGGAAAGAGCCCCGATTGCTCGAAGGCCTCGGCAAGGGAGGCGCGCCCGGCGGCGATCTTGGCACCGGCCTCCAGCAGGCCATCGCGAAAATGCGTGTTGCCCGCCAGCTGCGAGCAGAGGCGCAGGATCTCAGGGGCGGGCTTGCTGGCCTGGTAGAGGGACCGATACACCTTGCAGACGAGGGCGATCGTGAGGTCCCGATAGATCCCGCCGACAAGGGGCAGCCGAAGAAATGCCCTGTCCAGATGCCGGCCCGCGGCCGGAATCCGGCGCAGGGCCGCCAGAAGGATGGGAAGGCCGATCAATGCCGCCACGGGAAGGGGCCAGTACGCCCGTGCCGCCCCCGAGACCGCGATCACGCAGCGGGTGAGCGGGGGAAGCGCTGCCCCCAGCGAGGAAAGGACTTCGGCCAGCCGCGGGAAGACCACCGTCAGCAGCAGGAAATAGAATCCCGCCGCCAGGAGGATGACGAGGGCGGGGTAGGCGCATGCCCGGCGCATTTCGCGACGGTTGGCTTGGGTGTAGGCAATCCGTTCCGCCAGGTCGGAAAAACGCTCGGCCAGCCTCGCGGTTCCGCTTTCCTCGCCGGCTGCGACAATGGTCACGATCCCCGGTGGAAAACTGCGGGGAAAGAGCGCCAGCGCCCGGGAGAGGCTCGTTCGCGACGCCGCGACCTGCGCGTGCACTACGGCGAGCACCCGCCGCGTCCGGCGGTCGGGATAGCGGTCGCGCAACTTCTCGAGGGCCTCCACGATCAGGATTCCCGAGGAGAGGAGCATCTCCAGCTGCCGGAAGATCTCGATCAGATGGCGCGCGGGTATCCGGGTCCGCGCGGGAGCCCTGTCCTGCCGATGGCCGGAGATATTTCCCATGGGCCGGCGTCAGCGATCCAGCCGCAGTCTCGGCGGGGCATCCTGCACAGGAATCCGCAGGATGAGGTTGTCCCCGCCCAATTCCAGGACATCGCCTCCGATTTTCACCAGCTTCATGCCCTCGATCATGTCTCCTGGGGAGCAGAGCCGGCCGTTGATGATCGCCGAGGAATTCTCGGGGCGATCCGCGACCAGCACCGAGCCGATGGCCAGGGGAACTTCCCTCGCCTGCTTCTGCGGTTGGTGGCGGATCCGGAACGGGTTGGGGATCGCGTCCTGAGTCCGCTCCCGGAGGGCGGAGGCCACATCGAGGACGCCCTCCGAATCGGCAAAGACGACGGTTGGGAGCGAGGAAACCGGATCAGGGGCTGCTGCGCGGACGCCCGCGGCAAGCGCGCAGAACGAAAGGCTGATCCATCTCATACCCGCCGATTATAGCAACCGGCGGCGGCGGATCAGATCAGCCCGAGCTTCATCTTCCCCTCTTCGCTGATCATGGACTGGTTCCACGGCGGGTCCCAGGTGATCCGCACATCGGCGTCGGAGACGCCCGGGACGAGAAGAATCTTGCCCTTGGCGTCCTCGGCTATGGCCGGTCCCATCCCGCAGCCGGGCGCAGTCAGGGTCATCGCCACGTTCACGCGGTATCCGGCGTCCTTCTTTTCAACGTCCATCGAATAGACGAGCCCGAGGTCCACGATGTTCACGGGAATTTCCGGGTCGAAGACCTTGCGCAGCTGCTCCCAGACCGCCGCCGGGTCGGGCGCCCCGTCCGCGAGGGTCGCCGTTGCGACGGCATGGTCGGCGACCTGCTCGCCGAGGGCGTCGCCATCCTTGCCATCGATGCGAAACAGGCCGAAGTCGGTCTGGACCGTGAAGCTTCCGCCAAGAGTCTGGTGGATCATGACGCGGGTGCCGGCCGTCAAGGAGTGCCTGTCCCCGGAGGGGATCTGGGTGCCGGCGACGTCGCGGGAGAGTGTGCGCTCGCGTTCCATGGCTGCTGGCTAGGACAAAGGCTGGAGCTTGGCCCGGATCAGGCCCTGAAGCCCCTCCCGGAGCCCCTCATGCCCGATCTTTTCCAGGACTTCCTCGAAGAATCCGAAGGTGAGCAGCTCCTGGACGTCGGCGGGCCTTATCCCGCGGCTCTCGAGGTAGAATTCCTGCTCGGGATCGATCCGGCTGCTGGTGGCTCCGTGGGTGCAGCGGACGTCGTTGGCCTGGATCTCGAGGCCGGGCAGCGAATTGGCCTCCGCGTCGTCGCTGAGCATCAGGTTGCGGTTGCTCTGGTAGGCGTCGGTCTTCTGTGCGTCCGGATCCACGACGATCAACCCGGAAAAGATCGTCCGAGACCGGTCGCGAAGGGCGTTCTTGTAGAGGAGGTCCGACTTCGTGTTCGGCGCCTGGTGGATCTGGAGCGTGCGCTGGTCGAACTCCTGCGTCCCCTCGGCGAGGGTGAGCGCGAGCATCTGCGAGAAGCCCCCGGGAGCCTGCATCTGGGAAAGCGACTCATGGCGGGACTGGCGTCCTCCGAGATGCAGGTTCAGCGATTGAACACGGGCGTCGCGGCGGACGACGGTCGAATTGAACTGGAAGGAGAGCGTCTCGCGCGACCAGTTCTGCGCGGCGACGTAGGTAAGCTGGGCACCGTGGCCGGCATAAAGGTCGTTGGCCCCGCAGGCGAAATGGGCCGAGGCATCCGCGGAGACAAAGTGATCCACAACGGTGACCTTGGAGTTTTCCTCGGCGATCACCAGGGTGTGCGGGAAGACGGCCGCTCGCGGGCCCGCCGCGGCGTGGGTGATGACGATGGGGGCGGGGACTTCGACGCCCCGGGGCACGTGGATAAAGGCGCCATCGCCGATGAAGGCGGCATGGAGGCTGGCGAACTTCTCGGAGCCGAGCTTTTGCGGCTGGGCCATGAAGTGCGCCTTCAGGAGTTCGGGATGCCGCACCATCGCATCGGCGAGGGTCATCACGATCACCCCTTGCGCCGCGATCCTGCCTGTCTGGGCCGCCAGGCGGTTGTTCGCAAATGTCAGGGCCTGGGAGCCGGCCAGGCCGAGCTTCGTGATCGGCGCGGCCGCGGCTGCCGGCGCCGCCGGCTCGACCCCATCGAGGGAGAGCGAGCCGATGCTGCTGAACCGCCAGGATTCGTCGGTGCGCCTCGGCAGGGGCAGAGCCGCGAACCTCTCATAGGCGGCGCGCTTGCGGTCGAGCCACCAGCCGGGCAGCGAGGACTGCTCCGCAAGCAGGGCCTTGAAGGCCTCGGGAGTGAAGCTGCCGAGTGGAGAGCGGGCGGCAATGGAAACGGTGCTCATGTCCTGAATCCGGCGATCAACCGACCGAGCCTTCCATCTCGAGATCGATCAGGCGCTTGAGCTCGACCGAGTATTCCATGGGGAACTGGCGGGCGAGGTCGTTGATGAAGCCGTTGACGGCGAGGCTCATCGCCTGGCCCTCGGTCAGGCCCCGGGACTGCATGTAGAAGATCATCTCCTCGTTCACCTTCGAGACGCTGGCCTCGTGCTGGGTGGCATTGCGATCGCCGCGCACGGTGATCGCGGGATAGGTGTCGGTCCTGCTGTTCGCGTTGATCAGGAGGGCGTCGCACTCGGTGTTGTTCTTGCATCCCTTGAGGTGCTTCGGGATGTGCACGATCCCGCGGTAGGTGCTGCGGCCCTGGCCCACGGAGATGGACTTGGCGACGATGTTCGAGGTCGTCTCGTCCGCGGCGTGGATCATCTTGGCGCCGGTGTCCTGGTGCTGCCCGTCGTTGGCCAGGGCGATCGAAAGGACCTCGCCCCGCGCCTTGCGGCCCTTGAGGACGACGCCGGGGTACTTCATGGTGAGGCGGCTGCCGATGTTGCAGTCGATCCACTTGATCTCGGCCTCCTCGTGCGCGACGCCGCGCTTGGTCACGAGGTTGAAGACGTTGTTCGCCCAGTTCTGGACGGTGATGTACTGGATCTTCGCGCCCTTGAGGGCGACGAGCTCGACGACGGCGCTGTGGAGCGTGGACGTCGAGAACTTCGGCGCCGTGCAGCCCTCCATGTAGACGACCTCGGAGCCCTCGTCGGCGATGATGAGGGTGCGCTCGAACTGGCCGAAGTTCTCCGCATTGATGCGGAAGTAGGCCTGGAGCGGCTGGGCCACCTTGACGCCCTTCGGGACGTAGATGAAGGAGCCGCCGGAGAAGACGGCGCTGTTGAGCGCGGAAAACTTGTTGTCCCCGGTCGGGATGACCTTGCCGAAGAACTTCCTGAACAGCTCCGGGTGCTCGCGAAGGCCCTCCGTCGAGTTGACGAAGATGACGCCCTGCTTGGCGACCAGCTCCTTGATGTTCGAATAGGCGGCCTCGGAGTCGAACTGGGCCTCCACTCCGGAAAGAAAGCGGCGCTCCTGCTCGGGGATGCCGAGCCGTTCGAAGGTCTTCTTGATGTCGTCCGGCACCTCGTCCCACGTGCGCTTGGGCTTCTGGCCCTGCGAGAGGTAGTAGCGGATCTTGCTGAAATCGATGTTCTCGAGGTCTTTCGTCGCCCAGTGGGTCGGCATGGGCATGGAGAGGAACTTCTTCAGCGCGTTAAGCCTGAACTCGAGGATCCACGGCGCCTCCTTCTTGACGGAGCTGATATAGCGCACCGTGTCCTCGCTGAGGCCGGTCCCGGCGTCGAAGGCGTAGTCCACCTTGTAGCTGAAGTTTCCGGCCGTCTGGTCGATGCCGACGACGGGATTGGCCGCGGCCTCGTCTGCGGCGGGGAGGGTGTCTGTGTCGGGAAGTTCGCTCATGGTGGCGGAGGGCGCGCTCAGGCCGTGACGAGCTCCTTCTTGACCCAGTCATAGCCCTTGGCCTCGAGTTCGAGCGCGAGGGACTTGTCTCCGCTCTTCACGATCCTGCCGTCCCACATCACATGGACGTGGTCGGGCACGATGTAGTCGAGCAGGCGCTGGTAGTGGGTGATCAGGAGGACGCCGAGGCCGGGCCCGCGCATCGCGTTGACGCCGTCGGCCACGATGCGGAGGGCGTCGATGTCGAGCCCGGAGTCGGTCTCGTCCATCAGCGTGAATTTCGGCTCGAGCATCGCCATCTGCAGGATTTCGCAGCGCTTCTTCTCGCCGCCCGAGAAACCCTCGTTGACGGAGCGGGACGTGAATTTCCTGTCGATCTTGAGCAGGTCCATCTTCCCGTACAGGCGCTTGTAGTAGGCCGAGGCATCGAGCTCCTCGCCCTCGCTTTGCCGGGCCTGCACGGCGGCGCGTAGGAAATTGGCGATGCTGACGCCCGGGATCTCGCTCGGATACTGGAAGGCGAGGAACAGGCCGGCGCGGGCACGCTCGTCGGGCTCCATCTCCAGTATGGACTTTCCGTCGAGCAGGACATCCCCCCCGGTGATCGTGTAGTCCGGGTGGCCGGCTATCGCCTTGGAAAGCGTCGACTTGCCGGTTCCGTTCGGACCCATGATGGCATGGACTTCGCCGCTTCGGATGAGGAGCGAGACGCCCTTGACGATTTCCTTGTCCCCGATGGAGACATGAAGGTCTTTGATATCGAGCTGGTGCATGGAGGGTGGGATCAACGGGCCGTTGAGCCGCGGAAGCTGATTTCGATCGCCTCGGCGCGGTACTCGGGAGGAAGGATGGCCTTCACCTGGTCTATCAGGGCCGGCGGCAGGTCGATGTCGTGGGTGGCGCCGGAGCGCTCGTCGTGAAAATGGGCATGCGGCCGCAGGTTGGGGCAGTAACGGGTGGGGCCGCGCTCGAAATTGACGGCTCGGACGAGATCGCGCGCGACCAGCGTCTCAAGGCAGTTGTACACCGTCGCCAGGGAAATGGTCGGCATCTCCGCCTTGGCGCGGACGAAGACTTCGTCTGCGGTCGGATGATCGCGCTTATTCAAAAGCACGTTGTAGATGAGTTCGCGCTGGGGAGTTGCGCGCAGGCCGCTATCGGCGAGGCTTTGATTCAGCGTTGCTGGGGAGTCCGATGTGCTCGCGTGGGTTGCCATAATATGAGGACCACACAAGCAATTGGAATGGTTCTAAGTTGCAAGTGGAATTAGAACCATTCTAAAGTGCTCATCATAGGACATTGCATGCCAAGTGCTTAAGTTTCAAACAATGGTAAAATATCCTGTGATCGGCGCCCCGGCATATGAATGCCGGATCAGCGGATGTGCTCAGGTCGGAGTCCCATTCCGATCATGCGCCCGATGATTCGCCTGAGAAAGGGGAACGCCCAGATCACTCTTGCCGGCAGCGGCAACCCTTGGCGACCCGAAGGGCGCGCTGGCCGGGGCACGGCCGGAAACATCCGGCGGTGCACAAAGATCTGCATGGCCTGGATCAGCCGCGCTGGAAGCTCGCGCCGCCGTTGGATGCTCCGAAGAAGACTTTCGTCGATCGTGCCGCGCTCGAAAGCCGGCGCGAGCAGGTTGGCCGCGGCCACCGCGTCCTGAACTGCGAGGTTTATGCCCACGCCTCCCGCCGGGGACATGGCATGGGCCGAGTCGCCGATGCAAAGGAAGCCGGGCAGGTGCCAGCGGCGCAGTCGGTCGATCTTCACGGTCAGGAGCTTGACCTCGTCCCAGTCAGAGATGGCGTCCACCGCTCCGCGGAGGAAGGGGGCGAGTCCCACGATATTGGCGCGGAATTCCGGGAGTCCGGCCCGGCGGATGGCCTCGAAGCCGCCCTTTCTGATTATGTATCCGCACTGGAAGTAGTCGCCCCTGTCCAAAAGCACCATGAACCGGCCGTTTTCGACGTAGCCGAGCGTCTGCCGGGGCGAGGCCTGCTCCTTCGGGATGCGGGTCCACAGGACGTCGATCGGGACGTTGGCATCCATGACCTCCAGCCCGGCTCGCTCGCGCAGGATCGAGCTGCGGCCGTCGGCGGCTATGACGAGGTCCGCCCGGACGGCAAAATCGCCCTCCGCGCTCCGGGCTTTCACACCCGCGATCCGTCCGCCTTCCCGGACGAGGTCCAGGGCCTCGGCCCCCATCATGAGCCTGAAGGAAGGGCAACGCCTGGCCCGCTCCGCCAGGAAATTCAGGAAGTCCCACTGCGGCATGAATGCGATGAACTTGCACCGAACCGGCAGGCGGGAAAAATCCGTGGTCGTGAAGGTCGCGCCCTCGAAGGTGAGCTGAATCTCGGACATTTCCTGATGAGGCAGCTTCAGGAACTCCTCGAGGAACCCCAATTCGTGCATCAATTCGAGGGTCGAGGGATGAATCGTGTCCCCGCGGAAATCCCGGAAAAAATCCGCGTGCTTCTCCAGGACGACGACCTCGATCCCTGCGCGGGCCAGGAGAAACCCGGCCATCATTCCCGCCGGCCCGCCTCCGACCACGCAGCAGCGAGTCCGGATCAATGCTGGCTCGCTCATGGTGCGACAGGCGTGCCCGACGGCACTAGTCGCCGTGCTCGGCGAGCCAGCGCTCCGCCTCGATGGCGGCCTGGCAGCCCATGCCCGCGGCCGTGATCGCCTGGCGATAGACATGATCGGCGCAGTCCCCGGCGACGTAGACGCCGGGGACCTTTGTCTTCACCTGGGACCCTGCCGCCGGCCTAAAATACCCGTGCTCATCCACATCGAGGGCCGATGCGAACGGGCCTGTGTTTGGCACGTGGCCGATCGCGACAAAAATTCCCTTAACCGGGAGGACGCCTTCGGCTCCCGTCTTCAGATGCCGAACCTTGAGGCCGCTGACAGCCCCTTCCTTAACGCCGACGACCTCGACGGGCACGCTGTCCCAGACCGGTTGGATCTTCGGATGCGTGGTAGCCCGGTCGGCCATGATCTTGGAGGCCCGCAGCGCATCGCGGCGGTGGACGAGATGCACCTTGCTGGCGAAACGCGTCAGGAAGAGAGCTTCCTCCGCCGCGCTGTCGCCACCGCCGATGACGGCGACCTCCATCTGGCGGTAAAACGCGCCGTCGCAGGTCGCGCACGTGGTCACGCCCTTGCCTCCGTAGAGCTCCATCTCGCCGGGGATGCCCGTCATGCGCGGCGAGGCGCCCGTGGCGACGATGACCGTCCTTGCGAGCACGGTCCTGTCGGAGCAGACGAGCTTGCGCGGCTGCGATGAGAAGTCCACGGACTGGACAAGCGTCTGCTCGAAGCGGGTGCCGAACTTGGTCGCCTGCTCGCGCAGGTTCTGCATCAGCTGGAATCCGTCGACGCCGGCCGGGAAACCCGGGAAATTCTCCACCTCGCTCGTCGTCGTGAGCTGGCCGCCCGGCAGGGAGCCCTCGAGGATGAGGGGGCTCAGGTTGGCCCGGGCGGCATAGATGGCCGCAGTCAGGCCGGCGCAGCCGGTGCCTACGATGACGACATTTTCAATGGGATGAGTGGACATGACGGGACCTTCAAACAGTAGCACACTCGTCAAACTGCAACCCAGGAAATAGTCGCTGCGGGTTGCGCAAGAATCCACTCCCGCCGATCACCAGCCGTAGTTGCGCTTCAATTTGAGCGGCTGGTAGAGGTCGCTGGAGAGTTCGGAGACGAAACGGCTGACCTGGAGGAGCATCGAAGGGCCGCCCTTGGCGTTGACCATGGGAAAGCAGAGGTAGAGCTCGTCCCGGGCGCGGGTCACCGCGACATAGAAGAGCCGGCGCTCCTCCTCGATGTCGCCGCTTTCGATCGCCCGGCGGAGCGGAAACATTCCCTCGCCGAGCCCGATCACGAACACGACGGCGAACTCCAGGCCCTTGGCCTGGTGCACGGTCGTGAGGCGTAGGGCGTCGGCATCCGGATCCACGGAGCGGTCGCTCGTCTCGCCGTTGAGGAGCATGATCTGGGCGAGCATCTCGGCCATGTCCTCGAAGCGCCCGGCGAAGCCGATCAGCGACTTCAGGTCGTCGAGCCGCGAGGCATAGTTGGCGTACGCGCCCTTGAGGTAGTCGCCGTACCAGCCCTCGATCGCGAGATCGACCGCATCGGAGGGCTTTCCCGCGCGCATCGCCTCCGACACCTGCTGCAGGGAGGCGACGAGCCGCGGCCATTCCTCGCGCGCGTCCTTCGCCACCTTGGAGAGGACGTCGTCGGTCCCGAGGACTTCCATGAAGTCCTTTTGCAGGAGCCGCGCGTGGTCGAGCGCCGCTCCATAGATCTTCTGGGCGCCCTTTTCGCCGACCTTCGGAAGAAGGACGGCCACGCGCTGCCAGGCGGGTGCGTCGCTGGGGTTGTAGGCGAAGCGGAGGAGCGCGACCAGGTCCCGCACGTGGGCCTGCTCGAAAAACCGGACTCCGCTCGTGATGTGGTAGGGGATCTGGAGGCGGGAGAGCTCGAGCTGGAGGTCGAGGGCCTGGAAGTGGGCGCGGTAGAGGACGGCGATGTCCCGGAGCTCGCAGCCGGAGTCGAGGAGGCCGCGGAGCCGCTGCACGATGAATTGGGCCTGCTCGCGGCCGTCCATCGCCTGGACGAAGAAGGGCTTCTCGCTGTTCGCGCGGTGGGGCCTCAGCTCCTTGTCGAAATGCCGGCCCTTGGGCTGGGCGAGGAGGACGCCGTTTGCGAGGGCGAGGATCTGGGGGGTCGAGCGGTAGTTGGTCTCGATCCGATAGATGACGGTGCCGGGATGCCGGTCGGGAAAGGTGAGTATGTTTTCCACGCTGGCGCCGCGCCAGGAGTAGATGCACTGCGCGTCGTCGCCGACCGCCATGACGTTGTGATGGGCCCCGATCAGGTCCACGATCTCCGCCTGGAGCAGGTTCGTGTCCTGGTACTCGTCCACGAGGACGTGCCTGAAGCGGTGCTGGAAATACGCGGCTGTCTCCGGCGACTTTCGGAGCAGGTCGAGCCAGAATTCCAGGAGGTCGTCGTAGTCGAGGACCTTGGCCGCCTTCTTCTTCTCGGCATACTTCCGGGCGAAGAGCGGCACGCGGTCCGCCAGGCCCTCGTGCTGCGGAAAGTACCGGGTGAGCGTCTCCGGCAGCGAGGTCCGCGTGTTCCGGGAAAGCGAAATGATCTCGTGCAGGGGGCCCGGTCGCGGGTGGGTCTTGTCCTTGAAGAACGCCTTGTCCGTCTCCTCGACCGCGTCCCGGACCAGCCCGTCCGACTCGTCCGCGTCGAGGATCGTGAAACCGCGCTCGAGGCCGATCGCCTCGCCGTGGGTGCGCAGGGCCCGGTGGCCCATGCTGTGGAAGGTGCCGCCCCAGAAACGTCCCGGCTCGATTCCCGTCAGGTCCTGGACCCGGTGGAGCATCTCCTTTGCGGCCTTGTTTGTGAAGGTGAGAAGCAGGATCTCGCCGGGCCGGACGCCCTGGGAGAGAAGCCACGCCACGCGGTAGGTGAGGGTCCGGGTCTTTCCGGAGCCCGCCCCGGCGAGGACAAGCAAGGGGCCCGGAGCCGCCGTGACCGCGGCGAACTGCTCGTCATTGAGCTGGGCGCGAAAATCGATCGGCGGCACGGCGTCGGCCGGCCGTTGGTTTTCCAGGGTGAATTCCATGCGCGGAGGGCCCAAAGAAGGCGCCCGCCGGAACTATAGCAAGGCCAGGTCGTCGCGGTGGACGACTTCGGGGCGCTTTCGCCCGGGATGGCGCGCGAGGACGGCGTCGCTCTTCATCCCGGCGAGGCATGCCGTTTCAGCGCTTGAGAAGGAACTCGTGCCCCGGGCGATCACGACCCCGTCGGGTCCCGCGATATTGATCACGTCGCCGGCTGAGAACTCGCCGTCCACCCCCGTCACCCCGACGGCGAGAAGGCTCCGTCCCTGCTCCCGCAGGACGGGCACGGCGTGGGCATTGATCCGGATCGTCCCGGTGGGGCGCTGGAAGTAGGCGAGCCAGCGCTTCTTTGCCTCGAGCGGCAGGCCGCTTGGGACGAAGAACGTCCCGGTCCCCGTACCGGCCAGGAGCCGGGTCACGATGCCCGGCTCGGCGCCGCTGGCGATGAACACCCCGCAGCCGGCGCGGGTGGCGATCCGGGCCGCCTTGATCTTGCTCACCATGCCACCGACGGCGGTCTCGCTCGTGGTGCCGCCCGCCATCGCCTCGATCTCGGGGGTGATCTTCTCGACGACAGGGACGACCCGGCCGGTTCCGCGGAAGTCGATCAGTCCCGGGGCCGTGGATAGGATGAAAAGGCGCTCCGCGCCGACGAGGCTCGCGACCATCGCCGACAGGGTGTCGTTGTCGCCGAATTTCCGGTCCTCGTCCTCGATTTCGGCGGCGCTGACCGTGTCATTTTCGTTGATGATGGGAATCGTCCCGTAGCCGATCAGCTCGGCCAGGGTCGCCTTCACGCTGAGGTAGCGCCTGCGAAGCCGGATGTCCTCATAGGTGAGCAGGACCTGGGCGACCTTGACGCCATGCGCGGCGAAGCCCGCCTGCCAGGTCTGCATGAGCAGGCTTTGCCCGATCGCTGCGCAGGCCTGCTTCCTTGCCAGCTCCCTCGGGCGCTTCGACAGGCCCAGGGCGCCCATCCCGAGGCCCACTGCGCCCGAGGAGACCACGATCACCTCCACCTTGCGGAGGCGAAGGGCTGCAAGCTGCCCGCACACATCGGCGATGCCCGCGGTGTCGATCCGGCCGGAGGGCGAGATCAGGACTCCGGTTCCGAGCTTGACGACTATCCGCTTCAGGCGATCGGCGGCCAGCATGGTGTTCAACAGCCCGCTAGGAGCCAGCCGCCCCCTAGACGCCGAGCAGCTCCTTCTCCTTGTGAGCGAGATGGTCGTTGATGTCCTTGATCGCCTTGTCGGTCGTGCTCTGGACCTCCTTTTCGAGGCGCTTGGATTCGTCCTCGGTGAGCTTTGCCTTCTTCGCGGCATCGAACGCGTCGCGGCGGACATTCCGGACGTGGACGCGGCCTTCCTCGGCGAGGCGGTGCGCGGTCTTCACGAATTCCTGCCGGCGCTCGCGGCTCATGTCCGGGAGGGGTATCCGGACAATCTTGCCGTCCACAAGGGGATTGAAGCCCAGATTCGCCATCTGGATCGCTTTCTCGACGGCCTTCACCAGCCCGGCGTCCCAGGGCTGGATCTGGATGAGGCGGGCGTCCGGCGTGGATATGGCGGCGCAGTCCCGCAGGCGCATCTGGCTGCCGTAGGCGTCCACCATGACGCCCTCCACCATTGCCGGCGTGGCCTTTCCGGTGTGGATCGCGCTGAATTCGTGAAGGGTGTGATCTACCGCCTTCTTCATCTTTGCCTGCGTGTCGGCGAGAATGGGATGGGACATGGGGGTTTGGGGGTTGAAATCGAGGGCTCAGCCCCTGACCAGCGTTCCGATCTTCTTGCCGGTGACCGCGCGCCGTATCGCGTGCTCGTCGTTGAGGTCGAAGACAAGGATCGGGACGTTGTTGTCCAGGCAGAGCGAGAACGCCGTGGAATCCATGACGTTGAGCCGCTGCTTGAGGGCGTCTATGAACGTGATCTCGTCGTACTTCACCGCGTCGGGGAACTTCTTGGGGTCCTTGTCGTAGATCCCGTCCACCTTGGTCGCCTTGAGGATGATGTCCGCGTGCATTTCCGAGGCGCGGAGCGCGGCCGTCGTGTCCGTCGAGAAGTAGGGGTTGCCCGTGCCCGCGACGAAGATCACGACCCGGTGCTTCTCCAGGTGCCTGATGGCGCGGCGGAGGATAAAGGGCTCGGCGATCTGGTTCATCGGGATCGCGCTCTGCACCCGGGTGGTCACGCCCATCTTCTCGAGGCAGTCCATGAGGGCGAGGCCGTTGATCACCGTCGCGAGCATGCCCATGTAGTCGCCGGTCGTTCGATCCACGCCCTTCTTTTCGCCGTTCAACCCGCGGAAGATGTTGCCCCCGCCGATCACGACGCAGATCTCGACCTTCAGGTCGTGGATTTCCTTGATCTGGGCGCAGGTGCGCTCGAGGGTCGCGGAATCGATCGGGTCCCCGAGCTTCCCGCCGCGCAGGACCTCACCGGAAAGCTTCAGGATGATGCGCTTGTATTTCGCCGGGGAGTCCACCGCCTTGGTCGCGTGCATGCCCGACATGAAACCGCCGTGTAAAATCGGCGTCAATTCCCGAGATGCCCGATCTTTGCCCGTCAGGCAGCCGGGGAATCGCCGGCCGGGGGCTCCGGCTCGTAGGGAAGCTCCAGGACGAACGCGGCGCCCTTTCCGGCGCCGCCGCTTTCCACGCCCAGGGAGCCGCCGAGCTCCCGGGCCGCGATCGCGCTGCTGTGCAGCCCAAAGCCGTGGCCATCCTTCCGCGTGGTGAATCCGTGCTGGAAGATCCTCGTGAGGTTTTCCTCGGGAATGCCGACCCCGTTGTCGATGACGGCAATCCTGACGCCTTTCTCATCGCTGGTCGTGCGGATGGTGACCCGCTTGTCGCCCTGCCCCGAATCGTCGCAGGCATGCATGGCGTTGCTTATGAAATTGACCAGGATCTGCGTGACCTTGTGCCGGTCTGTGGTGACGGACGGACGCGTCTGGAAGTTGCGGAACACGGCGACCCCGTGCCGCGCGAGCGAATCGCCGCTGATGCGCAGGGCGTCCTCGACAACGTCCAGCACCGGAACCGTCTCGATGAATCCCGAGATGCGCGCGTAGGACTGCTGCATGGCGACGATCTCCTTGATGTGCTCGACATTCTTCTGCAGGTTCTCGAGCTCGTTGATCACCGTCTTGTGCTCGGCGGCCAGCGAGTCCGAGAGGGTGGTGAGGTAGCTCGGGACCATCCTGCCGCGGGAGTCGGTGGTCAGGAATCCGGCGAGGTCCTCCTTGTGCTCATCGATGAGCGCCGCGAGCTTTTTGATTCCGGCGGCCTTGGTGTGGCGGACGCGGTTGACGACGACGCTGGCCGAGACGTTGACGCTGTTGAGGACATTGCCGACGTTGTGGAGGACGCCGGTGGCCACCTCGGCCATCCCGGCCTGCCGCGAGCTGTCGAGCAGCAGCTTGTGCGTATCCGCAAGCCGGGCCAGCGTCTCGGAGAGCTGGGCCTGGCTGCGGCGGGCGGCCAGCAGGACGAACATCACGGCGCCGAATGCGACGATGATGTTTCCCGCGCCGAACATGATGGCGTTCCTCTTGATCGTGCTGAAGCTGCCAAACGTGGCGTACGCCTGGCTGCCGGAAAATCGGTAGCCATAGTCCTTCAGCGCGTTCGCCGCGGCGGCCATCCGCCCAATCCTCGCGGGTATGTCCTGGTCCATTCCCCTCATGGCTGCGGCAAAGTCAGAGTCCACCAGGCTCCTCACCCTGCGAAACTGGATGTTCAGGTCGTCGAAGGCGTTCTCGAGATTCGAGGCGAGGCGCCGGGCCTCGCCCTCGGGAAGGAGCCTCTTGATGGTTTCGAAGTCCGCCTGCGTTTGAGCGGTCATCGCCTCGACCGCCTTTTCCTTGGCGACCTTTTCGTCCTCGCGCGCGAAGAGACATTCGTACGAGTCGAGCCTGTATATGGCCAGGTGCTCCTGGAGTGACGCCAGCTCGTTGAGCGTCGGCAGCCCCTGGTGCTCGAGGGAGGCGGCGGTGGCCATGCCGGCCTTGCACACGCGCCAGAGGGTGAACATCTGCACGACCGCGAAGACGAAAATAAGGAACACGACCCCGAGGATGTTGTGGAACGTCGCCGCGACGGGCCGGACTCCCTGCACGTCGGCTGCCTTCGCCTGCTGCCGCGGCTGCTCGACGGTGCTGGCGGGCGCGCGCACAGGTGTCCGATCTGAAGTTAGCTGCGCGGTGCTCACGGATGGTCTTTGTCGGGGATTCGGTAACGGCTCTCGTCCGGTCGTCCTATTTGACCTCTAGGACCTTGACGCGGCTCAGCACGGCGTCAGCGGGCACGAGCGCGATCGCGCCCTTTGTCGATGCGACCAGAGCCACGAGCGAAGCCGCGTCATCCGTCTTCTTGGGTTGCTGGCCGCGGCCGGAGAACACCATCCGCTGCCAGAACGTCTTGAACTGGCTCGTTCCCATGCCGCTGGCGGACTTCAGGGCGGTGTCGGTGTCGTCGGCGGCCATTACGGCGATGACGACGCTCTGGCCGTTCTGCCAATACGTCGTCTTGCCGGTGTAAATGTCCTTCAATGCCGATGCGCTCAGGCTGTCGATCGGCACGCCTTCATTTGCGATGACCGCGGCCCCCTCGAACGGAGCCGCCCCGAGTGAGGCAACCGGCGCCGCGCAAGCCAGGCAGAAGACCAGTGAAATCGGCTTCATGACGTGATGGAGCGGAAATTTCACGGCTAGAAGCTGAACGTTGTCTTCACGGCGATCATCCACCAGCCGTTGTCCTGCCGCACCGGGTTGTCCACGTTGTCGAGCAACTGGGCCGTTCCACGCATATGGTGGCCTTCGACCTTGAAGATCCACCAGTCCCTCACGTCAAAACGGAGCGAAAGCGCGGCGTCCTTCTGGGATGCGTCCGACGGGAACTGAAGGCCCGTTCCCCTCCGGTTGTGAATGTCGGCATAATACACGGAGTAGTAGCTGCCCGCCTCGATCCACCGGTTGAACCGGTAGGCGCCGCTCACGTACCAGCTGTCCGGCTCGATCAGCTTTGTCGAGACGAGATGCCCCGCCACGGTGTTTTCATAGTTGATCCTGAAGCGGAGGTACTCGGCCTGGAAGGTCCAGGAGTCATGAACATACTCCAGGGAATAATGTTGGGTGATCGGCGATCCTTCGCTTTGGACGCCCGTGACGGTCCGGAAAGTCAGATGCCGGTCGTAGTTCAGGGCGAGGCCCGCCCTCAACCCGTTCAACGGTGTATTCCACCACAGCTGTTCGCCGCCCATCTGGGGCGAATTGAACCAGGCCAGCTTGGCGAACGGCGGAAGGTTCGCCTTTTGGAGCGCCAGGCCGCCGTCCAGGCGGGGATGCTGAAGCCCATAGTACAATTCGTAGGACAGGCTGCCGGCGCCGCCGAGGGGAATGACTCCAAAGAGCTCCGCGCCGTCCACGGAGACATAGAAGTCCCTCCAGCGGGCGTTGTACATTCCCTGCGGAAGCAGAACCCAGGTCCGGGACAGATCCACGTCCTGGATGTCATTGTAGATTCCCTCCGGACGACGGATGCGTCCCGCGCGAATCCCGATGAAGTCGTTGAAGGTGTATTCCGCCATCGCGTAGTCCAGGACCACGTCATAGTCGCCGGCCGGGCCCACGTCGTAGGTGAACCCCTGGGCCGCGATGCGCGTGCGGGGAAGCGGATTGAACGAGGCGTTCAGGCCAGCCTCGGTGAACTTGAACGAGCCGCTCGAACTGTTTCCCAGATAATTGTACGCGCTTGAGGAAATGTACCCCTGGCTGGCAAAGCCGTGGAAGTCGACGGTGGGTCCATTGGGGCCAAGCAGATTCAAATCCGCAGCATCGAGCCGGCCGACGGCGAATACCGCCGGAAGCGCAAATAGAAGAGCTGAAATCAGCCGTCTGGTTGGTTCGTTTTTGAGCATTCTCCTGGGGGGATTAGCCGGGTTAATGGCCCGAGCAACGGAAGCAGAGAAGGTCTTACCGCAACTCGATGGGCGCATCTGGCTCCTCATTAATCGGCATGGCGGGGCATATTATAAGGGAATTTTATTCAAGGGGATCTGGCTGGCTCCCGGCGTTCAGCCAGCCACAGTCGGGCCGAATGACCGTGTCCGCCGACCTTGTGGGGAAGCACCTTGCGCGTTTGCGGGCCTGTTCCCGGTGTCCGCGGATGCACGCGCCCGTCGTGGTCGGCCGGCCCGTGGCCAGCCGGATCATCCTTGTCGGCCAGGCCCCGGGCGACAAGGAGCCCAAGCTGGGCCGGCCTTTTGCGTGGACCGCGGGGAAGACCCTGTTCACCTGGTTCCACGGAGCGCTCGGCTGGAGCGAGGACGAGGTGCGCGACCGGATCTACTTCGCCGCGGTCTGCCGCTGTTTTCCCGGAAAAAAGGCAACGGGAGGCGATCGCGTGCCCGACAACGACGAAATCGAGAACTGTTCCCGCTGGCTGTCCGCCGAGTTCGAACTGCTCCGGCCGCTGCTGGTCCTGCCGGTCGGCAAGCTCGCCATCACGCAATTCATGCCCGCTGCGCCGCTCAACGATATCATCGGAAGGAGATTTTCGATCATCTATCGGGGCCATGCCGTCGACTGTGTCCCGCTGCCGCACCCCTCGGGCGCCTCGCCCTGGCATCGGATGGAGCCGGGGAAGACGCTTCTACGAAAGGCCCTCGCGCTCGTCGCGGCGCATCCGGCCATCCGCGCCGCAAATTGATGCTCCATGCCGGGCGAGCTGCTCTACGGCTTCAGCCCTTGACCGGACTTCCTCGGGGAGCATCCTGCGAGCTACGATTGATGCCTGGTGGTGTAAGGGTAGCACAGCAGACTTTGACTCTGTTAGTCATGGTTCGAATCCATGCCGGGCAGCCAATTGTGCGGCACCAGGTTCTATGTGCGGCATGGATGAGAACCTGGTTCGACGGAGCGACCCTACGGGAGCGGAGAAGGGACGCCCGGAGGGCGGTCGCGAAGCGATGCCGCCTCAGCGGCACCAATCCATGCCGGGCAGCCAATTGTGCGGCACCAGGTTCTATGTGCGGCATGGATGAGAACCTGGTTCGACGGAGCGACCCTACGGGAGCGGAGAAGGGACGCCCGGAGGGCGGTCGCGAAGCGATGCCGCCTCAGCGGCACCAATCCATGCCGGGCAGCCAATTAGGAGGCACTCTTTGGGGACTGCTCATGGCAGGCTGATTACTTGCCGCTCTTTTCCGCCAGGAACGAAAGCACGATCGGGTTCAGCCAATCCGGCCGCCGGTTGAACGTGAAGTGGCCCGTTCCCGGGAGAATGCAGAGCTGGGCATGGGGAATGTGGTTGAAAATCTCGAGCGTGTGCTCGGGACGGACGATGTCATGGTCTCCGACGACGATTAAGGTCGGCGCCTGGATCCGGCCGAGCTGTGCATCGTCGATATCGGCTGGCGTCGGGGTGTTGGCCCAAAGAGTCATTATCTTGCGAAAGAACACGGGGAAGTGCGCCGCCCCGTCGGGCGACACTCTGTCATATTCCTCCCGGGCGGCTCCTTTGATGTCCTCCGGCTTCATGACGCGGATGCGGGCGTTGAATTCCGCCGTCGAACCGTCCGGGCGGATGTTGGCGCCCGAGACGATGAGCCGGCGAACAAGCTCCGGATGGTGCGCCGCCAGGACGAGCCCGACGATGCCCCCGTCGCTCCAGCCGACGACGTCGGTTTGTGTGATATTGAGCTGATGCAGCAACTCGGCGGTATCCTCGGCCATCACGCTGTAGCTGAATTCCCGGTCCGCATCACCGGTGTGTCCGTGGCCCATCTGTTCGGGCGCGATCACGCGGTGGGATTGGGAGAACGCCGGGATTTGCTTTGAGAATGACGTGGCGATGGTCTGCATCCCGCCGTGGAGGAGGAGGAGCGGCGGGCCCTTGCCATAGGCTTCGTAGTACATGCGCAGCCCGTGGACGGCCACATAAGCCCCGGGGCCGGCAGCGGGCGTCCGGGCGGGCTCATCGGCGCGCAAGGACAGGAACAAGCTGAGGGACAGGACCGCGCCGAAAACGGCTCCTGGCCGCAATGCAGGAATAAACCCGCGCGTCTTCAGCTGCGAGGAACGGCGAAAGCCCTGGGGCGACTGAAACATTCTCGTGCCGGCACTTTCGGCTAGGCAGCAACCTCGGGCGACACAAATTAAGCAAATCCCCGGCGGTGACCATACGTCTTGCTGGGCATGCCTTTCCCCGGCATGAACACCCGCGGCGCCCGCCCGCCATCCTTCATCGGGAAATAACATGCCGCTCAAGCTCGCAATCGTCGGGATCGGCCGGGTGGCCCGAGAGAACTATATCCCGTACCTGTGCCGGCAGCCGGACGTCGCCCTCGGCTATTTCAACCGGACGCCGGACGCTGCCGCGGAGGCCGCGGCAAAGTTTGGGGGCGAGGAGTTTCGCGACCTGAAGCAGCTCGCCGCCTGGTGCCCCGATTCCGTGCTCGTCCTGACGAGCGAGACGGCGCGGTTCGAGATCGGCTCGGCCCTGATCGGACTCGGGATTCGGCGCCTGTTTTTCGAGAAGCCCCTGGTTGCCGCCGCGGGTCAGGCAAACGTATCGGAAAAGGACTTCTTCGACGCGAAGGCGATGCTTGGGCAGGCCCGGGCCCGTGGCTGCGAGACGGCGATCGTCTTCAACTACCGGTTTTTTGACCAGGTGGTCCGGGCGAAGGCGATCGCCCGTGATCGCGATTTTGGCCGCGTCACCATAGCCTCGGGCTTTGTCCACTACGCATGCTGGAGCCACTGCATCGATCTCGTTCGGCACTTTTGCGGCAATTTCGCCGAGATCGCCGCCCTCCAGGGCCCCGTCCTCCGCCGCAGCGACGAGATCAAGTCCGAGGCGACGGACGTGACCGCCGCTTTCACCACGGAAAGCCAGGCTGCGGGCACGATCGTTGGCACGGCGGGCGCTTCCTGGGGGCATCCGCTGTACGAGATTATCCTCAATTTTGAGCGGGGACGGATGTTTCTCCGCGACCTCGACGGGTCGCTGGAAATTTTTGATGGCGCCGCCGCTCAGGAGACACACGCCCTCGCGAAGCACCGCTCCCGCTGGGATCAGTATCGCGATTCCTTCGACAAGGCCCTGGCCGCCTACCTTGCAACCCTCAGGTCGGGAAGCCCTCCGCCCATCGCGGCGGTCGAGGGCCTGTACGAGCTTCAGGCCGAGGCTGCCCTCAAGCGATCGATCGCGCAGCGGCGCCCGGTGAGGGTCCAGGAGGAGTTCCCAATATAGAAGTCTGCTAAAAAAATGGCCGGCTGCAGGCGGCTTGCCTGATGCCGCTTGCGCTTGGCTCGCATGCGGTGCACTCTCTGGCTTACCCAACGCGAATGGCCGATTTTCTGGAAACGAAGCGCGGCAGCGCAGCAAAGCTGAACCGTGCCTTTCTCGTCGGCGTGCAGACTCCGGACATGGCGGAGGGCGAGGGAGAGGAGCTCCTGATCGAATTGAGGGAGCTCGTTGAGAACCTCGGCATGACGATCGTGGCCTCGCCTCTCGTCAGACTGCGCAGCCGCACCCCGGCCACGCTCCTCGGAAAGGGGAAGGCCGAGGAGCTGGCTGCCCTCGCGAAGGAGGGCGAGGCCGACGTGATTGTTTTCGACGCCGCGCTTTCTCCCGGGCAGCAGCGCAATTGGGAGGAGCTTTCCGGGCTGGCCGCCATCGACCGCGAGGAGGTCATTCTCGAGGTCTTCGCCGACCGCGCGCAGACGCGGGCCGCCGTGCTGCAGGTCGCGCTCGCCCGGATGGAGTACTCGCTCCCCCGCCTCACGCGCGCCTGGACCCACCTTTCGCGCCAGCGGGGAAAGGGCGCCATGGGCGGCGAGGGCGAAACCCAGCTCGAGCAGGATCGGCGCGTCGTGCGCGACCGGATTGCCCGCCTGAAGGCGGAGCTCGCCGAGGTGGTGCGGCAGCGGGGTGTCCAGCGCCGCCGGCGGCTGCGCGTGCCGCTTCCGACCGCGGCCATTGTGGGCTACACGAACGCGGGCAAATCCTCCCTCCTGAACGCGCTGACCGGCGCCCAGGTCCTCGCCGAGGACAAGCTGTTCGCGACCCTGGATCCGACGACGCGGCAGCTCGAGCTTCCGGGCAATCGCAAGCTCCTCGTGACCGACACCGTTGGCTTCATCCGGCGCCTGCCGCACCGGCTGGTGGAGGCGTTCAAGGCGACCCTTGAGGAGGTCACCGTTGCGGACTTCCTTGTTCATGTCATCGATGTGACGAGCCCGCACATCGCCCAGCACCGGGAGACGACGCTCGGTGTGCTCGCCGAGCTTGGCGCGGGCGACAAGCCCGTCGTCACGGTCTTCAACAAGGTGGACGCGGCAACCCCTCCGCAGCTTCAGGCCGCGCGCCGTCTCGTCCCGGATGCGCTTGGCGTCAGCGCGCGAACCGGCGCGGGTCTGGGGGAGCTGGGCGAGCGCTGCCTGGAATTGATCGCGGGCGGCTTTGGCGCGATCGAGCTGCTGGTGCCGCACGGGCGGTACGACGTTATCGCACGGCTTCACGAGCTCGGTCAGGTCCACGAGCAGGAGCACACGGATGCCGGCGTCCTCGTCCAGGGGCGCTTTCCCGCCGCGCAATCGGGTTATTTCGCGCCCTTTGTGGTCGACAAGCACTGATCTGATTCCATCCACAAGCTGCCCCCATGCCTACTTATTCGATTCTCGTTGCCGACGACGAGCCGGACCTGCGCACCTTGATCCGACTGACCCTGGAGAGGGATGGCAACCGCGTGGTCTGCGTCCCGGACGGAAAAAAGGCGAGCGAGGCCCTCCGACGCGAGAAGTTCGACCTTCTTTTTACCGACGTCCTGATGCCGGAGCGGGACGGGCTCGAATTGATCGCCGAGGTCCGCTCGAAATACCCGGCCGTCCGCATCGTCGTCATGACGTCCGGCGGCCAGGTTTCCCCCGAGGACTATCTTTTCATCGCCAAGCGCCTTGGGGCGCATGTGCAGCTGACAAAGCCCTTTAACACGAAGGACATCGCCACGGCCGCGGCCGCGGCCATGGCTCCTCAGGCGTAGAAACGCACGCAGACCGGATCCGGCACCGGGACGGGCCTGCCGGCTGGCGTGAGCCGGCCCGTGGCGCGGTCGATCCGGAATGCCTGCAGCGTGCCCGAGCCCTGATTGGCGCAAACGAGCCAGGCGCCATCGGGCGAAATCGCGAAATGCCGCGGCGTCAGACCGCCGGACGGCGTGAATTCCACAGGCGAAAGAAGGCCGGTTGCGGCCGCAACGGAGAAAACGGCGATGCTGTCGTGCCCGCGGTTGGACACGTAGAGAAAGTTCCCGCCCGGGTGCAGGGCGATTTCGGCCGCGATATTCTTGCCCGTGAAGCCCGCGGGAAGATTTGAGATCGTCTGGATCGGCGAAAGGCCGCCTGTCGCCGGGTCGAAATCAAACGCGGTGACCGTATTGTCGAGCTCATGGTTCACGTAGGCCCGGGCGCCATTCGCGGCGAAGGCGGAATGCCGCGGCCCGCTTCGAGGGGCCGAGACAGCGTAGGGGGGCTGCGCCGGGGAGAGGCGGGCATTCGAGGCATCCAGCCGGTAGACGTAGATCCGGTCGAGGCCGAGATCGCAGACCAGGACAAAGCCGTTGTCGGGCGAGATGACGGCCGAATGGATATGCGGTCCGGCCTGGCGCACGGGATCCGTGCCCCTTCCGTTGTGCCTTATGACCTGCGGCGGCCCGAGAGAGCCGTCTCCCCGGACCGCAAGCGCCGCGAGTGCGGCGGTATGATAGTTCGAGACGACGAGGGCCCGTCCGGTCCGATCAACCGCCAGGTGGCAGCCGCCAACAGCCTTTGCAGCAGGGGGCGCGGCCAGCGGCGCGAGCCGTTCGCCCTCGATCGAGAAAGCCGAGGCCCAGGCCTCGCTGTCCACGATCGAGTACAGGAGCCGCTTGTCGGGCGAAAAGGCGAGGAAGGTCGGGTGGCTGGCCGCAGCCGCAAGCGCCGGCTCGGACAACGAGCCGCTGGCCGGATCGAGCCGGACCGAGTAGATCCCCTTGCTTGCGCCGGTCGTGTAGGTACCGACGAATATAAGATGGCTGGGCGGGTTCATGTTCGCGAGGTTATCGATGAGGAGGGCAACAGATTTTTCAACAGCCTGCTAGGCAGGATTGTTCCCGCCTTCCGGCAGCCAGACCGCCCAGACGGCCCCGGCGAGAGCGAGCAGGCTTGAGATGAACAGGGCGTAGCGAAAATCCCCCACGGGCGCCGCCCAGCCGAAGATGACGGATGCGGCTGCCGCGGCCATCCGTCCGACGTTGTAGCAGAAGCCCGCACCGGTCGTTCGCAGGAGGGTGGGGAAGAGGGGCGGAAGGTACATCGTGAAGAGGGCGAACACGCCGGAGAAGAATCCGGTGAGCGGAATCCAAAGGCCGGCGAGCTCGCCGAAGCCGCGCGGCACGGCGTAGGCGCCGGCCATGCTTGCAAACAGCCCGAGCAGCATGGCGATGATTGCGCGGCGGTTGCCGATCCAGCGGGCGATCAGCCCGGCAAAGCAGTTTCCGGCTATCGCCAGGACATTCACGGCGAAGAAGACGGCGGAGACGCGGCGGGTGATCTCTGCCGGCGGCGTTCCCGCCGCCTCCAGCAGTTGCCGGAGATGCTGGGGGTGCCAGAACGCGAAGAGCCACCAGGCCGAGAGTCCGAGCGCGCACACGGCCGTCGTGTGGCCTGTGACGCGCGCCAGGTCCCCCCGGAAAAGCTCGATCAGGCGGGGCTTGGCCTGCGCCGCCGTCGCCCGCTGCCAGGCCTCGGGCTCGGGTACCTGCCGCCGGATCCAGAAGACGAGAAATGCGGGGAGGACGCCCGCGAGGAAGACAAACCTCACGGGCGCGAACGAGGCGACGAGCGGCACGGTGACCGCTGCGAGCAGGATGCCGATGTTGACGCCCGTCTGGAGGGCCGCCGCAAGCCACGGCCTCCATGTCGCCGGCCATGTCTCGGCGAGGAGCGACGCGCCGACCGCCCATTCGCCCCCTATCCCCAGCGCGGCGAGGAAGCGGAGCAGCATCAGCTGCCACCAGGTCTGCGCCGCCGCGCATAGGCCCGTGCAGAGGGCGTAGGTGAGCACCGTGAGAGCGAGGGCGCGGCTGCGTCCAAGGCGGTCGCCCAGCCTGCCGAAGAAGGCTCCCCCGACGGCCCAGCCGACGAGAAACGCACCCTGGATGTAGGCGCTCTTTTCCTTCACGCCCGGATCCGAGCTGCTTACGGCGCCGAGCAATTGGACGACGAGCGGCGTCGCAACCAGGGTGTAGAGGTGCAGCTCGAGCCCGTCGAAGAGCCAGCCCATGCCGGCGGCCGCTCCCGACCGCCATTGCCGCGGGGTGACCTCGCGCAGGCGCGGCGACCCCGTCATAGGCCGTAGGCCTCTATGGCGGTTCCGCCGAGAATGCGGGCCTGCTCCCGGGGCGTGAGCCGATCGATCCAGCACAGCACCAGATTCATCCAGCGGGCATAGCTGCAGGTCGGTATGCAGACCGGCCAATCGCTTCCAAACATCAGCCGCGACGGGCCGAACACGTCGAGGGTCATCTGGAAGTAGGCCCGAAGCTGGGCCTCCGTCCACAAACCCGGCCCGGCTTCCGTGGACATTCCCGACAGCTTGCAGTAGACGTTCGGCCTCCGGGCGAGTTCGCGCATGTTCTTCCGCCACGGCTCGATCGCGAGATCCCGGATCCTCGGCTTTCCTATGTGATCGAGCACGAAAACCTGGTCGGGATGGCGGTCGACCAGCTCGATTGCGGCCGGGAGCTGGCGCTCGTGGATCAGGATGTCATACGCGAGGCCCAGGCTCAGAAGGGCCGCGAGGCCGCGGTTGAAGTCGTCCCGCAGCATGTAGCGCTCGTCCGGCTCGCCCTGGAGCACATGGCGCACGGAGCGCAGCTTCGGATTTGAAGAGCGCAATTCCTCCAGGAGGCGCGGCGCAGCCGGGTCGATCAGGGGAGCCCAGCCGACGACGCCGCGGATGAAGCTGTTGTTTTGTGCGAGATCCAGGAGCCAGCGGGTCTCCTCGAGCGACTGCCGCGCCTGGACGGAGACCACGCCGTCCATGCCGGCGATCTGGGTTTCGATCCTGAGATCCGGCGGCAGGAAATCGCGCCGGATCTCGGCCATCGAATCGTCGATCCACCCGTATTCCTCCCGGCTGTATCGCCAGAAATGGTGGTGAGCGTCGATTGTCGGGGTGCGCGGCTCGTGGAGTTTCACGGCGGGGCTGGCGGTCTCAGGACAACGCGACGTGGATCTTCGTCACGGCGCCGGGATTGTCCGCCCAGGCCCGCAGCGCAGCGCCGGATTCCGCGAAGGGAACCGTCCGGGTGATCGTCTCGGCGGCGGGGTAGCGGCCGCTCTTCAGAAGAGCGATCACGGCCTGGAAATCCGCGGGGGTCGAGTTGCGGGAACCCAGGATGTCGAGCTCCTTCAGGATGAAGTACTTCGTCTCGTAGGAGACCGGCGCCTTGGAATAGCCAATGTAGACGACGCGGCCCGCAAACGCGACCTCCTCGACCGCCGCCAGGAAGGTCGCCGGGGTGCCGACGGCCTCGATGACGACGTCGGGCCCGTTGCCGTCCGTGAGGGCGAGGAGGCGCTCGTGCAGGGATTCCGTCCGCGAATTGATGACGTGGGACGCCCCCGCCTTGCGCGCGAGGGCCAGCTTGGAGTCCTCGACATCGGCCGCGATGACCGTGGCCCCGTGCTGCAGCCCCGCCCCGGCGATCGCCCCGAGGCCGATCATGCCGCAGCCGATGACAAGGACGGTGTCCCGTTTCTCGACGCGACCGCGGGCCACGGCGTGAAACCCGACCGCCAGCGGCTCGACGAGGGCGAGTTCCCGCGTGGACAGCGGGGCGGGCACGATCTTGGCCCACGGAACGGCGATGAATTCCGTGAAGGCGCCGTCTTCCTGGACGCCGAGGGTCAGGTTGTGGCGGCAGGCATTGGGCCGGCCCGCGCGGCACGCGGTGCACCGGCCGCAGGGCGTGTAGGGCAGAACCGTGACCTCGAGGCCGGCCCGGAGCGCCGCCGGCGCCCCCGGAGCCAGGGAATCGATGACGGCCGCGATCTCGTGTCCGGGCACGCGAGGGTAGGTTACGAGGGGATTGCCCCCGCGGAATGTGTTCAGGTCGGTGCCGCAGAAACCGAGGAGCTTGATCTTGAGGAGCGCCTCGCCGGGGCCGGGTGAGGGTCGGGGCTTTTCGCCATAGGCGACCTGTCCTGGCTCTGATATGACGAGGGTTTTCATGCGGCGATGAGGGCCCGGCAGCTTACGCTTCCCTGAGCCAATGAGAATGATAATTCTTGGGGAGCGGATTTCCCCGGAGCTTTCGGACGGTCCGCCGTAATTGGGCCTGAATAACCGTGAATAACCGGGACGGCCGGCGACACTGGTCGGCTTACCCCCAACCCCTTATGAAGCGAACCCTTGCCCTGATCCTGGGAGCGGCGGGCGTCTGGATGGGCTCCGCCCAAGCTGTCTTTGCCGAGACCCGCCCAATGGATGCCGATTGGAAGTTCAGCCGCGGCGACTTCGCGGGCGCCGAGCGGCGCGATTTCGACGACGCATCCTGGCGCACGCTCGATGTGCCGCACGACTGGGGCATCGAGGGGCCGTTCGACCGGCTGAACCCGGCCGCCGGGGCGGGGGCCTTCCTTCCCGCAGGAGTGGGCTGGTACCGAAAGCATTTCAGCATTCCAGCGAACCTCTCCGGAAAGCGGATCTTTGTCGAATTCGACGGAGTCATGGCGAACAGCGACGTGTGGATCAACGACACCCACCTCGGCCGGCGCCCGTTCGGCTATGTGGGCTTCCGTTACGAGCTGCCTTCGAAATCCCTCAAATTCGGCGACGCCCCCTCGAACGTGCTCGCGGTGCGCTGCAACAATGCGGACCAGCCGGCCTCGCGGTGGTACACCGGCTCGGGCATCTACCGCCACGTTCGCCTGATCGCGGTCGACCCGGTCCATTTCGAGGACGGCGGCATCTTTGTCACCACCCCCGAGGTGTCGGCGGAGAGGGCCGTTGTCCATGTTCAGACGACCGTGGTCAATGAGTCGGGTGTCGAGCGCGAGATCGATGTCAGCTTTGCGTTGCTCGACGGGGATGCATCCGCCGGCGGCGGGCGAAGCGCTCCGCAGACGGTCGCACCGCATGGAACGGCGGTTTTCCAGCAGAGCATCCCCGTCGCGCATCCGAAGCTTTGGAACCTTGATGGTCCCCATCTCTATGCTGCTGCCTGCGTCGCCGAGGCGGCCGGCGTGGAGCTCGATCATGGCCGCGCCGCCTTCGGAATTCGGGACGCCCATTTCGACGCTGCCACGGGTTTTTGGATCAACGGCGAGAATCTCAAGATCAAGGGGGTCTGCCTCCATGCCGACGGGAGCGCGTTCGGCGCGGCCGTCCCGCTGGACGTGTGGGCGAGCCGCCTGAAAATCCTCAGGGATCTCGGGGTCAACGCCATCCGGACCGCGCATAACCCGCCTTCGCCGGAGTTTCTCGATCTCTGCGACCGGATGGGCTTCCTCGTCATGGACGAGATGTTCGACTGCTGGACCGTTGCGAAGACCATCGGGGACTATCACCTCTATTTCGAGGACTGGTCGAAGATCGACGCGCGCGACACGGTGAGGCGGGACCGCAACCATCCGAGTATCATCCTCTACAGCGCGGGCAACGAGATCCACGACACCCCGAACGCCGGGCTCTCGAAGCGGATTCTCTCAGGCCTGATCGCCGTCTTCCATGAAAACGATCCCACGCGGCCGGTCACGCAGGCGCTCCTGAGGCCCAACGCGACCCACGACTATGAGGACGGGCTCGCGGATCTTCTGGACGTCGTCGGCACGAACTACCGCGACGCGGAGCTGCTGGCCGCCCATGACGCCGTGCCGACCCGGAAGATCATCGGCACAGAGAACCACCATGACCGGGAAGGCTGGCTCGCGGTGCGCGACCACGCCCCGTATTCCGGAGACTTTCTCTGGGCTGGCATCGACTACCTCGGGGAGTCCCCGCTCTGGCCGCTCGTGTCCTCGCGCGCGGGCCTCATCGACCGGGTCGGAACACCCCATCCCATGGCCTATGAGCGGCAGAGCTGGTGGAGCGATCAGCCGGTCGTCCATGCCGTTCGCCGCACCCATCCGCCCGCCCCGCGGGCTCCGGAAGGCGGGGGCGAGGTCAACTACCGCCTGAAGCCGGTCGACCTTTTCGCGGACTGGACGCCGGCCGATCCCGCGGCGCACGACGAGGACGTGGAGGTCTACAGCAACTGCGAGCAGGTTGAGCTTTTCCTGAATGGCCGCTCGCTCGGATCCCGGATGCTGCCTGCCGACGCTTCCCCGCGCAGCTGGAAGGTGCCCTTTGCGGCCGGCAGCCTCAAGGCCGTGGCCTCGAACCACGGCCAGGTGGCGGCGACCGACGAACTGCGCACCGCAGGCGCGCCGGCGAAGATCTTACTCTCCGCGGACCGCGCTCAGATTGGGGCGGATTGGGACAGCGCCGCCGAGGTGACCGCGACCGTTGTGGACGCGAACGGGGTCGTAGTCCCGAACGCGGGCAACCTCATCAGCTTCAAGCTCGCCGGCTCGGGCACGGTCCTCCTGGACAGCGGCGACCACGCGAGCCACGAGCCTTTCCAGGCGGGCGAACGCCGGGCTTACGAGGGGGTTTGCGTTGCCTGGGTGAAATTCGGCCCGACGGGCGGCTCCAAATCGCTGACGCTTCAGGCGTCCGCGCCGGGGCTCGAGGGCGCCTCGATCACGATTGGATTGGCGTCGCAACAGGTGGCATTGTAAGTCCGATCCCGCCCCATGACCGCACCGCGCCGCCATCCCCTGTTCTGTGCGCTCATCCTCTGCGTCGCCGGCCCGGCTCTTGCGCTCGGCGCCGCCGCGCCGGCGATTTTCGACGTCCGCGCCTTCGGAGCCCTTGGCGACGGGAAAGCGGTGGACAGCCCGGCCGTCAACCGCGCCATCGACGCGGCTGCCGCCGCGGGCGGCGGCACGGTCCGGTTTCCCGCGGGCACCTATCTCTGTTTCTCGATACGGCTCAGGAGCAACATCGCGCTCTACCTCGATTCCGGCGCGACCCTGCTTGCCGCGAAGCCCTCGCCCGGCTTCGGCGGCTATGACGATGCCGAGCCGAACCCCTCGGACATGTACCAGGACTATGGGCACAGCCACTGGCACACCGGCTTCATCTGGGGTGTGGATCTCGAGAATGTCTCGATACTTGGGCCGGGCATGATCGACGGCGCGGGGTTGACCCGCTTCGGACCGGGCCCCCGGCGCCCGCGGCAGGCGAATGACACGCCTCTCAGCCTCGGGCCGCGCCGCACGGCGGGAAACGCCGAGTTTCCGCCTGGAACGCAGATGGCGGGGCAGGGCGACAAGGCGATCGCCCTCCGGACCTGCCGCAACGTGATCCTGCGCGACTTTTCCATGCGCCGCGGCGGCCACTTCGGCATCCTCGCCACGGGCGTGGACAATCTCACGATCGACAACCTGAAGGTCGACACCAACCGCGACGCCTTCGACATCGACTGCTGCGCCAGCGTCAGGATCTCGAATTGCACGATCAATACGCCGAATGACGACGCGATCTGCCTCAAGAGCTCGTACGCTCTCGGCGTCGCGCGCCCGACCGAGAATGTGACGATCACGGGATGCCAGGTCAGCGGATTCGACGAGGGGACGATGCTGGACGGGACCTTCGGGCGGACCCAGCTGGCGGCGCCCGACCGGGACGGGGTCACCGGGCGCATCAAGTTCGGCACGGAATCCAACGGCGGCCTGAAGAACGTGGCCATTTCCAACTGCGTCTTTATCCACTGCCGGGGACTGGCGCTTGAGGCGGTGGACGGCGGCGTGATCGAGGACATTTCCGTCAGCAACCTCACGATGCGCGACATCGTGAATTCGCCGCTTTTCATCCGCCTCGGCAGCCGCGGCCGCGGGCCCGAGGGCTCCCCGATCTCCGCGGTCCGGCGCATCTCGATCAGCCACGTCGAGGCCTCCGATGTCGATCCGCGCTACCCCTGCCTCATAGCCGGCATCGCCGGACACCCCATCGAGGATGTCACGCTGAGCGATATCCACGTGCTCTATCGGGGGGGCGGAACGCGCGAGCAGGCGGGCGTGGAACCGCAGGAGCACGACAATTCATACCCCGAGCCGAGCATGTTCGGGATTCTTCCCTCCTACGGGCTCTTCGCGCGCCATGTGAAGAACCTCGCAGTCGACCATGTGGAGGTGGGTTTTGCGGCCGATGACCAGCGTCCCGCCGTCGCCCTGACGGATATTGAGGCCGGCACATTCGATCACGTGAAGGCCCGGCGCTCGGGCGACGTTCCGGTATTTTTCGTCCGGCAGTCGAGCGGTCTCGTTTTTCGCGACAGCCCCGGAGCGCCCGACGCGCCGTAGGCTACCCCTTGTGCCTGGCCAGGCCCGCCGCGATCTCGGGCTCGGCGCCGAGCGTGCCGGCGAGCCGTTCGACATACCCGGGCGCGCGCGCGGCGCGGGCGGCGGCCGCCGCCCGGTCCAGCCGGGCACGGATATCCAGCCGGCCGGCGACGTCGGAATAATTTGAGCGGGCCAGGAACTTCTCCAGGTAGGTCGCATGGCGCTCCCAGAGATGGGCATCCATCGTGCGCTGGGCGTCCAGCCGGGCCCGGTACCAGTCGCTGCCGAGCATGGATTCGCGGGTGAACAGGGCGCGAAACGCGGTGTCGTCGGCCCCCTTCCCCTCCCACGTGCCGTCCCGCATGACATGCAGGAGAGCCCGGAGCGGCGGGCAGGCCGCCCCGATCGATCCATCAGAGAAATAGTTTCCGGCGGCCGTCCGCATCGTCTCGACGATGTTGTCCACGCCATCGGCGAAGATGGCGACATCCTGCTTCTCGGGCTGCAGGAATTCCTCGTTGAAGAGGGTGCCGGGGTTTCCAAGCACCCGCCCGCAGAAGGTCTGAACGAAGCGGGCCGTGATTCGCCAGCCGAGCCGGCTCGCGAGGACGCGCCGCCCTCCGTGCTCGAAATCGACGCAGCGCTCGAGGTGCCCCTGGGCGATGAGGTAGGGCGGCTCGCGCTCGGGGGGCGTCATCCGGCACCAGATCTCGGGCACGAGCAGGCTGATGTCATGGTCCACCCGGTGGTGGGGCCCCACCCAGCCGGCCGCCGTCGAGAAGATCGGAAGCCCGGTGAGGATGTAGGAGGCGAGCGCCGCGTTGAGATCGTATATGGGCGGCAGCGCGTTGAACGGGCCCTTCGTGAGCGCGCCTTCCGAACCGGCCCCGGTCGTGGAGGGCGAGCGTCCGGTGAGGCTGGCGATCAGGTCCATGAAGGCCTCGGGCAGCTCCTGGTAGTGGATGGGCCCAAAGACGCAAAGCGGGCGGACGCCCTGCTCGGGCGGATTCAGCCGGCGGCCGACGAGAACCGAGCCGACGGGAAACGGCGCCGGGGCCGTGGCCGGGAGGCGGCGGTAGAGGCGCGCGCCGGTCTGGGCGAGATAGCTCGCGCGGGGGTCCTCGAGATCGGGCCGGTTCTGCAGGTAGCGCGGGTTCTTGGACGGCTTGCCGTCGACGATGCGCGGGTGCGAGGGCGCGACCATGTAGGCGGGCCGGCCCGCCGCCAGGAAGTCCTTGAACGTCTCTCGCAGGGGGGCGGTGTACTCGTCGAAGCCCCGCGTGTCCTCGACCACGCCGCGCGCGACCGCGCGGCTGATCGATTCGTAATTGGAGAAGAACAGGCCGGAGCGGCTGAAGTCGCGCTCCGTGCGCTTGTCATAGCCGCGCACGACGGCGTCGTCCGGCCGTTGGAAGAGGCGCAATTCGCAATTGTGGACGAACTTGAGCGACGGCTCGGTCACCCACGACGGGAGGCTTTCGACGCCGGCGCGCGGGGCGACCGTCGAGGCGGTGATGTCGTCCTCGGCCTGGATTTTCTCGGCGGGCAGGAAGTCGTTGCGCAGGGTGAAGGTGCGCCAGCCCCCCTCGCGGGTGTAGCCGACCCTGAGGTAGTCGGTCAGCAGCCGCTCCGCGTTGTACTTGAGCTCGTTGCCCGGGCGGGCGTTGATCGTGTCCACGCTGAAATGGCGGCGCCAGTCCGCGCCCCATTCCGGCTTGTAGAGCCGCTTCACGAGGAGGACGAGGTCGCGGATCGAGCGGGGGATGGAAGCGATCCACGCGTTGTATTCCGCCGTGTAGTCGGGGCTGCGGGAGAGGAGCTTGACGACCGAGCCGAGCGAACGCTCCGGGCTGAGGAGCGGGCGGCCCCGGGCCTTGTGCCCCGTGGGATCGCGAAACCGGCCCCGGTAGTCGCGCTGCAGGATGGCCTCGACCGCGTCGAGGTCCTGCGCGAGGTCGCTTACGAACACCGGGCCCGTGAAGATGGCGTCGGCGATCGGCTTCGAGATCTCGGATTTTCCGCCGCCGGAGACGGTGCAGGGCTTGTGGCAGAGGAGGCCCTCGGCGGTCGTCCCGCGGAGCCGCCAGCGGCGGTCCGCCTCGGGCTTGACCATCTCGACCTTGTAGCCCGAGGGCAGGACGTAGGTGCAGGCGGGGAGGAGCTGCAGGCCCTGGATGTTTCGGCCGTCCTCGAGCCAGGCGATCCGCTGGGTGCGGAGGTCGAACCGCGCGTCCGCGGGGACGTAAAATATATTTGGATACTGGGTGTCCCGCGCCCAGCCTCCCGGCAGGAGCTCGGCCCGCTCGCCGAGGAGCGCGAGGGCCTCGGGAAAGGTGTGCTTGACGTCGGGCAGGTTGGGGTTGAGCCGGAAGTCCTCGCCGAGGTCGTAGCTCGGGAAGACGATCGCGCCGCCGGCGTGCTCCTCCTCGGCGCCGCCGAGGAGGTTCGCGGCGAAGCTGATCTGGGTCTTCACCTCCTTCTTGCAGTACCCGAAGTAATTGTCGGATATGAGGGTGACGATCACGCCGGCCTCGTTCCGGGCCGTGAGCTTGAAGGGGGTTCCGTCGTTGTAGGTCTCCGAAGGATCCCGCCAGCACATCTTGTCCCTGCGCTGCCGCTCCGTCGCGTGATCCCAGGAGGGCAGGCCGAGTTCCCGCTTGGAAATGCCGTTCAGCTGCGGCGCGAGGATGATGCAGCCGGTGTGCCCGGTCCAGTGCTCGGGATCGAGCGCCGCGTCGTTTTCCGGCAGGTGGGGATCGCCGGCGTTCCCAAAGATGCTTTCCACGAAGTCGAGGTTCGCGACGAGGCCGCCGGGGGCGAAGAAGCGCGTCTCCATCGCGCGCGCGGGGGTGAAGCCGGGTACTGCGGGGACGACGACGGGGCGGAGGTGGAGGGACACGAAGCACTCGGCCGGCCGGGATTCGGCGGCGGCGAATGGAAGGCGCTGAAGCTCCGCCGGAGGCTTGAGGGCCCGCGCGAGCAGCTTGCCGAACACCGCGGCGGGCACGGCCTTCTTGTCGTCCGGGATCGGAAGCCCGCCCTCGGTCACATGAAAGATGCCCTGGGTCGTGCGGCGGTCGCTGCGCGGGTTGTGCAGGACCCCCTGGCGGACGCGGTAGGAGGTGAGGATGTCGCTGCGGTGCTCGTCGCCGCCATGGGGCAGGGACAGGGCGCGAGCGAGCCCCGGCCGGTCAAGGACGAGCGTCATGGCGGGCAGCCTCGGCACATCGGCCGCGTCGCCGAGGCACTCGTAGAGGAAGTTCTGGATCCGCTGGTCCACCGGACAGAGATGGCGGGCGAGCGCGCGGTCCTTCTCCCTGCTCAGCGCCAGCAGGTGGTCCACGAGCTCCGACAGGCCGTCGTGCTCGGCAAGCGCGACGCCGGGCTGGCCGATCTCGCGGAGCTTGAGATTCAGGTATTCCAGGAGCCGCGGATCGGACGGATCCGGGATGGAAGGAAGGGCGGATGCGGGTGCAGGCATGACGGCGTCACTTTAATCATGACGCCGCAGATGCGGCCCGGGGCAATATGAAATCCGCGTATCCGCGGACTTATTTCCGCTTTGCCCGGTCCTCGGCCACGGCCGCCTGGGCCGCGGCCAGCCGCGCCACGGGCACCCGGAAGGGGGAGCAGGAGACATAGGTCAGGCCCAGCTTGTGGCAGAATTTGACCGAATCCGGATCGCCGCCGTGCTCGCCGCAGATGCCGAGCTTGATGTCCGGCCGGGTGGCCCGGCCCTTCTCGATCGCGATCCGCATGAGCTGGCCGACCCCCGACTGGTCGATCGTGGCGAAGGGGTTCTTCTTCATGATCTCGGCCTCCTGGTAGGCGCCGAGGAAGGAGCCCGAGTCGTCGCGGCTCATGCCGAGGGTCGTCTGCGTCAGGTCGTTCGTGCCGAAGCTGAAGAATTCGGCGGTCGCGGCTATCTCGTCGGCGGTCAGCGCGCCGCGCGGAACCTCGATCATGGTGCCCACGGAGTAGGAGAGCCTGACCTTCTTTTCCGCCTGCACCTTTGCGGCGACCTCGTGGACGATCGCCACCTGCAGATCGAGCTCCTTCTTGAAGCCGACGAGGGGGATCATGATTTCCGGATTTGCGCGGATTCCCTGGCGTTTGGCCAGGGCCGCGGCCTCGAAGATGGCGCGGGCCTGCATGGCCGTTATTTCCGGGTACTTGATCCCGAGGCGGCAGCCGCGGAAGCCGAGCATGGGGTTGAATTCATGCAGCTCGTGCACCCGGTGCTCGATCCGCTCGAAGGGGATGCCGAGCTTCTGCGCCAGGGCCGCCTGCTGCTCCTTGGCGTTGGGCAGGAACTCGTGGAGCGGCGGGTCGAGGAACCGGATCGTGGCCGGATGGCCCTTGAGCGCCTTGAATATCCCGAGAAAATCCTCGCGCTGGTAGGGGAGCAGCTTGGCGAGGGCGACCTCGCGGTCCTCCCGGGTGTCGGCGAGGATCATCTCCCTCATTGCGTCGATCCGGTCTCCCTCGAAGAACATGTGCTCGGTCCGGGTGAGCCCTATGCCGGTCGCGCCGAAGGCCACGGCGTTTCGCGTCTGCTCCGGTGTGTCCGCGTTCGTCCGCACCTGGAGCCGCGTCGCCTGCCCGCACCACTTCATAAGCTGGGAGAAATTGCGGTAGGTGCGGCTCTTGCGCGCCTCGGCGCTTCCGTGGACGAGGGCCTGGACGACCTCGGAGGGGGCCGTCTTGACCTCGCCCGCGTGGACGGTCCCCGACGTGCCGTCGATCGAGAGGAAGTCCCCCTCGCTGTACGAGCGGCCGTCGACCTTCAGGGTGCGCGCCCCGTAGTTGACCTCGAGCGCGCTCGCTCCGCAGACGCACACTTTGCCCATCTGGCGGGCGACCAGGGCCGCGTGCGAGGAGACCCCGCCGCGAGCCGTCAGGATGCCCTCGGCCGCGATCATGCCGCGAAGGTCCTCGGGGGATGTCTCCACCCGGACGAGCAGCACCTTCTCATTCCGTGCCGCGGCCTCGACTGCGCGGTCGGCATTGAAATAGATCCGTCCCGAGGCGGCGCCGGGCCCCGCGGGGAGGCCCGTGGCGATGGCCGGCGTGGCCTTCAGGGCCGCGCGGTCGAAGATCGGCGCCAGCACCTGGTCCAGCTGGTCGGCGGGCACCCTTCCGATGGCGGTGCGCCAGTCGATCAGCTTCTCCTTCACCATCTCGACGGCGATCCGGACGGCCGCGACGCCCGTGCGCTTCCCGTTTCGGGTCTGCAGCATGTAGACCTTGTCATCCTGGATCGTGAACTCGAAGTCCTGCATGTCCTTGAAGCGGGACTCGAGCGTCTTGCGGATCCGCTCCAGCTCGCGGAAGGCCTCGGGCAGGTGCTTGGCCAGCTCGTGGACGGGCTCGGGGGTGCGGACGCCCGCGACGACGTCCTCGCCCTGGGCGTTGATCAGGAATTCGCCGTAGAACACCTTTTCGCCGGTGGCGGGGTCGCGGGTGAAGGCGACGCCGGAGCCGGAACGCTCGCCGGTGTTCCCGTAGACCATGGCCTGCACGTTGACCGCGGTGCCCCATTCCTGCGGAATGTTGTATTTCCTGCGGTAGACGATCGCCCGATCGTTCATCCACGAGCCGAACACGGCCCCGACCGATCCCTTGAGCTGGTCCCACGGGTTGGAGGGAAATTCGTGGCCGGTGCGCTCCCGAACGAGCGCCTTGAACCGCT
>Ga0265313_10000467_pt1 | contig 42239 bp, 38 predicted proteins | sample 4123metaG_FD_203122 | JGI IMG/M metagenome (GOLD analysis project Ga0265313, IMG submission 203122) | Rhizosphere microbial communities from Carex aquatilis grown in University of Washington, Seatle, WA, United States - 4-1-23 metaG | ecosystem: Host-associated > Plants > Roots > Rhizosphere >... | reverse complement strand
GGCGGATTCGATCAGCGACCAGCGGGTGGACGGCGTGAGCGCCAGAGTCGGCTGGAGCGAAAGCACCGAGGCGCCCGAAAGGGGGGACGCCTTGCCGGGAATGAACCCGCCAAAATTTTGAAACCCGAATCCGAGGCGCTCAGCGACGACATCCACGCCCAGGCCGAACGCGTCCGAGCCTGCGACGGGTGCCGACAGGTCGATCGAACTGGACCATTGGGAGACTCCGGAGCGGCCGGCCGCCAGGTTCGAGCTCGCGACAATGCGGGATTCAAGGTCCGCCTCCACCCCCGGGGCGCCTTCCTCCGCGGCCAGGGCCCGAGAGCGGCCGCACAGCATCGCGGCGACGACTCCGGCGATGGCAGCCGCCTTCCGCAGCGGCAGGTGCGCAAAAGTCCTTTTCATGTCCAGGGAGGATTCTGGAGCAACCCCAGACTGAAAACGAGCGCGCAATACAATCGCAATCATGCCGCCCGCTTTCCCTAATCGAAACGCCCCTTTTCAGCCGTGTCCCCGGATCCCCAAGCCGCAACGCACACCATCGTCTCCTCAGTCGCGCAAATCGACCCCGGGGAATGGCGCCGGCTGTTCGGCGACTCCCCCGAAGGCTACGATTATTACGGGACGCTGGAGGCATCGCGGCTCGAGGGCTTCGGCTTCTGCTATGTGCTCGTGCGCTCCGAGGGCCGCGTGCAGCTCATCGCGCCGCTCTTCTGGTCCGACCTCGACCTCGCCATCGGAATCGAAGGCGCTGCGCGCGCGGCCGTGTCTGCGGCGCGAAGGCTTTTCCCGCGGCTTCTCGTCGTTCGAACGCTCTTCTGCGGGTCGCCGTTCGGCGAGGAGGGGGCTCTCGGCATCGAAACCGGCTGCGCCCGCGGACGGTCACTCCTGAGCGAGCTGGTCCGGGCGATGGAGGGCGTGTGCCGAGAAAAGGCGCTCGCATTCATGATGTTCAAGGACTTTCCGGAGCGGGCGCTCCCGCTCCTCGAGCCCCTTGTCCCGCTGGGATTCATGAGGGGCGACAGCTTCCCGAACGTCGTCGTCCCGCTTCCGTACGGAACCATGGACGGCTATCTGGCGAGCCTGAGCCGCAATGCCAGGAAGGATCTGCGCAGAAAGGTGAAAAAGGCCCTCGCCGACGGCCCGATCGAAGCGAGGGTCGCCGACAATGTGGACGACGTGATCGATCGCGTGTACGAGCTGTATCTCAATACATTCGAGGCGGGAACCGTTCGCTTCGAGAAGCTGAGCCAGGACTACTTTATCGAGGTCGGCAGGCGATTGCGGTCCCAGGCCCGATTCTTCCTCTTCCACGTCGATGGCCGGCTGGTTTGCTTCAATCTCTGCTTCCTCCACGGCGACCGGCTGATCGACAAGTTCATCGGCATGGACTACGGCGTCGCGCGGAAACTGAACCTGTATTTCTACACCTGGCACCACAACGTGCAGTGGTGCGTCGAAAACGGGGTGCGTTTCTACCAGGTGGGGCAAACCGACCACGAAGCGAAGGTCCACCTGGGCGGAACCCTCGTTCCCCTTTACTTCCACGCGAGGCACAACAATCCTCTCGTGAACGCGCCGCTGAGGATGGCGGCCCGGTTCCTCGCTCCGCGTCCCCCGGCCGTCGCCCAGCCCTCCCCTTAACGCACCATGTCGAAGCGCAGCGTTCCGCCAATCATCCTGAGCGTCCTTTTCCTGAATGAGGCCGTCGATAGCCTGGCGCAGTATTGCTTCAAGCGGACGGCCCTCGCCCAGGGAGCCCCGTCCATACGGAGCCTGGCGGAAGCCGGCTCATTCGTGACGGGAGCGCTGGCGAGCGGATACCTGTGGCTGGGCATAGCCGCCGTGGCACTGGTATTCGTTAGCTGGACGACGGTCCTGTCCAAGGTGGACCTCAGCGCGGCGATGCCGGTCACCAGCTTCAGCTACCCGTTCGTGGCCCTGGTCTCGCTCGTCTTCCTGCACGAGCGGATTCCCGCGATGCAGTGGTGCGGAATACTGCTCATCATGGCCGGGGTTGCGATCGTCTCCTGGGAGCCGGAACAGGAAAAGGGAGGGGCGCCATGACGGGCCCGCTGGCATTCGTCATCTTCCTGATCGTGCTGACGAGCGTCTGCGACACGGTCAACCACCTCGGCCTCAAGGCCTGCGCGGACGCCGTGGAATTCAAGGTTGTCGGCGGGGGCACGCTGGTCCGTTTCGCCCTCCGCATCCTGCGGATGCCCCTGGCGTGGGTCAGCATCGGCTTCAGCTTCCTTTCGCTGTTCATCATGCTCTACGCGCTCACGATGGCGAACCTGAGCTTCGCTTTCTCGATCGACAGCATGCACCACGTGTTCATCGCCCTCGGCGCGCGCATCTTCCTCAAGGAAAACATCGGATGGCAGCGCTGGATGGGGACGATCGTCATCGTGATCGGAATTGTACTTGTGGGGCTGAGCGCATCCGCGTAGATTCGTGCCGATTCGGGCGGAAAATTCGCCCGCGCCAGACCCCTGCTGCTGCTGAATGATCACTAACCGTCGCGTCGTCGTCACCGGCCTCGGTGTCGTCGCCTGCAATGGCGTCGGCGTCGACGAATTCTGGCGCGCAAACGTCGAAGGGCGATCGGGGCTCTCGACCCTGGATGCCTTTGACACCGAAATGTTTCTGTCAAAGGTCGGCGGCCAGGTCCGCGGGTTCGATCCTGCCCGGTACATGCCCGAAAAGACGGTCAGGCAGGTCGATCGTTTCGTGCATTTCGGGCTGGCATGCACCGAAATGGCCATCGCCGGCGGCAAGCTCGATCCGGCCGCGGAAGATCCCGATCGCATCGGCGTGATCCTCGGATCGGGCCTGGGAGGAATGCTCTTCCACGAGGAGCAGATCGTTGCCGCTTTCGATCGCGGGGCGCATCGGTTCAACCCCTTGGCCATTCCTAAGGTGACCTCGAACGCGGTCGCCAGCCATATTGCCATCCGCTACGGATTCAGGGGGCCGAACATTGTGATTTCCACCGCCTGCGCCTCCGGGGCCCATGCCGTGGGCGAGGCGTTCAGGAAGATCAAGCACGGGGAAGTGGACGTCTGCATTTCCGGAGGCGTCGAGGCTCCCCTCACCCAGTTCAATTTCGGCGCCTATTGCGCGCTCCGGGTCCTCTCGAAGCACAACGATCCGCCGGCGGAAGCCTCCCGGCCTTTCGATGCCGACCGGGACGGATTTGTCATCGGCGAAGGCGGCGCAGTCCTGATCCTCGAGGAGCGCGAGCGCGCCCTCAGGCGGGGCGCCCCCATCCTTGCGGAAATAACCGGCTACGCGAGCAACTCGGGGGCGTATCACATGGTGATGCCCACGCCGGACGGTGCCGACGAGGCGCGGGTGATGTCCGCCGCCATGAAGGATGCGGGCGTGCGCACCGTGGACTATATCAACGCGCATGCGACCTCGACCCCGGTCGGGGACGCCGTCGAAACCAAGGCGATAAAGGCGGTTTTCGGAGCGGAAGCCCGCAGGATCCCGGTGTCCTCCACCAAGTCCATGATTGGTCACACGCTGGGCGCGGCCGGAGCGATAGGCGCCCTGGTCTGCGTCCAAGCCCTTGCAAAGCAGTTTATTCCGCCTACGGTGAACCTCAGGAAGCCCGATCCGGTTTGCGATCTAGACTACGTGCCGAACCAGGGCCGAAACGTGAAATTTAAAACTGCAATGTCCAATTCCTTCGGCTTTGGTGGTTGCAACGTGAGCCTAGTATTTTCAGAAGCGCGCTGATCCAGAAGATGCCAAAAAGGAACATAGAGCAAAGAGTCAGGGAGATCCTCTCCAAGAAACTTGACGTCAAGTTGGAGGATATTCACGCGAACACACGGCTGGCCGAGGACCTCGGCGTCGACTCCTTCGGGGCCGTCGAGCTCATGTTTGAGATCGAGGAAGCCTTCGAACTCAAGATTCCGGACAGCGACATCGAGCATGTGCGCACCGTCAGCGACATAGTCGCTTACGTGCAGGAGTGGCTCGAAAAGCACGCCAAGGCTAAGACCTGAGGCACTCGACGAGCCTCCGGTTGGTCGTCCCGTTTGTCCTCGCGATGGCGTCCTGCGGCCGGCCGCGTGCGGTAAAGTCCCCCGGATGATCGATCCGGGAGCACCAGGACTTGAAGCGTCCGGGAATCGAGACCGGAGAGTACTCTCCGGTTATGTCCAGGCCGACGATCTCGCATGTCTGCCGAAGTGTCCGGATAAATGAAAGGAGCAGGTCCAGGGAAAGCCGCCCTTCCTCCCAGTTCGTCAGGGCGTCCGCCGCGGTGAGGCAGTCCTTGTCTATGCTGACATAAACCCTCCGGCAGGGGAGCCCGTCGACGATGGCGGAGAATACGCCATTCGGATCCTCCTTCAATTCATGCCAGGGTATCCCGCCGAACGGCCAGGCCTTCCTCCGGGGCGCCTCGAACGGGAGCATGAGGAGCCGGCCCGACCGCGCCGCACGGCGATTCCCTGTGAGGACGGAGGGGAAAAGGAGGTCGTCGGATCCATTGCCCACGAGAACCGCCTGCGATACGTTGCCCATCTCCAGGGCCCGGCTCACCCAGGCGCCACACCCGTGCCGCGGCGGGAGGATATCCCAGTCCGGATGGTGGTCGAAGGCGACAAGGGTCACCGGCCCCGTGAACTGCTCGAGGAGGAGCGCGGAAACATAGTGATAGTCGCCCGAACCCAGAAAGGTGATCGAGTCCTTGAGCGCGCCGTCCAGCGATCTCCGGATGGCGTCGGCCTGCCGCCGGTTCGCCCATAGCCGGGCGGCGGGTCCCATCGCCGTGAGATCGACGACGGCCGCCCCGGCCCGGCCGGGAAAGTCCGCCTGTCCCGTGACGCTGCCGTCAAAATCGAGGATGCGGATGCGGTCGGATAGCATCCCGGGATCCGGCTATTCCGTCTGCGCGATCCCCCGCTTCAAGGCCTCCTCGAAGAGGTCGGTCGCCGTGTCGATTTCCTTCTCCGTGATGTACAGGGAGGGCGCGATCGTGAACACGTTCTTGTAGTAGCCGCCCACGTCGAGGATCAGGCCCTTGCTCCTGCCGCCGGCCGTGAGCGTGCCGCTCAGCCCGATGTTCATCATTGCGTCGGTCAGGGCTCGGTTGGGCGTAAAGCCGTCGCGCTGGCACATCTCGACGCGCAGCGCCAGGCCCAGGCCGTCCACGTCCCCCATCTGCGGGTACTTCTTCGCGAGAGCCTTGAGCCGAGACAGGAAATAGGCGCCCCGCTTCATCACGCGGCCCTCGAAGTCCTCCTCCTCCATGAGCCTGAGCGCCTCGAGCGCCGTCGCCGTGCCCAGGGTGTTCGACGAAAAGGTCGAGTGGGTGGACCCCGGGGGAAAGACCGCCGGCGAGATGAGTTCCTCCCGCGCCCAGATGGCGGAGATCGGGTTCATGCCGTTGGTCATGGCCTTGCCCATGACCACGACGTCCGGCTTCACCCCGAAATGCTCGAGGGCCATGAACTTCCCCGTCCGGTAGAAGCCCATCTGGATCTCGTCGTCCACAAGGAGGATCTTATGCTGCTCGAGCGTTTTCTTCAGGCGCGGGAAATAATCCTTCGGCGGCACGATGTAGCCGCCCGTTCCCTGCACCGCCTCTATGAAAAACGCGCCGAACTCGGAGTCCCCCTTCTTGTTCACGACGCCGTAGTACTCGGTCTCGAAAAGCCGCTCGAACTGCTGCACGCAGTACATGCCGCAGGACTCGCGCTTCTTTCCGTACGGGCAGCGGAAGCAATACGGATAGGGTATGAAGTTCGCCCGGTCTCCGAAATGCCCGTACTGTTCCCGGTAGCGGTAGCTCGACGTGAGCGCGGTCGCGCCGAACGTGCGGCCGTGGTAGCCGCCCATGAAGGCGAAGGACAGGATCTTTTTCGTATGGATCCGGGTGATTTTCCAGGCGTCCTCGACGGCGCTTGCTCCCCCGACGTTGAAATGGACGCGCCCCTTATCCCCGAAGACCGCCTCCATCTTCCTCGCGAGCTTCGTGGCGAGCAGGATCTTTTCCTTGTGCAGATACTGGCAGGCCAGCTGCGGCAGGGTGTCGATCTGCTTCTTCAGGGCCGCGGCGATCCGGGTGTTTCCATACCCGAAGTTGACCGCCGAATACCACATCTGGAGGTCGAGGTACTGGGTGTCCTTCTCGTCATAGAGGTAGATCCCCTCCGAGCGGCTGAACATCGTCAGCTCCTTCGCGTAATGGACGGTGTCGCCCCACGAGCAGTATTTCGCCTCGAGTTCGAGCAGGGACTCGCCATCGCCGTCCTTGGCCTTCGAAACGGTGGCCGGTTTCTTCATGGGATGAGCTTCTGGAGGTGCGCGAATACGTTGCTGAGGTTTTCGAAGGGTATGCAGTCCTTGCGGAGCGGGCCATAGTGCCCGAGCAGGCTGCCCTTCGCAAACAAGATTTCGCAAAAGCCGGCCGGGCAGACGTCGGACTGCCCGTCGCCGACGTAGATCTTCTGCAATCCGGCCGGACGGCCCTGCCGCACCAGGTGGGAGCACTTGCAATTGCCGGACCGCGTGCAGATCGAGCCGAAAAAGGGAAAGCCGAGGACCGGCCGGTCGCCGTCGAGCCGCATTTCGTTCGAGAAGACCCGGATTCCCGGGACCCCGTTGTGCTCCAGGACGGGCCCGATGATCGACGTGAAGCTGTCGCTGAGAATGACCGGATCGATATTTCGAGCCCGCAGGAATCGGACGATGGCGGGAAAGGCGGGATCCACGCGGATCGTGCGGACATACGCGTCCAGGGCCGCGGAGGATATCCGCACCTGGCTGAATTGCCGCTCGAGGCACTCGCGCGATCCGATCCGGCCAGACCTCCATTCCTCCTCGGCCTCCTTCCAGTCCTCGTTGACGGAGAACTTCTGAATGACGTCGTCCAGGACGTCGAACTCGGTGATCGTGTTGTCGAAATCGAAATAGATCTCGAAGCGGGAGCCGGCGTTCATAGCCCCTCGAGGAATTCCTCGATCGCGACGGCCACCTTCTCCCTCTCCTGGTCGGCGGTCACCACGTGGTAGGAGTCGGTCAGGATCACGAGCTTCTTGATCCGGGAGGAGATGCGATCGTAGATCAGTTCGGAATTCAGCACGCTGGCCGTGTCATCCTCCCTCGGGTGGATCAGCAGCATCGGCGCCTGGATCTTTCCCAAGAGCGGCACCACTTTACGGGCAAGCCGCCGAAGCTGATAGAAGAGGGAAACGGGGAAGAAGGCGTATCCGAACTTTGATATCCCCTCGATGTCCTCCAGCGCCGCCTTGCTGTAGAAACGGTGGACCATCGCCCGCATCTTCTCGTTCTTGATGCCGTAAGGCGGGCTCTCCTTGTAGAAGAAGTGATATTTTAGCGGGGTGCCCGAGACGAGCGGCAGTAGGCGGTGGTACCAGGGCACGTTCCAGCCATCGAAGAAAAGGGTCGGGGCCAGGCAGATGCCCCCGGCCAGCTTCTCGCCGAATTCCTCGGCGAAGAGCAGGACGAACAGCGCGCTCATCGAGAGCCCGGCGACGTAGACCTTGTCGCCCGTCTTCAGGGCCTCGAGGAAGACCAGGCGAAGCGAGCTGTAGAATTCCTCCCACTTCGTGTGCTTCAGGACATGGAGCGGCTGCCCGTGATTGGCCAGCCGCGGGCAGATCACACTGTAACCGTGCTTGTTAAGCGTGAAGGCGAGATGCCGCATCTCGTTCGGCGTCCCGGTCAGCCCATGGACGAGAAGGATGGTCCGACCGCGATTTCCGCGCAGCACAATGTCGGCGTTCGGGACAACGACGTCGCCCGCCGATTTTTGTAGGCCGAGGGAAAAGATGAGGGACATGGGGTTATTAGACCGCAAAAACAGGAGCTCACCTCCCATCGGTGAACTGTTTGCAGTACAATGAATTGCTGCCAGTTGGGAAGCGCTGGATTGCTCCCGCACGGCAGAACCCCCCCGACCCTAGGCCTCCTCGCAGCCGATTCGAACCAATTTGTTAAAATCTACACAACTGACTCGGATGAAACGGCTAACACACGACGAGTTGGCACTCTCAAAGCGCGCGGCATCCCCCGAAAAGAATAGGAGCTAACGCCCCAGCCTCCCAAGATTGACGCCGCCGTCGTCGGAAAACTTGAACAGGACGTCGGCCTGAGCCGAAACGGTTTCGACGCTTGATACCCGCAAATAGGGAGGAAGCTTCCCATCGGCACCCTGCTCGAAATGTCGGATTATCGCCGGCTGAAATCTCCATTGCGCGATCGCCCCGTCGACCGCGTTTTCAAACTCCTGTGAGAAACGCCCGAGAAGCGCCATGGACACGAGGCTCGGTGAAATATCGGAAACTCGTCCATCCGCGCCTATTGTGATATGGACGTCGATTGTCACGGCACCCGCATGCGCCTTGAGCGCCGCGGGCGGATACTTGGGAATCGCCAGCGCTCCAGCCACGATTGGCGGGCGGTATTGCGCAGCTCCCGGTTCAATCTTGATCCTGGCATCCTCCTGCCAGTCTGTTCCCGCAGGTTGAACGAATGAGAACGCGCTCCGCCCCTGTCGAACGTCGGCGGCTCGCTCGTGCTGGCAGCCGCCAACAAGCAGCGCAAACAGCAAGATCGAAGGGGGATCGATGCTGCGACGACGCCGGGTGCCCATGCTATCCCCCGTCATCTTGAAATGGAGCAACCGGAAGGATGATCTCGGAGGGATGGGCTGGATCCACGTAGAGTGAATTGTGCGCCGCGCGCGCCGCACCATGCGCCTGTGCCGGCAATCCGTTGTTCGAATTCACTTCGTAACCGGGTGCGCTGGTCGAGGCGATATCGACACGGATGCGATTCCCGCGATTGAAGACCATGCTCGTCGACCACAAATCTATCTCGAGCGGATAGATTCTTCCAGGCTCAAGCACGTGCTCCCGTCCCAACGATTGCCAATAGCGGGCGCGGATTGCCCCTTCGGCAAGATTGTACGACTTGCCATTGGCGCCAACGACGCAGAGACGCACGATGACATCGGTGTCCGGCGCGTCGCTTGAAATCCAGACCTTGGCTGTCATCCGGCCATTGACTTCCACAGGCTTTGGAAGCGGATCGGTCGTGAAAACAAGGACATCGGAACGTGCCTCCACAATGGCTTGGTCCACCGGGCCCGCCAAAAGCGAATTGATGGGGAGTTGCGGGCCACCGACCGTCGGCACAGGACGCGCCGGATCGGAAGTCCACGTGATGGCGGACTCGTGCCCAGAAGACGGCTGGAATCCTGCAGTATGATCCGAATGCAGAAATAGAGCCTCCGGCTTGGAGTCCGGACGCGGCCACCGATCTGCGGTGCGCCAAAAATTACCGGGGGCGTGCGGATCAGTCGTGTCCCCCATCACGTAATAGCGCACGGGCTGCGCCGGCCCGATGCCGTTGTCGTCGCCCTTGACGGCATAATCGAGCCAGCTTTGTGGATTGATGAAAAGGTGCGGAATGGCGTCGGCGCCGGGAAATGTGAGTTCGCCCGCATGCGCGCTATGAGAGCCGTGGGTCCATGGTCCCATGATCAGCCGCTGCCGGCCACGGGCGTGCGGACCGCCGTGCTCATTGTAGCCTTCGAATGAGTCGAGCGTCCCCTGCGTGAAAATATCGAACCATCCGCCCTCATGCATCGCGGGAGCATCGATCAGTTGGTAGCGCCCATCGAGATCTCGGAGAGCCCAAAATCCGTCGTAACTGGGGTGAGACGTCCAAAGGCGAAGCGTGGCGGGATCATACCGATTCAATTGGACCCAATCCTCGACCAGCGCCTTGCGAAAAACGCCCTGACGATAGATCCCGGCATACAAGCTCGGCGTCGCCATCTGGATGTACTGGGCGGTCAAAGGGCTGACTCCGGTTCCCGCCAGCTGGAGTTGGGCAATTCCGAGCGCGGAGCCGCCGAATGTTGCTACGCGCCCATCGCACCAAGTCTGGGCTGCAATCCACTTGAGCGTGTCAGCGCCGTCATGGTGCGCCGCCCAGCCGTCAGCCTCAAAGGCAACATTGGCGCCTCCCGAGGCCCCCCGGCCGCGGGTGTCCTGAACGACCAGGACCCAGCCGTCCTTCGTCCACGGCAATGACCTTCTTTCAAAATTGCCCCCGGCCTTGCCATAGGGCGTGCGGACCAACGCAACGGGCCAGGGTCCACTCCCCTCCGGGAAGTACGCGTCCGTGCTCAGGCGGATCCCATCGCTCATCGCCACACGGTATGCCACTTTGGGAAAAAGGGCGCACGGCAACGCCATAAACCCAATCAAGGCCGCACCTAGGCTAATTCTTGTGGCAAACATCGAATGCCGGAAACTCACCCTGCACTTTCCAGTGCTTTTAGGACAACGCTTTTGCGACAGGCGCTGATGAGCCTCAATTTTCCAGCGAAAACACTATTGGAATCTGCATACGCGTGTACACCGCATGGCCGGCCTTTTCGCCAGGCTTGAATTGCCATTGACTGACTGCGGAGATTGCCGCCCTTTCGAAATGAGAGGCATCGTCGAAGGACAATGGACTAGACTTGCCCCGCGACTTCACCGCGTGCACGTCGCGCACCGCGCCTTCCGTATCCACGAGAAATGCGACTACAACCTCTGCGGAGACTCCTTCCTTCTTCATATTGTAAGGGTACGCCGGCCGCTTTTGGTAGGTCACCAACGGGCATTTGTCCAGCATCTCAACATCGAAGACTTGTATGCTGTACCCCGGCGTTCCAGGGCTCGGATTAACCTCCAAGGAAAGAGGCTTTTCGTCGGAAGCCGCTTGCGCAGCGCCAGCTTTCACCTCCATGGGGTTCATCCGCACGATTTCATTTGGTGGAGGCAGCTTCGGCGCCTGTATTTCGGAAGGATTTTGGCCCGGGGGAACTCCAATTTCGGCAGGCTTGGTGGAAAAGACGATCGGCGCACGCATGGCGACATTCACTGCGCGGCCGCTTTTCTGCCCGGCAATAAAATGCCATTTGCCGACAGCGTCGACAGCCGCGGCCTCAAATTCACTCCGGGTGGAACTGACGACATGCGCCCCGCGCACGACGCCATTCGAACCGACGACGAATCCCACGACGACTTGCCCGGAAATCCCTGCCTTTTTCATTTCTGCGGGATACCTGGGCCACGGATGGGCCAACGCCGTCGGTTTCTGATCCAATTCGTTGTAAGGGTACACGACTTCGGTCCGATTCGGCTCAACGGAAGCCGAATCGGCGGGGCTGGTCGCAGTGGAAAGCACAGTGGTATGATCCGTGGAAACCGGTGCTGTGGTGCCTGCCTCGGGCATGCGATTGGCATCGAGATCGACCGATCCGGAATAGCCGCTGAGGGCCATTAGCGTGGCTCCGGCGCCCAACATCGCCACACGCACAAGCGCCCGTTCCGGACGTCGGGCTCCGGACAGGATCTGCTTGAGCCGGGAAGCCACCGGCGGCATCGCGGCGCTGGCGAATCCGATCTGCGGCAGGCCGATCGAGAGCCGTACCGTCTTCAAGATTCCGCTCGCATAGGTATCGGGGGCGGCAGTGATCTCGAGTACCCGATCGTCGCAGGACTTTTCCGCTTCGACGTTCAGGCGGCGCTGCAAAAGCCAGACCACGGGATTGAACCAAAACGCGCTCACCAGGAGCATCTGGAGGAAGTTCCACCAAGGATCGCGGCGGCTCACGTGGACAAACTCGTGCACGAGGATCGCCTCGAGCTCCTCGGGCAGAAGCGCGGCCTCGATGCCCCGAGGGAGAATCACGATCGGCGAGATCACACCCAGTACGCCGGGGCCGTGGCCCGTCTCGACGCTCAAACAGGGGGGAGGCGCCTGGAGTCCCATCCTGCGAGCGGCGGCTTTTGCCGATTCAAGAAGGCCGTCCTCCAACGGACTGGCGGGCGCAACCAGTCGTCGCCGCAGCCGCTTCCCCCGAATGGTCCAAACACCGAGCAGAAACGCAAAGCCCACCGCCCACACACAACCCGCCAAGGTCCAGAATCCCCGGCCGGCGGCGGCATCGGCGTAGACGGGTGACATCCACATTCCCGAAGGAAGCATTGCCGACAACGGAAGCTGCCCAAATTTCATGGAACCGCCGAAAGCGTTCGTCAGCCGTTCGGCCAGCGAGCCAATGACGGCCGCCGGGATGGCAAACTTGACCAGTGCCACCCACGCCAGGGCCCGCCGCGTTCGCGCGGATAAATTCAGGCCGAGGGCGAGCAATCCAAGAATCGCAAGACCGACTGCGCTGGATTGCCAAAGGTGGCTCACGATTGCAGACCGTGAACCGTAGATCCAATCACTGATCGTTGTCATGGGGGTATGGGGACTGAGGGTTCCGCCCGCTCAAGGGGCGCGGCGTTCCTTAACCAGTTTTTCGAGTTCCTTGATTTCCCGCAGGGAGATCTTTCCGGACTCCGCAAGATGGGCGACCAAAGGCTCGTGCGAGCCGCCGAGGATTCCCACAAGATCGTCGATCAGCGCGCCCAGAGCGGACTTCCGGCTGACCAGCGGGCGGAAGATGTGGGCATTTCCGATCTTCTTCACCCGCTCCACCGCCCCCTTCTCCTCCAGGCGGTAGACGATCGTCTGCACCGTCGTGTATTCGGGCCGCCGGTCCTCCGGCAGGCTCTCCTGGATTTCGCGGATCGAGGCGGAGCCGAGCTTCCAGAGTGCCTCGAGGAGCTCCATTTCAAATCGGGTGGGCTTGAAGTCTTTTTTTGGTTTCATCGTCCTCGTGTAGTAGTATCTACTACTTTAGTAGTAGTATTCAAGAAAAATCTTCCCGTTGCCCGTTTTTCCGATTGAAGGATCCGGAAGGGGCATGAGCGCAGCTCATGGCCGCCTCCTGGCCGACCCCCTTGAGGGGAAGGCCGGCTGTGGCGGCCAGTTTTGGAATTGCGAAGCGTAGCCCCGGAGGATCCTTCAATCGGGAAAACGGGCTGCGCCGAAATTTCCTGCTTTTCCCGCTTTAGTGCCCATATTCGCCTCACATGAATTCCCGGCGCCTTCCCGTCCTGCTTCCGATCGCCGCCGCCGCGATGTTCGCGGGCTGCGGCAGGCAGGCGCCCGCGCCGGCGGCCGGCGGCGCGGCGCCCTTCAAGATGACGATGCAGCTCGACTGGGTGGCGGAGCCCGAGCACGGGGCCTTCTACACCGCGGAGGCGCTGGGCTTCTTCCGGGACGAGGGCCTCGATGTCACGCTCGTCCAAGGCGGCCCGAACACCTACGTCCTGAACAAGGTGGCCACAAACCAGGTCCAGGTCGGCCAGTCGGATTCGACGACCGTGCTCGTGGCCATCCACAACGGGGCGCCCCTTCTCAACGTGGGCGCGATATTCCAGCACGATCCGAGCGTCTTCATGATGCAGGCGGCCAATCCCGTGAATGCCTGGGCGGACCTGCAGGGACGGACGGTCATGGCGCGGCCGGAGTGGGCCTTCCTCCCCTACCTCAGGAAGAAATACCACATCGAATTCAACGTGCTCGCCCAGAATTTTAATTTTGCCCGCCTGGCCGTTGACCCGAACTTCATCCAGCAGGGCTACTACACCGCGGACCCTTACTACGTGGTGCGGCAGGGCGTGAAGCTCAAGTTCCTCACCTGCTGGGATGCGGGCTTCGACTCCTATGCCACAATCGTCACGAACAGGACCTTCGCGCGGGACCACGGGCCGGAGCTCAAGGCCTTTCTCCGCGCACTCCACAGGGGCTGGCAGACCTACCTCGAGAAGGATCCGGGGCCGGCGCATGCGATCATGCTGAAGATCAACCCGAAGGTGACGGCCGACTACCTCGACTGGTCTCGCGGGCAGATCATTTCCGCGCAGCTCGCCCGCAACGCCGAGGCCGATTACCTTTCCATCACACCCGAGCGCTATAGCCGGCAGATTTCACAGCTCGAAGAGCTCGGCGTCCTTCCGCCCGACAGCCTGAAAGTGAATGATGTTATGGACGCGTCCTTCCTGCCGAGGCCGTAGCGACCTTCAGGGGAGCGGGTGCAGGCCTTCGGCCCGCACTCGCCACCGGCCGTCGTCGGGAAATCCCGGGGCCGGCCTGCCGGGAGCGCCGTCCCAACCGCCGGCCATGAGCGCGACGGCGGAAAGCAGCGCGCCGTTGGCGGGAAGATAGACCGCGAGGTCGCCGCGCTGGGGACAGTGCCCATTCGGAAGGTAGTGATTGTTTGGTCCGTCCTTGAGGAGGATGTCCACCGCCCGCTGCGGCTCATTCAGGCGCGCCGCGGTCATCGCCATCATCGGGTAGTCCCAGCCCCAGATTTTGGTCTCCCAGTCCCACGACTTGACGACCGCTTCAAAGGTGCGGTCCATCGTCGCAGGGTCGACGCCGTCTCCCGGCAGCATGCCGAGGGCCATGAGAAACGACGGGTGGTCGTGCCGGCTCGCGACGTTGTCCCAGGTGTCGGGAAAGGACTCGAGGGCCACATAGCGGCCGTCCTTGGTCGGAAGCGCCGCCAGCTTCGCCAGGCGCTGGTCCCAGTCCGGATTCCGGCCGAGCCCGACCCGCTCGCGCCACTGCTGGGCGACCTTGAGTGCGAAGGCCCAATACCCGAGCTCGTAGCAGGGATTCTCGCTCTTCTTCTGATCGTAGATCTCCTGGGAAATCCAGAGAGGAGGCGCGAGCACGTATCGGTTGCCGGTGGGATCCCAGGACAGCATCGCCGCCATGCAATCGGCCGATTCGAGGACGAGGTCGCGCCAGGCAGCCAGGACCTCGGGAGTCGGATGGTTCCGGTAGAGGAGCTCGGCAAGATAGATCACATGAGGCTGATTCCATATGATCAGCGGATTGCCGCCCGGGCTCTCGCGTCCTGCGGGGCCGACCATCTTCGCCCAGCGTGCGCCGGGCAGCCCGCGCTCCTTGGCAAGCATCCTGGCCGCGGGAAGGGTTCGCCGGTACCAGTCGAGCGCGTTCTCGAGGTAACTGTCTCGGCCCCAGAGCCCGAAGTGGGCGACGTGCCACCAGACCATCTCCGTGTTGTGCTTGCCGTACCAGGAGCTGCAGGTGAGGCCCGTCTCGGAAGGCGGAACGCTTCCGCCAAATTGGATGGCCGTGAGATACTGGGAGAGGACCACCCTCCGCTCCAGCTCGGCGGCTCGGGGATCCGAGCTGCCCGAGAAATCCACGGCACCGCCCGAGCGCCAGAAATCGGCCCAGAAGTTCGCCGTCGAAAACTGCGCGTGCGCCCAGGTCGGCAGCGCCGCCGCGATGGGCCGCTCGGCGAAGGCCAGGCGGACTTCGAGCGTGTCCGCGCCCGGCGCGCCGCGAAGGACGAAGGTGTGGGGCGAGGGCCCGCCGCCCAGCGAGCTTCCCTCGGACCAGGCCAGAGCGGCGTAGTACCGCAGGGCGTCGCGGGTGCGCTCGAAATCCGCACGCACGGGCGTGCGGGCGATCACGCGCGTCCCATGGGTCTCGGGACGCGACCAGTCGAGGGGCGGCGTGTTCTTGACCGCGATGTCATGCCCGCGCGGGAACGCGAGCTGGACGCGCAGGCGCCCCGCCGCGATGGCGGGCGAGCGGACGCGCACGGCGATCATGTCGAGAACCGGATGGCAGAGCGTGCTCACCTCCACGGGTTCGCCGCGCCACAGGAACCGGCTTCGGATCTCCCCCCGCCAGATGTCGAGTGTCTGGTCGATCGCGGTCAGGTCCTTCGCCGCGAGCGGAACGCCCGCCTCATCGACGAAGCCGAGCTGGCCCACGGGAAAATCCTGCGGATTCTTCCTCATCCAGTCTCCTGCGGGAGTCGAGCCGCGCGTGGGATATGCAACGGGCCGCCCCTGGGTCATGATCGTCTCGCTCGCATCGGCCAGGGTGTACCCTTGGGGATTTGGCTCCTCGTGCCAGGCCCAGCGCGCCATCGTTTCCAACGGGAAACCGCCGGAATAATACATCGGCCCGAGGGACTCGAGGCCGGTCGCGTCGACGGTGAAGGCGAATTCCCCGTTGCCGACCGAGAGCGCGGAGCCGGGCTCGATCGCGCGCACGACCGGCGAGTGGCGGCTGACCAGGGCTTCGCGGTCGATCGGCTGGGCCGCGGCCGCCAGCGCCGGGAGAAGAATCAGGCAAAGCGCCCGCGCAACGGGTGCCTTCATTTCAAGCCTTGCGCAGGAGGGCCGCGTTCTGCCGCAGGACCGCGTTCACCCCGCCGCCGTCGCTCCCGAGGGCGACGACCGTGATTCCGAGCTCATGGCAGAGCGGCAGCTGCTTGGGTTCGAGGGCAAGTATGCCCGCGGCCTTTCCGGCATTGCGCGCGGCGGCGGCGACCCGCCTCACCGCATCGAGATAAACGGGATGCTCGAGCTGGCCGGACACCCCAAGGCTGGTGGACAGGTCCATGGGGCCGATGAAGAGGACGTCCACGCCGTCGACACCCGCCACCTCGGCGGCATTCTCCACGCCCTCCGGGGTCTCTATCTGCGCCAGCGTGACAAGCCATTCGTGGGCGTGCGCATAGTAAGCCTCGAAGTCGGCCCCGAAGGCGCAGGCGCGGTTCATCTTGGCGACGCCCCGGATGCCGCGCGGCGGATAGCGCAGCGATGAAACGGCGGCGCGGGCCTGGTCGGCGGTGGACACCCACGGCACCATGACCCCGGCGGCGCCAAGATCGAGGGCCCGCTTGAAGCGGACCGGGGCGTTCTCGGCGATCCTGACGATCGCGGTCGCCGGGGTCGCCGCCACGGCCTGCAGCTGCTGCAGAAGCGTCTCGTCTCCGCCGGGGCCGTGCTCGTGGTCCAGAAGGAGCCAGTCGAAGCCGGCGCAGCCCGCCATCTCCGCGGTCAGCGCCGAGCCCAGGTTCAGGAACGTGCCGCCGAGCCACTCCCGGGCCAGGACGCGCGCGCGGAAGTCGCCGGATATCTTCATAGCGATACGTAGAGCCGGTACAGCGCCTGCGTGCCGTTCTCCTCCCATCCGCGAGCCGCGACCTGGTCGTAGAGCTTTTTTGCAAGGGCGAGTCCGGGAAGGTCGAGCTTCATCTCCGCGGCTGAGTCGAGGGCGATCCTCATGTCCTTGAGGATGTGCTTCACATAGAAGCCGGGTGCGAAATTTCCCGCTAGGGCGCGGGGTGCGAGATTGGCCATGGTCCAGCCGCCCGCGGCGCCCCCGCTTATGCTCGCAAGCACCTGCGCCGGATCCAGGCCCGCCTTCCTGGCGTACGCGAGCGCCTCCACCCAGGAAACCATCGCAACCGCAACGGCGATCTGGTTCGCCATCTTGCAGTGCTGTCCCGCGCCGGCGGATCCGAGACGCGAGATATTCTTGCCCATCAGGTCGAACAAGGGCCGCGCGCGCGCGAATGCCGCCTCCTCGCCACCTGTCATGATCACAAGCCTGGCCTCCCTCGCTCCAATATCGCCTCCGGAGACCGGGGCATCGAGGGCTTCGAGGCCCCGCCTGGAAGCCTCCGCCGCAATCCGCCGCGCGAGGATCGGGCTGGAGGTGGTCATGTCGATGAGGAGCGAGCCGGGCCGCGCCCGGTCGAACACGCCACCGGCGCCGAAATAGGTTCCCTCCACATCGGCGGGAAATCCGACCATCGTGATGACCACGTCCGCCTCGGCCGCCGCCCCGCCGGCCGAATCGTGCCAGTGCGCACCGGCGTCGAGGAGCGCCTGCGCCTTCGCCTTCGTGCGGTTGTGCACGTGCAGGGCGTGTCCCGCCCGCAGGAGGTGCCCGGCCATGCTGGCGCCCATCACACCGGTGCCGATGAACGCGACGCTTGGCAGGGAGGGCATAGGTGAGGAAAAAGCGAAATTCGGAAAGCGGAAAGCGGAAAGTAAGCCGGTCTTCCGATGCGCCAGCCGCCCGTTCAGCCCTTCACTTGGCGAATTCCTTCGGCAGCTCGAGGCCGAAGTAGCTGCGCGCGTTCCCAAAGCAGATGTTCCGGACCATGCCTCCAACCAGCTTCAGGTCGTTCGGGATCCCGCCGCGGGCCATGTCCCCGCCGAGAAGGTTGCAGAGGACGCGGCGGAAATATTCGTGCCTGGGATAGCTGAGGAAGCTGCGGGAGTCGGTGATCATGCCGACAAAGCGACTGAGGAGCCCGAGGTTCGACAGGGCGTTCATCTGCCACTCCATGCCCTCCTTCTGGTCGAGGAACCACCACCCGCTTCCGAACTGGAGCTTGCCGGCGATGCTGCCGTCCTGGAAGCAGCCGATCATCGTCCCGAAGGCGTAGTTGTCCGCCGGATTCACGTTGTAGATTATGAGGCGGGGCAGCTGGTCGGTGGAGTCGAGGGCGTCGAGGTAGCGCGCCAGGGCTCTGACCTGCGGAAAGTCGCCAATGCAGTCAAAACCGGTGTCCGGACCGAGCTTCTTCATAAGCCGGGTGTTGTTGTTCCGAAGCGCCCCCAGATGAAGCTGCTTCGTCCAGCCCCGGGCGGCGTCCCAGCGCCCGAACTCGAGCATCAGGTAGGAACCGTAGCGCGCGGCCTCCTCGGGCGACGGCGTGCGGCCCGCCCGCGCCGCGTCGAACACCATGCGCGCCTGGGCATGGGTGCAGGGCTCCGCGAGCACGGTCTCAAGGCCGTGGTCCGAGAGGCGCCCGCCGGCGGCGTGAAAGGCGTCGTGGCGGTTCTTGAGGGCTCCAAGGAGGTCGTCGAAGGTCTTTATCGTCGTCCGGGAGACGCCGGCCAGCCTCTCGAGCCAGGCGTTGAACCCGGCCGGGTTTCCGACGGCGAGCGCCTTGTCGGGCCGGAATGCCGGATAGACGCGCGTCTTCAGCTTGCTCGCCCGGATCTTCGCATGCAGGTCGAGCGGGTCGGCGGGATCGTCCGTGGTGCAGACAACCGCGACCCTGGACATCGTCAGCAGGTCGTGGACGCGGAGCCCGGGCAGCCGGGCGTTAGCCTGCTTCCAGACCTTGGCGGCGCTCTTTCCGTCGAGGAGGACATCGATGCCGAAGTACCGCTTGAGCTCGAGGTGCGTCCAGTGATAGAGGGGGTTGCGCAGGGTATGCGGCACCGTTTCGGCCCATGCCCGGAATTTCTCGAAGGGAGACGCGTTGCCCGTGCAAAAGCGCTCCGAGACGCCGTTTGTCCGCATCGCCCGCCACTTGTAGTGGTCGCCGCCGAGCCAGATCTCCGAGAGGTCGGCAAACTCATGGTTCGACGCGATGAGATCGGGCGGCAGGTGGCAGTGATAGTCGAGGATCGGCTCTTTTTCCGCGTACGCGTGATAGAGTTCGCGGGCCTGTCGGGTCTCGAGGAGGAAGTCGTCGTGGATGAACGAAGGCATGGGGAAGCCGGGAACGGTCAGCCGGCGATCGCCGCCAGCATGCCGTCGAGCGAGGCGTACCCGTCGAGTTTTCGGTTTGCGGCCGCGCAGTCGGCGCCCGAGGCAAGCCCGGTGTTCTCGGCGAGAAACACGATGTAGCGGGCGACGTTCCGGGAATAGTTCAGCCGGCCCTCGCCGCTGATCGAGTAGAACCGGGCGCGCTGGGAATAGCCGGCCGGCGTATGGTCGCCAAGCGCGGCCTTTTCGGCGCGACCGGATGCCGCGAGCACGAACAGGAAATTGTATTCGAACCAGAACATGTGCTCGGGGCTCGCGGGAAGCGCCTCGAGGGCTGCGCGGCACGCCCCGGGCGAGGCGAACACGTCCGTCGGGCGGCCGGACTTCTCCAGCGCGTCGGCAACGAAGACGCGCGCCATCTTCCGCTCGGTGGCATCGGGGCTGAACGAGCCGAGGAGGGCGAGTTCGAGGGTGAAGCGGTACCAGTCCCGCCAAAGCGCCTGGTCGCCGGCGTTCTTCGAGGCGGCCAGCGCGCGGCCCATCTCATACGTGTAGCGGCCGCTCGTCTTGATCTCGAGCCGGCTGCCGGTCACCTCGCCCATCACCCGGTAGTTCTCTGCGGATTTTCCGGAGCCCGAATGAAAGCCGATGCTGGCCCCGAACTGGGCGCAGACCGCCCATTGTTTCGCGATCAGCTCGCGCAAGGCCGCATTGTCCGGATATGGCATGTTCTTCTGAAAGCCGAAAGCCGGCGCGACAAAGTGAACCTTCATCCCCAGAGCCTCGCAGAGGGCGAGCATGATCGCCGTCGTTCCGGGCGTGGTGAGGCCCGGAAGCTCGTCGATCGAAAGTTCGCGCAGGTATTCACGGCCCGTCGCGGTGGAAAAAAGCCGGGCGCGCGCGGCGCGATACTTCTCGTCCCTGCGCTTCATCTTCTGGAGGGAGGGCCAGACATAGGCCAGGAGTTTGGCGAACTCCGTCTCGTCGAGGGCGACGCCCGCCGATGCGACGCGCGCCTTCACCGTGGCCACAAGCGCCTTGTCCACGTTTCCGGCCACCCAGGCGGCCGCGTCCTCGGCAACCTTCGTTTGCGCAAGTTCCGGCGAGAGATCAAAGGTGATGTAGCTCGCCAGGACGCATCCCTCGACGAGGGCGTCCTCGCGCGCGTCGAATTTCCCTCCGATGGGCTGATGATCCGCGTTGAAGCTCCAGGCGATGCCGCGGCGATGAAATCCTGTCCTCAGCTTGGACAGGATGCAGCCGTGGCTCATGCCCTCCACGCTCTGGCCCTGGTGCCCCTCGGGCACATTGGCGCCGATGAACGGAAAAGGAACCGTGTCCAGGCGCCCGTCCAACATGGCGTTCACGTCGTAGACGAGCTCCCGGGGGATCGAATTCTGGTTCGCGGTCATGCCGAGCCCAAGCTGCGCCATCGCCCATTCGACGGCCGGCCAGTGCAGGGTCGTGAAGCGCGCCCCAATGCCCAGGGTGCTGCGCCCGAGCCGCTCCGTCGCGGTCGGAAAGATCGTGCATTTGGGGTCGTGCTCCTGCGCGAGATTCTTGAGCCGGAGCAGGTTGGGAAAAGTGGCCGGAAAGACGAACACGCCGGCGCCGAGCGCCGCCCCATCCGACAAGACCGTCTCACCATTCGCACCCGGGCCGCCTTGAAGGCGCCAGGCGCAATCTCCGGTCGCCGAATCCTCAAGCAGGGTCCATGATCCGGCAGCCGTCTCAAAGCGGCTCGCAGGGTGCGAAGGAACGGCGGCGGCCTTGAGACGGTCGCGCAATGCGGGCCAGTCCAGGCAGAAGTCCGGGCTGACGCACGGGTTGTCCAAAATCCTCAGCTCATTCTTCAGCAAGAAGTCATTGATTGCAGGCATGGGGTCGGATCAGCGCCAAGCGGATGATAAAATTAACTTAACGTTTGCAGGGGTCTGGGAAAATGGGGTCGGAACATAAGTATGGCCGGGGCCGGCCCGCCACCATTTTCCGCAAAGCTGAAGGGACTGTCGGGCAAAGCCACGCATTTTTCAGGGTATGTTACAATCTTAGACGCACCTGTCCGCGAGGGATTGTCCGGATTCGGTTTTTGACTTCATCCGGGCGCCCTCCAAACCCCTTGTCGTGCCTTTCAGCCAACCCCAGCCGGCCTGGCTCCTTCCGCTCCTGCTGGCAGCCGCCTACGCCCTCGGCGGCATTTCCCCGGGGTGGTTTCTCGTCCGGCGCGCGGGAGCCGGCGACATCCGCACGCAGGGAAGCGGCGCGACGGGCGCGACCAACGTCGGAAGGATCCTGGGCACGCGCGGCTTCATACTTGTGCTCGCGCTCGACGCCTTGAAGGGCGCGGCCGCGGTCGCGGGCGTCCGCCTTATCGCCCCCGCCTCTCCGTGGGCCGCGCTGGCGCTGCCGGCCGTCATCGCCGGCCACATCTGGCCGGTCTGGCTCGGTTTTCGCGGGGGGCGCGGTGGCGGACCGCTCCTCGGGGGAACCCTGGCGCTTGCCTGGCAGCTCGCCCTGTACCCGGCACTTATCGGGATCGCATTGGGCCTCCTGACCCGCAACCGTTTCCTCGCTGGCGCGTCTGCATTCGCAATCAGCTTGATAGCGATGTGGTGGCTCTTGCCCGTCCCCGAGGTCCGCATTGCCTATTTGTTTGCGGCAGCGCTCGTTCTGCTTGCACATCGCAGCTATTTCCCCAAGCGTCCAACACCCTGACTCCTCCAAACCCCCTCCATGGAGCCAAGCACCGTCTTCAAGATAGCAACAACGCCTGACGAGTTTGAGCAGATTCATCGGCTCAACTATCAGACCTTTGTCGGCGAAATTCCCCAGCACGCCCCCAATCCCGAGGGCCGCCTGGTCGACAAATTTCATGCCGAGAACACGTATTTGATCGGGGTGCGCGAAGGGAAGGTGATCGCGATGATGGCTGTGCGTCGGCGCCGCCCATTCTCACTCGACGCCAAGCTCCCCGACCTCGACCGCTGGCTGCCGCCCGGGCTGCGGCCGGTCGAAGTCCGGCTCTTCGCGGTGCTGCCCGCCTACCGCAATGGGCCCGTTCCCGCGCAGCTTCTCCATTGCATTGCCCGCCATTGCCTCGACCGGGGCGACGACCTGGGCATCATTTCGGGAGCCGTCCGGCGGATGTCTCTCTACCGCGCCCTGGGGTTTGAATCATTCGGTCCGCGCGTGGGGACGGCCGAGGCGCCCTACCAGCCGATGATGCAGACGCTGGAGAGCTTCCTTCAGGTTGTGGATGCCCGGCGCGCGATGCAGCGGGTCGCCAGCGGGCCGACTTCTCCGCCCGTGAACCTCCTTCCCGGCCCGGTGAGCGTGAGCGCGGGGGTTTTTGCCGCGTTTGGCCGTCCGACGGTCTCCCACCGCAGTCCGGAATTTGTCGACCAGATCGCCACGGTGCGGCGGCGCCTGGCCGCCCTCACGAGCGCCAACGACGTGCAGATCGTCGTCGGCAGCGGATCCCTCGCCAACGACATCGTCGCAGGGCAGCTGGCCGGGCTCGGCCGGCCGGGAATCGTCGTGTCGACCGGAGAATTCGGCGAACGCCTGGCGGATCATGCGCGCCGCGCCGGACTCGAATTCCATTGGGCGAGGCTTCCCTGGGGCGCTGTCCCGTCGGCGGCCGACTACGAGGATGCCTTCTCCCAGGTGAAATCCCCTGCATGGGTCTGGATGGTCCACCACGAGACCTCGACCGGGGTGCTCCACGATCTCACGACGGTGAAGGAGCTGGCCCGCAAACACCGGTCCAGGCTGTGCCTCGATTGCATCAGCTCGATCGGCGCCGTTCCGGTGGACCTCACGGATGTGCATCTGGCCACCGGTTCCAGCGGCAAGGCCCTGGCGGGACTTCCGGGCCTCGGGCTGGTCTTTCATCGGGAGCCGCCCGTGCAGCGGCCCGATCTTCCCCGTTACCTCGATCTCGGCCTGTGGGCCGCGTCTGACGGAGTTCCCTTCACGCATTCCTCGAACCTCGTCATGGCCCTCGATGTGGCCCTCGCCGAGGTCGAGCGCCTGCAGTACGGGCGCTGCGGCGACGGCAGCCTGGCCGGCTGGTTCCGAACCGAGCTTCGGGCGGCGGGCCTGGTTCTCAAGGCCGAGGAGCCGCACGCCTCTCCCATCATCGTCACCGTGGCGCTGCCCGCGGCCATCCGCGCGTCCGACATCGGGGCGACACTCGAGCAGCGCGGCTTTCTCACGAGCCACCGGAGCGGCTACCTTTCCGCGCGAAACTGGATCCAGTTCAGCCTGATGACAAATCCCTCCCGGGAAGCTCTTACGGAGCTTATCGGCCAGCTGCGGAGCCTGGTGCCTCAGGCGGGCGGCCATACGGACAAGGCGATCGCGTGAGGTATGAAGGTGGAGCGCGTTGTCCCCAACGCGCTCGCTCGGCACGGCGCCGGAATTGGCGCCTGACGGCCGTTTGACCCCTCTTCGCTCGCGGTGCCGCGGGCGGCGCAAAAAAAAGGCCGCCGCGGGCTGCTGACCGCGGCGGCGCACACCAACCCCTAACAAAGTTCAGTTCGGCGGAGGCCCGCCGGCCGGAGGCGGTCCGCCCGCACCCGGAGGAGGGCCGCCGGGGCCTCGGGTGGGCATCTGGTCGAAAATGGTTTGCTGTGCGGGAGTCAGCACGGTCCGGATCTTCTCCCGGGCCGTCTTCATGAGCTCCCTCATCTTGGCCCTGCGATCGTCGTCGGAAAGGGTCGTGTCATCGCGCAGCGCGCGTCCCTGTTGCCTTTGGTCCTGCATGATCTCGCCGATCTGCTTTGCCTGATCGTCGCTGAGACCGAGCTTTTCCTTCATGCGCTCCAGCATCTGGCCGCCGGGGCGGGGACGCGGGGCGGAGCCATTTCCCTGGTCGCCTGCCGCAGGAGGCGGGTTTGGCGGAGGAGGGGCGTCCTGGGCCCGCAAGGCGGGAACCGAGATGCCGAACACAAGTGCGGCGAGACAGAGAGCGGGATGGTTTATGGCCTTCATCAGGGGAATCCGTATGCTGGGGACACGTTCGAAGACGCAGCGATCTTTCAGGAGTTACAAAGAATTCCGGTTTTTTATTCAGAATTCAGGACCGGGCTTGCCGCTGGGGAGTCCCGAGGCGTACCCTCTCCTTCGATGATTGAAGTCCAAGGTCTTACAAAACGGTATGGCAGCGTCACCGCCGTGCGCGACTTGTCCTTCATCGTCCGGCCCGGGGAAGTCCTGGGCCTGGTGGGTCCCAATGGCGCAGGCAAGACGACCACGCTTCGCTGCCTCTCGGGAATCATCCCCTCGAGCGGCGGATCGGTCCGCGTCGCAGGACACGATCTCGCAGCCGAGCCGGTTGCGGCAAAGCGCGCGCTGGCATTCTTTCCGGACGAGCCCCGCCTCTTCGATTACCTCACCGTGCGCCAGCACCTCGCGTTCGTCGCTCGCATCTACGGGGTATCCGGCCATGAGACGATCGCCGAGCCGCTGCTGGAGGAATTCGAGATCGCGGACAAGGCGGACAAGCTTCCGGGCGAGCTCTCCCGCGGGATGAAGCAGAAGCTGGTCATCGCCTGTGGCCTCCTTCACGGGCCGTCGGTCATGTTTTTCGACGAGCCTCTCACGGGCCTGGATCCGCTCGGGATACGGCGCATGAAGGACTCGATCATCCGCCGGGCGCGCGATGGGGCGGCCGTCGTCCTCAGCTCGCACCTTCTCCACCTGCTCGAGGAAATCTGCTCCCATGTGCTCATCCTGAAGAAGGGCGATAAGATCGCGGACGGAACGCTTGCCGATGTGGCCGCTCGCTACAGCCGCGGCGAAACCGGCGTGAGCCTCGAGGAGATATTCATCCGGGCGACGGGCGGCACGGAATCCTGACGGCGCCGATCGAGGACCCATGATCCGGGCGCTTCTCTACCTCAGGCTCACGTCGCTGAAGAACATGGCCGTGACGCGCACGCTCAGGCTGCGCGAGCCGAAGTACCTTCTAGGCGCGCTGGGGACGGCGGCCTATTTCTATTTCTTTGTCTTTCGGCGTCTCGCCATGGCCGGTGGAAGCCGGCATTCGCCGCCCTTCGACCCCATCATGCTCGGCGCATCGGTCGGAATGCTCCTGATGAGCATCGGCTGGGTCATTTTCGCCTGGATCGCACCGTCGGAAAAGGCATCGCTGCGATTCAGCCCCGCGGAGATTGCCTTCCTCTTTCCGGCGCCCGCCACCCGGCGAACGCTCGTGCACTACAATCTGCTGAGTTCGCAGCTGAAGATTCTCCTTTCGGCCGTCCTTCTCGGAGCGCTCTGGAGCCGCCATGGATTTTCGTGGGAATCGGCCGCCATCAGCATTGGGGGATGGTGGATTCTCCTATCCGTGGCCGAACTTCACAGGACGGCGGCCAACTTGACGTACGGCCTGAGAAGGGAGCGCGGCGGCAGCATGGCGCTCAGCCGGGCGCTCGCGCTCGGGATCGTCGTCTCCTATCTCGCCGCCGTCGCGTTGGTTCTCTGGCGGGAGGCGCCCCGCTGGCCGGCGTTCCCGGGCACGCCGGACGGCCGGGCGGTGGCGGCGTATGTGGCGGCGATCTTGAACACCGGCGGGATTCGCTGGCTGCTATTTCCCTTTCGAATTGTCGCAGGCCCTTTCCTGGCTGCCGGGGGACGCGCCTTTCTCGCGGCGATCGGGCCCGCCGTGCTCGTGCTGGCGGCGCACTACATCTGGATCATGCGCCTGGATGTGTCGTTTGCGGAGGGATCGATGTCGCTCGCGGAAAAACGCGCCCAAACGCGGGCCGCCCGCGCCGCAGGCTCATTCGGGGCGCCCGTGCCTCAGGCGCGCCGCGCTCCCTTCCGCCTTGCTCCCGGCGGCCGTCCGGAAGGCGCGTTCCTGTGGAAGAACCTCCTGTCCACATCGGGTTCCGTAAACTGGCGTGCGCTGCTGATCGGCGGCATCATAGTCATCCAAAGCGCGGCCATCGGCATCGCGATCGTCCTGGCGACCGGAGGCGGCCACGGACACAAAGGGCACCCCCTCCCCCTTGCGATCGCCGCCATCGCCGGAATGCTGTCCTTCTACACGCTCCTCGCCGGTCCGCAGCTGGCTCGCCAGGACCTTCGCAGCGACCTTCTCAACATAGACATCCTCAAAACCTATCCCCTGGCGGGCTGGCAGGTGGTGCTCGGCGAGACCCTGGCGCCGATCGCGCTTCTTTCGGGCGCGCTCTGGATCCTCCTCCTGACCGGCGCCACGGCGCTCATCCTGGGTTCGGGCGGCCTCGCGTGGGGCAGCCCCGGGCTGATCCTGACGGGCGCCGCCTGCGCCCTGTGCGTCGTGCCACCCGTGTGCGCGCTCGAACTGCTCGTGCCCAACGCCGCGATGATGATCCTGCCCGCCTGGCACCAGGCCACGCGGTCCCGCACCGGCGGCATTGAAATGATCGGCCAGCGGATGATCTTCGTCCTCGGCCAGCAGCTGGCCGTGGTGCTCCTCCTGCTGCCCGCGGTGATCGCCGTGCCGATCCTCATCTTCGCGACCCAGTGGATCGTCGGCCCCGTCCTTGCGCTGCTGTTTGCGACCGCCGTTGCGCTCGCCATCATCGGCGGAGAGGTGTGGTGCGGCGTGTGGTGGCTGGGCGCACGCTTCGAGAAACTCGACCTTTCCCAGGAGCTGAGGCCCTGACCCGGGCTCCCCGGCCCGGGATGCGCCGCCCCGTCAACCGGTCGCATTCCGCACTTTCCAAGTCAGCCGCGGCGTGCCATCCTGCCTCTCAATCATGAAGAAATTTCTCGTGTTTACCTGCCTGAGCCTGTTCGCCGCCGCCGGGGCGAGCGCCGCGGAACAACGGGCCAAACTCGTCAGCCACGTCGAATCCTGCGAGGCCATCCTCCAGGAATTCATGAGCGATCCGTCCGCGGCCATCCCGGCCTCCGTCTGGCGCCAGGCGCACGCGCTCATGATCGTGAACCAGTTCAAGGCCGGCTTTTTCCTGGGCATCAAGGAGGGCTATGGCGTGATCCTGGTGAAAAAGCCCGGCGGCCATTGGAGCGTCCCGGTCCTACTGTCGGCCAGCGAGGCGAGCATCGGCCTGCAGGTGGGCGCAAAGTCCGTCGAGACGATCTACGTCATCACGGACGACAGCACGCCGCGCCTTCTTTTCAACCAGCGCTTCAACATCGGCGTCGACGCCAAGGCGGTCGCCGGGCCCAGCGACGCCGGCGTCGAACGTGACAAGGGGGCAATCGCATCCGCCCCGGTCCTCGTCTACGCGAAAACGGCCGGCCTGTTCGCAGGCGCAACGATCAAGGCCGGATACGTCGCGCGGAATGACCCGGCGAATTTCACGCTCTACAGCACGACCTCGACGCTGCCTGAATTGCTCTACAGCGACTGGGTCCAGCCGGTGCCCGAGGTCCAGCCCCTGATGAGCTACGTGCAGCGCCTCGCTCCCTGACGGAGCCCTAGCAGGCTGTTGAAAAATCTGCTGAGCCGTCGTTGCGATCAGAATCCGCTCGCCGCCAGGCGGGCTGGGAGGGGGACGCAGCGCGCCAGCGCGAAGATGGCGAGGCGAAGCCGCCTTGCTCCCAACCCAAAATCGTTTGTCGCGCCGGCCAGCATATTTTTCAACAGCCTGCTAGGTCACTTCGCGCGGAGGTCCTCCACAAAGGCGATCAAGGCGGCCATCGCCGCGTCGGCGGCGCGCTCCTGGGCCTCGATCCGGGTCGCGCCCGGAAACGACACCCGCCCGCTTCGCACTTGGCCGGCCGCGCCCGCGCGGGCAACGGCCCACCAGGCGAAGGGATGCGCCACCGATTGCTCCGCCGCGGGCTCGGCATAGCCGGTCGTCGCCACGCCCAGGTCCGAGCCGAAAAGCGCGCAGACCCCGAGGGCCATTTGCTCCGCCACCGCGGCCGACACGCTGTTCACTCCGGCGGCCTCGCCCCGCACCACCCCAAGGTGCCGGACCTTCTGCTCCAGGGTGTATGCCGTGATCCCGCCAAGAAAGAATTCGGATGCCCCTGAAATCGCTCCAATCCGGGCCTGAACCCGGCCGCAGGTCATGCTCTCCGCGGCCGCAAGCGTGAGCCTGGGCTCTCTCATCATCAATTCCTTGAGGCTGTTCACCACAGAGTCTCCGTCAGTTTCCGCTTTTCGATTTCCGCTTTCCGCCTTTCAGCGTCCGATTTCCGCCTTTCATATCACCTCGAGCCCCACCGGGCAGTGGTCGCTCCCCATGATTTCAGGGCTTATCCAGGCGCGCCTGAGGGCGGGCCGGAGCTTTTCACTCGCCACGAAATAATCGACGCGCCACCCGACATTCCGGGCGCGGCAATCGCCCATCTGGCTCCACCAGGAGTAGTGCCCCGGCCCCTTCTCAAATTCGCGGAACGTGTCCACGAAGCCGCGCTTGAGGAGCATTGAAAAATTGTCTCGCTCCTCGTCCGTGAATCCCGCGTTGCGCCGGTTCGACCGCGGATTCGCAAGGTCGATCTCGGCATGGGCGACATTGAGATCGCCGCAGAACAGCACCGGCTTCCCCTTCTTCTCCAGGCGGCAGATGAACGCCAAGAACGCGGGGTCCCATTCCCCGACACGATAGGAAAGCCTTGTCAGGCCGCGCTGCGAATTCGGCTGGTAGACGTTGATCAGCCAGAAATCGGGAAATTCCGCGCCGAGGACGCGCCCCTCGCGGTCATGCGCGCCAATGCCGATGCTCGAAAAGACGCTCCTCGGCTTCACCTTCACGAACATCGCCGTCCCGCTGTAGCCCTTCTTCTCCGCGCTGTTCCAGAGGACCTCATAGCCCGGCCACGCGACATGCTGCACATCGCCGGGCTGGGCCTTGGTCTCCTGGAGGCAGACGACATCGGCCCCGCAGGCCTCCAGGTAACCGAGCAGGCCCTTCCTGAGGGCCGCACGCACCCCGTTCACGTTCCACGACACAAGTTTCACGCCCGCCGAGAATCAGTGCGCGCGCGGAGCCAGGCGAGACGCTTTTTCGGGATCAGTGCCAGTGCGCCATGATCGAACCCTGGAGGGCGAAGAGAAGGACTTCGTGCCAGAGGTTGATCGCGACAACCTTGCAGGGCTTCTTGTCCCAGACGTTCGAATTAAGCTGCCGCGCCCCGACAACCAGAAGACCGACGACCGCCCCGAAAGCCGCGCCCCGCCTCCATCCGAATGTGCCGTGCGAAACGATCAGGAGGGCGAGGCCAAAGGTGGAGACAAGCGTCCAGAGGAAGCCCTGGATCATGTTGGGACCCATGGCGGCTTTGCCTTTCTCGCAATCCTCCGGGGTCCGTTTCATCCCGGCGCTCCAGGCTTTTGCAAAGATCATCGAATACCAGACGGCGCCAAACGCGAAGCCGATGATCGCTACGACGATCACGTGGAGATAGTTCAGGTTGTGCAGTGCGTCTATCATGGGGATTTTTTTTTGGGGTACGCCCGCCGCATGATTGCGCCGGACAGCCCAAGAATGGCAAAGGCGCGTGATAGGTAAAGGGGTATCTCGGCCAAGGCCGATGACACGGAGTCCTCAGGTTCCGGTTGCCAAGGATGCCCCGCGGGAGAAACCTTGGGTGGTCCCGCCACCCGCCCTTGTCCTTCTTCGAGCCCATACCCCTAGGCCAGCCCATTCCGCCGAGCCCGCACGGCGTCTCCTGCAGCCTGCCGACGATGCGGGCGGTGCGCGGCTACGAGGAGAAGGATCCCGAAATCACCCGCCAGCTTACGTCGGGCTATCCCCGCTTCGTGGTGCATCCCTTCGCGCGGCAGCTCGCCTCGCACCTCGCCCCTGCCGGCAGCACCCTGTGGCTGACTTCCTCGCGACGGATGGCCGGCGACCTGGCCAGGCACCTCGGGCCGGCCTCGGGAGCCGCGCCCTTTTCCGGGGATGGCCTCGACGGGGTCACCCACCCCGACTCGCCCGAAGTCGCCGGCCGCGCGAAGCTGTATCTCCAGCACTTGGGCGGCTTTCTCTCGTCGCGAGCCGCCGAGGACCGCCTCGTTGAGCTGGGCCTGCGGCCCGCGCGCCATCCCGAGGAGGCGTTCGCCGGCGACGCGGCGGGGGAGGTTCGCCGCCACCTCCTCCCCGCCTTCGACGGAGCCGGAGATGCGGACATCCTTCTCGCAAACTCAGGGGCAAATGCGGTCTACGCGGCCTTCCGATCGGTCGCGGCCACGCAGGCTGCGCGCGGGCGCACCGCATGGGTTCAGCTCGGCTGGCTCTATCTCGACACGATCGCAGTCCTCAAGAAATTCACCGCCGACCCGGGCGACTACATCGCCATCCCGGATGTGTTCGACAGGGCGGCGCTCGAGAGCCTCTTCGCCGCCAAGGGTCCGCGGATCGCCGGGCTGGTCACCGAGATCCCGACCAATCCCCTCGTCCAGAGTCCGGATGTCGCGGCTCTTTCCGAGCTGTGCCGCCGGCACGGCGTCGCGCTCGTGCTGGATCCCTCGGTCGGCTCGCCTTTTTCCGTCCGGGTGCTTCCCCATGCCGACCTCGTCGTGGCCAGCCTCACGAAGTACGCTGCCAGCGACGGCGACGTCATCGCCGGGGTGGTCGCCGTCAATCCGGCGCGGCCCGACGCACCGCTCCTCAGGGCGGCCGTCGCCGGGTTTCTTGAGCCGGTTTACAAGAGGGATCTCGCACGCCTCGCGGCCCAGATCGGGCGTGTGGGGCCCGTGCTCGCGGGAATCCAGGCGAGCACGCCGCGGGTCGCCGCCTTTCTCGCGGCGCACCCGAAGGTGGGCGAGGTTTACTGGGCCCTGCACCCCTCGTCCGGCGAAAACTACCGTCGGATTGCGCGGAGTCCGGCCGCCGTCGGCGGCATGATATCCTTCACCCTGCGGGTGCCCCTCGAATCGTTCTACGATCGCCTGCGCCTGGCAAAGGGGCCCAGTTTCGGGATGAGGACGACGCTCATCTGCCCGTTCATGTACCTGGCGCACTACGACCTCGTGACGACGCCGGCCGGAAGGGCGGAGCTCGCCGCCTGCGGGCTCGAGCCCGAGCTCCTCCGCCTCTGCGTCGGGCTCGAGCCCGTTGAGGAAATAATCGCGGCGCTGGATGAAGCGCTAGCAGGCTGAACGAGGCCCGCCCGACCATGCACCGAAAGATCCTCATCTGCGCCGCAATCCTGACGACGGCGATTCCGCCGGCCCGGGCAGCGGTCGTCGGGATGAATTCGCCCGCGGAATCCGTCACCCTCGAGCGCATACTCACGCTCCCCGCGCCGGACCGGGCCGCCTGGCGGGACTACCTCGAGCGCTCCGGGCGCCAGCAGCAGGCCGATCGCGCGTTCGTCGCCGCGGAGCTGAAGGCCGCGGGACTCGCGAGGCCGGGCATGCCGAAGGATGCCTTCGGGGCCCGGGGAATGCCCCTGGACCGTCCCGACGACTACTACGCTTCGGCCGAAGCCCTTCGGACGGCGGATGCAATCGATTCCTACCAGATGCCGAACGGCGGCTGGGGCAAGAACCTCCCGATGCACGATCATGTGCGGCGGCCCGGGGAGAGTTTCGTGTCGGACAATCGCTCGCGATTCCTTTCCCCGGGCGATTTCGACGCGCCGCGGGATCCCGCATGGAATTACTTCGGCACCCTGGACAACGATGCGACGACAACGCAGCTGCGGTTTCTCGCCCGGGTGATAACCGCCATCGGGCCGGACCGGAGCACGTTCTATCGCGCCGCATTCGCCAGGGGCATCGATTACCTTCTCGCATCGCAGTATCCGAACGGAGGCTGGCCCCAGGTATGGCCGCTCGAAGGCGGCTACCATGACGCGATCACCTTCAACGACAACGCGACCAACCAGGCGCTTGAAGTGCTGGAAGGCGTCAACGAAGGCCGCGGAATATACGCGTTCACGCCTTCTGGAATGCGCCGCCGTGTCGAACCGCACATCGCCTCGGGGCTGGACTGCATCCTGGCCGCGCAAATAACGGCGAACGGCCGGCGCACCGTGTGGTGCCAGCAGCACGACGCCTTGACGCTTCGGCCGGCCTCGGGGCGCAACTTCGAGCCGCCCGCCCAATGCAGCCTGGAGAGCGCCCGCATCGTCAGTTTCCTGATGGAGCTCCCCGATCCGAGCCCCGCGGTCATCGCATCGGTCCACGCCGCCGTCGCGTGGTTCAAGAAGACGGCCATCGCCGGAGAAGTCTGGCGCAGGGGTCCGGCGGACGGCATTCTCGTGCCGACGCCCGGGGCTGGGCCCATCTGGGCGCGCTATTACGAGATCGGAACGGACCGCCCGGTCTTCGGCGATCGGGACAAGACGATCCATGACCGCGTGGACGAGCTTTCGGCCGAGCGCCGACGCGGGTACCAGTGGTATGGGGAGGCGCCGAGGGAAATGCTCGCGCAGTACGCGAGCTGGAGCATCGCCTATCCGGCGCATTAGTCTTTTCATCCTTCCATGCCCGTTCGCTCCTGGTTTCCAACGAAGATCTACTGCGAGCCGCTCCAGCGAGGCGGAATCGCCGGCCTGAACGCAGGGCTTGCCGAGGAGTGCCGCCGCCTGCGGGCCTACGACGCCGCGGGCCGGCGCTGGTCGCGAAAACACTATCCGGGCGGCTACACGAGCTACGCGACGATGAACGAGCTCCAGCGCTTCTCGAGCACGTTCGCCGGCCTCGAGAGGAAGCTGATGCGCCACGTCCGCGCCTTCGCGCGCGCGCTCGAATTCAATGTGCGGGGGCGCTCCGTCCGGATGACGGACTGCTGGGTCAACATCATGCCCCCCGCTGCGGCGCATTCCCTGCACCTCCATCCGCTTTCCTTCATAAGCGGCACCTACTACGCCGCCACCCCGCCCGGCTGCCCGGGGCTGAAGTTCGAGGACCCGAGGATCGACCGGTTCATGGCCGCGCCCGCCAGGAAGGCGGGAGCCGGCCCCGCCTTTCAGACCCATGTCACGTACCCGGCGGCGGCCGGGCAGGTGATCCTGTTCGAGAGCTGGCTCCGCCACGAGGTGCCGGCAAACCGGGTCGAAGGCGAGCGGATCAGCATCAGCTTCAACACAAGCTGGTCCTGAGCGGAGGGCCGCACCCCCTGCATTTCCCTACCTCAGGCGAAAGAAAAGCCAGGCGGCCAGGGCGGCCATGCCCAGGTTCGGCAGGCTGGCGGCCACGGCGGGATCGAGCACCTGCTTTACCGCCAGGAATGCGGCAAAATTGGAGAGGATGTAGTAGAGAAAGAAGAGTCCGATCGACTTCGAGACGCCGACCGCCGCGTTGACCCGCACGCCCATGACGGCAAAGGGGATTGCGATCGCGATGGCGATGAGCGGCCCCAGCGTGTCGGCAAGGAGACCGTAGTAGCGAACCGCAAAGGGGACCCCCTTGGGGTTTTTCTGGGCGGCAAAATACGCCACGACCCTGCGGAGCTCGAAGAAGGACAGATCGATCGGTCGCCGCTCCGTGAGAAGCATGAGCTGGGGATCCTCCCCAAAGGCCTCGCGCCTCTCCGCGAAGGGGGCCGATCCCAGCTGCTCGCCCGTGTCGGGATTGAAGCTCAACGTGCGGCCGCGCCGGAATATCCAGCCGCCGAGGGCGGGGTCCGGCCACGCCTCGGCCGCGACGAGGCGCTCCGTCTCCCGGCGCTGCGGGTCGAGCTCCGATACGGAGACACCGTAGGCGCGGCCCGAGGCGCGGCTGTAGCGGTTGAGGAACCAGATACGTCCTTCCCGAGGGCTCTCGAACGCGACTCCGTAGATCGCGCCCACCCGGTCCGGAGCGAGCGAGTGGGCCTGCTGGCGGAACTGGACCGCATCGAACATCGCCTGGGACCGCTCCACCGACCAGGGCACAACCGAGGAACTGAGCCACCACGCAAGTCCGCAGGCGAGCAGGCCCACCAGCCAGACGGACGCTGTAATCCGCATGAGCCCGACCCCGGCCGCGCGCATCGCGGTCAGCTCGTTCGCACGGTGGAGCTTGGTCAGGACAAAGAGAAGGGAGATCATAAGCGCGGGCGAGAGGACGATCATGAGGAAGCTCGGCATGGTCGTGAAAAAGTACCCCCACAGCTCAAGCCCCCCCGCCCCCGCCTCCCTCAGCGACCGCAGGTCGTCATAGCAGACCTGGACCAGGAGAAGGCCGCAGGTTGCGGCCACCACGATGCCGAGAATCTGCAGCCACTCGCGCAGTAGGTGCCGGTCAAAGGTGTTCAACGCAGCCATCAAACGCCGCCCGGCCGCCGACGGAAAGCCGAAAGAGGGGTTGAACCCCGGGCAACCCTGACCTTTTCTCCTGGCATGCCGTTCGCATTCCGCCGGTTTTCCTGGCTGCTCATGGCCGCCCTCGTCCCAGTCGTCCCCGTCGCCGGGCAGGACACGATCAAGGTCGGCGAAGTTGCCTCGCTCACCGGGAAAGACGCCGATTTCGGCCAGTCGTCCCACAAGGGGACGCTCCTCGCGATCGAGGAGATCAACGCCTCGGGAGGCCTGCTGGGCAGAAAGCTGGTGCTCCTGACCGAGGACAACCAGTGCAAGCAGGGCGAGTCCGCGACGGCGGCGCGCAAGCTCATCTCCCGGGACAAGGTGGTCGCTCTGCTCGGCGAGGTCGCATCCAGCCGGTCGCTGGAGATGGCCCCCATCGCGCAGGCGTCGGCCGTGCCGATGATATCGCCGTCCTCGACAAACCCGAGGGTGACCGCGATCGGGGACTACATCTTCAGGGTCTGCTTCATCGATCCCTTTCAGGGAACGGTCATGGCCAAGTTTGCCCGCGACACGCTCAAGCTCCATCGCGTGGCCGTCCTGACCTCCGTCTCGAGCGCCTACAGCGTCGGCCTGGCCAAGTACTTCAAGGAGGGCTTCGTCAAGGGAGGGGGCGAGATCGTCCTGCAGCAGAAATACTCCGAGGGCGACAAGGACTTCAAGGCGCAGCTGACCGTCATCAGGGCCGCCGGGGTCGATGGCATCTTTGTTCCAGGCTACTACACCGAGGCGGCTCTGATCTGCCTGCAGGCCCGCGAGCTCGGCCTGGACGCGCCGATCTTCGGCGGCGACGGCTGGGAGGGCACGCCCTTGATCGAGATCGGCGGCAAGGCGGTCGAAGGCACCTATTATTCGACGCACTACTCTCCCGACAACGCAGCGCCCGTCGTGCAGGACTTCGTTAGGAAATTCCGCGCGCGGTTCGAGGGCGAGACGCCCGATGCGATGGCCGCCCTGGGCTATGATTCGGCCATGGTGCTCGCGGAGGCGATCAAGCGGACGGGCACGACCGAAGGGCCGAAAGTTCGCGATGCGATTGCCGCCACGCGGGATTACCCCGGAGTGACCGGCGTGACCACGATTGACGCCGAGCGCAACGCCTCCAAGGCCGCGGCCATCTTCACCGTCGCGGACGGCAAGTTCAAGTTTGTTGAGAGTATTGCGCCCTAGCGGGCCCGCACTTGTGCCGGAGTTTTTTCAACAGACGCTGAACGGCCTCTCCCTGGGCGCAATCTACGCGCTGATCGCCCTGGGGTACACGATGGTCTACGGCGTCCTGCGCTTCATAAACTTCGCACATTCCGACATCTTCATGGTCGGGGCGTATCTCGGCTACTACCTCGCGCGGCTCGTGCCAGCCGCCTCGGTCTGGGGCGGCCTGGCGGTGATGGCGGGCGCAATGGCCGGCTGCGCGCTCCTGGGAATCCTGATCGAGCGCCTGGCCTACCGCCCCCTGCGCCGGGGCCCCACCCTCAACGTCCTCATAACGGCGATCGGAGTCTCCCTCCTCCTCGAGTACAGCGGGCAGATCGGTTTCGGGGCCGAGCCGCGGACGTTCCCGGTCCTCTTTCCCGAGCGCGACGTCCGGATCGGATCGCTGGTGATCTCGAGCAGCCAGCTCGTCGTGATCGCGGTGGCTGTCGTGCTCCTGCTGGCGCTCCAGTTCATCGTGCACCGCACGCGGATTGGCACCGCCATGCGCGCCGTCGCCCTGAATCCGCAGGCTGCCAGGCTGGTCGGCATCAACAACGATGTCGTGATCTCCTTCACATTCGGCCTGGGCTCCGCGCTGGCCGCCGCAGGCGGGATCCTCTACGCGACCAACTACCCGTCCATCGATCCCCTGATGGGAGTCATGCCGGGACTCAAGGCGTTCACGGCCGCAGTCCTTGGCGGGATCGGCAACATACCCGGAGCGGCCCTCGGGGGGCTGATCCTGGGGCTTGTTGAAACCTTCGTGGCCGGCAGCCCCTGGTCCACGTACAAGGACGCGATCGCATTCGGCGTGCTGATCGTCATCCTGCTTTTCCGTCCTGCGGGGCTCCTCGGAAAGTTCAGGATCGAAAAGGTCTGACCATGCCCAAGCCGCACCTCGCCCTGCTGGCCGCGCTGGCCGCCGCGGGCATCATCGCCCGCTTCTCGGGGCTGATCGATCCCTACTACCTGGATGTGCTCACGATCGTGGGGATAAACATCATCCTCGCCGTGTCGCTCAATCTGGTGAACGGCTACACCGGCCAGTTTTCACTCGGGCACGCGGGCTTCATGTCCGTGGGCGCGTACCTGTCGGCCGCAGCCTCGCTTTTCCTCGGCCCGACGCTGCTCGGTTCGCACCCCTCCGCGATCATGGAGGGCCTCTTTTTTCTCGGGGCCCTTCTCGCGGGCGGGGCGGCGGCGGCAGCCGCGGGCCTGATCGTAGGGATCCCCTCGCTGCGGCTCCGGGGGGACTACCTCGCCATTGTCACCCTGGCCTTCGGCGAGATCATCCGGGTCGTCTTCCAGAACATCGACGCGCTCGGCGGCGCGCTCGGCCTCAACGGAATCCCTCCGTACACCTCGATCTTCTGGGTCCTCGCCTTCGCGGCCCTCACGGTGTTCGTCGTGACCTGCCTAGTGAATTCGACCTACGGACGCGGCTTTCTCGCCGTGCGCGATGACGAGATCGCCGCCGCCGCCGTCGGCCTCAATCCGACGCGCTACAAGATAGTCGCATTCGTCGTCGGCGCGTTCTTCGCCGGAATCGCCGGCGGCCTCTACGGGCACTTCCGGCTGACGATAACGCCGGGGGGCTTCGACTTCACGAAGAGCATCGAGATCGTCGTCATGGTCATCCTCGGGGGCATGGGCAACACGCCCGGAGTCATACTGGCCGCGATCCTGCTCACCCTGCTTCCCGAATTCCTCAGGCCCGTGGCCGAGTACCGCATGATCATCTACTCGCTGCTTCTCATCATCCTGATGATCATCCGCCCGCAGGGGCTGTTCAAGCTGAGGCCCGGCGGCCGCGCCGACAAGGGAGGCTGACCGTGGCGCTGCTCCAGCTCTCCGGCGTCACGCTTCGCTTCGGCGGCCTCACCGCGGTGAATGCCGTGAACCTGGACGTGGGGGAGGACGAACTCGTGGGATTGATCGGTCCGAACGGCGCGGGAAAGACCACCCTGTTCAACCTCATCACGGGCATCTACTCCCCCGACGAAGGGTCCGCCACCTTCCGCGGCCATGATCTCGCGGGCGCCGACGCGTCCGGCATCGTCGCCCTCGGCATAGCGCGGACCTTCCAGAATATCCGCCTGTTCGGCCACCTGTCGGTTTTCGACAACGTCCGCGTTGCCTGCAATCTCCACAGGGAGGCGGGAGCGGCCCACGCGTTCTTGCGCCTCGGGGCGTTTCGCGAGGACGAGGAGTCCGTCCGCCGGCGCTCGGACGAGCTCCTGGGCATATTCAACCTGTCCCGCTTTCGCGACGCCCCGGCGGGAAGCCTGCCCTACGGCGAGCAGAGGCGGCTGGAAATCGCCCGCGCCCTGGCAACACGGCCCCGGCTCCTTCTCCTCGACGAGCCCGCGGCCGGAATGAACCCCGCGGAAAAGACCGAACTCGCGCGGCTCATACGCCAGGTGCAGAAGCAGTTCGGCCTTTCCATCCTGCTCGTCGAGCACTCGATGAAGGTGGTGATGGGCGTCTGCCAGAGGATCGTCGTCCTCGATTACGGCGTGAAGATCGCCGAGGGATCCCCCGCGGACGTTCAGAACGACCCCAGGGTGATCGAGGCCTACCTGGGGGAGGACCACCGTTTTTGATCTCGCATCCGGCCATGCTCCAGGTTTCCGACCTCGCGGTCTCCTACGGCTCCATCGCCGCCCTTGACGGCATATCCCTGCGCGTCGAGGCAGGCGCGATCGTCACGCTGATCGGCGGAAATGGAGCGGGGAAGACCACGGCGCTGCGCGCGCTCTCGGGCCTCCTGCGTCCCCGGCGCGGCCAGGTCCGGTTTCGCGGCGAGGACATAACCTCCCTTCCGGCGCACCGGATCGTCGGGCGCGGGCTCTGCCACGTGCCCGAGGGCAGGATGGTCTTCTCGAACCTGACCGTTTCCGAGAACCTTGAAATGGGCGCCTACCTGCAGAGGGACCGCGACAGCATCGCCGCGAGCCGCGAAACCGTCTTCAGCCTTTTTCCCCGGCTGAAGGAGCGGCTGAAGCAGTCTGCGGGCACGCTTTCCGGAGGCGAACAGCAGATGCTCGCGATCGGACGGGCCCTCATGGGCTCCCCGAAGTTTCTCATGCTCGACGAGCCCTCGCTCGGCATCGCGCCGCGGCTCGTGACGACGCTCTTCGAGAAGATCGTGGAAATCAACCGCCGGAACGGCATCGCAATCCTCCTCGTCGAGCAAAACGCGCATCTGGCCCTGGAAGTCGCGAGCTATGCGTACGTCCTCGAGACCGGCCGCATCGCCCTGGAGGGTCCCAGCGCGGAGCTGCGCGATCATCCGCTTCTCAAGGCCGCCTACCTCGGCGGTTGATTCCGCTGGCCGGGACTGTCCGACTGCCCGCTCGGTTGCGGGCACTGGCGCCCAAACGACGATCAGTCACCCCCTACCCCATGCGCTTCCCTTCTTGTTCCCGTCGTCGGCTCATCGCAATCCTTGCTTCGCTTTTCGCTTTCAACCTTCCGCTTTCCTCTTTCGCATCCGACGATCTTGCCTGGCCTGAAATCGGCCGGGAGCAGAAGCCCTGGACCCGCTGGTGGTGGCCCGGCAGCGCCGTCGACAAGGAGAACCTGACCCGCCAGCTCACCGGAATGGCCCAGGTTGGCCTGGGAGGCGTCGAGATCACCCCGATCTACGGCGCAAAGGGGTACGAGTCCCGATTCATCAAGTTCCTCTCGCCCGACTATGTCTCGATCCTAGGCTACACGGCCTCCGAGGCGCACCGGCTCGGCATGGGCGTCGACATGGCGACCTGCACCGGCTGGCCCTTTGGCGGACCCTGGGTCGGTCCGGCCGACGCCGAGCAGAGGATCGTCATAACGAACGGCCAGCTCACCCCGAAGCCCACGGGCTTCAAGGTGAAGCGGTCTGCGCCCGGCGGCGAGGGCCCGGTCGTAAATCCCTTTTCGCCGGGTGCCGCGGCGCGGTACCTCGAGCCGTTCACGAAGGCTCTGGGCTCGTTGCCCCCGGGGTCTATCCACGCGCAATTTCACGATTCCTACGAGTATATGGCGAGCTGGGCGGCGGAAGTGCCCGCGAAGTTCCAGGCGATGCACGGCTACAACCTGCTCGATCACCTGACCGAGCTCGGCGGCCAGGGGGATTCCGACACCATCGCGCGCCTGAAGGCCGACTACCGCGAGACGCTGGCCGAATTGCATCTCGAATACGTCCGGACCTGGGTGGACTGGTCGCACAGCATGGGCAGCCTGGCGCGCGAGCAGGCCCACGGCGCGCCCGGAAACCTGCTCGACATCTACGCGGCCTCGGACGTGCCCGAGACGGAGATCTTTGGATCCACGCCCTTCCCCATTCCCGGCTACCGGAACCTGCCCTCGGAGATCGGCGTCAACGTGCCCGCGCCGCTCGTGAATCGCATGGCCTCGTCGGCCGCGCACGTGGCGGGCCGTCCCCTGGCCTCATCGGAAACGTTCACCTGGCTGAGGGAGCATTTCCACGAGGCGCTCTCGGAGGCCAAGCCCGAGCTCGACCAGCTCTTCCTCACGGGCATCAACCGGATCTATTACCACGGCAACGCCTATTCCCCGGATGACGCGCCGTGGCCGGGCTGGGTCTTTTACGCCGCCACCCAGGAGAATTCGCGAAATTCCCTCTGGAGCGAATTTGCGTGGCTCAATGCCTATATCGCGCGCTGCCAGACGCTCCTGCAGGCCGGCGCGCCCGACAACGATCTCCTGGTGTACTGGCCGGTCTACGATCTCTGGCACGATCCCGAAGGCTGGGTTCATCTGTTCTCGGTGCACCTCGCCAAGGGCTGGATGGACGACAGGCCTTCGGGCATGCTCGCACGCAGTCTCGTGGCCGGCGGATACCAGTTCGACTGGGTTTCCGACGCGCAGCTCGGCCAGATCCATTTCGAGGATGGCGCGCTCAAGGCTCCGGGCGGCGCCTATCGGGCCGTCGTCGTTCCGCGCACGGAGCATATGCCGGTCGGCACCCTCAAGAGCCTGCTGGCGCTTGCAGCGGACGGAGCGACCGTCGCGTTTGTGGACGCGCTTCCCGGCGACGTGCCCGGCTACGGACAGCTCGAGGAGCGCCGCGCGCAATTCAAGGCCGAGCTCGCAAAACTTGAATTCAAGGACGGCGCCGAGGGGGGCGTCCGGTCCGCCGCATTGGGCCGGGGCCGCGTGCTCGTCGGCCCCTATGCCGCGGTCGCCGCCCAGACCAGAGCCGTCCGCGAACCGATCGCCGATACGGGCCTCGGCGTCCTCCGGCGCCGCACCAAGGATGGCGAGATTTACTTTGCGGCCAATCTTACCGCCAAATCCGTCGACGGCTGGGTGAAGCTCGGCGCATCGGCCGCGGGCGCCGTGCTGATGGACGCCCGAAGCGGCCACGCTGGCGTCGCCTCGCTCCGCGGCTCCGCCGCCGGCACCGAAGTTTACATCCAGCTCCAGCCCAGCGAATCGATATTCATAAAGGCCCTGTCGAATCGGACCGCGGCGGGCGCGCCCTGGATCTATGATCAGGAGGCCGGCGCCCCGGTTCCCGTGACCGGCGACTGGCGGGTGACCTTCACGGCGGGCGGCCCCGAGACGCCTCCCCCATTTGCGGAGAAGGACCTCAAGTCGTGGACCGACCAGGGCGGCGAAGCCGAGCGGTTCGCCGGCACCGCCCGTTACGAGATCGACTTCAATCTGCCCGAAGGCGCAAAAGCCGACGACTGGATGCTCGACCTCGGCGACGTGCGCGAGACCGCGCGTGTCTTCGTGAACGGGGCCGAGGTCGACCGGCTCTGGAGCCTGCCCTTCCGTACGCGGGTGGGTGCCCATCTCAATCCCGGCCACAACGTCCTGGCGCTTGAAGTCACCAACCTCTCCGCGAACCGGATCCGCGATCTGGATGTTCGCAAGGTGCCATGGAAGAACTTCTACGAGATCAACTTCGTGAACATCAACTACCGGCGCTTCGACGCCTCCAAGTGGCCCCTCCAGCCCTCCGGCCTCCTGGGCCCGGTGCGGCTGATCCCCCTCCGCACACTCTCCCCCTGATCGGCCGGGAAAAGGTTAAGGACACGTTTTAGCCATCGGAGAGGCCCGTAAGGGGCATGAGCGGAGCCGCATCGGTCGCCTCTTGGCCGACCCCCATTAGAGGGGAAGGCCGGCTGCGGCGACCGATTTGGGAATTGCGAAGCGTAGCCCCGGAGGGCCTCTCCGATCGCCAAAACGTGCCATCTCCCGCACAAGGGCGTTGTTGATTTTCGGCGGAGTCTGCTATTATAGCGGGCTCCGCCTTTTTCACATACCATGTCAACCGCCGTACCCCAGACCTTTGAATTCCAAGCCGAGATCAAGCAGCTGCTCGATATCGTCATCCACTCGCTCTACACCGAAAAGGAGATATTCGTCCGCGAGCTGGTCTCAAACGGCTCGGACGCCCTGGAAAAGCTCCGCCACCTCCAGCTGACCGAGAAGGAGATCTACGACGACCGCCTGGATCTCGAGATCAACATCACGACGGATGACAAGGCGAAGACATTCACCATACAGGACTTCGGCGTCGGAATGACCCGGGCCGAGCTTGTCGAGAATCTCGGCACGATCGCCCACTCCGGATCGAAGGCATTCCTCAAGGCCCTGGG
>Ga0265313_10000466_pt1 | contig 42390 bp, 49 predicted proteins | sample 4123metaG_FD_203122 | JGI IMG/M metagenome (GOLD analysis project Ga0265313, IMG submission 203122) | Rhizosphere microbial communities from Carex aquatilis grown in University of Washington, Seatle, WA, United States - 4-1-23 metaG | ecosystem: Host-associated > Plants > Roots > Rhizosphere >... | reverse complement strand
CGGTGCGGCCTGTTCGCTCGCAAAAAGTCGAAATTAAAAAGAAAAAGCCTATGGGGTGGGGGGTACCAAAATGTTTGCGACGCTCGATCACGCCCGACCGGCGGCCCTCTCATCCGCGGATTTTTTATCCTCGAGCCCGAATTTTCAGGGCCGCTGCTTTTCGGCCAGGCCGGAAATACAGGCACTTCTGGCCGACCGGCCTCGCGTTTTGCCTATTTATTTTCGCAGCCAAGGGGCGGGGGGAATCAAGACTTTGTCCGCTTGCATTGCCGGACCGGTGGGCAAGCCCACGCATCTCTCCGCGAGTTTCCGAAATCTTTTTTCCACGTGTTGCCGGCCCTCGGTGCTCGAAAAAGTGTCGCGAAATTCAGGGTGGGGGTAGCTAGGGCTCATCGCGAATGAATAAGCAGGCAACATCACAAAACGATCCTCTGCGCCTTGAGCATTGGGCCCTGGACCGGCTGCTGCCTTCAGCGCGGAACGCGCGCACGCATAACAAAGCCCAGGTCGCCCAAATCGCGGGCAGCATTCGGGCGTTCGGATTTGCCAATCCAATCCTGGTCGGGGAAGCGGGCGATGTGATCGCCGGCCACGGCCGTCTGGCGGCAGCCCGCGAACTGGGATTGGCCGATGTCCCGGTCATCGTTTTGGGAAATCTGAGCGAGGCTCAGCGCCGGCAGCTGATGCTGGCCGATAACCGGATCGCGCTCAATGCGGGCTGGGACCTTGAAATGCTGCAGTTGGAGTTGAAGGATCTCGCTGCCTTAGGCGCCGACCTGTCAGTTCTGGGTTTTAGCAAAGGCGAGCTGGCACGAGCCCTGACGCCGGCCACGGCCGGTCTGACCGATGAAGATGCCATCCCGGATATTGAAGAGACGGCGGTGGCCAAATCCGGAGAAATCTGGTGTCTGGGCAATCATCGCATTGCCTGCGGCGACAGCACCGATCCATCGGTCGTTACGGCCTTGCTGCAAGGCGCGACGCCGAACCTGATGGTGACCGATCCGCCCTACGGCGTGGCTTACGATCCGGAATGGCGCCACCGGGCTGGCGTCAATAATTCGAGCCGCGTCGGCAAAGTGCGGAATGACGATCGTGCCGACTGGGAGTCTGCCTGGGCGTTATTCCCCGGTAATATTGCTTATGTCTGGCATGGCGCGCTGCATGCCGTGACCGTCGCCGCCAGCCTCGAACGAGAAGGCTTCGCCATTCGGGCGCAGATTGTCTGGGCGAAGGAACGGCTCGTTATTGGGCGCGGTGACTACCACTGGCAACACGAACCGTGCTGGTACGCGGTGCGCAACAAGGGCAATTGGGTTGGTGATCGCAAGCAGACCACGTTGTGGTCGATCTCGAGTCGGGACCAGGACGCCGAAACAGTCCACGGCACGCAGAAACCGGTCGAATGCATGCGCCGGCCGACCCTCAATAATACGAGTCCAGGCGATGCGGTCTACGAGCCGTTTTTGGGCAGTGGCACGACGCTGATTGCCGCCGAGACATGCGGCAGATCATGCTTGGCGATTGAGCTGTCACCTATCTACGTCGACGTCGCGATCCGTCGGTGGCAGGCATTCACCAGCAAAGCCGCCGTCCGCGAAAGCGATGGCGCTGCGTTCAAGCAAATCCCCGACAATCTCGAAAGGGCAGGGTGAGTGGTATGCGTGGCCGCCGCCCCAAACCAACCCGCGTCAAAGTCCTGACCGGCAACCCCGGAAAGCGGCCGCTCAATCTCACCGAGCCGCGACCCGAGCCGGTCATCCCCGATTGCCCGGCCGAGCTTGGCCCTGCCGGGCGCGCCGAATGGGACCGGCTTTGTCATCAGCTCGGTACGCTAAACCTGCTTACGAGTCTGGACCGGGCGGCTCTTGCTGCTTATTGCGGCGCCTACGCGCTGTGGGCCGAAGCCACTGAGGCGATCCAGGAGTACGGCGCCATGGTCAAGTCGCCGACCGGTTATCCGATTCAGTCGCCTTATGTTTCGATCGCCAATCGCCAGGCTGAAATAATGATGCGTATCGCGTCGGAATTTGGATTCACTCCGGCGAGTCGAAGCAGGATCTCGACTCCATCTATGGCCGACCCAAGCCTGTTTGATGAGATAGACAGCGCGAAAAACTAGGCTTGGCTAAGTAGCCCAGTTCTAACTCACCCACCATTAGATCTCTCGGCCCTAGTTCTCGATGAATGGTGAATGAACAAAAGGCATATCTAAAGTCATTATCTAACCTGTAACAGAACGACTGCCACATTTTCGATCCAGCCTTGGACGTCTAATCGGAGGGCGATAATGACTAGAACGAGTGCCGGGCATGGCGCCGAGACAATTGGACGCAAGCGAGTTGGAGGCTCTTAGGTTGTTTGCGAATGGCAAGACTTCCGACGAAATCGCGGTTGCGCTTGGCGTGAGCAAAAGCATGGCGTTGCATTATCTTCGCGTAGCGACACGAAAGCTTGGCGGCCGCAGTCGTGTTCACGCGGCGGCCCTCGCTGTCGAAATGGGACTTGTCAGAACGTCGGCGCGCGAGCGCGAGCCCTAAGAACGAGAGCTGATTACTCGTGAATCAACGTCCGGGGTGCTATTTCACGCCGCATCAGCCTGCCGGGCCGTATCAATGTCAAACGCCGGAATCCCCAGAATTGATCGTATGAGATACTGAATTTCGAGCGACGCGGTCAAATGCGACATAGTAGGCCGCGTTCCGAGAGTGGCTTCGTCCAAGGTGTCCACCGCTGTCAGGCCGCGCGGATAAAATTCGCGGAAGATCACCCGCTCGGCCAAGCCGTCAACGATATGAAAGCCGAGCTTTTTCGATAACTCGAAAAGCGCATTACCGACGAGACGTTTATTGCGGGAATTCAGCATTGATAGGCGGTTTCTCAGCACGACCCATTCTGTCGAGAGTTTGCCTTCTTGTCTTAGCCGGCGAGCGTCTTCGACAACACGGGAATAGTGCCCGATGGATGTCACTTCAAAAGAACTGGGATCGACGCTGCCGAGGACGTCGAGGTCGACAAAACTATCATTTACCGGGGTTACGAGGGTATCGGCACGCAAATGTGCTGCGCGGAATTGAGGACCGTCATGCCCAGGTGTATCGACGACAACATAGGCATGCGACGCTGCCAATTGGTCTATTGCTTTGCTGCAGCCTGCTTCGTCATCTTTGGAAAACTCCGCATCTTCGTCGAAGCATTTATGCGTCGGCGTATCGATCTGGCGACCGATTTCTTTTGCCCATAATAGTCTGTTGTCGATGTAGTGGGTGAGGCTACGCTGTCGTGCGTCAAGGTCGAGGGTGGCGACCGAATGGCCATACTTCATCAAAGCTATCGCCAGATGAATGGCGACCGTGGACTTGCCCGAGCCACCCTTTTCATTCGCAACAACAATAATCCGCGAGGATCCAACCCTTGTCTGCGACTCTTCCGGGGCCATGTCCTTATTCCTTTCAAGGATAGTGAGCTCTTAAAGGACAGGACTGCATGATTCGCGCAACATCGCCGCACGGATAATGTCGCGAGCGATAGCTTTTTAGTCCAAAGATTTGCTTGAGCGATCAATGCGCTAGATTGCGGCGACGTGTCCCTATGGATGCAGTAGCTGGGTCAGGTGGGATCTTAGGAATGCACAAGGCGTCGCAAATTCCGCGGCAGCATCAGGCCCGGTGAAGCGCGCGCGTAGGAAGCCATGGATCATGCGCTTGGCTACACGGAATTCGACTTTGCCCCCGGCCTCGCGCAGCCGTCTGGCGTAGCCGCGGCCATCGTCCGATAGAGGATCGATCTCGGCGATGTGGATGTGGGCTGGCGGCAGGTTGCGCAGATTGGGCGCCTTCAGCGGCGCCGCGTAGTCGTATTTCGTGGGGCGTTCCCCGCGCAGATATAGGCCCCAGCATTTGTTCATGTGGTCGGTGCGCAGGCCGGGTGACTCCGCGTAGCGCCGATAGGAGTCCGACGTAAGCTCGTCGGTAAGGCACGGGTAGTTCAGCGCCTGTGCCGAGATGCGGGGTCCTTTGCGGTCGCGTGTCAACAGGCACAGCGCTGCCGACAGATTGGCGCCGGCGCTGTCACCCCAGACACCGATGCGCGAGCCGTCGATGCCGAGCTCGGCGGAGTGCGCCACGGCATGACATAGTGCGGCATAACAATCCTCGAGCGCGGCGGGATAGGGGAAATCAGGCGCCAGCCGGTAATCGACGCTGATCACCGTGCAGCCGACCTGGTCTGCCACGCCCCATGCGACGACGTCACCGCTCTCCAGGCTGCCCTTGATAAAAGCGCCGCCGTGCAGATAGAAGACGCAAGGGCCGCCCGGCTTGGCTTGCGCCGGCTGGTAAATTCGGATCGGGATCTCGCGGGACTCGCCGGCAGGCGGTGGAAACACGGTATCGCGGACCACCATGCCGATGGGATACGGCCGCTTCATGGATTCGCCGTAGGCGTCCCAGGCGGCGCGGGCTTCGGCCGGATCGGTCAAGACAGGGACGTTCTTCTTGGCAGCCAGCAGATCGGCCATATCGGGATGAATGTCGAAATCTGTCATATCGCTCACTGTGGTGCCGCAGTTCTAGCTTCAGGCAGACGAAATTGGTTGTGACCCTCAAGAAACTGGCGCGTACGCTCGCGCTTTGGCGAAATCAGGATCTCACGCGGGTGGCCTTCCTCGTAGATACGGCCGGCGCTGAGGAACACGATACGGTCGGCCGCGTGATAGGCGAAGCCAAGCTCGTGGGTGACGACCACCATCGTCAGCCCATCCTCGCGTAGCGCTCGCATCACCCGCAGCACCTCGCCGACGAGCTCGGGATCGAGCGCCGAGGTGACTTCGTCGAAAAGCATCACGTCAGGATCCATGGCGAGGGCGCGGGCAATGGCGGTGCGCTGCTGCTGGCCGCCGGACAGATTGGCGGGATAGCTGTCCGCCTTGTCGCTAAGTCCCACCTTGGCGAGCAGCTCACGCGCCCGCACTTCGGCCGCGACCTTCGAGCGTCGAAGCACGGTGATCTGAGCCTCTATGATGTTTTGCAGGACGCTCATGTGCGGGAACAGGTTGAAGTGCTGAAACACCATGCCGACCTTCGCGCGAACCGGTTGTAGCCCGCGCTCGACATATTTGATTTCGGCCTCCGGAGTGCTGTTCACGGGGATTCCGATCAACTCGCCGTGCAGATAGATTCGTCCACCGCTAGGCAATTCGAGGAAATTCATGCAGCGGAGCAGGGTGCTTTTTCCCGAGCCGCTGGCGCCGAGGATAACGACGGTTTCACCGACCTGAACGGACAGGTCGATTCCGTCGAGCACCTGCAGGTCACCGAAGCGCTTCACCAGCTTTTCGACGCGGATCGCTTCAGCCATGGGTAGCGCTCCGGCTCATCGAGCGCTCTAGGCGGTAGGTGGCGCGCACCATCGGGTAGAGTAGCAAAAGGTAAATGAGGCCGGCCAGCGAATACATCTCGACCGGGTTGTAATAGGCGTTGGCGATGGTCTTCGTCGTATACATCAGGTCGTGGTACGAAATGGTCGATGCTAGCGCGGTGAGCTTGAATAACTCGATCCAGCGGTTGGTGAAGGCCGGGATCATACGGTGGATCGCCTGCGGCAGGATAATGCGCTGCATTTGAGAGCGATAGTTCATGCCTAGCGCCTTCGCGCCGTCCCACTGTCCTGGGGCGATCGACTGGATGCCGGCGCGAAAAACTTCGGCAAAAAACGCGCCGGTATTGAGGCTGAGCGCCAAAGTCGCTGCTGTGTAGGCGCTGATCTCGAACGGCACCAGCATCGGAAATGCGAAGAAGAACCACATGACCGAGACCAGCACCGGTATGTTGCGGAACGTCTCAACGAACGCGGTGGCCGGCCAGCGGAACAATTTGAAGCGCGAATAGCGGCCGGCTCCGACGACGAGGCCGATCGGCAGGCTGATCAACAGCGCGACAAAGGCGATCTGGATGGTGCCGAGCGCGCCGAGCACCAACACTGTCGCGAGCTGCAAGGTGTATTGCATGGTTCAACTCGTCGTCGTTTCGCCGCTTCGCGCCAAGCGAAGCTCGATCAGCCGGCTGATTTGGCTCAGCACGATCAAAGTGACCATGAACATCAGCGCCACGACGCTGAACACTTCGAGGGGCCGGTAACTCCTCGCCGCGAGGTCTTGGGCGACGTAGAGCAGTTCGGGAAACGAGATCACCGAGGCGATGGTCGAGGTCTTGAACAGCTCGATCAGCCGCTCGAGAAACACCGGGATCATGCGCTTGACCGCCTGCGGCAGAATAATCCTTCGCAGGGTGTTGGCGTAGCTCATGCCGACGGCGCGTGCGCCATCCCACTGGCCGCGGTCGAGGGAGGAGATGCCGGCGCGGAAAACCTCGGCGACGAAGGCCGAGGACAACAGCGTCAGCGTGATCAGCGCGGCGGTGAACGGCTCAAGATCGACCCCGAGGAGTCGCGGCAGGGCGAAATAGAACCAATAGAGCAGTACTAGCGACGGAGTCGCCCTGAAGAAGTCGATGTAGACGGCAGCGAGCCCAGACGGGACCTTGCGCCGTGACAGACGGGCGAGCGCAAGGCCGAGACCGAGCGGCAGACCGAGGACGAAAGAGGCGGCGGTCAGGTATGTGGAATTTAGGAGCCCGAGGACCAGCAGATCCCAGGACTGTGAGACAACGTCGAAATTCCAAGTGTAAGTCATCGACTCGCCACCGCCCCGTGCGGCCTGCTCTTCGGCACACCGCTAGTTCGAATGCGTGTTCTGCAGGGCGTCTTTTTGGATAGGCGGAACCGAGTTCGGATCAATGCCGCGTGACGTCAGGAAGTCGCCGTACCAACCTTGTACTGCGCCGGTAATTGCGAAGTAGTTGTTGGTGATCGCCAGCCAGTCGCGCAGCGTCTTGTCGGCTTCCCTCCTCACGACTGTGTCGCCGTAGCTGATGATCAGTGGCCTTGGGATGATAATCTTGCCATGACCGGCCCGGTCTTTGAGCACGGCTAAGGCCGGATGATAAAGAACGGCATACTGCGCGCTGCCGGCCTTATAAGCTGCAACGACTTCTTGATAGGAGCCAAGGCGGCGGAACTTCGCCTTCTTCAAATGCGCACTGATGAAGACGTCCTCCGAGGCGCCCTGAGTGACGGCGACCGTCACGTCCGGCTTGTCGATCTCTTCCCAGGTTGTGACTTTGGCATCGTCTGGACCGAGCACGGCGAGGGCCGAATAGGTGAGGGGGGCGTTTGAATAGTCGATCGCCACCGCGCGCTGTGGTGTGACCGTCATCGATGGCATCATGTCGATCTTGTTGCCCTGGATGGCGGGAATGGCACTTCCCCAAGTGACCTCGACGAGCTCGAGCTTGACGCCCAGCGCGTCGGCGACCGCCTTGGCGTAGGACGGGATGAGGCCGGTCCAGTTCCCGCTGATCGGATCCTTGAAGCCCCACGGCTCGGCCTGTACGACGCCGACCCGTATCGTCTTGTTCTTCATGATGTTGTCCCAGGTCGACTGCGCGTGAGCGTGGGACACTGAGAGCAGTACCGATGCCAGGATGACAATCAAGGCCTTACGAACGATCGAGAGACTCATAACCGCACTCCATATCCAATCATGTGAAAACACTTCTCAAGCGACCGCGAAGCCAAGCGGCTGTAGGCCTCGCTCGGCCACCCGCATCCTGTCGTTGAGGACCGGCAGGCGGCGGAAGGCCCAGAAGATCAGCGGACGGACGAACTCCAACGACGTCGGCCACTGTCTGGTGAACCAGTCGTAGCGGCACGACCATTTCTGGGTAAGGTCGCTGACGAAGCGCACTTTGCTTTCCCACTGAGCGAGTGCCGCCGGAACGTCCTTGGTCTGATCGAGGAATTGCGCCATCGCGTAGGCATTCATGATAGCGAGACCGGCGCCCTGCCCGAGCGTCGGCGGCAGTCCGTGCGCGGCATCGCCAATAATTGCAAAACGGCCGCGGTGCCAGCGAGGGCAATCGACCATGTGGTAACGGTATTGGGTCACCGGCGCGGCGGCAATGATTTCGAGGTCGCGGCGTAAGGCGGGAAACGCTCGCGTCCAATTATCGACGTCCATTGGCAATACTCGGCCGCCCGAGTCCGCGGCGGGGCATACCGTATAGACATATGTGTGTATGGAGCTCGTTGGCGTGACGCCGATGCGGCGCTGTCCGGACCAATGCTGGGTTGTGAAGGGCTCCGCGGCAATGTCGCGGGTCGGCACGAAGTGGCGATTGACCGCCGTGGCAAGCTCCCAAGCGCGCGCTTCCGGGACCATGGACTTACGGACCAGCGACTGGAACCCGTCGGCCGCGATCACGAGGTCGGCGCGCAGACGCTTGCCGTTATCGAGAATCAGCACCCCGTCTTCTTCGGCCGCGACGGCGGTAGAGGACAGCTCGATATCGACGCCAGTTCCGCGCGCCGTCTGGGCCAGCACATCGACGAGGGACTGGCGCGGTACGCAGTACAGGCGAGACGGTGTAACGTCGAACTCCTGCCTGATCTGTCCATCGCGGTCGGCGATTCGCGCCTTGCTGATCTTCACGCCCTGCGGAGCGAGCTCGGCAAAGGCCCCAATCGCCTCTAAGACGTCGATACTATTCTTGCGGAGAAAGATGCCGGCGCCGGATTCCCGGATTTCAGGCGCACGCTCGTGCACCCTCACGCTCCAGCCGAGGCGCGATAGGACAATCGCGGCGTTGAGACCGGCTATCCCGCCGCCAGCAATTTCAACGTGCCTCTGCACGGGAGGCCTCTTTCGTAAATGATATTGACATGAAAGCCATCGAATGCCGTGTGTCAATCGCTATGCGGACGATACCGAAATAGCGACGCTCACTTGGTCTCTGCCTGCGCGCGTCGCTTCAACATCACGACATGAGTGCCTTCCAGAATGATCTCGCGACGCTGATTGTATAATGCAATCGCTAACCGGAGGAGTCCCTTTTCCGGTCCCTTGGGCTCGATTGCCGTCACTGTAAATTCAGGCGTCACGGTATCACCCATAACAGCGGGGCGCTTGTAGCGGGCCTCGTTTCCCAACATCGCTATCACTGAATCTTTGAGCTCTTCGCCAATTGGTGCGGCACCGATCGCGCAGATGCCAAGTAGAAGAAGGCCTTGCGCCAAAGGCGCTTCCCATCCCCTCGATCGCGCGTACGCCGCGTCATAGTGGATTGGATGGGAGTCACCGGTCATCTGCGCGAAAGCATCGAAGTGCTTGGCGCCGAGCGTTTGAGGCCTTGATAGGAACATCTGGCCAAGCTCGAAGTCCTCAAGGTAGCGTTGTCGCACCTTAACTATTCCTCGGCATTGCCGCGATTGCTTCGATTTCTATCAGCGCTCCCGAGCGTAACAGTCCTGCCACGATCACGCCGGTTGCAGCCGGGAAGGGTGGCTTGAAGTACTTCCGGCGAACGTCCGCTGTCTTCCGATAGCCTTCCGTCGTCGTAACGTATTCGCGTGTCGCGACGACGTCGGCGTAAGTGCAGCCCGCCTCTGCGAGGATCTCACCGAGCCGCAGCGTGAGGAACTTCAGGCGCTAAAAGACGGGTTCGAGGCCCTCACCCGCCAAGAGCCCCTCCATGACGTGGGTATCGCATTTAGCCCACAAGCCTGTCGTCGGCTGGGCTTTTTAATCGCCCGCGCAGCGGCGCATTTGCACGACCCAAAAGATAATTAGGCGAGGCCGCCCCAGTTGGCGGGCTCTTTTATTTTGGAGACGAGCCGAACGCGGCCCGCAATAAGCTTTTGATTCCCTCTGAGCGATGTAATCTGAAATGACGTGCCGCCCGCCAATCAAAATGGAGTCGGGATCCATGTTGAAAAAAATCTCTCTCGCTGTAGCGATGCTTCTGTTTCCAGTCGCGTCCTTTGCTGCTTGCGTGCAAAACGACATCACCGGAACTTGGCGCTTTCAGTTTGATACAGGGACGAACTCGCCCGCTTTGAAGATGAGTTGCATCATCAAAATCAAAAGCAATGGTAGATTCGGACCTTCAACTTGCACGTCAGTTTTCAACACCACAGACTCTGCCTCAATCGTCATCTACAACCCTGCTCGCTATCTAAAGGTCGCTGACACCAGTGAGGTCACCGTCGTCGGACCGGTAAAATCCGATCATGACATTGAGCTTGGGTTCGGCAATTCAAGTTACACCGTTGACGTTATTCGTCTTACCCTTAATTTGAGCAAAGATGTGCTCATGGGCTACACCGCATACAAAACGCATTTATATACTTGACAAAAGTAGCCAGATTCGCCATATTGCGCTCATAGGAGCAGGTCATGGCGAAACAGGCAGTTTTTCAGAACCCTATCTTTCAGGACGAAACCAAGGCCCGCGAAGCGCTGGAGCTGGCGCGCTGGCCTGACGGTCCTGTTTGCCCTCATTGCGGCAATTCCGACCCTGACAAGATCGCCAAGGTCGAAGGCGCGAAGCATTCACACCGTCCCGGCCTGTTCTATTGCAACGAGTGCAAGGGCCAATTCACCGTGACTGTCGGCACCGTTTTTGAACGCTCCAAGGTGCCTCTGACTAAGTGGTGGATGGCCGCGCATATGTTCAATTCCGGCAAGAACGGAACCAGCGCGCACGAAATTCACCGGACGTTGGGCGTCACTTACAAAACGGCTTGGTTCATGATGCATCGCTTGCGCGAGGCCATGATCGAGCTTGCGCCTGCTCCCATGGGCGGCAAGGGCAAAGCAATTCAGGCCGACGAAACGTATTACGGCAATTCGTCCAAGCGCGCGAAGGGCTATCGCAAGGGCCACTCGCACAAGGCTTCCGTTGTCGCGCTGGTCGAACCTAAGGGCCGCGCCCGCGTGTTTCACTTGAAGCGCGCCACCGTCGAAAGCGTCCGCGACGTTCTCGTGCGCAACGTGCATCGGACATCCGAACTGCATACCGACGAAAGCAAGCTCTACACTAAGACCGGCAAAGAGTTTGCCGCACATAAGACCGTTGAACACGGATCGAGCGGCTACGGTTTCTATATCGGTGCGGACGGTCAGAACACCAACGCGGCAGAAAACTTCTTTGGCAATTTCAAACGTTCAATGAAGGGCACTTATCGTTTTTGCGGCGAGCAGCATCTGCAACGGTATCTCACTGAATTTGAATTTAGGCACAATAACCGCTCTGGCCTTGGCGTTACTGACGGGGAACGGACGGCGCTTGCGATGAAGGGCATCGAAGGCAAGCGCCTGACGTATCGAATCCCTAACGGCGCTAAGAACTAGGAAACAAACCGCAAGACGGTTTCTTCGCTGGAAGAAGAGATTAGGTTGATCTCTTCTTCTCTTTTTTCTTAACCTTCTTTGTTTTAGGCGTCTCGGGCACGGACGGTGTGCGAGAGGATAATGACTCCTCATCATCTTCCGTGGTCTCTAAAGAATATTGCACAACCGTTTCTATGATCCCCTTCACACCGGAAACACATCCACGAAATTCTAGTCTTTCTAAGACTTCTTCACCTTCGCCGCGGAGAATGTCGCTAATCAGCGCATGCACAAAAGATTGAGTCGCGAGCGTTATACCTGAGAAATCAAGGATAAGCGTAGCATCCATTTTGAGACATGGCCTTATTGATTGCTCACGAAATGCGGCCGCCCAATCCTTATCTTCGGCAAAATCTCCGATGTGCTCGTGAAGAGTAAGAATAAAGCGGTCGGTCATGTAAATTTTATTCTCGGCGAGAAATCTTTTTTACGTTTTACGTCGAGGTAATAAGCCCTCCTAATTTGATCTAGCAATTCGGAAAACTCAACGTCCGGGGCGACATTGATGTCAATTCCAACAACCGTTCCTTGCCACGATGGCAGCGTTGTCGGAAACAGATGAGGATCATCTGCCGGATTTGTTTGCAATTTAACTTCTCGGTCGGCTTGACCTTTCATGAGCCGATAAGCGGTATTGCCGCTATACAGCAAAAACATATTTCGCGAGATTGACGCGATGCTCTTTGTGAAAAAAAGGCCCGCGCCAGCGTTAAATTGTGTTCCGCCAATTCGACTTGTCGTTCCTGTAATGCCCGGTTGAAGCGCAAGTGTCAGTGCATCCTTGGCGGTCGGAACATCGTGAAATTTGCTCATATGTTTTCTAATACCTACACCGGCATCAGCAATGCCAATCGCAATCCGGCGCGTCTCTGGATAATATTGTGCAGCTACAAATGCGCCGACGGGCGACGAAGAATGCTCTAGGGCGTTTCGCACCATTTCAGAAAATACATATTTGATTGGGTCCGCCACCTCTTTTTCGGCATGCAAAAGTGGCACCAAATTCGCGATAGCATGCCGCAGGTCATCGGTAGTTTTGATCTGAGTAATAGGAATGAAGCGCCCGGCTTCTTCGTGTTCCTGAATTTGGACCGGAGTGTCGAGGCGGACATAATCAAAAAGCTTCATCCGGATCAGATAATGGAGCGATGGTACATAAGGGACCGTACCCACTATCCGGCCACCAGTAGAGTGAACCAATTCGGCTGCGCAGGCCGTCATGGTAAGGACGGCTGGGTGAACAAATACCCAGCGAGGATGCATAGAAAAAACTAGCTTGGTGTAATCCCGCGTATCAAGCGAGTTCAGAAAGCCGGTAATATTTTGAAGCTGACTGCCGTTTGGAAGCCGTATCTTCACTACTTCGCTCGTGAGGTCTTGGATGGCTTGCGCCGCAGCGGCCCTTTCGGGCCAGTTGCTTTCATGTCCTCGTGACGTTTCGGCGGCATGCACACAAGCGCCCGCATTAGATCGGCTGTCCCCTTCGCGATCTTGGGCTTGCTCATCTTGATCCCCGAACGTTGATTGTTCCGGGAGTATAGTCGATTGCACTGTTCCTCACAGTGCATTTACATGCCTGACATTGCTGAAAATTCCGGGCGCGGCAGTCGGCCATACCGGCAGACGACTCACCCTAGGAATATACTCGCATTTGTCAAGTATATAAATGCGATACAAAAATGGCGGCACGTATGCCGATGTGTTGGTGCAGGCCGTCAAACGAGAGTGACGCAACAAAGCCAAACACTGCCTGAGCAATACCGTCGCCCTTCTTGGCACGAAGCAAATCAGCGTGTTGAACGGATGCGGTTCGCCCGCGAAGCCGAGCAGGACGCGCTGCTGAATGGCGCTGCGCGAGGTACGCTGCCCGAGATGCAACGGTCACGACCGGCCTCGGATAACCAGCTTGGCCAGTAAACCGTCTAACTGAGCGCGATTTAAGCTCTAAAAGCAATTCGATAGCCCTATAGTTCCGCTTGCTTGGCTACAGGTTGTGGGGACAGGATAGGGCAGTAACAACAACCAGGAGGTCACCGATGCTTGGAAAATCATGTCTCGCTGTCATTGCAATCCCCGCGCTCGTCGCCATGGCAGCGCCAGCGTATGCCGAGACTATCGAGTTGGCTGCCGGGCCGGTTTACGGGGGTAAAAGCATTAAGAAACCGGATTCATCTTATGCGGGATTCGTCACTTGCCGCCTCTTTAACAATGGAGCAGTGGCACACATCACGAGTCGAAAGATTTTCGACAATACAAATGCCGCGGTGACACTTGATGGGGGCGATAGCTGCACGGGCGCGCTCGGTCATCACAAATATTGCGCGTTCGCTGCGACAATCGGCGGCAACTTTGCATTCACATGCGCAGTTACCGTCAGCCCGGCGACAGCAAGCATTGTTGGCGTCGCCGAAATTCTAGACAGTAATTCCCTGCTTGTAGGCGTCGTCCCGTTCAGCCGTTAAAAATCGGCAAGGTCGGTTGCGTGAGTTAAGGACAGAATTCGTTTTTGATTTTCAAGCAGGGGGGCTGATATGATCTTGCGATCTAACATTTTGAAATATTCGATTGGCTTGCTGGCTTTGGTCGCAGTGTCGTGGACGACCGTACCGACCTTGGCTACGGGCCTCACCTGGAAAGCGCTCAAACTAATCAACGGGTGGCAGGCCTACGCAAACACGCGTCATCCTGGATACACGATTGATGCAAACAATTTCGTTCATTTGCGCGGGGCGATGTTCAACAACGTGGGCGATCCGTGGGCGTTCACGCTTCCGGTCGGATTTCGTCCAAATCACGATGTTTATATAGCCACAACCGCGGTCAATGCGGCGCCGGCACGACTGCACATAAGTGCCGATAGCGGCAGCGTTCTCATCGATGCGCCCGACCAGACTGACGCTTACAATTTTACTTCGCTCGAGGGAATAAGCTTCGTTACGAAGTGACAGCGCAACACAAAATTGGCGCGGAGCAGGACCCGCGCCGGATCTCCCAGGCCACTTGCGGCGACTGTTTTCAAAGAGTTTGACGCTCGGCGCATAATCTTGCCGCCGCGATTGATCGACCATCACTCGCTGGCTACGATCGGCACGATCATTACAAGGTTACGTGCAAACGCTGCTCGCCCAATCCACTATTCGCGCGGATTATAGAAATTGGGTCGGCCAGGGAATGGTGCCGCCAACCGGAAGTAGATAGAACGAACGAGGAACCGCCAGTGGATCAGCGAGAATAAACCAAATCGCCATTGCGACTCCAACAGAAGGCCGGCCTGCCCTACATTAGTGGCTGGACTGTGCGTGTGTAGGAGTACCCCGTGGCACACCTCGTCCTTAGGGAGAGTTTTTACGACTGAAGATCAAGGCGAAGAAAACGAATAAGATTCGTCCCACCGCAGGCTACAGCACATCGAGAATTCCATTGTGTGTGCTAGCGCAGTTTCGAACGCGCAATCTCGGGATACGCTATTGGCTATGACGGATCGGATCGTTCACGCAGGCGTGGCATACCGAAATGCAGCAAGCGAGCAGCAACTGTCCGTAGTCACGTCTAGAGGTGTGGGCGATGAATTGGCGGCGTGTGCTTCTGAGCGTCTGGGACATATGCGCCGATTGTTTTTTAGCGGCGCGATAGTTGTCGTGGTAGGACATGGCAGCTGCGGAGGGGGGCGCATCATGCAATCTTTGGGACACCGTTACGCGTGCGCGCTTATCGCCACGCTCGGTATCGTGTTTTCCGTTGCGGCGCCGGCGCTGGCGACGCCGATCGTGAAATCGCAAGCATCCTGCAAAGCGGTGTCGGGTCATTCCTATTGCGTAGAATTTGACGACACCGATCCGCTCGGCGCGATCAGGGACATTGCATTCAAGGCGCCGTCGTCCGGCATTGCGATCGTGACCATGCACGGCGTCATGGTCTGCAACAGCAACAGTCTGAACCTCGTCGTCGACCTCACCAGCGGCATCGCCACGAATTCGGCCACGACTGTAACGGCCGACATGCCGAGCGGCGCGCGGTACGCGGTCGCCTTTGGACTAACCGGGACGTGGGAAGAATCGTTCAATCTGGCGTCGACATTTGTCTTCGCGTTTACCGCGGCCGGGAAGCAGAATTTCTATTTCATCATGAACCGCCAACGCATGGATTCCGGGACGCATTGCGTCATCTATAACCCAACATTGACCGTGGAATTCATGCCAAGCAGCGACAAGGGCCGCATCATCACCCAGTCGTCGTGCACATCGCCTTCGGGTTACTGCCGCTCGATTTTCCCGTCCGACCCGATCACGCCGATTCGTCAGATGGTGTTCGCCGCGCCCAGCAAGGGTACGGCAGTCGTCACCTTCAATGGCACCCTGTATTGCGCAAATAGCGGCACGGTTCCGGCCACTGTCGACATCGATTCGGAGATTGTCCCGGTCGACGGCGTGACCGCGAATTCCGCCAATGCGGGCGGCCTGCGCCACGCTGCGCGATTCATGAACGACGCAACGACGCGAACGTCGCGCAGCTTCAATCTCTATTCGACGCGCGTTTTTCCGGTGACCGCGGCAGGTAACCAGAATTACTTCTTCAATCTGCAGCGCCGGACCATGGACCCACACACGTCGTGTTTCGTCTACAGCGCGACGTTCACTGTTCGGTTTTTTCACGCCGGCGCGGCGCCAGAGGTCACGTCGCAGGACTCGTGCCATGCGATCAATGGCTCGTGCGGCGTATTGGGCGCCGCAGCGATGGTGATGCGGTCTATATCCATCAAGCCGGAGCACGCCGGCACCGCGATCGTCACGTTCCATGGTTCGGCCACCTGTAAAGCCGACGGGACCGGGGCGGGCCTGCAGATTTTGCAGACCCAGATCCAAACCTCTCCTGACGGATCAATAATCGTCGACGGTGAGAGCGGCCTGGAGCAGGATGTTTTCATCGACGAGAACAGCATGACATCGGTCAATTTCGCCTCCACATTCGTGCAGAAGGTGAAGGCGAACAACAAGAAGTATAAATTCTACATGAAGCTCGGCGCCACCGATCATCCATACGACATCACCTGCCGTCTTTATAACGCAGCGTTCACGGTGAAGGTGGAATGACGGCGGCCGTCCGCGCTCCTACATAAAGCGTCTGTATCCGTGATCGACGAGCACCGCGATCGCGGCGCCTCGGTTGAGTTCTTGGCGAGCATCCACGACAATCTCACTCGTGGCGGCTGTTCTGAAACTAGAAAAGCTAAAACAGGCCACCTTAGTTGGTAGCTCTGGCAGCTTCAGCGGAACTCATTGAGTGCTTGCCCGGTCGCCATACCGACTTCGATAGCGCGGCCGGTCTTAGCCGCTATCTCAATCGCCACTGTTGTGAAGAACCGGGCCAAGCCGCTGTCCCCGCGATCGCGGGCCTCACGACTTCCGGCGCACGCGATTTCGTAAGCACGACCACCAAAGTCTGAAATGAGCGTGTCCGCTTCCGCCTCGATATCCTCTGGCCGCATACGCTTCTCACCAACGCCACGATCACGGCAGTCCACATTAAAGCACCGCGGTCGATCTCGCCACTATCCTGCCGCCAGCTCTTTCGGTTGGGCAAAATGAAAGAAGCCGCCCTTATCGGACCTATTACAGCCCAGCAACCCGAGACGCTGTTGCTCGGATTTACGCCGAGGACATCGAGACCTTTGGCCATTCCTATTAGCGCACCCGGCGCGCGGCAATAAAGCCGTAGCCGGCGCAGGTCGAAGCCATTTGCGGCAAGGGGCGTGGGTTGATCGATACCGGCGTGTTTTGACTCCTAGTGACCTATTTTTTTCCGGGGGTAGCCTTCTGGCGATCTTTGGAAAAAGACTAGGAATTTTGTGTCCTATCGTTACGTTGTCTTGGGCATCAACCTGGGGAAGGGCCATGAACAAACAAATCAGTTGTATTGCTGTCGCGATTGCTGCTGCACTTGCAGCCGGTAGGACATACGCCGCACCGACTACGTTGCTTGGCGTCTATGAAGAGACCGATAGTAATTTATCTTGCTCAAATGTATCGACATGCCGGGTTGATTTCTCGACCGTAACCGGGCCGTTGCGGGTCACGAAAGTGTCCTGTAATTTCTATTTCTCATCTGCCAACTACAATGACGTGTTTGTGACCGGCATCGATCTTGGCCAGTCGTCGCAAAACAAAAATAACCACAAAGCGCTCCAATATCTCGCGCCGGCCAGTCCGATGTTGATCACGGCTACAACCAATCAATATCAGGTCCTCGCCGACACACTTCACGTGGTCCCCAGTAACTGGCGGCCTTCCGTAGAAGTCACATTGAGCAAGCCCACGACGATCAGTATGTTTTGCTCGATATCCGGCTCGACATCTTAGCCCTTAACTTCGGGGAAATTTGGCCGGGAGACCAGAAGAGGCCGCCTCAGCTGGCGGCCTCTTTCATTTGTGTCGGCCGTCCCTCGACTCCCCGTTCTCCGCCGCTAAACTTTCCGGATGTCTCGCAGCCCGAGCAGTCGCCGCAGCGAATCCGAAAACGCCATGACACTCGGCAACATGCGCGTAAATAGTGCGAGTCCGGGGCTCCTCATATGGCAGCTTCGACGAGCGCGAGCGCTTGCGAGCGCTCGCGGACGTTCGTGTGATTGCCACCTACTCAACCGAGCGTCACCATTTGCCCGCTAATGTGGCAGGCGAAGAAATTAGCGGCTGCGCCTCCTGTGGTGTCGGCGACCACTCGGAAGTTGCGTTGCGCGGCGGCAAAAACCGACACCGGGTGGTTGGCGGTAAACGTCAACCGGCTATGCGGCACCTGTGGATCGAGCGTATGGGTTGGAATTGGTGCCAGTGTCGAGGCTGACTCAAGAGTAGTCGTGTGCATCACGAGAAGTTGGATGTTATCGATGTACATCGGGCTAGCGACCGCATCCCATCTCACGTAGCAGGAGACGTTGGAAATTTCTAAGCGCTTATTCGCCGGCACCTTGGCGAAGTTCAGGGTGCAGGGCACCGAGCAACTCTGGTTGAAGACGTAGGACTGGTATGGAGTTGTTGTCTGCGCGAACGCCGAGACTGCGGTGACATTTGCGCCTAACGCAATTACCACTGACATTATTGTGCGACGGGAGTGCTTTCCAATCGTGGCAAATTCCCATTTCATGTCTACCCCCATTTTTTACATCCAGGATGTCCTGAATGAATCCCAAGTTAAGCACTAATGCAGGCACCCGAATAGCCGACGAAATGCCGCGCGCCAGAAACGCGACATGCCGCCCTCTAAGCTGAAGTCGTTCGGCCCGCGGCTGCGATGCCAGCAATGCGGGCACCCCGGCGTCGAGGTCCGGCCGAACTGGAACGAGACGGCTAGGGCGAGCCTGTATCCTCAAAAGGGCCACTGGCCTGTTTTGACCCCTAGTGGCCTGCTTTGAAATTGCGAAAGTAGTCTGGCAGCCTGGGAACTCACCGCTTAGAGTATTGGCGCGGCACCGCTTGAGATGCCACATCCAGAGAGGGGAAATATCATGACAACCCGTTTTGTCCGCGCCCCGCTGTGCGGCGGCCTCCTGATGCTGACTATGTTGACTCCGGCTACCGCCCCGGCTGCACAGGTCACCTTTACCTGCAGCCCGACGAAAGTGAAAGGCACCGTTTCAGATCTCACGAACACTTCGACGGTATCGGGAACCTTTGTGCACATTGCGGAAGCCGTGGTGCCCTTTCTTCAAGGAGGAGTCAGCGCGAGCTGCGTTATCGTTCGCTTCTCGGCTGAAACATACTCTCACAACATCGCTATTGTGCGGGCATACCTTGACAAGACTACTGCCGCCCTGCCGAACGAGGTGATTTATACCGGCACCGACGCTAATTTTCTTGTCCGCGCCCGTTCATACGAATTTGTTTTTCCGAGTGTTGCCCCGGGCAACCACACTGTCCGTATGCAGTTCAGGAGCGGCGACGGCGAAATCGTGACAGTGAGTCGCTACAACACGACCGTGCACTTCGCACCGTAAGTCACGGCTGCCGATGCGGCACTACCTATGGCCGCCTCAGTTGGCGGCCTCTTTGATTCTGCCTTGCGGGTTCGGCGGGCCGTCTTCCGTGAAGCGCTTCAAGTTGCCAACAATTGGCCTAAATTGATTTAGCGGTAATGGCGCCGCGTCGATATTTCATTTCGCGGAAACGGGCTTTGAAGAGCGGTTGTGGCAGCATCACCACGCGATCACAACATCGCCAGGCTTTTGTAGGGGGAAGAGGCCATGCCGGCAATAGTTACACCGCGTGAGAAGGGCTTTGTGTATGGCACAATGGAAAAAACTCAGTGATCCGGACGGCAAGCCGATCTTGGTGAATCTCGATACGATTGCATGGATGTCCCCAATTAGCGATGGCGGAACCGCGCTGGTCGTCGCAGGAGCGCGTTCCGATAGCGGACAAATGCAAGTTGTCAATGTCCGCCAGCGTACTGAAGAAATCCTCGCGGCACCTACGATCCGATCTGCTTAAGTGCGAAGGTCGTGAACCAACCAACAGAAAATAAGACTACGCCGTTGTGCTGGTGTCCACGATGCCATGTCGAAATGAGATTGGGTGTGCGGGAGCCTCATCCAACCGACGGCACCAAAGACATTCAGACCTATAGCTGCCCAGCTTGCGGTTTAGTAGAGCATGTTCAGGTAATGCCGCGTGAGTAAGCATTAATCGGCTACTTCTTTCGTGACGAATCACGGCGCTGCCAAAACCACACAACGGCCTCGCATCTTATCCACCTGATCGCCTCGGCCTTGGTCGCATAGCTGGCGGCCTCTCATACCAGGTGCTCGCATGTGCTATTTCGCTTCTCGATCGATCATCGTCGGGCGCACGCGAACTATTCACGCGCTTCGATGGTCGGCGAGGAATTGAAGTTCAGCACTTCACCGAAATGTAAAAATAGTCAGATTCCGCCTTTTCCAAATGCGTCGACGAATCTAACGACCAAGTGAAGACTGTAATGTGGTTGCCGTTGAACGCGTAGGCGCTGCCATACACATAGACATTGTAAGTGTCGATCATCGGAGTGCAGTCGCTAACGTCAGTGTCGAAGGTTACGTCATATTCCCCCGTCGAAAGGAGAGTGGCCCCGAGAATCCTGTTTGAGCCGGCGTAGACCGCGCCTGACGGACTGATCATTCCGTGGATTTGCTCCACGTAATAACCCGTCGCAAGGCCTACAACGTGGGTTGACGCCTCTCTCGACGCCAGTGAAATCTTTCCGCCGGTGCCGATCGGCATCGTCGTCTCAGCGGTCATGGGAACGGCCTTCTGATACGACAGCGCCCGAAGCCTGGCAGTCGAGCCGACCGGCTGCGTTTCGATAAAGCCGGTCGCCGTACTATTGAACGTGGTCAACGACAGATGAACCGATGATGCGGTCGCCGGAATGCCGCAGCCATTTCTCGTGCCGCCTTGCGCGTGCAGACTGTTGCTGCCGGTAACGAGGAAGTCTCTGCTCCCCCTCAGGATCGTTGTCTTACGCGTGTCAAACAGCGTGCACGGTTCGATCGCAATGAAGAGGTGCTCGGTTATCGCTGGCGGGCGTTGTGAATTGCCCGGAGGATCGGTCACCACGGCATCCTGACTGACGGTTTGACCGGCGGCCGGCCTCATCACAGCATCTGGTGGCACTGGCGGATGGCGGACCTGGGCGTACGAGACGCCAGCAGCCGCAACGGCAACCGGCAGCAAAGCGAGAATAATTCGGAAAGTCGAAATTGATCGCATCAGATTTCCCAGAAAAGGCTGCGGTGCCGTTCATCGTAGCGATGCCGCCAGGCCTGGCAATGGAAATGAATGTCTTCAGGGAACCTGCACAAGCCTCGCAGGCTGTCTTAGCTTGCGGCTTGCTGGACTTCATGGTCGACGGAAGATGCTGCAAGCTGAGGGCCGAGACAATGCCGGAAAAATTCCGCCGACCGCACAATCACGAAAGGCGTCAAACAGTCGAGCAAATGAAGGCCGGCGGACAAGCGCAGCGGGACGCGCTCGCGACAGTGCGTCACTTAAATGCCAAGCTTTCCGCGAAACGCGCCATTTGGTTCTGGCCTAAGATCGCCGCCGCGGTCGTCGCAAAACACCCTTGGCTGATTATCGCTTGCGACAGTTGCAGGACAGTCGTGGATTTGGACTTGCGCGTGAACGCGAGATCCAGAGGCATCAATCCGAGTGGCGCTGCCCGACGTACGCTGCCCGTGCTGCAATGGTCACGGCCGGCCGCGGATAATGGGGTTGGCTATGCGACCTTCGCTTTAAGCGGAGGGAGCTAATCATTTGTGCAGTTGACTAGGTGGTACTGGCCTGTTTTGACCCCTAGTGGCCTAGTTTGAATTCGGTAATGGCCTATTTCGGATTCCGAACCGACGCCGGCATATAGAATTTGGTAGTTAGTGGGAGGGACCATTCGACATGCCGCTTTACTACTTCGCTTACGCTGGCAAAGCGCCATCGGAGGAAGGCGAGCACCTAACGAGCGACGCTGCCGCGCTGGCTCACGCTGAGGTCATGGCGGACGAGCTAAGCCGCAATGGCGAGCCGCGACCGACGATCATCGTGTTCGGCAAAGACCGAAAGCGCATCGTGCTGGGTAACGCTGAATTTATGCAACCCCGGCGGGCGCTACGTCCATGTTCGACTTGGGGGCTTTAGACAGTCCGAACTATTCCATCTAAGTTTGGTATGTGGCAAAGGCCAAGGCCGTCCTCTCTCAATACCGGCAGAAAGCCGTGAATTGCACCGGGTTGGCGGTGCTCGCTACGACACCGGCTGACAACCTGCATTATCGCCAGCAAGCAAAGCTCTGGCTTGCGGTAGGCGAGTCCTACGAGAAGCACCGGACTCGCAAAAAGTAGCGAGCAAGTAGGCCGCCTCAGTTGGCGGCCTTTTTCATTCCAGCATCTTTTTCATTGCCACTTCTGCCCGGCGCTCGACCCCGGGGTGCTGTCCGTGTTTAAGTCCCCGTGTCCTAATTCGCGTTAATGGCATTCACACGCCGCTAACCTGTCATCGCTATAAAACGTCGTTGTCGGGTATAAATCTGAGCCCCGATATCCTGTCACTCTCCGTCAAAGCCCCGGCACGATTCGCCGGGGCTTTTTCCTTCACTGAGCGGTTAGGAACATAGCTCCAATGCCAAGGACGCCACAGGATTACAGGCAGCAAGCTGAAGAAGCCGAGGCAAGCGCCGCACAGGCTAGGGATGCAGAGATGCAGGAAATGTTTCTCGATTTCGCAAAGTCCCTCCGCGAGTTGGCCGACGAGGTAGAGCGTCGCGACGCCGAGCAAGTAAGCTGTCTTTTTGCTTCTTCCGGGTAGCGGGCAGACCACCTCGCGGGATCGCTTTTATATTTTGCCTACCCGCCGGGGGGCGGGAGCAATTCCTGAGTATCGGCTTTTCACGTTCAATGACGCCGGCCATATCGCCGGACCCGCCGCTGTCATCCAGTGTGCGGACGATGATGCTGCAGTCAAAGAGGCGCGACGGACACGACATCGAGGTCTGGCAGGGCACTCGCATAGTCGCCCATCTCGATTCCCCCTTAAAGCGACGAAAGGGCTAGGCCACCTCAGTTGGCGGCCTTTTTCATTTTGCAACTCGGCAAATGTTCCATTCGCTATTTCCGGGGATCACCCGTTCCGGCGTGATGATCTCGCTTTGGCGTTGCGAGCAATATCGTTGCTTAGCAGCAATTTCCGCATTTCCGCTTTGAGGAGTACCTTAGCGCAGTAAAGCTGCACAGTTCAGGACGCAGTGGTCTTAAGGACTGGTACAGCGCTGACGAGAGATGGCCGTTTTCGTGGGAGGTGACAAATGAAAAACTTCAGCGTGTTTCTTATTTTGGTCGTTGCGCTATGTTGGGCAAGCGTGGCTCAGGCCGCTCTCGCTGTCACCAATGCTACGATTGCACACGGCAAGTTGACCGTCACAGGCACGACCCATCAAGCCAATGAGACCGTAACGCTCGACGGCCAATTCACTGTAAATTCCGACGCACATAGAAAATTTGTTTTCAGCCTGGCGAACTATCACCCGTCCGATTGTGTCGTGACTGTCGCCGTTGGCACGAAAACGGCAAACGGCGTCGTGGGCAATTGCGGCGACGCGGGAACCAGCGCCAACATCACTGGCACGATTCATGGGGACGCGGGGGCGGTACCCGCTCACAGTTGTGTCACGACCACAATAAACGTTGGAGGCGCCACGGTTGGAGATGCGGGGATGATTTCCTTTACCGGCGACGTTCCCGTGCCGGCTGGACTGGTTTTTTCATTCCTCAAAGTGACCAGCCCAGACAACGCGTCTATGAGAATCTGTAATCCGACCAATTCCGCGTCGCCCGCGTTCGCCAATGTTGGGGTCCGCGTCGTTACGTTCAAATGACGCCCAAGGCGGCCTCGCGCGGTGATGACCCCCGGCACCATGTGCGAGAACGGCGTGCACGCCTTAGCGCGCGGTGCATGGCCCGGGGTTGTCACGGCCACCTGGCGCGGAGGTACGGTCGAACTGGAACGAGGCGGCTAGGGTTAACCGCTCGGTGCGCGGCAGATGATGCCGTTTCAGCCGGTCATATCAAGCTCGATCGCGCGGCCGGTCTTCGCCGCTATCTCAATCGCCACTGTTGTGAGGAACCGGGCCAAGCCGCTATCCCCGCGATCGCGGGCTTCCCGCACTCCAGCGCGCGCGATTTCGTAAGCACGATCGCCAAAGTCTGAAATGAGCGTGGCCGCTTCCGCTTCGATATCCTCTTGCGACATACGCGCCTCACCAACGCCACTAGCAACGGCATCGATCTTAGAACGGCCTGTCGGACGAAGCTAGCCGGCGACGGGCGCGAGGCGGAGCTTTCTGGTCAGTGAGCGATTTCGCTCAGACAAGCGCGCCGGTTCGGCGCAAAGCTTACACCTATGAGATACTTTTTTAATCTCCAAGACGGGGCGTGTATTCGCGATCCGAAAGGCGAGGAATTTGCAGATGATGCCGCAGCCTTGTGTGAGGCTGCGATTGTCGCTCTGGAACTCTCCAAGCTTCCGCTGCATGCCCATGAATGGTGCGTCGTGGTCAAGAATGCGAACGGCCTAACGGTTGGCTCAGTGCCGCTAATGCCTGGCCGTGCCACGCAGGCCGAAGGCGTTTCTGTTCCGCCCCGATTAATCCATTAGTTCATCAGCGGCATTGTCTAAATTTGTAATGTCCGAGGGCCTCGTTTCTTAGGTTCGGCACCCTACATAGGGGTACCGCTGGCAACGACCCTCGGTCAGGCGTCAGCGGCTGAGAGTTCGGTAATACTCCCGCCTTGGGGAGATTCCATGCCCGAACGCCAAAAAGTCGCCCTGAAAATCATCATTAAACCCGATAGCGGTCCTGTCGTCAGCGCGCCACCGGTTCTGATCGCAAGCACACATACCGTCGATTACCTCTGCGGATTTTGCGGCGCTGTTCTCATGCACGCCGAAGCCGATCAAGTGCACAATCTCGTGATCCACTGTAACGAGTGTGAGGCGTACAATACAACCGAATCATAATTAGGGGCGAGCCAGACATGACGCTGCGCTTCATCGTGGACGAAAGCCGTCCGAAGTGTCGCGGGTCTGTGAAGCTAGCCGTAGTCGAGCTTCATCCCGAACTCAGAGAAACAGCCGTCCATACTCTGAAATGCTCGTTTTGCGGCTTTGAAAAGACCAAGACCTTTTCGATCAAAGCAGAGCTTCCCAAATCTGCGCCCGCCACATAGACCGCGCATCTTTCATTTTGCCGCTTCGTCGCATCTTCAGTTGGCGCGCCTGGTTTGAACATCTCGCCATAAGCAATTTTTCGGACAGAGCGGAACAGTATTCAAAGGCGCGGCGTTGTATTCTCGATAAACACTCAACCTAGGAACACGTAATGACAAAATTTCTTGCGGCAGCGACAGTGGCCGTTCTCTTGATCGGCACAAGCGGCGCGATGGCTGCCGATAGCGCTGGCGGAAATGGAGCACAGGGATCGACGGGTACGACCGCGAACGCCCCTTCCCAGCCCGACGGTTCAATGAAGGCTCCCGCCCCGAACGGCGCTATGAATGGCACGACTGGTATGAACTCCAGCAATGGCATGAACAATGCTCCGATGATTAAAGGTGCGGAAGGTAACGCCAGCGGCGGTGCAGGCAACGACAAAAAAGCGACCGACAAAGCGAACGGCAAGTAACAATACTCTTCGTTGCCCCGGGTAGCGAATGCCAGAGGCCGCCTCAGTTGGCGGCCTCTTTTTCATTCGTCGCCGAATAACACTTGAAAACGTTTCTCGTACTGCCAGTCTGCAAAGCAATATACGCGGGCTTACGGGCGGCTACTCTGTACTGCTCTGCACTGCGAGGAGAGAAGTTGTTTTGCAGTATCACTCCCTCCGCCAGCTCATTTCGCCCCCAGTTCTCTATCCGAATGAGGATGCCATAAAATAGCGCAGATTTGGCGCGCACTTTTGGTCCGACCTTTGGACTTCGGGTCGCGCAGTCCGGGTCCGTTTCGCTCTCTGCGGCCCAATTTTCTCTAAGGCTCTGTACTTTGTTTGAAGAGTACGGAATTTTTGAAGCCGATAAATTCGGATCTTTTGTTAGCCTGCCCCAAGCCGAGTCCGAATCTCTCACGCTTGGCCGTTTGCAAGTTCGAATCCTGTTACCCCAGCCAGCCAGTCCGGTCTCCTTGCACTACGGCGCGAATAGTCGAAAATACTACGCTGTTGGCGGGCTTTCCCCTCATGCGATTTGTCTCTGGATTCCCGTATGATGAAATCACGAGGCTAGTTTGCCGAAAGTCTCCGCCCGGTTGCGGCGATATTCCCATTTTTCGGAGAAGCAGATCGGAGACTGGGTTCGATCGCACTGAACGGCCGGGCTGCCATTCTAGCGGCGGATCGATTCTAATTCCTGAAACGCAAGGTGCCGATGTTTGCTTGACTCACGCGGCCGGCGGTGCGTGCCGTTTGACATTGCCAATCGGGCGCAGTCTGCCGATAGGCACGTTCAACACATCGATGGTCATTGGCCCCTTATAAGCGCTCAATACGAGGTCGCGCATGCGCTCCAGATGCGCGCGCCAGAAGCGTTCGGCGTCAGCCGGAGTACCATTTCGCATCAGATCTACAGCCTTTTCGCGATTGCGGATATTTTCCTGGCGGAGCCTGTCCACCCTCGTATCCGCCAGAGTTCGCTCGGTTATGTCCTCGTGCTGCCTCCGAATGATGTCATAGATCAGCGAGGCGAGGAGATGGATCGTCTTGTTGCCGCAATGTTGTGTAATCAGCATCGAAAATTCGGCAGTAAGATCAGCGTAGCGTATCAGGTCGCCGCGCGATGCCTCGCGGGCCGCAGTGATATTCGCCTCGAGCGCTTTAAATGCGGCGGCATTGCGTGACGCGGTGAGCAGACCAATCGCTGGCGGCTCGATGATGGTGCGGGCGAACCAGACGTCCTCGAGCGTAGTGCGTTCAATTTGCAAGAATACGCCGACCTGACTCGCAACGGCACGAAGATCGATTGACGTCACCCGCGCGCCGCCATGCTTGCCGCGGACAATCGTGATAAGCGATTCCGACTCGAGCATTCGCAATGCTTCACGCAACGTTGGGCGCGAAATCGAAAACTCGGTCTGCAGCACATTCTCCGGATGCAACTTGTCGCCTGGCTTAAGCCGGCCGCTGACGATCTGGCGGCGCAGCTCTGCGGCGATGACGACTGCCGCTTTGGGCCGTTTAAGTTGCGTGACCTTGGGGGCCTTCCGGCGGTTCGCTGCAGTGTTTTTCATGTCTTTACGTTGCTCATTTAGCGCCGGCGAAAACAATATCGATGTTGCCCGGGGTGCTGGCAAGCGGAAGAGCTGGACCGAGTGAATAGAGGGCTTGACTCATTCCGAAGTTCTATTCTAAATAGTTATACAATTAAGAACAAGCAGATCGGGCCCTTTTTTTCGGGCATTTCCCTGAGGGCTAAGCCGATCAATCCTAGGGCAGTGAGACCCCGGAGTTTGGTCCCGTGAACTTGCCGACCGTGATTTACAACGAAGAGGTCATGCGCGAGGGCTTCGGCATCGAGGACGTGCGCATCCCTCTTGAAACCAAGGTCGAATTTCTGGACGCATTATCCGAAACCGGCTTGAAGCGCATCACCGTGGGTGCCTTCGTCAGTCCGCGGTTCGTACCGCAAATGGCGGATTTCGAAGAGCTGCTGCGCAGGTTTCATCCGAACAAGGGCGTTACTTACGTGCCCTTCATCCACAATCAAAAAGCCAGAGAACTGGCGGCGCAATATTCACCGCCGCTGACGGTCGAGGAGGAATGGTGCTCATTATTCGTAGACGTCTGCGACGTTCATCAGCGCCGCAACGTCAACCGTTCCATCGAACAGGTCATGGCGTATTGGCCGGCAATGATCCAGGACGCGAAGACCCGAGGCATCACCAAAGGCCGTGTTGCGATCTTTTCTGCCTATGGATCGAATTTTCTCGGCAAGTTCTCGCAGAGTTACCGCTTCTCATTTCTCGAGCGGGAGATCGGGCTTTTGACGGCGGCCTGCATCGAGGTTCTCGAGGTCGGCCTGCACGATTCGCAGAGCTGGTGCGTGCCGAACGAGATCGAAGACGATATCCGGGAAATCAAACGCCGCTGGCCGAAGATCAAGCAGTTTCACCTTCACATCCATGACGCGCGCGGCATGGCACTGCCGGCGCTGTATGCCGGGCTGCGTACGCTCGACAAAAGCGACACAGTGCTGGTTGACGGAACATTGGGTGGGATCGGTGGCGGGCAGTACAGCGGCAATGGCCGGGCGTCGGGAATGGCCGCGACCGAGGACTTTTTGCACATGCTCGAGGGCATGGGGGTCGAGACCGGTGTCAATCTCGACAAGGTCATCGACTGCGTCTGGATGCTCGAAAAGATCATTGGCCGGCCGGCCTTCGGTCACGTGTCGAAAGCCGGGCCGCGGCCGACCGATCCAAGAGACTTTTACGACCCAAACATGCCGGCGGTGGAAAGTCTTGAAGCGGCAAAGCACTTCAAATTGGGTCCGGAAGTTTATCGGAAAGAAGGCTATTCGCCTTGGAGAGAGCCCATCAAGGGCCCTTTCTTGCAAGAGCGCGTGAAGGCATAGGTCAGGGAGACGATCGATGGATTTTGGCTTCAGTGACGACCAGGAAATGATGCGTGACTCGGTGAGGAAGTTCTGCGAGGCCGAACTTCTGCCGAACTACAAGCGCTGGGACCGGACCGGCGAATGGCTACCTCAGGAGTTCATCGACAAGATTGTCGATATGGGACTACTGAACCTCAGGCTTCCGGCCGAATACGGAGGGCAGGGCGCTTCGTTCGTCGATTGCGGCCTTGTCTGCGAAGAGATCGGGCGCTGCGACCACCAGATCCGCTACATCATCAGCAACGCTATTCACCTCGGCGAAATGGCATCGTCGCTGGCGCCGGAATTGCGCGAAGAATGGATTCCGCGCATTGCCAAGGGCGAGATGATGTCGCTGGCCTTCACCGAGCCGGGAGGCGGCGCCGACGCCGGCAACATCAAGACCAAGGCCGTCAAGGATGGCGACGACTACATTATTTCGGGCGAGAAGACGAGCATCACCTTCACCGGTGTGTCGAAGGTGGTTTTTGTCTCCGCGCGCACTGGCGGGCCGGGCCCGTACGGATTGTCGTTCTTCTGCGTCCCGACCGACCTGCCGGGGGTGAAGACCTCGAACTTCGAGCGCATGGGCCAGAGGCTTGATAGGGCCGGCAGCTTCTTCTTCGACAATGTGCGCGTTCCCAAGCGCAACATGATCGGTGAGGAGGGCAAGGGCTTCATCTGGGCGATGACGATCATCGGCTACAACCGCTGCTTTGTTCCGCTCGCCTGCCTTGGCGCGGCGATGAAATCGATTGAGGAGACGGTCGACTACGTGAAGCAGCGAACGGCCTTCGGCCAGCCGCTCTCCAAGTGGCAGGCGGTGGCCAATGAACTCACCACCGAATGGACCAAGATCGAGGCGGCGCGCCTGCTGTGCTATCGCGGGCTCTGGAAAAAGGACAAAGGCGAGCGTCACGACGATGAATCATCGATGGCGAAGTGGTGGGGCGTCAAGATCGCGAACGAGGCGCTCTACACCTGCATGCGGCTCAACGGTCATTACGGATTTGCCAAGGAACTGCCTCACGAACAGCGGCTTCGCGACTGCATCGGCATGGAATCGGCAGACGGTCCGCGCGAGGTCCATCTCGGCATCCTGGCGCGCGGTCTGCTCGGGAAAAAGTTTGCGCCGTTCTGAGCGAAGTTTGGTGTCCCTCCCATGGTTCAACAAAACGACTTGGGCATGAAACTCGACGGTCTTCGCGTCATCGACCTGTCGCGTTTCCTGCCTGGGCCGATGTTGACCCAATTCATGGCCGATCACGGCGCCGAGGTGATCAAGATCGAATCGATCGACGAGGGCGAGCCGACCCGCGCCGTCGGCGAAATGCGTGACGGCGTCAGCGTGTTCTTCGCCAACACCAACCGCGGCAAGAAGAGCCTGGCACTGGACCTGAAAAAGCCGGAAGCTGTCGAAGCGCTGATGCGGCTCGCCGAAGCGTCGGATGTGGTCGTCGAGGCGTTTCGGCCCGGCGTCGCGGAGCGTCTTGGCATTGGCTACAAGCAGATTGCCGCGCGCGCGCCCCACATCGTCTATGCGTCGATCTCCGCCTTCGGGCAGAGCGGCCCGTATCGCGACATCGCCACCCACGACCTGGCCATCGAAGCAATGGCGGGCGTTCTGTCGATCACGCACGGCAAGGACGGCAAGTCGGCAATTCCCGGCCTGCCGGCAGCGGATATGATGTCCTCGATGGTGACGTTGTCGGCCGTGCTGATGGCGCTATTGCGCCGCAAGGATACCGGCCGAGGCGACTTCATCGACACGGCGATGTCCGAGTGTTTGCTGCCGTGCATGACCAATAATTTTGGCACGGCTATGTCGCAGCGTCAGCAGCCCGATGTTGGCCACGCCCGCTCACTTGGCGGCAACGCGCTTTACACCATCTACGAAACCAAGGATGGCGGCTCGATCGCGCTCGGCGGCCAGGAGATGAAGTTTGCGGTCAATCTGTTCACGGCGCTTGGCCGTCCGGACCTGATCGATCTATGCAAACTGCCGCCGGGAACGCGACAGGATCCGGTGCGCGAATTCTTGCGTAAGACCTTCGCCACCAAAACCAGGAATGAATGGGTGGTCTTTTTCAAAGGCTGCGATGTGCCGTTCGCACCGGTGCAGACCTTGCCCGAGGTGCTCGACGATCCGCACTTTCGCGAACGCGGCATGGTGGCGACCGATGCGCGGGGCTGGGACCAAATCGGCAATCCGATCCGCTTTGCCGAGGAGCCCGCGCGCGTGAATTTCAGGCTGCCGGCGCTCGGAGAGCACTCGCACGAAATTTTGCGCGGGCTTGACTATTCGGAAAGCGAGATCGCTCGGTTCAAAGGCTTGGGCGTGACGAAACAGGCCGCGCCCGACGAAATTTCACGACACGCCGGATCGAACGAAGGCAATGCCAATCGGCTGAAAGTTGCTCAGACGTAAGATCATCGTTTGTAACAATGGTGGAAATGCCAATTCTCGGAGGAAACAGATGCTCGGTAAGATTACTCGCTCCAAATTCTCGCAAGTTGCTCTCGTTGGCTTAGGCTTGCTCGCGTGGTCGTTCAGTCCCGCGCGCGCGCAAGAGCCGATTATCATTGGGGCGCATCTGCCACTGACGGGACCGTCGAGCGAACTCGGCCAAGGTTTCGACTACGGCGCCAAACTGGCGTTCCAGGAGATCAACGAGCACGGCGGCATCAACGGCCGCCAGCTCAAGCTCGTAGAAGCCGACGACCAATCAAGCCCGAACGGCGCCATTACCGCTGTGCAGCGCTTGACGCTGTCCGGCAACATCGCGCTGTTGTGGAACGGCAGCTCAAGCAGCCCGACAGTCGCGGTGGTGCCAAAAATGCGGACTGGCCCACTGCCGTATTACGTCGGTTTTGCGTCCGACCCGCGGGTGCTCGAACCGTTCAGCAAATACGTGTTCAGTGGCGCCGCTATTCCGGTGGCGAGCGTCGTGTCCAACATGGTCGACTTCGTTACCGGCACCATGAAGGCAAAGACTGTCGCGATGCTTTCCTGCGACCAGGCAAACTGCAAGGCGTCGGTGCCGTTGCTCAAGAAGGGCCTCGAGGCCAAGGGCGTCACGATCGCCGCTGACCAGACGTTTCACTCGGGCGACACTGACTTTACCGGCCAGATCGACGCCATCAAAACGGCCAAGGCTGATGTCATCCAGATATGGGGTCTGCCGGCTGATGGCGGCCGGATCGTCGGCCAGCTTCGCCGCGCGGGAATAACCGCGCCGATCGTCGGCGACACCGCGATGGCCGACCAGGCGGTGCTCGATCTTGCCGGGCCGGCCGCCGAGGGCATGTACGCGATGTGGATCGCCGGCGCGCAATTCCTGAGCGACGATACTGGACCGATGAAGGCGTTCCACGCCCGCTTCACCAAGGCCTTTCCAAACGCTTCGGCCGGCCTGCCCAACCAATATACGATCCGCGCCTATGCCGATGCCTACGTCATCGCTGAAGCGCTTCGGCGAGCTGGCTCGAATCTGAGCTCAGCGAACATCATCACCCAGCTCGATACGATCCAGAATTTTGTGGCGGGCCGCGACGAGAATTTCAAATATGCCGCGGCCATTGGCTTGCCTCGCAGCTTTAGCCCAACTGACCATCAGGGCACCAAAGTTGTGGCGCCGGTCGTGGTGAAGAACGGCAAATTCCAGGCGGTCTCAGGCCAATAGCTGCGAACTTGGAGCGGAACATGGCATGCCCGGGCGTCAGTTTGGGTTGGATCCGAAGTTTTGCAGCATTGACGCCTTAAAGGTGTATTGTTTTTCGCCATGACTGATGCCGACGCGCAAAAAGAGACGAAGTCCCAACCCGCACTCGATGGCGTGCGGGTGCTTGAGCTTGGGACTTTCATTTCGGCGCCATTTGCGGCCGCATTGCTCGGAGACTTCGGCGCCGACGTGATCAAGATCGAGCTACCGGGGCAGGGCGACCCGATGCGTACGCTTGGAGAATATCCTCCAGGTGGTGACAGCAGCTTTTGGTGGTCGTCGATGGGCCGGAACAAGCGCTCGGTCGCGCTCGACATTCGCAAGCCGGAAGGCCGCGATGTACTTGGCGAGCTCATAAAGACCACGAACATCCTGATCGAGAATTTTCGGCCCGGCACGCTCGATCGCTGGGGCATCACACCCGAATGGCTGAAAGAGCGCCGTCCGGACCTCATCGTCGTCCACATCAGCGGCTATGGTCAGGACGGGCCGTGGCGCGACATTCCGGGCTTCGACCGCAACGCTCAGGCCTTTTCGGGTCTCGTTTATGTGACCGGCGAAAAGGACAGCGCGCCGCAACAGGCCGGCCTGCCGGTCTGCGATTACAATGCCGGTCTATGGGCGGCATTTGGCGCTGTGACGGCGATGCTGGGGATGCATCGGCACAAGGACAACGTCGGCAGCGAAGTCGATCTCGCACTTTACGAGACGATGATTCCGTTCTTGAAGGACATGCCGATGACTTACCGCCGCAACGGCAGGGTGACCGAGCGCACCGGGAATACGCCCGACTATGTGGCGCCGGGAGGCGCGTACCTGACCGGCGACAAAGAGTGGATCTTCATCAGCGGCACGGGCGACCGAGTGTTCGCCCGCCTGCTGACGGTCGTTGGCCGTGCCGACATGGCGGACGATCCGATGTTCCAGCACAACAAGGATCGCGTCAAACATCGCAAGCTGCTTGACGACGCCATCAATGCGTGGCTCGAGAAACATACGACCGACGAGACGCTGGAAGCCTTTCAGAAAGCTGAAGTGCCGGCGGCAAAAATTCAAAGCATCGCCGATGTCATGACTCATCCGCAGGTCGTGGCTCGCCGCAACTTTGTCGATGTGCCTGACCATGACCGCGGCGATGTCTGTCTCTCGGCCCCGGTTCCCCGCCTGTCTCGGATGCCGGGGACGATTCGCTGGGCCGGCCAGGACTTGGGCGAGGCCACCGAGGAGATTCTGCAAGGCGAGCTGAACGTTTCAGACGAGGCCTTGGCTGAGCTGCGCAAACGCAAGATAGTGGGTTGAGCTTCAGCCGGCACGGGGGCTGTCTCGATGAGTAATCTGATTGGCGGCCTCGCGATCGGCAGCGTCTATTCGCTCATCGCGATCGGCGTCGTGCTGGTTTATCGCACAACCGGGCTGCTCAACTTCGCGCAAGGCGAGCTCGTGGCGATCGGAGCCTATTCATATGTTTTTGCATCGGTTTGGACCGCGTCGCCGGCGGTGACGATCGTTGCCGCGATCTTGGGCGGCATCGCCGCGGGTGCGGTCTATTTCTTTGTCGTGCACGTCGTCTTGCGCGGACGAGATGAGCTCAGGCTTGTCGTCGGCACCATCGCACTTCTGACGTTGATTCAGGGGGGCGCACGGCTTATCGCGACCGACCGGCCGTATCGAGCTGAGACCTGGCTGTTCGCGGACAGAACTTTCACATTTGCCGGCGTGGTTCTGCCGGTCAATTCGCTCGTCATCATTGCAGTCCTGGTTTTGGCGGGGCTGGGCCTGTTCTTTTGGTTTTCCAGCACGACCGTCGGCAAGGCCATGGCGGCAGTCGCGGAGGATCCGCTGCGCTCAGCTCTCGCGGGAATTCCGGTCCGCAGCATGCTGTTTTTGAGTTGGACCGGGGCGGGCGCGCTGGCGGCTGTTGCCGGTGTTTTGATCAGTCCGGTGACAGGCGTGTTCCCGGTCATGGGCGCACAACTGTTCCTGGCTGCGATTGTCGGTGCTGTCATCGGCGGGTTGGACAGTATTCTTGGCGCGGTCATCGGCGGGCTCATTGTCGGGCTGGTGCAAACTTTCGCAGTTATCATTGTCGGCGGGGCGTTTCGAGACGTCATCGTCTTTGGCCTCCTCATGGTCTTTTTGTTGGTTCGTCCGTCGGGCCTGTTCGGCTCTAAAGCGCTGAGGCGGGTCTAATGCGATCGGTCGCGCTTGGCCTTGCGGTCGCGGTGCTTGCATCAATCGGCATCGCATTCATCGATCCTTATGTCCGCTTTCTGCTCGCCCAACTCGCAATTGTTGTGATCGCCGTCGTCAGCCTCAATTTGCTGGGCAATGTCGCTGGCATGCTCTCGCTGGCGAGCGCCGCCTTCATGGGACTCGGCGGCTATGGCGTGCTGATCCTCTTGACGCTCTCCGGCATCCCGCTGCTGGTGTCGATTCCGCTGACAGTAGCGGGAGGTTGGATCGTCGGCTGGCTCATGGGCCTCGTCGCAATCAGGCTGAGCGGCATCAGTCTTGCGATCGTGACATTCGGCTTCATCCAGATCTTCCAGGTTTTCGCCAAGCAGGGCGGCATTCTGTCCGGCGATGGCTACGGCCTGATCACGCCGCCGATCGAAATTCCCGGGATCGGTCTGCTGACGCCCAACATGATTTCGATCGTCTGCGTGTTCGTGGCGATCATGGTGGTTGTCTTCACGATGAATCTCACCAAATCGCGGATCGGCCGGGCGTGGTTTGCGATGAAGGAGAATCCGATCGCGGCTGAGATGCAGGGCGTAAACTTGCTGTTTATGCGCGCCCAGGCGTTTGCCACGACAGGGGCGATGGCAAGTCTTGCCGGAATCCTGCAGGCGCTGCTTCTCGGCATAACAAATCCCAATCTCTACACGATCGACGTCTCGATCAGCCACTTGGCCATGATGGTTGTCGGTGGCTCGTCCGGAAGTGTGGTCGGGGCCGTTCTGGGGCCGGCAATCTTGTTCTTCGTCCCGGAATATTTCGATTTGGGTTCCTACCGCGAGGTTCTCTATGGCATAGCCCTGCTGGCGACGCTGGCGCTCGCACCGCGCGGGCTGGCGGGCGCCTGGGAGTTTGCTGTTGGCAAACTTACACGCGGCCGCTCGAACATTGAGTGAGGCCCGATCCATGGCGTTGCTGACTCTAACAAACATCTCGGTAAACTTCGGTGGCGTGCGGGCGCTTTCTGATCTGACGCTGGCCGTCGAAGCCGGCTCGTTGCATGGACTGATCGGCCCCAACGGCGCTGGGAAAACGACGGCGATGAATGTTGTTTCCGGGTTGTTACGCCCTACGACCGGCACGATGACGTTCAAAGGCGAGCCGTTTACGCCGCGGGCGCACAAGCTCGCCGCCCAAGGGCTGGCCCGCGGCTTTCAGGCTGCCGCCGTCATCGACACCCTGAACGCGGTCGAGAACGTCCTGCTTGGCGGCTATTCCGCAACGACAGCCGGCATTCTGCCGTCTGCGTTTAGGCTGCCGCGCGCGACACGGGAGGAGACTGCTTTGCGCAAGCGCGCCGCAGTAGTGCTGGAAGAGGTCGGCTACGGCGGCTCGAGCACCGCCGCGATGGCGGACTTGTCGACCTGGCAGCGAAGGCAGATCGAGATTGCACGAGCACTGCTGTCGAATCCGCAACTGCTGTTGCTCGATGAACCTGCGGCTGGGCTGACCGCAGGGGAGGTCGAAGCACTGAAGACGTTGATGCGCCGGCTGCGCGACGAGGGAAAAGCAAAGAAATCGATTCTGCTGATCGAACATAACGTGCCGCTGGTTTTCTCGCTCTGCGACGCCGTGACGGCGATGGCGGAAGGCCGCGACGTCACCCACGGCACGCCGGATTTCGTTCGCAGCCATCCGGGCGTGATCAGCTCTTATCTCGGGATCGGCGCCGAGCGTCGCAAATCTGTAGCGCAGGCGCGCGCCGCCAAACCCGCAGCGGATCAACCGATCGTTCTCAATCTCGGCAATGTCTCGGCAGGCTATGGCTCAACCACAGTTCTCCACGATATCAGCTTCATGATCCGTGCCGGCGAAACGGTGGCGCTATTCGGCCCCAATGGCGCCGGCAAGACCACCTTGTTGAACACGATCATCGGCGAGCGACGAGCGAGGTCGGGCACGGTGACATGGCAGGGCAACCGCATCGACGGACTTCCCATTCAATCGATCGTGCGGCTCGGCATCGGAATCGTTCCGCAAGGCCGTGTCGTCATTGAGCGGCAATCGGTTGAGGATAATCTCATCATTTCCATGACTGGGCTTCGCCTCAACGCAAAACAACGCCGTGAACGGCTTGACGAAATCTTCGAGCAGTTTCCCTCGCTTGGCCAACGGCGCAAGTCTTATGGCGCGAGCTTAAGCGGCGGGGAGCGGCAAATGCTGGCGATCGCAAAGACGCTAGTGCGGCGCCCGGCTTTGCTTCTTCTGGACGAACCTTCGATCGGCCTTGCCCCGACCATTGTGGACGAGGTCCAGCGTATCGTTGCTGATCTCGGCGCCAAAGGATTGACGGTAATAATCGGCGAACAATCGGTCGATTGGGTGATCCCGATTGCGGGCCGAGCATATGCGATCGCGGCGGGTCGCATCGTTGGTGAAGGTCCATCGGATATTATGATGCAGGATGCTGAATCGCTGGCCGATCAGTATCTAGGAAGCATCCAAACGAAGGCGGAATCGGACTTTTAAGTCGTCGCGCTCCGGCAACAAATCCCTTGAGTGAATCAGGCTCCAAACGACACTCGATGTATTTCGTCTCTTTCAAATCGAGTGCGAAAAGCAGAAGTCAGACAATTCGCCACCAACGCCATACACGATTACCGCAAAGACAATTTCTTTGGAGGGCACTCAGTACGAGTTAGTCGGAAGTAATCCTCAGTCTGGTACCTATCGAAACATCTGTCTCATGGGTTTCGATACGCTCAATGGAAGCCGGACTTGCGTCACAACCATATCGGCTTCGAAATAGCCTCCGCTGTTCAGCGCTACCAGTCCCGCCGCACGTTCAGACATCGTTCATTTGCCGGCGTGCAATCTGACAGGCAGATTCAACTCATCCGGGGGATGACACATGACAATCTTCTATCGTCTCGCAGTCGTGATCGGCATGGCGGCTATTATTGTCGCCGGCGCAGTATTCTCGGCCAAAGCGGCGCCGGTCCCAACCGGCGTCGCGGCGGTTGGCTCCTCGGTCGCTGGCGGCGCCATCAACGTTCAATGGCGTTATTACCGCGGTGGCCGTTATTGGGGCCCCTATCGCCGTGGATGGGGATGGGGTTGGCCGGGTTATGTTGCTGCCGGTGTCGCCACCGGTGCGGTGATCGGAGCGGCCGCAGCAACTCCCTACTACGGCCCGCCGGCCTATTACGCGCCGCCGCCTGTCGCTTACGGCGGCCCTCAGCCGGTGCCGGGGTCACCTGTGCGGCAGTGCTGGGTCGATACCGATAGCAGCCGCAATTACGGCTACTGGCGCCCGTGCTGAGATCTACGGCGCATTGAACACGAGGGCGGGCATAAAGCTCGCCCTTTTTGCTAGCCGGCGACGCGTCCCGCAAAGGCCTTTTGTTGCTCGTCCCATTTTGTTGGGAAAGGTTTGGTCAATTGCTTCAGCATCAAACCTGACTTTTGTCCGTCGAGAATTCCATTGACAATCGCTGGCGCCAGCAGCGTCAGACGGAGCAGCCGACAGGCATAGGATTCGTTGACACCCTGCGCCGTGGCCAGTTCGGTAATTGACGCATATGCACCAGCTTCGATTTGTTTGCGCCAGCGGTGCGCTTTTGCAAGCGCCTTGAGAAGTGCGCTGTCGGTCCTCGTCTGGGACGGCGACAATATGCTGTCAGACAGAATGCTCCTGCGTCCAGCCCGGATTCGGAAGGCCAGCGGTACGTGGACCGTTACGCTGGTGCCGGAGTTCTGGGCCGACTGTCTCATGCTGCTGCTCGTTTTGATGCTGTTGATTGCATCTGATCGAACACGCTGGTCAGGCCCCCGAGCCGCAAGGTGATGTCGGCGCCTGTATCCGAGATTACAATGCGCTCAACGAGAAGCTGGATGATCCGGGACTGCTCGACGGGGAATAGTTCAGCCCAAAGATCGTCGAAGCGGCGAAGGGCATCCGCGACCTCGCGTTCCTTGATCCCCGACATTGTTTCGCGGGCCTTGCGCCAGGTCGCGACGATGATCTCGGGGCTCTGCAGCAGCGACCGGATCTGCGTGATAACGGCAGCTTCGATCTGCGCGGCCGGAATTCGTTGGATCGGGCTTGCGGTCGTGCCGACCCTGATCAGGGCGTTCGCTACGTAGTAGCGATAAAGGCGTCCGCTCTTGCGGGTATAGGTCGGCGTCAGGGCCGAGCCATCTGGTGCAAAGATCAGCCCCTTGAGCAGGGCGGGCGCTTGCCCAATCCGGCGTTTGCTGCGGGCTCGATGGTCGGGAGCGATCAGATTGTGCACGCGGTCCCACAGTTCAGGGGCGATAATTGCTTGGTGCTCACCAGGATAGGCCTCTCCTTTGTGGACGGCCTCGCCGAGGTAAACCCGGTTGTGGAGGACGCGGTAGAGGTAGCCCTTGTCGATCGGTTTGCCTTGCTTGTTGCATGCCCCTTCCCGATGCAATTGAGCGATCAATCGCTGGGGCTGCTGACCCCGGCTAAAGCGCTCGAAGATCGACTGGACGAGGCGGGCCTCCGTCTCATTGACGATCAGCTTGCGGTCCTTGATGTCGTAGCCGAGCGGTGCCCAGCCCCCCATCCACATGCCCTTGCGGCGGGAAGCGGCGAACTTGTCGCGGATGCGTTCGCCGATCACCTCACGCTCGAACTGGGCAAACGAAAGCAGGACACTGAGGGTCAACCGACCCATCGAGGTCGTGGTATTGAACGACTGGGTGACGCTGACGAAGGTAACGCCCTTGCGGTCAAAGACCTCGACCAGTCTGGCAAAATCCATCAGCGACCGGCTGAGCCGGTCGATCTTGTAGACGACGATGACATCGATCCGGCTGGCCTCGATGTCCGCCAGCAATCGCTTGAGCGCCGGCCGCTCCAATGTGCCGCCGGAAAAGCCACCGTCGTCATAGTGGTCGGGGACCAGTAGCCAGCCTTCGGCTTTCTGGCTTTGGACATACGCCTCGCAGGCCTCGCGTTGGGCATCGAGGCTGTTGAATTCCTGCTCGAGACCTTCTTCGGTCGACTTGCGGGTGTAGACCGCACACCGCAGCTTTCGGGGTGGAAGGGGGGCGGGCTGCTTCATGAGCGCCGCCCCTGATTCTTCAGGCCGAAAAATACGAGGCCGTTCCAATTGGTGCTGGTAATGTGTCGGGCTACCGCCGACAACGACCTGTACGGACGACCCTGATATTCAAAATTGTCCTGCCGCACCGTTACGCAGTGCTCGACCCCCTTCCATTCACGCACCAGCCGCGTCCCGGCAATTGGACGGCTGTTAAAGGCGCTGCCGCGGTTTGGCCTTTTGCCTTCGAGTTCATCGGCAATGGCTTCGAGTCGGTCCAGGGTTTCCTGGCTGAGGCCGCCATAGGCCAGTTCCTGGATCCGGTAGGCGAGGCGGCTCTCGAGGAAGCGACGGTTATAGGGCGGCGGCTCGGTCTCGAAGAGGTCCCGCCATTTCTGCTTGAGATCGCCGACCGGCGCTAATTTGAGCGCGGCCAATTGCGCCAGAACTGCCTCAGTCATCGGCATTTCTCCTGCGAGAACGGGTCGGATGACCGCTCTTGGCGGGCAAGATGTCGAGCGGTTTCTCCGCTGCGGACGGCGCGATTTGACTGGACTTACGCGCCGCAAGACGCATGAGGGCGGTCGCCAACATTTCGGCGATCTCGGTTACCGGCGTTTGAGCGCCGTCGTGTGCACCGGGCCTCACCGTTTTGCGGTCTTTCGAGCCTTCAAGTCGGACCGAGATGCGGTTTCCCAAGCTTCAACATCGACGAGTCGATAAAGGATGCGACCGCCAAGCTTGAGATATTCGGGGCCGGTGCCCTCCCATCGCCAGCGTTGAAGTGTACGAATGGACAGCCTGCAACGTTGAGCAAGCTCCTTTTCGCAGAGGTGCGTAGTTGATGTCATGAGCCCTCCGAATCGAGCACGATTTCTCGGCTCAGCCTGCCAACCGCCAATGATTCTGTCGGCAGTACCGGAGAGGTATCGAGGCTGTATGGGTGTGGCGCCGAATCTATTCGGTCAATCGTGACCGCTACGTAAGTTGAGCCGATAGCCGCCACGGCCGTCGGACTTGATCAATTCCCGCCAATTCTCTTGTTTCTTGAAAAGTTCACCGAGCTTGATCTGTTCGGAATCGGCCTCATCGAGAAGGAGCTTGCCCCTTCTCCATGGATTCGTCGTCAGCGACGCTTTATGGAGCAAATAGATGACGTTGCTCTGAATGTCTCCGAGAACGAAATTGATGCCGCGAATTGTTACATGCTGGTACGAATCGTCGTGTTCAAACTCGACCGGGACGGGTCCGTTAATATAGCGCCGAAGCCAATCTGGAATTTCGCTGATATTTAACGGAATTTCTTGAGGCTCAAAAAACTCAGCCGCCTCGTAAACGTGACCTTGATATCCGACATGGTCGAAATCGTACTCGACCATAAAGATGCTCCAGAGTGCCGGCTTGATGATGCTTCTATCGTCGGCATGCTTTTCGATGCCGCTACAAAAGATCTCACCTCGCTTGAGCTTAGCGACAAAGGCGTTCTCCAAAGCGTCACGACGTCGGTTATATTCGCGATTACGTCGACGAGATTCCGGTTCGTTGGTCACGCTGTTTGCGGCGTCGGCGTATTCCTGCATTGCGGTGTATTCGGCAGGCAAGGACCAGCGCCGCAACGCCGCTTCGCCGTCCAGACCCTCTTCCTGCTGTTTTGCCATTCCGTTTTCCGCCTACTGGCACTAGCGACCAGACTTTACGAGTTTTGGCATTTGCTTGCGATTCCATTCTCTAAGCCATTGAATTGATTTATGACCGCGGCGCTGCCAGGCGATCCCGAGTGTTGTGCAGCGGCGAATCGCGAACTTGATCGTGTGTCTGCTGCATACCGGGGCCGATTCGTTTCCCGACTGGTTGATCGCCGATCTTCCATGTCCGCCGGTTCGTCCGCGGATGTTCACAGGACATTTTTGCGCATCAATACTCTGGGCTGCGCTTGGTACATAAAACTTCTTGTATCAGCTTCATGCATCGCCGATCACTCAACGCGGATGAGGGCTTGCGATGTATCAAAAAGCGGACACCCTGCTTGCCATTAAGGCTATCGCGCTGTCCTCGGCCCTTTCAGCGATCGACAAACGCGTCGGCACCGCTCTCATCGACCATTTCAATCGTGCTACTGGCCGATGCGATCCAAGTCTGAATGGACTAGCTGGCCTTCTTGGTGTCAGTCGTCGCACCGTAATCAGAGCAATATCGCGCCTTGTGGGCGAGCGCATGCTTCGAAAGGTGCGGCACGGAGGATTCTCACATCGAAATAGCTATGAGCCAATTTGGAGGCGCTTTCGGGAACTGGAAGCCGAATGGAACGAGCGCCGAAAATCGCGTCGTGGAAATACTACTTCACATGGTGTGTCACCTTTGACGGGGCAAACCTGTCACCTTGCTGGTGGCACCGATGGCACCCAAACCTATCCTGATAACAATCTATCTTCTGAAACCTTTGCGCGCCTCACGCGAGCGCTTCCATCCATCGGTACGACTGGGGGTGTGGCGAGGCTGCAGGCCCCCGGGCAAGCGAACACTGGCGCTGCCTCACCGCAGGCGCGGGGGCTATTGACGAAGAAGTTCAGTGCAGCAGCGAATTGCGAAGCCGAGCGCCGATGGAGTGCTGCCCTGCATGAACGCTATCGTGGTGACACCGGCCTCTATGCCAAGGCGATCGCCGCTATAGATCCGCAGCTTCAACTCGAAGCCACAAACGCTGAGGTGCTCCGGCGTGGCGATGGGATCGCCTGGATCCTCGCTGAACTCAAAAACCGCGGCGTCCCGAGAGCCCCATGATCGACGCCGCTACCATCGGAGTAGCCCCCAGGGGGCGGTCAAAACTCTGGCTTCCCTTCATCCAGGACCGGTGCGGCCTGTTCGCTCGCAAAAAGTCGAAATTAAAAAGAAAAAGCCTATGGGGTGGGGGGTACCAAAATGTTTGCGACGCTCGATCACGCCCGACCGGCGGCCCTCTCATCCGCGGATTTTTTA
>Ga0265313_10000465_pt1 | contig 42567 bp, 43 predicted proteins | sample 4123metaG_FD_203122 | JGI IMG/M metagenome (GOLD analysis project Ga0265313, IMG submission 203122) | Rhizosphere microbial communities from Carex aquatilis grown in University of Washington, Seatle, WA, United States - 4-1-23 metaG | ecosystem: Host-associated > Plants > Roots > Rhizosphere >... | reverse complement strand
GAGATTGAATCGACGCCTGGAGGACAGACTAAATTGAACACCGATCGCATACTGCGCTCGGTAACTTAACGCCGAAGGAGTTTGCCGGCCAAGCTCAACAAGTCCGGAAAGTTCCGTGGACCGGAGTTGGGGGCAGGGCCAGGTAGCAGACCCAGACTAGCCGGGCTAGTTCGTCTGATATGATATGTGCCAATAGGCGACATGATCTGCTCCCGCCGGATAAGAGCCGGAGACCTGGGGCGATTTCTCCAAGCTCTTAGCACAAGTCTCGTGAGATCCGCTGAGTCCAGCTTCGGGAAAAGAGCCTTCTTTCGCCCTCGAAGGCCTCCAGATCCGCTTCGACGATGAACTCGGCTGCGGTGCAGGCGATCGCGCAATGAGTCCGGATGCGGGTATCCCAGTCCTGTGTATGGCGATGAAGGATATCATGGTCGGACTCGACCCGAGCGGTGGTTGGATCGTCTGGATGTACTCGGTATTGTAAGGTGTACTGATATCCTGTCTCCACGCCGATGCTCTCGATAATCGATCGACCGTCGTCCATGAGGACATCGATCAGCTCTTCTCCGGTGGCAGCGTCGTAGGAGATCATGCGCCGGACAATGCCGGAGGTGATGAGCTTCCGCGGCGCCGAGCGCGTACCTTCCGGAGGAGAAAACCGAACTTCTGCATCCTCGACGCGCGGCAGGCGGACCGGAAGCGAAAGGGTCGATAGTCCCGCGATTATGGTGAGCCTGACCTGGCGGGGCGCCGGCCATATGATTGGCCAGTAGCCCGTAGACACAGCCACCCGCAGGCGATGGCCGGCAAGAAAGCGATGGCCGACGTCGTTCAGCTTGATCTCGGCTCTGTAGCGTCGGCCGGGTACCAAAGGCGTCGGCGCCGCATGGTCCTCTCGGTGCGTGAGATTTAGCACTCCATAGGTCACCCGCGTCACGCGCTCATCGGGGCCGATGTCGCTCAATCGAACTGCGGCCTGCGCAACAGGCTGGTCCGACTCGAGTTCAAGAGCGACGATGGGCGCACCCAGAATCTCCAGGGGTTCGCTCAGCGGCGGCGTGTCGAAGACGAGCGAATAGGCGTCGTCGGCCCGCTGGTCCACGGGAAGTTCCGGAGCAACCCGGCCGGTTGCATAGGCGCACCATGATCCGGCAGTCACGCCCGTCGTCTGCGGCGAGCTGACGATAAGCGGCAGAGGTTTCCCCGATTTGTCATCGAGTTGCCCGGGATTAAGATGATATACGAGGCTGCCTATGCTGGCGCTTGGCCAGGCCGGTTCGGTGACCCATCGGCCCGGACGCAGATCGCAATGTGCAGCCGGCGCGATGGAATCTTGGACATAGGCCCGCAACATCGGCTCGGCCATGATTCCCGTGTCGACCCCCTTCAGCCAGTGGTCCCACCACCGCAGCGCCTCGGTGAGAAAGCCGATCGCCGGCCCGGGAATGCCTTCATGTGGATACTTGTGGCCCCAGGGCCCGACGATGCCGAGCCGCGGTGACTTGAGATCCCTCAGCAGGCGGAATACCGCGTTGCTGTAGCCGTCCGCCCAGCCCCCGATGGCAAAGACCGCGCAGGTGATTTGACCCATGTCTTCGCAGACCAATCCGTGGCGCCAGTAGTCGTCGCGCCGCTGATGCTGGAGCCAAGTGCCAAAGGCGGGCGTCACGGCCTCAAGCCGCTCGAGCCACATGGATCGCTAGCGCTCTCCGACAATCAATGGGTCTGGCGCGCGGGCCATGCGCGAAAAGAAGCTCGCGCCCCACTCGAGCGTGCCCGTCAGAGGGCACCCCCCCATGTAGTGCATATCATCGGCGTAGCGGTCATCGGTCGAGCAAACTGTGATAATCGCCCGCAGGGCAGGGGGACGGCGAGCGGCTACCTGCAATGAATTGAAGCCGCCCCAGAAGATTCCCATCATGCCTACATTGCCGTTGCTCCACGGCTGCGCTGCTATCCAAGCAATGATTTCGACGGCATCGTCCTGCTCCTGCTTCAGATACTCGTCCAGGATGACGCCATCGGAGTCCCCGCTGCCCCGAATGTCGACACGGAGACAGGCGTATCCGTGTGCCGCGAAATAGGGGTGCACCCGGTCATTGCCGTCGCGCGTCGAGTCCCGGCGCCGATACGGGATGTATTCCAGAATGGCAGGAACAGGATGCTGCTCGGCATGTTCCGGAAGCCATAGACGAGCCGCGAGCTTCGTCCCATCGGCAAGCGGTATCCAGACTGTCTCGATATGCCGAATGCTCTTTGTCGGATTGCTGGCGGTCATGGTGGCCTGTGACTCCTGCAAGATGATGTTCGGCGGGAGAGAACCTATATCTGGATTAGCCAATCAGATTCGGGGCCCGGGGATTTGGCCTATTGCGTTGCCATCGACCGGCGGGGGCGCCGTCATTGCTATTGGTCGAGGTGCCCACCCAGCGCATTCGTGAGGTCCTTGGTATGTTTCATAAGCGTCTTGAGGATGGCCTGCCTGCCCTGGGTTATGCGCCCGACCGGACCTGCCACGCTTATAGCGCCGGCAACTTCGCCAAAGCCGTCGAAGATTGGCGCGGCGATGCAGGCTTGACCGGCCTCGTTCTCCTCCGCCTCTGTGGCATATCTGTCTCGGCGCACGCGATCGAGCTGGCGCTCGAGGACGCGCGGATCGATGATCGTGTGCGGCGTATGGGCTGTGAACGGTTCGGATTCGTAGATGGCGTCTCGCACCGGCTTCGGCAGAAAAGCGAGGATCGCTTTGCCGCAGGCCGAGGAATGGTAATTGGAGCGCGCGCCGGCGTAGGTGGTCGAGCGAAGGCCATGGCGTCCCTCGAAGCTGTCGACAATGAGCGCGGCCGAGACATGCGGCACTGCCAGGTTCACCGTTTCTCCGGTTTCTGTGCAGATGCTTAGCAGCGCCGGCCGGCCGATCTTGCTGAGGTCCAGGCGCTGGCGAACCAGGCTTCCGAGCTCAAGATTGCGCAGCCCAAGCTGATATTTGCGAGAGCCGTCGCGCTCCAGAAATCCAAGCGAAACCAAGGAGCCGGCAAGATTGAACGCTGTCGTCTTGTTGAGCGCTGCCTTGCGACTTATCTCAGCTAGAGTCGTCACCCCGCCAGGCGCCTTCGCGACGATATCCAATATCAAGTTGGCCCTGAGCAAGGACTGGATTCGGACGGCTCTTTTCGGCTGCCTTCGAGCCAATTTGACACCTCGGACTTTTCATCCATTCCATCTAGAGAACATGGTGACGGCTGAATACATCACGCAAGAGCGTACCTTTGCGCAATTCCTCGCGCGCATTCGATTCCTGTGAAACCTTAGCGACCGCTCGGGCAATCACCTCCTCTGCGGCCTCAGCGGGAATCAACACCAGCCCGTCGGCATCGCCGAATATGATGTCGCCCGGAACCGCCTTGACACCCCCGCATTCCACGGGCACGTCGATGGCGACCACTTTGCCGCGCCCCTGAGCATCCAAGGGGCTAACGCCTCTGTGAAAGACGGGAAACTGCAACTGCCGGATCGTCCGTGTATCACGCACCATGCCGTCGGTCACGCAACCGGCGGCGCCGCGCGCGATTGATGCCGTCGTCAAGAGCTCGCCCCAGGGCGTGATCCGCTTGGATCCGCTGCAGCAAAGGAGCGCCACATCGCCCGGCTGGAGATCGTCCACCAGATTCATTTCGAGCTCGTAGGGATTTTCCCCAGCCTCCACATGGAATACCTCCATGTAGAGGCCCGTCCTGACCCTCCCCATCAACACCAGGCTGTCGTCCAAAGGCCGGATCGACGGATCGAGGGCTTGGTTGCGAAGTCCAACCGCATCCAAGGCGTCCGACAGGACGGGCGAATGAAGGCGGGCCTTCTGATCGAGGGATATGCTTGGGCCGCTGGTCATCGACCTAATCTCCCAGAGCAGTATTCTACATTATACAACTAAGGACGCTCGTTTCGACATTTCCGAGACAACCGGCGATAGGCTGGCAAATGCCAATCCCCGGTCCAGTCAGATTGCTTGCGCAGATTTGACCTTCGAGCTACGATTTGTCCAACAAAAATCAACGCTCTAAGTCCTACAATGTAGAACACTCGCGGATGTGAGCCGCTGAGGTCCTGGCATCGGACGAAGTCTTTATCTGCGGCCGAAACCACAAAGAGTAAGGACGCAGCAGCTCAATTCGGCTGCTGGCCAAAGGACAACAGGAACATCGGGAGGCAGACATGATTGACCTGAATCGGCGACGCTTCTTGCAAGTCACGGGCCTGGGTTCCGTTCTTGCAGGCTTGATGCCGGTGCGATTGGCCTCGGCTGATGGCAAGCCGCTCTATCTGCGCTCTCGACGTGATATTGCGATCCTGGACCCCGGCTGGATGATCGGAGGGACAGAGATCGATCTTCAGTACGCTTGCCTTGGGTCACTCGCTGTGTTCGTTCCGGGCGAGCCACTCTCTTGGCGTCCGTCCGCCTTTGTCGAATCGGTCAAGATGACCGACGACACCAGCATCGAATTCAAACTGAAATCTGGCATCAAGTGGTCGGGCGATTTTGGCGAACTTTCGGCCGAGGACGTCAAGTTCTCCTATGAACGCATTGCCGATCCAGCTAACAAGGCCGACTGGAAGGACAAGTGGCATGTCCTTGATCACGTCGAGGTCACCAACAAGTACTCCGGCGTCATCAAACTGAAGCAACCCTTCGCGCCAATCTGGTTCACCACGATTTGCGACGGGCCGGGCTGCATCGTTTCGAAAGCTGCAGTCGAGAAGGTCGGCGGTAAGTACACGACCGAGTTTCCCGCAGTCTGCGGCCCTTACCGGGTCGCCAAGTGGGAGCCCAAGCAATATATCGCTCTGAAAGCAAATCCAGACTGGATTGGCCCAAAGCCGGCCTACGAAAACATTGAGATCCGCATCGTCGAAGACGTTAAATCGGCCGAAATTGCCTTTGAAGCCAAGGAGCTCGAGTTGACGGAGATCAGCCTCGATTCGGTGAAGCGATATCGAAATAACACTGCCAACGGCACAAAGTTGTTTGAGGGCCCCGGCCTCAATTGGATCTGGATGGGGATGAACACCGAGCATCCGAAGTTGAAGGATATTCGGGTACGCCGCGCCATTCAGAATGCAGTCAATGTCGACGACATCATTGCCAGCGCCTACGCCGGCGTGGCCGAGCGCTCATATGGCATAGTCTGTCCGGGACTGATCGGTCATCGCACGACCACTGCCTTCGAAAAGCCGGATCCCGAAAAAGCGAAGGCCCTGCTGGCTGAGGCCGGCGTCAGCGGCTTGACTCTCGATTTGAAGGTTCTCAGCCAAACTCAGTTCACTACAGCAGCGGAGGTCATCCAATCCAATCTTGCGGATGTTGGCATCACGGTCAAAATCGTCCCGCTTGATCCTGGTCCTTTCTGGGACCTCGGGCTCGAATCCAAGGGTACCGCTTGGAAGGACCTGCAACTGTATATTCAGCGGTTCGGCGATTCGCCTGACCCAAGCCAAATGGCACAGTGGTATGTAAGCTCGCAGGTCGGCGTTTGGAATTGGGAGCGGTGGAAGAGCCCTGAATTCGATTCGCTATATGACCAATCGCTGAAGGAAAGCGATCAGGCGAAGCGGGCGGCAATGTATTTGCGCATGCAGGAAATCATGGAGGAGACGGGCGCTTATGTCTGGATTTGCCATGAGCCGGCGGAGATCGCATACCGCGACACATTGGTCCCGCTGATCCTGCCACCCGACCATCGTTACATGCTGGATTTCAAGCCAGCGGCAGCCTAGTCAACGCCCGGCCACAGGGATGACCGAGACCGACCTCGCAAACTGGCTGGCGGCCTATAAGAAAAGCTGGGAGTCGCAAGACCCGGAACTGTTTGCCAGCCTGTTTTCGAAAGAATGTGCCTATCGGGACACGCCGTTTGTCGAGCCGGTGCCCGGCGCTGAATTCCGAGCCTTTTGGCGCGCCCTCGCGAAGCTCCAGAGCGACAATCATATCGAGTTCGAGGTCCTGGGGTTCGTGGATAGTCGCGCGATCGTCAATTGGCACGCCTTCAGCACGCGAACCGCAACCGGAGAGCGCCGCGAGGGCGACGGCATTTTCGTGTTGAGCTTTGGCGCCGATGGTCGCTGCAGCGACGTCCGGGAATGGCAGCATTGGCGCCTTGCCGGGTCACCCCTCGAGAAGCGATCGTTCACGTGGGACAAGGCCTGACTGCACCGCACTTCCCACTGCTGTTCTCACCGCTGCGTCTTCGCCATCTGACGCTGCGCAATCGCATCGTGTCGACCGCGCATGGCACATTCATGTCGGTTGACGGACTGCCAACCGAGAGGATCGCCGCCTATCAGGCGGCTCGCGCAGCGGGCGGCGTAGGCCTGATCATCCATGAGGCCTCGTCGGTCCACCAGTCGGGCGTCGGGGCCAGCCGCTATGCGACATGTCATACCGATGCCTGCATTCCCGGCTACCGGCGCATCGCCAAGGCCGTTCACGACCATGGCGGGATCATCTTCGGACAACTCTATCACCCTGGCCGTGGAGACATTGCTGGGTCATCGGACGATGGTTCGATCGCCGTCTCCTATGCACCTTCCGCCGTGCCCTGCGAGCGTTTGCAGCTTATGCCACGGCCCATGCCATTGAATCTCGTGAGAGAGGTGATCAGCGCCTACGGTTCCGCCGCGGGCCGGTTCAAGCAAGCGGGCATGGACGGCATCGAGATCATGGCCCATCATGGTCATCTCGTGTCGCAGTTCCTCAACCCACGAACCAACCGACGCGACGACGCCTATGGCGGCAGTTTCGAGAATCGGCTGCGTTTCCTTTCCGAGATCGTCGTCGAGGTGCGGGGCGCAGTGGGCGACGAACCGCCGATCGGATTGCGCATTTCGGGAGACGAAATGGGCAATGACGGCCTCACCTCCGAGGAAGCTCTTGCCGTCTGCGTTGCCGCTGATCGGCTGGGCGAGATCGACTATTTTCACGTCATAGCGGGGTCCTGTTCGAACTTCGATGGCGGGATTCATGTGGTGCCGCCTATGGCGATCGAGCCCGGATATGTTGCCCCCTACGCGGCGAGGATCCGATCCCAAGTCACAAAGCCGGTCCTGGTCACAGGGCGCATCAACCGGCCGGAGGTCGCGGAGCGCATCCTCGCCGACCGCCAGGCCGATTTTTGTGGCATGACGCGGGCAATGATCTGCGACCCCGATCTCGCGAACAAAACCCGCGAAGGCCGGCTTGCCGACATCCGCTATTGCATCGGCTGCAATCAGGCCTGCATCGGCCATGCGGCCAAGGGCGCCGCCATCTCCTGCATCCAGTTTCCGGAAAGCGGGCGCGAGCTCGTCTATGGCCGGCGGACGGCGGCCCAGCGCCGGCGGCGCGTGCTAGTCGCTGGCGGCGGTCCGGCCGGCATGAAGGCGGCGGCGGTCGCCGCGGAGCGTGGCCACGACGTGACACTGTACGAAAAGGCTGACCGGCTTGGCGGGCAGGCGCTGCTGGCACAGCTGTTGCCGGGCCGCATGGAGTTCGGTGGGATCGTGAGCAACCTTGCCCGCGAGGTCGAGCGCGCCGGGGTCAAGGTCTTGCTTGGCACACCGGTGACCGCAGACCTGGTGCTCGAGCAGGCGCCGGATGCCTTCGTCATCGCCACTGGCGCGCTGCCCTATCGGCCGGTGATCCCTGGATCCGACTCCGGTCAGGTCGTCGATGCCTGGCAGGTACTGCGCGACCAGGTGAACGTCGGCGCGTCCGTGGTCATCGCCGACGGCCGCCTGGACGGCGTCGCCATGGGACTTGCCGAGCGATTCGCACGTGCCGGCTGCCGGGTCCGACTCGCGGTAGCAGGCTACATGGCCGGCCAGAACCTGCAAGCCATGGTGCGCGATCACTGGGCAGGCATCCTGTACGGTCTCGACGTCGAAGTGCTGACCTACTTGCGCATCGCGCGCGTCGATGGCCGCGACGTCGCGTTCGAGCATGTCGCAAGCCGGGCGCCAGTTTCCCTGACGGACGTCGACACCCTCGTGCTTGCGCTTGGTCAGATCCAGAATGCTCCGCTCGAGCGGGAGCTAGCTGATTGGAGCGGCGAACTGCACATGATCGGCGATTGTCTGACACCGCGAACGGCCGAGGAGGCCGTGCTCGAAGGTCTCAAGGTCGGCGCAGCACTCTAGGGAGCAGGGGGAATCATGATCATCGTCGGACAATATCCGCGGCCAATTCACGTCATCGAGAATCTTCGGATTCCGATGCCTGATGGCACCGTATTGGCTGCCAAGGTCTGGTTGCCCAGGGATGCCGAACAGAGGCCGGTTCCTGCGATCATCGACTACATTCCCTACCGGCAGCGCGACGGCAGCGTGATCGCCGACGAGCGGACCTTCCCTTATTTTGCCGGGCACGGCTACGCAAGCGTTCGGATCGACATCCGGGGAACCGGGGATTCCGAAGGGCTGTTCGGAGACGAGTACGTCAAGCAAGAGCAGGATGACGGCGTCGCCGCCATTGAATGGATCGCGCGCCAACCCTGGTGCACCGGTAGCGTCGGAATGATCGGGATTTCCTGGGGCGGTTTCAGCGCTCTTCAGGTCGCCGCCCGTCGCCCCGAAGCGCTCAAGGCGATTGTCACCCTTTGCTCGACCGACGATCGCTACGCGGACGACATGCACTACATGGGCGGTTGCCTGTTGAACGACACGCTCGTGTGGGGGACGAGCTGCTTTGTGCGCATGGCACTGCCCCCGGATCCGGCAATGGTCGGTAGCGAATCCTGGCGGTCGATCTGGCAGGCGCGGCTCGAAAGCGCGAGGCCGACACTGGTCGATTGGATCACTCACCAGCGGCGTGATGAGTTCTGGAAGCACGGGTCGATTTGCGAGGATTGGTCCGCGATCCGTTGCGCCGTCTTCGCCGTGGGCGGCTGGGCGGACGGCTATTCCAATGCAATCTTCCGAATGATGCAGAATCTGAAGGCGCCTCGGCTCGGGCTGATCGGGCCCTGGGGTCACAAGTACCCGCATATGGGCGTGCCGGGACCGGCCATTGGTTTCCTGCAGGAGTGCCTCAGATTCTGGGATCACTGGCTCAAGGGCCAACCCACCGGAATCATGCAAGAGCCGATGCTTCGAAGCTGGGTTCAGGATGCGGTCGCTCCGGCGCCCCACTACGAAACGCGCCCGGGCCGCTGGGTGGGCGATCCTTCCTGGCCTTCGCCCCATGTCACCGCCGAAGCCTTCCATCTGGCACCAGGTTCGCTGAATCGAGGGGGCGCTGCTCAGTCCGAGCTTTCGGTGCGATCGCCGCAAAGCGTTGGGACAACCGGCGGGGAATGGTGCGCCTACGGCCTTGGCGGCATTGGCCCCGAAATGCCGCTCGACCAGCGCTGGGATGACGGCGGCTCGCTCTTGTTCGACAGCGAGCCCTTGGCCGCCGACATGCCCATACTGGGCGCACCTGTCGTGGAACTGGAGCTAACCTGCGACAAGCCGACAGCGATGCTGGCGGCGCGTATTTCGGACATTGCGCCCAACGGCGAGGTCACGCGCGTCAGCTACGGCCTTCTCAATCTTTCCCACCGGACAAGCCACGAGCAACCTACTGCGCTGCAGGCTGGGGTTCCCGTCCGCGTTCGGCTTCAACTGAACGATGCCGGCTACTTGTTCCCCGCCGGACACAAAATTCGCCTGTCGCTATCGACCAGCTATTGGCCGATCGCCTTTCCCAGCCCCGAGGTCGCGACCATCACGGTCAACACTGCGACCAGCCGCTTGACGTTGCCGGCACGACCCCTGCGGCCGGCAGACGCGGGCTTGAGGCCCTTCCAAGATCCAGAAAGCTCTCCACCCTTGCCGACGACGCAACTTGAAAGCGGCAACGTCGATCGCTCCATCCATGTGGATGTGGCCGAGCGTTCGACGACCTACACAGTGGTACGCAACGATGGTCTCGTCCGTCTCGATTCGGTCGGCACGACGGTCGGGCTGGACAAATCTATGCGATACCATGTCGTCGAGAACGCGCCCGACAAGGCGGAGACGAGCGTCTACTATCGCTACAGCGTCGAACGCGATAGTTGGAAAGCAGCGGTATCGGGCACCACGAAATTGAGCGCGACACGAGACAGCTTCATTCTGCAAGTAGATTTCGATGCCTTCGAGAATGACGATCGCGTCTTCTGCAAAAGCTGGCGCCATGAAATCCCACGAAAGCTAGTGTAAATAGGCTTCTAGCCCGGAGACGGCAGTCGCCGTTCGGCTCCCACTTCCCAACGTGGCAGCCCACCCTACCGATCTTGCCACAATGAACGGCCAGATCTAAGCGGTCAGCCTTCTCAGGCTGCAGCCTCTCAATCAAATCATATTCCTCGGTGTAGGCTCCATCGAGGTTTGAGGCCATGACCTTGCGCGGGACTGGAGCTACCCTCACCAAGCTAGCTCTCCTTGGTGTTACGCTGATTCAGAGTCCGGACCGCCGGAGGTTCGGCTTTGTAGGCGTCTAGTGAGGATCGCCCTAAGAGCATCGCGGTCCTCGCGCGGTAGTTCTGCCAGCACATCGAGGCTGCTGGTGGCGACCGGGATCGGGCCTCCGTTGGGGCCGCCGACCTCGAGCTTGGAGCCAAAGCCGCCTAGATGGCGGCCGAGTTCGACAAGGGCTTCCTTTTTGAGCCGAAGCGCCGCCGTCTGCCCTTGGCTGAGTTTGCCCAGCTTCGCGATGTTGAGAATCCGCTCGCCGTCGGGGCCGGTCGTGAGCATGGCGTCGATATTGGCGAAGCCGATCAGGCGCATCTCGCTCACGATCTTGTCGAGCGTCAGGTCTGCCCGCTTCAGAGCGCCCTCCCGGGCCTTCTGGATGGCCGCCGCCACCTTGGGATGGGTCAACAAGCGAGGCCCCGCCTTGTCGGCCGTCTTGGCGCTGTAGCCCGCGCGGATAGCTGCCTGCGTAGCGTTCAGGTCGACCAAAAACTCGTGGACGAACTGCTCTTGCTTGGGCGTGAGGTCCCTGCGGGAGCCGTTGGGCGTCCCCGCGGCTGCCGGCGTCCGGGAACTCGCCGTGGCCTTCATCAGAATGACCTCCAAGGCGTAATTGCCTGAATCAATGCGCTCCGGCCCCAGGGCCAGTTCTGCCGGTGCGCTGATGTCGTCGGCCAGCGGCGGCAACGACAGAAGCTCAACTCGATCACGATGACCCCCCAAAATCCTACAATCCCCTACTTAGGCACTTTTAGGACCAGTTCCAGCTTTCGTGTGTTCTGCGACCCAGCTTGTGGGGTGACAACTACGATAGGCCCTGAGATAACCGGCTCCAGGGAGGCCGCGGTCGAGGGGGCTACATCTTCCCCGTCCTTACCCGGCGTGACCCCTCTAGCCCAACGCCGCGTTGCTGGCGGGCCGTTCCGGAGCTCATCCCGGCTGAGAGTCCCGGCTTCGATCGCACGTGCCACCAGAGCCGCCGCAGCGCGAGCGAAGGCACGGCGGCAGGTTTGGACGCAGAACCGCTGCCGCTTTCCGCCGGTCCGCCGAGGCTCGAAGGGTTGCCCGCACCAGAGGCAGGAACAGCCAGTCATGCTGGTGACCTTGTGTGATGCCAAAATTGATTGTCGCCATGGCAATTTGTGACGGGTGTGACGGGTGCTGTGCATATCGACGTCACGCGCGCGCGTAATACGTGGCTATATGGAAGACGTGTCACACCTGTCACAACAGGCCCAAACTCATCGCTAGTGGCCATGGTCAAGCCCCACTATCCGAAGGCCGAGGAACCCACGTTTGCCGCTGCCTCCCTGCCGTTTCTGCTTGAAGCCGCGCTCCTTCAGCGCATCGACCAGCCCCTTCTCGCTGCCCATGGGTTCGCCGGCCTCCTGGGCCCATGCCTTGTACGAATGGAAAAGGTCAGCGGAGGACACCCAACCGTTTAGATCACACTCGGTCTTATCGGAGAGCCACTGCCCGATGGCGTCTTCGGCTTCGAGGTACTCCGCTGTAGCGTTTTTGACGGCCTCGGGCGGGGACAGCCCAATCTCTTGCCAATTAAGGCAGCCCTCGATGGCCCACGCCAGGATGCCGGGCCATTCGGCCTTGAGGGTTTCGGCCAACTGCTTGTCTCGCTTTTCTTCGGGGATAGTCACCATAAAGGGAATCAAATTGATGCGCCGCTTGATCGCCTCGTTGACAGCCCGCAGGCCCGGTTTGTGGTTGCCAGCGATCATCAACTTGAACTGGGGGGTGTACTCGAAGAAGTCCTGGCGCATGAAGCGGGCAGCGATCACATCACCGCCGGTGAGCGCCTTGATCTTCGCCTCTGCCCAGCTCCGTCCTCTCTCTGTCTCCTGCGCCGTCACGAGCCGGGCGCCGCGCAGCATTGCGAGATCGGTCGGGTGTCGCTCGTTTTTCGAGGCCGTGAAAGTTTCCATCGGCGCTGTCTTCGCGTAATCGGCCATTATCCCGGTGACGGTCGAGATCAACACGCCCTTGCCGTTGGCCCCCGTGCCATAGCAGAAAAAGAGGGCGTGTTCTTTAATTGAGCCGGTGAGCGCGTAGCCGAATGCCCGCTGAAGGAAAGCGATGAGCTCGACATCGCCGTTGAAGATGTCAATTAGGAACTTGTGCCACAGCGGGCAGCCGCCTCCTGGCGTGATCGCCGTTCGCTTGGTGCAGTAGTCCTCGCGTCGGTGCGGCCCCAGTTTTCCGGTTCTAAGATCGACGCTGCCTCCCGGGGTGTTGAGCAGCCAGGGGTCGGCGTCCCACTGCTCGACCGTCGCGGCGATGCGCCGATCGGCGCGGGCAAGCTGGACGATGGCGGCGGCAGTCTTCGCGCTCGCGACCTGCGACGCGATCTTCGGCGTTCGCTGCCCTAGCGCCATTGCCGTCTCGCGACAGAGGATACGTGAGATCTCAAAGGCTCGGAGCGTGCTGTCGTCCACCCACAATCCGTCGCGATAAAGGAACCAGCGATTCCACTTGGCAACGTATCGAAGGTTTTCGGCGTTCTGCTGAGTAAAGCGAAGCGCGAGCGCCTCGTCGCTATGAGGCGGGAGTTTTTCCGCTTGGCGCGCATTGAGGTCGATCAGCTTGGCCATGCCGGGGGCCCTATCCATCGGTGTCCTCCCGGCGCTTCGCTTCTTTGGCGCAGATGCTATCGACGGTGCGGAAGACCTCGTCGTCGTCCAACGGCGGCTGGCATCGCGCCAGGTTCCACAATCGAACGAGCTCCAGCACAGCAAACGGGGCTACGTAGTGTCGGAGCAGATACCCGGAGATGCGCGTCAACGTTGCATTGCGGCGGCCCTCCTCGCACGGTTGCGACAGGGCATCGATCCATTCTTCCGTGGGCGCTGGTGTGTGGCCATGCGGGAGGCCGGCAGGTTCACAGATCAGGCCAAGCAGCCATTGCGGGGCCACGGCGACGGCTGTTTCGATCGGGTGATGATCGACGCTCCAAGCGTAGCGCCGACCCGAAAGGTGCAGGCTCGGCGCGACGACGATGAAGCCGCCCTCGGCGCGGATGTCCAAGCCAGGCCCGAGCTTCCCGACGCTGTTACGTACCCCTGGAACGTGCCGGAAAAGGACATGCTCGCCGCCGGAGCCGGTGATCTGGCGTGCCGTATGTGGCAGAGCGCCGTGTCGGCGCTCCAGTTCCTGCAACGCCTCATGGCCGCCATGACGCGGGTCAACGTCGAGGGCGAAGAAGCCGGAAGCCTCGCCGGTGGGGATCGCGATATTGGTTTCCTGTCCCCGTCGCCACCATTTGCCAATCTGCGCGGCGTCCTTGGTTGCATCATGCAAACCGTGCCGCGTCCGGGGATGCTTGCCCGGGGACGAGCAATCCGCTACGCCACAGGAGCAGCCGCGGCCGATAATCGAGTAAACGGGAATAACGGGCCAGTTAAGGCGGGAAGCATAGGCGCCTGCCGCCTTTAGCATATTCGGAGCAGGGCTCATGGCCGTCCCCGCCGGGCCGACGGGTAGCGCAGATCCAGAGCTGAAACGCTGACTCGATTAAAGGTCGATTGATTGTCAGAGGCGCTGCGCTTATTGTCCGAGCCGTCGATCGCGCTAGCTATCGAATAACTCTCGGAACCCCGGACCGCGCCTACGGCCGGGGTTTCGTTTTCTGAGCCCATGGCTCATGCGACTTTCTGCTCGCATGACTCCATCCACTCCCTGAGTTCGGAGAGGAGCCAGCCAACGCCATTTGCCGAAATCCTCCGGCGCTTGGGGGCCTTCCCGTAGCGCTCCATGCGCCACCAGGTCGTCCGCGACAGACCGGTGATCCTTTCGCGCTCGGCCTCCCTCACAAAACGGTCGTGCGGGTGATCGTCGAACGTCTGTTTCATACCTGCCTCGTTGCATCGGGCCGCGCCACACGCGGGCGGGGCGTTTCAACGGGCAATTTTGAAGTGCGGGCAGGAAACCGCCAGAAAGTAAGTAGAAGAAAGTACCAGTGAGTGTCAGCGAGTAGGAGTCGGTTTGTTTTTTGCTTCGCGGCCATGCCGCGTAGCCAATCTCATTGCGCGGCTTTCTGCCGAACCGACGCCCTCGATCCTTCCCGCTTCACCAAGCTTCTTCGCCGCTGCAGTGCGCGAGAGACGTTCTTCACGCATGAGACGCTCAAGTTCGGGGAAAAGTGCCCTATCCGATTCGCCATAGCGGTCCACCTGCCCTGGTACCGGCCCCCGTCTGTGTCCTGCAACTGGCTCTTCCGCGTTGCTTGCCATAACAGGCCCCTCGACGGGATCTGCCGAACCGCCAGTCGCCGCGGGCGAGTGAAGTGCCACATCGCTGCCCGCATCTATCAAGGGGGACCGACCCCACTCGACCGGCCAGGGATGGCCGTTCGCGGCGAGGTAATCAGCGGTGACTGTTCGCGACAGGTAGAATTGTGCCACGTAGTCGGCCTGGTACACGCCGCTGTCAATCGCAGGTTGATGCTCGCGCTCTAAGCCCAACAACAACTCTCGTGAGAATGGACGCATCCAGCTACGTCTGTTTAGGACAGTCGGGGCACCCTCACGATCAAAGGCCCCGTTTCGGAAAGCATCTAACAGCCGCTTCCGCTGATACGCGATCTGATCCGGCTCAGGCAACTTGCCGAGCGAAGGCTTGGCGAGCTCGTGAGCGATTTCCTCGAAGCCAAACCAAGCGCGCCGGTCCATACCGAGGCTTAGGTGAGCTGCAATTGCTTCCTCGGCCTGCTGGCGCCGAGCCCGTTGCTCCTCAGGCTCTCCACCGATAAGGGGGTCAGTCCCCCAAGGCAGCTCCAACTCTTCGGTCATCTGCGCCTCCGCTGGGCTCCGCATCGCGGTCGCCGCGGCAGGCCGGTGCGGTTCCGGCTTTTCTGGAGCTACCCTAGCCGCGGCGATGGTGGTCAGGCCGGTCTAAGAGCCACAACCCTGCCGTCCTCAACTTTTCGGCCGCTGAAGATCTCCTCGAGTCGGGCCGCCCATGCTTCAAGCGCCTGGCGCTTCTCGGCGTCATAGCTGTGACGGTCATAGATCGCCGTCACGTCCGACTCGACGTGGTTCAGGATCTTTGAAACCGTCAGTCGGCTAATGCCCATGCCGGTCATCAGGCTCGCAGCGGTGCGCCGGAGATCGTGGGGCCGGAAATCAACCTTGCACCGGTCCCGCACCCGCTTGACGGCTTTCCAGATGCTCCGCACCGGGCCATCCGATGTCGGGCTCGGGAAGACCCATTCCGAACCATCGGCCGCAGCCAGGGCTTCCTTGACGATCTCCATTGCCAAGGGAGAAAGCGGAACGCGATGAGCGAGGCCGTTCTTGCTGAACTCGCCCGGGATCGTCCACCAGCCGCCGGTCAGATCGAGATCGGCCTTTCGCATGGTCGACACCTCCCCGCCTCGCTGCGCGGTCAGGAGGCGCAACCTGAACATCGCGGCTATCCGGGCGTGCTCGGGCTCCAATGCCTTCCAGAAGGCTCGCAGCTCGTCCTCTGAAAGCACCTTCTCCCGGGCCTTCTCTTCGCCCGGCGGCTTGATCATGTGGCAGGGATTAACCTCGACGATCTCGCGAGAGATGCCCCAATTGAAGATGCGCCGGAGGATTTCAAAGGTGCGATTGGCCTGCACCGGCGCCCCGCGGTCGACAATCGAGTCGAGAAGCGCATTCACGTCTCGCCGAGTGATGTCTTTGGCCTTGCGGCTTCGGAACCGAGGCAGCAGATCGCGCTCAAGAGCGAGCTCGTCCTTGCGCCAGGATCGCTTCCGCTTCTTGGCATACCGGTCAAGGTAGTCGTCTGCCATCTCCCCGAACGTCTCAGCGCGCCTATCGGCCGCCTTCTCGCCAGCGGGGTCTTTCCCCTTTGCTGCCGCTCGTAGAGCGTCCCTGGCCCTGTCCCGGGCATCACCAAGCGGCAGCGCTGGGTGAGTCCCGAGCGTCAACCGCCGCAACCGATTGCCATGGCGGTACATCAGCACCCAGGTTTTGCGGCCTGCGGCCGAAATCCTGACGCCGAAGCCTGGGGTGCTCGCGTCCCAATACTCTGCCCTATCAGACTTCGGAGGCTTAATGCTCTCGACGAAGCGAACTGTCAGGTTGTGCGTCGACATGTCCAGCCCACCGCAACCGGCCTTGGGTAACGCATGGGTAACAGAATACGCGCAACAGCCTGAAACGGCAAGGAACGGAACGGAGCGAGAGATATGCCTGCAAGGCACTGATTTCTTGAGTGCTTACTCGTTCAAGCCGTTTCAACCGATTGCGTGAAGTTTCGGTGTTGCGGTGGTTCGAATCCACTCACTCCGACCAATTGCCTTTCCAGTGATCCGATAAACACCAATAGTTTAGGCGCGGAGCGCGGCCGGTTCGCCGGACGCTCCGGGACGGCCATGGGCTCGCCTGATTGCAGCCCGCGAAAGCCCGACGCGGACCGCCCCCCGCCCCCAAAAAGATGGCCCTTTGAACTAATGCAACGGGGTCGTATCATTATTGTCCATGGGCCATTGAGTGCCCAACAGGAGGTCGCACATGATGCGTGCTCTTCGTGCGCTGTCGCTGCTGGCCTTGGTCGGAACACTGGCCGGCTGTTACTACTACGACCCAGGACCGGGCTATGGTTACGGGCCGCCGCCAGGCCCGGGCTACGGAAACGCACCCCCGCCGAACTATGGTTACGCGCCCCAGCCGAGCTATGGATACGCACCTCCGCCGAGCTACGGCTATGCGCCAAGCTATGGCTACGGACCAAGTTACGGCTTGAGCCTCGGCTTCTACGGCGGCGGCTCTGGTTGTTGCTACAGCGGCGGCGGCTGGCACCACCACTGGCATGACTGGGACTGACCGGCCGGACGAAGCGGCGCGGAGCGGGTAAGGGGCCGCAGCAGGTTTGCGCTCTGCACTTCGCGCGTCAATGCGCCGGCAAGGCGCCCTCAGGATGTTGCACAGCTAGCCGACGTTGGTTCGGGTAGACTGCGGCTGCGCGGGAATCGCGGGGCCCGTCCGCGATGCTGCCCGCATTGATCCAGGCTCGGATTGCCGCCCCGCAATACGCCTGAGGTAGAGGCTCCAACCATGAGTGAACCGGAACCAGATCAGCCGCCGCTCACCTTCCAGCAGCGCTACACCCAACTGCGCGAGACGGTCGAGCGGCTGCCGGAGGACCGTCCTGAGACAGATCGGATCGACAGTGTCGCCGACTGGCTCGTGGGTCCGGCTCGACAGCTCGGGTCTCCCGCTGCCGTTTTCGACGAATTCTCCTGGCGCATGCTGGCGACGGGTCTGCCGCTGCTACGCATAACCATGCATGGCGGCACCCTGCATCCGCTGTTTTTCGGTGCGACGTTGATTTGGTGGCGCTCCACTGGACAGACCCAGATGTTGATGGTTGCCCACGAAGCACGCGACTCCGCCGGCTTTCTGCTCAACCCCGTGATGCGGGTGCGCGAGGGCGGCGAGACCTTGCGCAGGCGCGTGGATGTCGCGCCGGAGGCCCTTGATTTTCCGGTGCTGCACGACCTGAAGGCCGCCGGCGCCACGGATTATCTGGCCCTGCCGGTCACCAGCGCTTTCGGCGGCAACTATGCGGTTACTTTCCTGTCCGATCGCGCGGGCGGCTTCACCGACGACGAGATCGCAGAGATGACGCGGGTCGCCCAGCGTCTGCCTGTGGCGATGGACATGCATTCGCTTCGCTCGATCGCGAACAACCTGCTGACCGCCTATCTCGGCCCGATGACCGGGCCGCGCGTGCTCGCCGGCCACATACGCCGCGGCCAGAGCGACACCATTACCGCCGTGCTCTGGTCCTCGGACCTGCGCGGCTTCACGGCGCGGTCCGACCGTCTCCCGGGCGAGCGCATGATCGCCATCCTGGACGCGCTCTTCGACGCCCAGGCCAGGTCGATCCATGCCCATGGCGGCGAAATCCTGAAATTCATCGGCGACGGCCTGCTGGCCATCTTTCCGATCATCGATGCGAGCCTGGCGGGCATCGCCACCCGCAATGCCCTTCAGGCGGCGCATGAAACTTTGGCGGCCTGCACCGGCTCTCCGACGATCCGGTTCTCTTCGACGAGCCACCGCTCAAGATCGTCGTGGCGCTTCACGTGGGGCAGGTGCTCTATGGCAACATCGGTGCTGCCGACCGCCTCGATTTCACGGTGATCGGCCCCGCCGTCAATCTGGTGAGCCGCGTCGAGGCTGTCGCCAAATCCCTCGACCTGCCCATCGTCGTCAGCGATGACTTCGCCCGCGCCTATGGCGGTCGGCTTGCCTCGCTCGGCCGCCATCAGCTTCGCGGCCTCGCCACCACGCACGAGCTGTTCATACCGGTGGCGGACGACCCGTAGCGCTATTCGATCGTCCGCAAGGCATCGCCGTCAGCTGGCGCCTGGAGCCGCGTTCGGGCGGCCGAGCGAAACTTCATTCCTTCGGCTCCGCGGCCCCGGAACAGGGCTCCGGTGCTTCACGCGGACATTGCTTGGAACCTCTTCGCCGTGGCTATCCGGCGGCCTCGACCTCCGACGACGGCTTGGATGTCACGACGATCCTGTCCTTTCCGCCCGCCTTGGCTTGATAGGCCGCCTGGTCGATGCGCTCGAGAATGGAATCGAGGCTGTCGCCTTCGCCCAGAAGCGCGCCGACGCCGACGCTGGCGGTAAGCCCACGGATGGGCGGATCGGCCGGGATCACGAGAGTCCGCATGGCCGTCCTCAGCCGCTCGGCCGCGCCGACCGCCTGCGCCATGGTCGATTCGGGCAGCATCACGACGAATTCCTCTCCGCCGTAGCGCGCGAACAGGTCGGTCGGCCGGAAGGTCTCCTCGCTCAACCGGCTGAAGGCCTTCAGCACTTCGTCCCCGGTCGCGTGGCCACAGCGGTCGTTGATCGACTTGAAATCGTCGAGGTCGAGAAAGATGAACGACAAGGGCCGGCGATAGCGCAACGCCCGCTTCATCTCCGCCGGGGCCTGGGTCATGAAATGGCGCCGGTTGAATGCGCCCGTCAACTCGTCCCTAGTGACCAGCTCCTCCAGACGGGCCTCGAGCTTGCGGCGCACGGTGATGTCCTCGCCGGAACTGATGCCGCCGACGATCCGGCCCTCGTCGTTGCGCAGGAGAGTGTCATGCCAGGTGATGAGCCGCACCTCCCCGGCGGCGGTCACCAGCGTCATTTCTATGTCCTGGCCCGGCCCGCGTTCGCCGGCGAGGAAGGCGGAATAGCTGGCACGCTGAACCTCGCGCTCTTCGGGAGGCGAAAAGGCATCGAACCAGTTCTTGCCGATGGCGTCTCGCTCCGAAATGCCCAGGGTTTCGCTGCCGCGTCGGTTCAGCAGCACGACCCGGGATTCGACGTCGAGAACGACCAGGATGGCGCCCGCCACGTCCAGATAAAGGCGGGCCCGGTTGCGCTCGAGCTGCACGGCCAGCTCGGCTTCCTTGCGGGCCGTTATGTCCGAATCGATCCCCTGCAGCCGGGTGGGCTGACCCTGCTCGTCATACGCCGCGGCACGGAAACGGCTCAGCATCCACCGCCAGGAGCCGTCCTTCGCCTTGATGCGAAACTCGCATTCATGATCCCGGTCGTCGAAGGGAGCGAGCCTCAGGCTCGCCTCGAGGCGCTTCACGTCCTCGGGATGAACGAGGCCGAGCCAAGCCTGGCGTTCGCGCGGACTTTCCTCCAGCGGGTAGCCCAGCATGCTGTAGTAGCTCTCCATCATCTTGTGGATGCCGGTGCGCGGATCGAGCTCCCAATACGCCGCCTTGGCCGCCCAGAGCGCCATGTCCAGACGCCCCTGGTATTCCACGAGCACCCGTTCCGTCTGACGCTGGTCGGTGATGTCCTGCATCGTTCCTTGCGTCAGGAGGTAGCGCCCGGACCTGTCGTAGACGTTCTCTGCCACTTCGAAGAGAGTGCGAACCTCGCCGTCCGGGCGGAGGATGCGGTATTCCACCGTGTACCCGGTGTCGAGCGCGGCGAATGCCTTTGCCACCCGCTCCCGATCCGCGGGATGGACGAAGCGGTCCATGTAGGCGCGGTTCGAAATCGCGAGCTCGGCGGGCGTCACGCCAAAGATCGCCGCCGCCGAATCCGAGTGCTCGATGTGGCCGCCTTGCCAATCGAGCCGCTCGGGGTCGAGCTTCCAGATCCAATGGCCGAGCCTGGCGATTCGTTCGATGCGGCTGCGTTCGGCCTCTCCCTCTACCTCGCGAAGTTCCAAGGCATTGTGCGCGGCTGCAAGCCTGCGATTCCCGCGCCGGAGAAGGAAGTAGAGCAGTGAGGCCGTGACTGCGATAAATCCGAGGCGCCTTACGGTCGGGAGATACGCCAATACGGCGGCGTTGCGCCCGAAGAGCCACTGGATGGCAGCGTCGGAAATCTGGGCCCAAACGGCCGCAAGAGCGGCGTAGGCCAGCACGATCGCGCCAGGCGAACGGATCGCCAGCTCGCGTTCGGGCGGCGGCCGACTTGACTGCTTCTCATCCTCGGCCGGCATTTCGGCACCTTGGATTGCCAGTCACATTCGATTGAAGGATGCCCTAGGCTGCACAAGCTTGCCTAGCCGGCAGTGGGACAATAAATGGCAACTGCGGCGGCGAAGGAGCCGATGCGGTGGTGTCCTTCGCGGGCCCGCGAGAGCCTTGGCCGCTCCCAGTCACCTCGGCCTGCTGCGTTCTCTTGCGAATTGTGTCAAGCTCAGTGGCGCGAGAGGGCACAAGGGCGAAGAGGAATGCCCATGGTTCGCTCAGGCCGCAATGTGGCTCTTCTCCTCGGCGCCGTGGCCGGCATGGCGATCGCCAGCGTGATCGGCTACGTGGCGGAGGCTTTGGGCGCGGAATCCATCGACTACTGGATGTGGGGCAAGTGGCCGTTCGACCCGCGCGCGGCCGATACCGGATCCTTCTGGTGGCTGGTTGGCGGCGGCGTTGCTGGGGCGACCGCAGGATACGCCTACAGGCTGATCCGCCGCGAGACTCCGAAGTAGCGCCTCCCCGGATTTAACGGCGGGCTCGCGACACCCTGGCATGCCCCAAAAGCCGACGCCCCGGTGGTCGGACAAGCCGCAGCCATCGGATGCCGGGGCCCCGCTATCGAAGGGTGGCTAACTCGCTCCCGGAACGGGATGCAAAGCCTTCAGAGCCAAAGCACGGAGGGCCGAGCTCATTTCCGCCCAGAGAAAGGCATGGCGGCGCACGACGCTGGGGAGCTCGGCTGCGGCAACAAGGCGGTAATCGGCCGCGGCCGCCGCGCCTTGATAGATGGGAAGGCCAGCGAATGCGAGGTCGTGGAACTTAGGCGTGCAGTGTTCGCCCGCCAGCCGGCCATTGTGGACGGAGCGAGCGAGCACGGGCTGAAGGGTTCGCAGATGCGGATCGTCCAGCAACAGCGAGAAGATCTGCCAATCCCATCCGCCCGTCGCCTTGCCGTCGAACTTGACCACGCCCTCCCGGTCCCTCATCCAGGCCGGTGCCATCAGCCGCTGCCACTCCTGGCGCCGAACCGCGAATCCCAGGGAATTGAAGGTGGGCCCGGCGAACAGCAGCGTGGGAAAATCGGGATTCGAAAGCAACCCCGCAGAGGCGCAACCGCCGGCGATCAGGTTGAGGCAGAGCCATTCGGGACGATGGTTCGTCTCGTACCACGAGGCCAGACGCGTCGCGTCTGGGGAGAGCAGGAGATCTTCCTCGAGATAGAGATTGAGCGCCGAGCCCTCGGCGAAGACGCGCTCAAGCAGGCGGTAAGGGTTCTCCCGCACGCCGAGCCTCGAGGAATTGATGGCAATGTCCCGATCATGGCCGTCCAGGAGACTCTCGGCCATCCGGGCCATGTCGTCAGCCACCGGCGAGGCATCGATCTGGATCAGAATGCGCCAGCCAGAGAGCTCGTTGGCCAACAGCGTCTCCAGCATCGCCTTGAGGAGATGCGGCCGGCGATACGCAGTCGCGGTGATCGTACGCAGGTGCAAGCCTCCTATGCCTTCAGCCTCGGCGCAGGTGCAACTGTCGAATATAGCGGCCCCACGGGCCAAATGCGACGATGGGCATGAGGCGGCGATGGCGGCCACGATTGCAAACGGCCGGCTGATTGCCTTCTTTTCCCAAGCTGCACGGCTTCGGAATGCCGGGCATGGGCCGCTCGGCCGAGAGGCTGCGAAAGCCCCGGAATCCAAGTCATTGCCTAAAATTCATCCGCGCCTCCGCGATTCGTCAGACTCTCGTCAGTATGCAGGAGTCATGTCAGGGGACCGGCACCAACCGTTGCAAGCAGGAGTGTATCGTCGTGCGAAAGATGTCGATGGTCATGGCTACCGTCTCGGCAATCGGCCTGGGGATCGCCAGCGCATCGGCTGGATTGATGTCAACGCCGCCCATCACAAACCTGCGGCCAGCTTTGCCTGTCAGCTACGCTGAAATGACCGTCGTCAACAAATACGGCTATGCAAACCTGCGCCTGAAGCCGAACAAGCACAGCAAGCTTCTCGACAAGCTGCCGCAGGGAACAAGGGTCATCGTAATCGGGAGTGCTCCGACTGGCTCCTGGATCCATGTCAAGGTCCGCGACAAGGAAGGATACGTCCTGGCCGACCTCCTGAAGGCGGACGAGAGCAGGCAGCAAACCTCCCCCGCCGCGAGCCCCCCCGCCGTCAGCCAGGCCAAGGTTCAATTGGCGGCAAGTATCGATCAGTATCGCGACGGCACGTATACGGGGAAGATAGCTGACGCCTATTACGGGGAGGTCCAAGTCCAAGCGGACATCCAGGGTGGCCGATTGATGTCCGTTCATGTGCTGCAATACCCCGCGGACCGCCAGACCAGCCGCTACATCAACTCCCAGGCCTTGCCTCTGCTGGAGAGCGAGGTGGTCAGCGCACAAACCGCCCGCGTTGACATCGTGACCGGCGCCACGCTGACGAGCGTCGCCTACCTTCGTTCGCTGAACTCGGCGCTGGCCCACGCGCAACCGTGAAGGAGATGCGTGACACGCGAATCCTCATGGACATGCCGATCACGGTGGAGATCGTCGACAGCGGATTCGCAGGACTTGTAGACGAAGTATTTTCCTATTTTGCCGCCGTCGACCGGCGCTTCAGCACATTCAGGTCCGATAGCGAAATCAGCGCGCTCAATCAGGGCCGGATCGGGTTCGGGGACCTCAGCTCCGACATGCGTGGGGTGCTGGAAATCGCCGCTCGCACAAAGCGCGACACCGATGGCTATTTCGATATCCGCCGTTCCGATGGGATGCTGGATCCGTCCGGCATCGTAAAGGGCTGGGCCATCCGCAACGCAGCCGACCTTGCCCGCTCCTTCGGCGCCAGAAATTTCTACGTCGATGCGGGGGGCGACATCCAGATCGGCGGCAAGAGCGCCGACGGCGACGATTGGAAAGTCGGCATTCGCAATCCATTCAACGAGCAGGAAATCATCAAGACCGTGCTGCCGAAAGGACGGGGGATCGCAACCTCCGGTTCCTATGCGCGCGGCGGGCACATCTACGATCCGCACCAACCGGGCCGGCGGATCGAGGATATCGTGAGCCTGACGGTCATCGGTCCCGATGTGCTCGAGGCCGACCGCTTTGCGACCGCCGCCTTCGCCATGGGTCGCGCCGGGATCTACTTCATCGAAGGGATGCCGGAGCTTGAAGGCTACGCGGTTGATGCCAATGGCATCGCCACCCAGACCCGCGGCTTCGGCGCCTACGTGGCGCCATGAGCGGCCTCATCGACAATGCCCTCAACCGCGTCACCATGTTTCGGTTGACGCTCTATTACGTGGCCGGATTGCTGGCGATCGCATTTGGTTTGAGCTTTTTCGGTTTCCCGCCCGGCGACCCGACAACTCTCGCCTTCTCGGGCCTGGTCATCACCGCCGTTTGCTGGGCGACGAACCGGGCCTTCGCCATCCTCCTGCGCGTGCCGGTGAATGCCGAGTCGATCTACATCACTGCTGTCATCTTGACGCTGGTCCTTCCGCCGGTCGCCGCGGCGAACCACCTGGGTGTCGAAGGGTTGCTCTTGGCGTCCTTCGTCGCCGTCGTCTCAAAATTTGCCCTGGCGATCGGCCGCAAGCATGTCTTCAATCCGGTTGCGATCGGAGTCGCCGCTTCGGCGCTGCTGCTCGGCCAGCCTGCGACCTGGTGGGTGGGAGGGAACCTCATATTGCTTCCCTTTGTGCTGGCCGGTGGCCTGCTGGTCTTGCGCAAGGTGCAGCGCTTCGACATGGTCTCCGTCTACGTTTTCTGCAATCTGGCGGCCACCCTCGCCACCACTTCGCCGTCGATGTTCGGCGAAGCGCTCAAGCAGTCCGTCATTTACTCGCCGCTGTTGTTCGCGGGATTTGCGATGCTGACGGAGCCCATGACCGAGGCGCAGGGGAAATGGCCGCGCATTGCCTATGGCGCCATCGTCGGAACGCTTTCCTCGCCCAGCATTCACATCGGAAGCTTCTACCTGACGCCGGAAATCGCCTTTCTTGCCGGCAATGCCACGGCTTTCGCACTCAACCCGAAAGGCCGGTTCAGATTTACCCTGGTGCGCGTCGAGCAGACGGCGTCGGATTGCTATGATTATGTTTTCAAGCCGGACCGCAAATTCGCCTTTCAACCGGGGCAATATCTCGATTGGACGCTGGACGTCCGCAACCCCGACAGCCGCGGAAACCGCCGCCCCTTCACGATTGCCTCCGCCCCGGCGGACGGCGAAGTTCGGCTTGGCGTCAAGTTCTACCCCCTGGCCAGCGCCTTCAAGCGGACTCTCGCTTCCATGAGACCCGGCGACGTGATCTATGGTTCGCAGCCGGCTGGCGCCTTTACCTTGCCGAAAAACCCTGGCGAAAAGCTTGCCTTTCTCGCCGGCGGCATCGGCATCACGCCGTTCCGCAGCATGGTGCGGGACCTGATCAGACGCCAGGACAAGCGCTCGATTGTACTGCTGTACGGCGCCAATAAGAGCGAGGAGGTAGCCTACAGCCACCTGTTTGAAATGGCGGAGCGCGAGCTGGACATGCGCACCGTGTACGTCATTGCGCAAGAAGAGGCGGTCGCCCCCAATTGCCATCGAGGCTTTATCGACGAGGCGCTGATCCAGCGGGAAATTCCCGATTTCAGGGACCGCGTATTCTACGTCTCCGGACCGCGGGCCATGGTGACCCGGTTCCAGCATGTGCTGAAGGAATTGGGCGTTGCCCGCTCGCGTATCAAAGTAGATTTCTTTCCGGGTTTTGCCTGAGGTCCCCGGCGTCCGCGTGAAGAACGCGCGGCTTGCGGAACTGTCGAACCAAGCAGCCATGGAAGACCGGCTCGCGTTCGATCGGTGGGCGGGGCGGCCTGGGTTTGCGCCCGCCGGCTTCGTGCCGGCATGTATTCCGGTCAGGACGCAAGCGCCGATGCGGGTTTCCCCGGAAGCGATGGCACTTGACCAGAGACAGCAACGGAACGCACCATCGCCGGTCCGCTCCGGAAGGGGGCGGGCGACAGGGAGTTTTGCCGCTGCGGGCGCATTCGGCCTGGGGGAAGCAGCGGTTGGAGCGGCCGCCCGATTGCGGCAGGGGGCTGGACCTGTGGCACGCATCTTGATCATCGACGACGACCATTTTTTTCGCGGGGTCTTTCGCCGGATCCTGGAAAGCGGCGGCCATGAGGTCGTCGATGCCGAGGGCGGGGCCGAGGGCATCGAAGCCTACGAGACGCATCGTCCGGCCCTCACCATCGTCGATATCTTCATGCCCGACATGGAAGGCGGCGAAGTCATCCGCCAATTGAAGAGCCGCGATGCGGGCGCCCGGATCATCGCCATCTCGGGGCGCAACCTGTTCCACGACGACGACGGCTACATCGACCAGGTCAAGCGGCAGGGTGCGGCGGCGATTCTACGCAAGCTCGATTCCCGCGAGATGGTCCTGGCGGAGATCGGGCGCATCCTGAAGAAACCAAGCAGCTGACGGCGCCACCAGACCGGGAGACGAGGCAGCGGCACGAGAGCTTGATCTTGCTCTACGGCCTCACCGCATTGAGCCGGCCGACATAGACGACGGGGCCCGTCGGCAGGCCGGTGGGCGAGCCCGCTTTCGGCTCGATGCTGATGGCCAGAGTGGCGCCGTCCTCCAGGGCCTCGGGCAAGGCACCGATCTCGAGTTGTCCGCTCGCCGGCACGACGCCCAGCGCCTTTGGCGCGCCGCCGGAGGTGCCGATCGCCCAAAGCTCGAAGGACCGGTCCCCCGGCGCCTCAACCTTGGCGACGGCGCGCAGGAGCAGGCCCGGGCCCTCCGCCGTCGCGACCCAGGCGGCCGGCTCCTGCTGGGGTGAATGCAGGACGGCCACGAAGCGTGGCGCCTCCGGTCGGGGCGCCAGCGCGATGTAGAGCGCCAAGCAGGCGGCCACGGCTGTGGCGAAGGTCGCCGACCCGCGCCAGAACCCGAGGCAGTTCCATAACGCAAATCGACGCGCGGGCACGGCCGGATCGGCGATCCGTTCGGCGATGCGCGCCCAGGTTTGGGGTGGCGGGTCGGCCGGGGGCGCCAGGCAGGAGAGCCCATGGAGGCGTTCTTCCCAATAGGCGATGGCGAGGCCCAGCGCCGGATTGCTCGCGGCCGCGAGCGCCAGTTCGCTCATGACCTCCGGCTCGAGCACGCCAAGCACGTACTCACCGGCCAGAACATGCAGCTCTTCGCTATCGCTGGGGATCATTGCCGATGCAGCTCCTCAGCCAAAGAAGCCCGCGCCTGATCCAGCTCTTCACGCTGCCCAGCGGCGCCTCCAGCCGGGCCGCGATCTCGGAATGGGAAAGCCCGTCGACGAAGGCAAGCGCGACGCAGCGCCTCTGGTTTTGCTCCAGCTCGCCCATGCAGCGCCGCAATGCATCCTGCATCAGCGCCTGGTCCATCTGCTCTTCGATATCGGGACTATCGGCGCGGTCGCCCAGCGCCGGGTCGTCCGAAAGGATTTCCCGGCCGAGCTTGCGGACCGCGTCGATGGTCCGGTAGCGCACGATCCCGGTGAGCCAGGCCGCTGCCGTGCCCCGTTCGGCGGAGTAGCTGCGCGCCCGTTGCCAGATCTGCACGAAGGCATCCTGCAAGGCGTCGGCCGCAAGCTCGGGCCGGCCGGCAATCCGCAGGGCAACGCCGTAGAGCCGGCGGGATTCGAGCTCATAGAGCCGCTTCAAGGCAGACCTGCTGCCGCTGCCGGCCGCGGCGATCAGGTCCTCTAGGGACGAGAGCGAGGCGATCTTGCTGTCCATCGAATCGCCGGATCCGGCATTGCCTCCTGCTGCATCCCGCGCGGTTGGCCGGCCCCGGTCCGAGGCCGGCGCTATCCGCCACATAGTTTACGGATGAGACGGGGAATTGGATGCAGCAAATCACTCTCTCTTGATCGCCGCTTTCCTCGCATCCGCATCCCGGTCCCGCCCGTATCAGGGAGGAGCGGGGCGGCGGCCTGCGACCATGCCTCCGGCCCCCGGCTCGTCGAACTTGGCAGCTCATAGGGAGATCCCGAAGATGAACGCTTCTCTGCTTTCCGCCGACCTGGTCCTGGCCTCGCGCCGGGGCCTCATCCGCAGCGCGGGCGCGGCCACCCTGTCCGCAGTCGCCGTCGGCCTGCTGACGGGCTGCAGCACCGGCAAGGCCGATACCATGCAAACCGCCGACGCCAGTTCGGACGTCTCGATCCTCAATACCGCCCTTGGCCTCGAGTACCAGGCGATCGCGGCCTACCAGGCCGGCGCCGAGAGCGGGCTGTTGCAGAAGCCCGCGCTCGACCTGGCGGTTCAGTTCCAGAACGACCACAAGCAGCATGCCCAGCTTCTATCCAGCACCGTTACCAAACTCGGCGGCATGCCGGTGATGGCGAAGGACCCGTCCGCCTACAATTTCCCGGTCGGCGACTTGAAGACGCAGGCTGACGTGCTTCAGTTCGCCGCCAACTACGAAAAGGGCGCGGCATCCGCCTATCTGGGAGCCGTGCCGGCGTTGGGCGACAGGGATCTCGCCAAGGCGGCCGCAAGCATCCTGGGCGACGAGGCCATGCATTGGGCGGTGCTGCTCAATGCGCTGGGGCAGAACCCCGTCCCCGGAGCTTTCATCGCCTGATGGCACGAGAAGCGATGGCCCGTCTCCCCGAAACGGGAGGCGGGCTCGCTACCCGGTTCGGCGAAGGGAGTGTGCTTCCAATGCAGCCTCATGCGAACCTCCGTCTTGTTGCCGCAACGGCACTATTTGTCGCTATCGCCGGCATCTTCAGCCTGACCAGCGAACAGGCGCTGGCGGACTCCGGCAAGACCGGCGCGGTGGTCGCCATCACCGACAGCTTCCGCTTCGAGCCCGACACGGTAACGATTCATGCCGGCGAAGCCGTCGAATGGATAAACCGGTCCCATTTCCGCCATACGGTGACGGACGACCCGAAGATGGCGGGGCAGGCGGAAGATGCGGCGCTGCCGACGGGCGCCGAGGCCTTCTCCTCCCAGGAAATCCCGCCCGCAGGCAGCTATCGCCGGACGCTCAACGTGCCCGGCACCTATCGCTATTTCTGCATGCCCCATGAGGGAATCGGCATGTTGGGTAAGATCATCGTGCTGCCCGCGAACTAAGCCTGAGCACCGCTTGAAGGGATGCGCGGCGCCTCAAGCTGTGTCAGGTTAGGGCGTCGGGCCGGCGATGGACCCGAAGCAGCAGGAGGAGCGGATGAAGGCGACCACGAAGACGAGCAAGACGGGCCGGTCCAACCGGCGAAAGGCCAAGCTGAAGGCCAAGCGCAAGCGCCAGCGGGCGCGCGCCGAGGGCTAGGTCGGCGCCATGAACGGGGCTCGGCCGACAATCGCAGCGCAGCAGCCCGCCCGCGGGGTCGGCGGAGCGAGCCGTGCCGCCCGCCTGCCGCGGCTGTGGCCGGCGGTTTTCGTTGCCATGGCTCTCGGCAGCGTGGCGGCCTGCGCCGAGGGATCGAGTTCCAACTACGGCCAGAGTTTCGGCACGGTTTCCCTTGCGGCCGGCCAGACGCAGAAGGTCTGGATGGGCCCGAGCTACAGGCTGGTGAGGGTGTGCAGCGATTTCAACAGCACCGGCACGGTCACCGCGGTCATCGATGAGCAGCCGCCCGCCGCCCTGACGCCCGGCCGCTGCACCGAGGATTATGGTGGCGGCGTCCAGTTCACCAACACCGGCGGCGGGACGGCGACGCTCACATATCGGTCCATCGTCGAGCCGTTCACGCCCTGACGCTTCCGCCTAACCGCTCCTCGCCAGCGCGCACAACAGCTCCTCGATCCGGGCATCGATGGAGATCGCCGTCTCGGACAGCGTGGCGAGGCCGCGATCGGCCAGGGCATCCAGGCCCGGATTGCGCTGGCGCCAGTCGGCGAGGCGCCGATCGCGCTGCCGCAGCAGGGTCTCGATCTCGGGACGGAAAAGGCGCAGCAAGGCCTCGAGCCAGCGATTGACCCAGCGCGAGGGCTTGGCCGCGTCGAGATGGAAGCGATCCAGGAGCCGGATTGCACTTGAGGCATCGATCCAGCTGTCGTCCGTCACCCATCGATTGACTGTGAACAGCCTGGTAGGCCGGCCGCGATCGTCCATCGCGACGGCTACCAGGTGGTGCAGCAGCCCCGTCCCGACCGTGCGCAAGAAGCAGTGAAAGTGGCCATGCTCGCCGGCCGGGCGCTCGGCGGCGACATGCGCATGATAGAAGTACTGCGCCCCGCTCGCCGGATCGCGGACGTCGCCGGCGGGATAGTGGTCCCACTCGTAGAACGTACCCTCGTCGCGCAGGAGGCGCGCCACAACATTGAAACCCTGGCGTGCGAGCGCGCGCTCGGCCCGGATGACTTCATGGCCGGCAAGTGCCATCGCCTCCAGCCTTGGGAACGCCGCGGCTGCCATCCCCCGGTTCACGACTTCAGCCAGCCGCGCTCCCGGTAGTAGCGCCGTGCGCCATCATGAAGCGGCGCGGTGTTGCCGGGGCCGATCATTTCCATGGGCGTCAGGGTGCGCAGAGAGGGATACATGGCCCTGAACTGATCGAAGTTCTCGAACACCGCCTTGACGATGTCATAGGCCACGTCGTCGGGCATTGACGTGCTGGCGAGCAGCGTCGCCCGCGGCCCGAAACCCGTGACAGGCGCGGGATTGCCCGGGTATGTCCCCGCCGGAATCGTATCCCGGGCGAGATAGGGTTTATCCGCCAGCAGCCGGTCGACCGCGGCGCCGTCCACCGAGACAAGCTCCGCCCCGCAGCGCATGGCCGCCTCCTCGACCGCGCCGTTGGGATGGGACATGGGCATCAGGAAGGCATCGATCTGTCCGTCGCACAGGGCCTTTGTCTGCAGGTTCGCGTCGATGGCCGAGAGGCTGGCGAAGTCCCGATCCTTCCAGCCGAGCGCCTTGATGAGGGCGTCGGCCAGCACGCGCTGACCGGTGCCCTTGGGTCCGACATTGACCCGCTTGCCCTTGAGGTCGGCAAGGGAAGCGATGCCCGCGTTTCGGCGCACCACCAGGGTGACCGGCTCGCCATGGACGACGAACAGGGCCCTCAACATGACGTAGGGGCCCTGCTGCTTGAAGGGGCCGAGGCCCTTGACGGCGTAGTACTGCCAGTCGGACTGGACGAGGGCGAGATCCGCCTCGCCCTGGCGCAGCGCCTGAAGATTCTGCAATGAACCCTCGGTGCTCTCGACCTCGCATCGCAGCCCGCTCTTGGCCCGTTCGCGATTGACCACCGCGCAGATCGCGCCGCCAATGGGGAAATAAACGCCGACCACCGGCGCTGTCGCCATGTAGAGCGTGCGCGGCACCGTGGCCGCGGCGGCGAGGCCCGAGGCGACCAACAACGTCAGCAAAACCAGATTGCGGAATATCGGCATGGCGCGCGATATCAGGACCCTTGGCGCCTTTGGGCAAGACCCTCGCCGACCACCGGCGCGCCGGCGCGCAGGCAGCAGAGATTCAAATCAACCTGCGCTCGAAGCCGCGGGTGCAGGCGTCGTCAGCGTGTAGACGACGATCTCCTTCAGCACATGGCCGAGTGCGTCGTCGAAAGCGGTCAAGACGTCCTCGAACTTGGGGCCGGTCGCCTTGACGCTCTTGTCGGTGTCGATCGCGCGGACGATGCGTCGCTGCGGCATGGCGACGAGCTTGGCGCTGACCCGCACGGACACGGTGGGCAACGGATCGCCGTTACGATAATTGGCCTGGAACTCACGGAGGTCGGTTTTCAGGATGTAGTCGGGCCTGAGGCCGGCGGACTCCGGTCCGACGGCGACGATCTTCCCCGTGCGCTCGAAGGATTCGATCAGCAGGGTCTGCACCATGCCCGGCGCGTTGTCGGTCCAGGCGGCCTTGGCGTAGTACTCCAGGGTGAAGGGGTCATGGCTGAGGGCGATGCGGGAGCTGTCGATCCCAGCCGCCGCCGTCGGCAACTCGACCACCAGTTGCCAGTTCACGTTTGGCAGGTCGGGCGGAAAGGTGTTTTTCGGTGTCAGGGTATAGAGGGTCGTCGGGTCCTGCACCTTGGGCAGGATGCTGCATCCCGCCAATGCGGCGAGCCCGCCCAGCAGAATCTCTCGTCGTCTCATTGGGTCGTGAATCCCTTCTGTCGGTCACCGAAGAAGAACCGGGCGGGATCGCGCTCGAACTCGATGGAAATCCGGTTGACGGTTTGCGCCAAAATACGGACCTCCGTGATCATTTGGGTGAGCTCGTAGAGGCCGGTGCCGGTGAAATCGCGGATCGGCTGCCGATTCTCGTCGATCATCTTGTTGAGGTTGTCGGCGGCGGTGCTGAAATGGGTGGCAAGCGTGTGCACGTCATGCACCGCGCCCGAGGCCTGGTCGGTGAGCTTTCCCGTGGCGGTCCTGAGATCGACCGCCAGCTTGCCGAATTCGGTGCTGGCCTCGGTGATCTGCACCGCCGCGGAGCTGACCTGATTCAGCGTCGCCGAAATCTTGTCGGAATTGGCGACCAGGGCGGAGGTCAGCTTGTCGACGTTCATGAAGATCCGGCCGACCGCCGATGCATTCTCGGAACTGAGGAACATGGTGGCGCGGTCGAGCAGCAGGTTGCCCTTGGAAATCAGTTCCGGCGCGCCGGTCAGGAGACGCTCGAGCGCCGTGTAGCCCGATTGGATCTCCGATCCGTCCTTGACCTTCTGGCCTCTGGCTGTGCCCCGGCTGATTTCCACCAGCACGCCCCCGGTGATCCCCTGCAGTTCCAGGGTGGCGATGGAATCGGTACGGATCGGCGCTTCCGCATTGACCGTCATGTCGACCCGGGCGAGGGAGGAGTCCTGGGGGTCGACGTTGATTTTCGTCACATGACCGATGGGAATGCCGCCGAACAGCACCGTACTGCCCTCGTTAAGGCCCTGGACCGACCCGGAAAAGCGAACGAAGTGGTTCGCCGTGACGGTCCGCTCGGAAAACTTGCTGACCCAGACGATGAAGCCGAATCCGCCCAGCAGCAGCAGCATGACGAAGGCACCGACGGCGATATGGCTGGCCCGGGTTTCCATTCGAGAAGTCTTTCGGCGCCCCGCCTAGCTTTCCGCGTGCCGGGCGGCGCGTCCGCGCGGGCCATGGAAATACGAGCGAATCCACGGGTGCGGATCGTCCAAAAGATGCTCCATCGTGTCGACCTTGATCTTCTTGTCCACCAGGACGGCGATACGGTCGCAGATCGCACTCAGGCTGTCCAGATCGTGGGTCACCATGAAGACCGTGAGCCCCAGGCTTTGCTGCAGGCTGCGGATAAGTTCGTCGAAGGCCGCGGCGCCGATCGGATCGAGCCCGGCGGTGGGTTCGTCCAGGAACAGGAGCTCCGGGTCGAGGGCAAGCGCCCGGGCCAGGCCGGCACGTTTCTTCATGCCGCCGGAGAGCTGGGAGGGGAACTTGTTGCCCGCATCGGGCGGTAGGCCGACCATGGCGACCTTGAGGGCAGTCAGCTCTCCCATCAGCCGGCCGGGCAGATGGCCATGCTCCTTCAACGGAATCTGGATGTTTTCCGCCACGGTCAGCGAGCTGAACAGGGCTCCGCTCTGGAACAGCACGCCCCAGCGGGCCTCCAGGCTGCGCCAGGCCCCTTCGCTCAGATGTCCGGTGTCCTGGCCCAGGACTTCGATCCGCCCGGCGGCCGGCCGGTTGAGGCCGACGACGGTGCGCAACAGCACCGATTTGCCGGTGCCCGAACCTCCCACCACGCCCAGGACCTCGCCGCGCCGGACCTCGAGATCGAGTCCGTCATGGACCGTCTGCGCCCCGAAGCGCGTGACCAGGCCGCGGATCGAAATGGCGGGAGCGTCGGTCATATGTGCAGATAAGAAAAGAGGATCGAGAAGAAGGCATCGAAGACGATGACGAGGAAAAGCGCCTCGACGACCGACTTGGTGGTGAGGCGGCCGACGCTCTCCGCGCTGCCGGTGACCCGAAGGCCCTCGAAGCAGCCGACCATGCTGATGATCGCGGCGAAGACGGGCGCCTTGGAAAGCCCGACCAGGAAATGGGTGACGGTGACCGCGGCTTGGAGCTGGGTCAGGAACTGCTGCACCGACATGCCCAGGATCAGCACGCAGGCGACCCCGCCGCCCAGCAGCGCCAGGATGTCCGAATAGAAGGTGAGCAGCGGCAGCGCGATGACGAGGGCAACGACGCGGGGCAAGACCAGGACGTCCATCGGGTCGAGGCCGAGGGTGCGCAGCGCGTCCACCTCCTCGTTCACCTGCATGGTGCCGATCTGGGCGGTGAAGGCGCTGCCGGTTCGCCCGGCGACGATGATCGACGTCAGCAGAATGCCCATCTCGCGCAGCACCGAGACGCCGACCAGGTTGACGGTGAAGATCTGGGCGCCGAACTGGCGCAGCTGGTCGGCGCCCTGATAGGCGAGCACGATTCCGATGAGGAACGAGATCAGGCCGATGATCGGCATGGCATTCAAGCCGGTGTGCTCGATATGGCTGATCAGCGAGACGAAGCGGATGCGCCTGGGTTCGATGAAGAGGCGCAGGAACCCGATGACCAGGGACCCGAAGAAGCCCAGCAGATCGCGACCCAGCTTGAGCGCCTCGATCAGGGCGGCCCCGACCCGGGCCAGGATATCGACCATGTAGTGATGGGGCAGCCGCCTGTGGGGCTCGGGCAGGCCCGCGGCCAGGACCTTGTCGATCAGCGCCTTCTTGCGCAGGTCCTCCGCTTCGAGCTTGACCTCGAGCCCCGCGGCGACGAGAGCGCCGCGGGTACGCGCGATGAGCCAGGCGCCGGCGCTGTCCACCATGACGAGGCCGGAAAGATCGAACCGCGCCAGCCGGGCATTGCCCGGCTTGATCGCGGCCATCTTCGGGTCGAGAGCAGCGACCGTGCGCACGGTCCAGGCGCCCTTGAGGCCGATCACGAGTTCGCCCCCAGCCTCCCGGGCGTCTACCGATGCGCCGCTGTCAGCCATTCCCCTCTATCCGCCGTTATGCCCGGCTTTGCCAGGTCCCGTCCCCGCCCAGGCCACCACGGCCGCCTTTGTACGCCCGGGCCCGTCCCGGCGCCATGGTTTCCCTCGCCAAATCCCGCTAGCATGCGCCCCCGCGATTGTGGGGGACCTAGAGCAAGATCGGGTCAGCTTGATCAAGCTGACCCGTGAATCTTGCTCTAAATGCTAGGTTGGGAGCCTTATTCACGGCGCAAGCCTCCTCGGCTTGCGCCGTGAATAAGGCTCAGGGCGGGACATGCAGATCAAGAACCATATCCGGCAGATTCCGGACTTCCCGAAGCCTGGAATCCTGTTCTACGACATATCCACCCTGCTCGCCCATGGCCCCGCCTGGCAGGCGACCGTCGACCATCTCGCCGGCTGGATCGCGGGCCTGGAGCCGGACCTGCTGATCGGGATCGAATCCCGCGGCTTTCTCATCTCGGCTCCGCTCGCCTATCTGACCGGCCTCGGCTTCGCCATGGTGCGCAAGCGCGGCAAGCTGCCGGGGCAGGTGATCCCTTTCAGTTACGACCTGGAATACGGCACGGACACGGTGGAAATTCAGGCGGATGCCATCGCGCCCGGCCAGCGCGTGGTCGTGCTGGACGATCTGCTGGCGACTGGCGGCACCATGGGGGCGGCGATCGCACTCCTGCGCGCCGTAGGCGCTGATGTGGTGGGTGCGGCCTGCATCATCGAGCTCGCCTTCCTCGACGGGCGGGCGCGTATCGATGTGCCGTTCGAATCCGTGGTCCGTTACGAGAGCTGAGCGGCCAGATCCAGGAGGGCCCGGTCGCTGCCCCAGGGCCCGATCAGGGAAAGCCCGACCGGGCAACCCTGAACCCTGCCGGCGGGCAAGCTCAGCTGAGGCAGTCGGGCAAGCCCGGCGATGCAGGTAAGGCTGAGCGTCCGATCGCGGAAGCTTTGGGAAGAGGGGCCGGCAATCCCCCGCAATGGCGCGATATCCGGCGCGCTCGGCAGCATCAACAAGCCCGCCTCGGCCAGCACCGTCCCCAGCCTGGCGGCGAATGCCACGCGCCGCTCGGCTTCACCGCCTGGAGGCTGTTGGGCGACGCCGCGCGCCCATTCGAAGCGCGCGGCGATCTCGGGGCCGAAGCGCGGCTGCTCGCGCTCGATCCAGGCTCCATGCTGGGCCCAGATCTCTCTTGCCTGAAGCCGGCGGAAGACCCCCATCCATTCGCCGAGCCCGCCGATCTCGATCGCCGGCCGGGGCCGGCGCAAGGACTCGATGCGTTCCGCCAGAGGCTCAAGGGCCGCCTGGACTGCCGGCTCGGCGAGCGCGAAGGCATCGGCGATCCGGGCGACGCCGGGACCCGGCAGGCTCGTATCCTCGCCCAGCAGGACGGCGCCGATCCGGGCCATGACGGAAGCCTCGCGGGCGAACCAGCCGACCGTGTCGAAGGAAGACGCCAGCGCCATCACGCCTTCGATCGGAACGCGGCCATGGCTCGGGCGAAGGCCATAGATGCCGCAGACCGCGGCCGGCACTCTGACCGACCCGCCGGTATCGGAACCGAGGGCGAAGTCCACCGCCCCGCCCGCCACCGCGGCAGCCGAGCCGCTGGATGAGCCGCAGGGAATCCGGCCAGGCGCGTTGACGTTGACCGGCGTGCCGTAGTGGAAGTTCTGGCCGTTCAGGCTATAGGCCAGCTCGTCGGTGATGGTCTTGCCCGCGAGATCGGCACCCGCAGCCAATAGCCGGGCGACCGCCGGCGCGGTGGCTGTCGCGGCCGGATGGCTGCGCAGCCAATCGGGATTGCCGCATCCGGTGACGTGGCCGGCGATATCGAAGATGTCCTTTGAGGCAAACCGAAGCCCCTTCAGCGGGCCGTCAGGCGCGCCCGCAAGCTGCACCTTGTCGTGCGGGATGAAGGCGTTGAGGGGATCGAATGGGGTCTCGGACATCGCGGACCATCATAGGGATGCGAGCGCGCTTGCACAGCCTGGACGATGGGCTAGATTGCGCCCTTCCTCCCCAGTCAATTCGCCTCGGAGACTTGGCATCATGAGCAGGACCATCTGGCATTGGGTCGACGGCAAGCCGGCCGAGAGCCGCAGCAACCGCTTCGGCGACGTCTTCAATCCGGCGACGGGCGAAGTGCAGGCGCGCGTATCCTTGGCCAGCAAGGCCGAGGTGGACGCAGCCGTCGCCGCCGCCGGCAAGGCCTTTCCCGCCTGGTCACAAACCCCGCCCCTTCAGCGGGCCCGGGTCATGTTCCGCTTCAAGACCCTGGTAGAGGCCAATCTCGACAGGCTGGCGGCGATCCTCACATCCGAGCATGGCAAAGTGCTCAGCGACGCCAAGGGGTCCTGCATCCGCGGCCTGGAGGTCGTCGAATTCGCCTGCGGCATCCCACAGCTCCTGAAGGGCGAGTTCACCGAGAACGTCGGCACCAACGTGGATTCCTGGGCGATCCGCCAGCCGATCGGGGTGTGCGCCGGCATCACGCCGTTCAACTTCCCGGCCATGGTGCCGATGTGGATGTTCCCGATCGCGATCGCCTGCGGCAACACGTTCGTATTGAAGCCCTCCGAGCGCGATCCCTCGGCCTCGCTGGTGCTGGCCGAGCTGCTGAAGGAAGCGGGCCTGCCTGATGGCGTGCTCAATGTGGTCAATGGCGACAAGGAAGCGGTGGACGCCCTGCTCCACAATCCCGAGGTGGCCGCCGTCAGCTTCGTCGGCTCGACCCCCATCGCCGAGTACATCTATCACACGGGTGCCGCGGCGAATAAGCGCGTGCAGGCGCTGGGCGGAGCCAAGAACCACATGGTGGTGATGCCCGACGCCGATATGGGCCAGGCGACCGACGCGGTCATGGGTGCCGCCTTCGGCTCGGCGGGCGAGCGCTGCATGGCGGTCTCGGTCGCGGTTGCGGTCGGCAACGCGGGCGATGCGCTCATCGAGCGCCTGACGCCCCGCATCCGCTCCCTAAAAGTGGGGCCCGGCACCGACCCCGAGTCCGAGATGGGCCCGCTGGTCACCCGGCAGCATTTCGAGAAGGTGAAGGGCTATGTCGATCTCGGCGTCAAGGAAGGCGCCAAGCTCGTGGTCGACGGCCGGGGCCTAAAGCTCCAGGGCTATGAGAACGGCTTCTTCCTGGGGGGCTGTCTCTTCGACGACGTGAAGCCGGAGATGCGCATTTACAAGGAGGAGATCTTCGGTCCCGTGCTGTCGGTCGTGCGCGTGCCCGATTACAACAGCGCGGTCAAGCTGGTGAACGACCACGAATACGGCAACGGCACCGCGATCTTCACCCGCGATGGGGACGCCGCGCGCGAGTTCTCCTCCAAGATCAAGGTCGGCATGGTCGGCATCAACGTGCCGATCCCGGTGCCTATGGCCTTCAACAGCTTCGGCGGCTGGAAGCGTTCCCTCTTCGGCGACCACCACATGCATGGACCGGAGGGCGTGCGCTTCTACACCAAGCTCAAGACCATCACCGCCCGCTGGCCGACCGGCATCCGCGCCGGCGCCGAATACGTCATGCCGACCATGCGCTGAGGCGAAATTCGGCCGGCGGCGGTTGATCAAGCAGCTGCGCGGGCGCGACCGGCTTCCAGGCGCTGCCTCCGTGGACGCTGACGGCCAAAGACGCTAGGCTTCTCCCATGGCCGCAGAAACGACGACGCAAACGAGGCGTGGGGGCACGGCGAGCCGGCGGGCCGAGAGGGCTTCCGCGCCGCTCGTGCAGCAGCGCTACATCACCCGCGAGATCCCGCTCTATGAGCTGATCAACGCGGAAGGCGTGGAGCTGCTCCACGAGCAGTCCATGACCATTCTGGAGGAGATCGGCATCGATTTCCGCGACGACGACGCCATCCGTCTCTGGCGAGAGGCCGGCGCCGACGTGAAAGGCCAGCGTGTCCACCTGCCGCGCGAGCTCCTCATGGCCAAGCTGGCGCTGGCGCCGTCGCATTACACCCAGCATGCCCGCAATCCCGAGCGCAACGTGGTCATCGGCGGGCGCAACACCGTCTTCGCGCCGGTCTACGGTTCGCCCTTCGTGCGCGACTTTGACAACAAGCGCCGCTACGGCACGCTGGAGGATCTGCGCAATTTCGTGAAGCTCACCTACATGACGCCGGTGCTGCATCACTCGGGCGGCGTCATCTGCGAGCCGGTGGACGTGCCGGTGCCCAAGCGCCATCTCGAGATCGTCTATTCCCACATCAAGTTCTCCGACAAGCCCTTCATGGGCATGGTGACGGCACCCGAGCGCGCGGCCGACACGGTGAGGCTGGCCCAGATCCTGTTCGGCGAGGCCTTCATCGACGAGCACCCGGTGCTGACCTCGGTCGTCAACTGCAATTCGCCCATGGTCTGGGACGCGACCATGCTGGGTTCGCTCGCCTGCTACGCGCGCGCGAACCAGGCGGTGCTGGTGACCCCCTTCATCATGGCCGGGGCCATGGCGCCCGCATCCACCGCCGGGGCCATCGCCCAGCTCAACGCCGAGGTTCTGGCCGGTATCGCCTACGCCCAGGTCGTGCGGCCGGGGGCGCCCATGGTCTACGGCAATTTCGTCACCACAGTCTCGATGCAGTCGGGCGCGCCCATGGTCGGCACGCCGGAGCCGGCGATGATGATCTATGTCACCGCCCAGCTCGCCCGGAAATACAAGCTGCCGCTCAGGACCGGCGGGATGCTGAACGGCTCCAAGATCGCCGATGCCCAGGCGGCTTATGAGTCCCTCGGCACCATGCTGCCGACGCTTTATGCCGGCGCCAATTTCGTGCTGCACAGCGCCGGATGGCTCGAGGCCGGGCTCGCCGCCGGCTATGCCAAGTTCATGATGGATGCCGACCAGATCGCCATGCTGCAACGTTTTGCCGGCAATCTCGATCTGTCCGAGGAAGCCCGCGCCATGGAGGCGATCCGCGAGGTGGGTCCCGGCGGGCATTATCTGGGCTGCGCCCATACCCAGCGCAATTTCAAGACCGCGTTCTATACGTCGCAGCTCGCCGACAACAACAGCTACGAGCAATGGGAAGCGGAAGGAGCGCGCGACCTCGATCAGCGGGCGTCCGAAGCAGCCAAGCAGCTTCTCGCCCGCTACGAGCCGCCGGCGCTCGATCCCGCCACCGACGAAGCGCTGCTGGATTTCATCGCCCGGCGCAAGGCCGAGCTGCCCAACAGCGTGACGTAGGAAAAGCCAGGAACGCCGATGCGTGTCGTCTCGGCCGAAGAAGTTCATCGCCTGCTGGACTACCCCTCGCTGGTCGAGGCCCTGCGCGAGCTGTTCCGACGCGGCGTCGATCGGGCCGAAACGGTGCTGCTGACCCAGAACCTGCCGGGGGGCGAACACAACGACTGGCTGCTGCTGCCCGCCTGGCAGTATGGGCGGAACTACGGCGCGAAGCTGGTCAGTGTCTTCCCCGGCAACGAGGCCAAAGGCATCGCCTCGGTGCAGGGCCTCTATCTTCTGTTCGACGGCACCAACGGGCTGCCGCTGGCCTGCATCGATGGGGCGGCCATCACCCTGCGCAAGACCGCGGCCAATTCGGCCCTTGCGGCGACATATCTCGCCCGCCAAGACGCCCAGACCCTGCTCATGGTCGGCGCCGGCGCCATGGCTCGGCCGCTGATCGAGGCCCATTCGGCGGTCCGCCCGATCAAGAAGGTGCTGATCTGGAATCGGACTCCGGCACGCGCCCAGGCGCTGGCCGAAGCCATGGCTGGATCGGGCCAGATCGTCCAGGCAGTCACCGATCTGGCGAGCGCGGTGGCCGAGGCGGATGTGATCTCCGCCGCCACCATGGCCGTCGAGCCCCTGATTCTGGGCAAATGGCTCAGGCCGGGCCAGCATGTCGATCTGGTCGGCGGCTATCTCCAGCATATGCGCGAGGCCGACGACGAAGCCGTGACCCGGGCGCGGGTGTTCGTCGATGCCCGCTTCACCGCCGCCGACCATGCCGGCGACATCTGCCAGCCGCTGGCCAGGGGCATCATCACCGACGCCGACATCACCGATAGCTTCGAACTCGCCCGGGGCGAAAAGCCGGGCCGGCAAAGCGACCAGGAGATCACGCTCTTCAAGTCGGGCGGCGGCGGGCATGAGGATCTCGGCACCGCCCAGCACATCCTGGCCCAGATCGCCCGCGCGGAGTCGCGCTGATGGGCTATCGCTTCGGCGCCAGCCCGAAGAACAGTGCGAGCAGCATGACTGCCGAAGTCACGACCACGCCCGCGAGGCCTTCGGGACCGAAGACGTCCATGGCCGTGCCGGCGAGGATCGGGCCGCCGGCGCTGCCCACTTGATAGGCCATGACAAAGGCGACATTTGCCGCGGCGAGCTGGGCCAGGGGAAAACCGTCGCCGAGAAGGCCGAGGCCGAGGGTGTATGTGGAAAAGGTCGATCCGCCGAGGAAGAACACGAGGACATAGAGCCAGAACCCGTGGCCGACCGCGGCCGGCAGCAGAAGCGTGCCCAGGATCGTCACCAGGATGCATGACAGCAGAGTCGCGCGGCGGCTCATATGGTCCGCGATCCAGCCGATCGGAATCTGCAGCACGACATTGCCGCCAACGAACACGCTGACCGCAATCAGGGCCTGGGATTGGTCCAGGCCATGCCGAAGGCCATAGACGGGCAGCAACGAGAACAGGGCCAGATCGGCGACCCCGCCCAATACCGCGCAGGCCATGACCAGGGGCTGGGCCCTGACCAACCTTGCCAGCGGCACCTCCTGATGGGCCGGCATCGCGGGGGCGAGGCCTCTGGAAAACGGCAGCGGCGAGGCCGATAGCAGCATCGCCAGCACGATCAGCAGGAACGGCGTCCATCCATCGATTCCCACGAGCCCGATGAGGGAGGGCCCGATGGCGAAGCCCAAGGCCATGACGGTCGCGTAGATGCCCATGATCCGACCCCGGTCGCGCTCGTTCGCCACCAGGTTGAGCCAGGTCTCGCTCACCACCCACTGGATGGAAACGGCCGCTCCGGCGAGAAAACGAAGCACGAACCAGGCCGGCAGGTTCGGCAAAGCCGGCAGCAACAGCACGGTGATCGCCGCCGCAAAGAGGCCGTAGCAGATCGAGGCGAGGGTGCCGAGCCGCGCGATCAGACGCGGCAGGAACGGCCCGACCGCCAGGATGGCCAAAGGAGACATGGCCGTATTGAGGCCTATCACGCCTGCGCTAACGCCCTGATGGGCAAGGCGAAGTGCCACCAGGGGCATCAGCGACCCCCAGGCCACGCCGGCCCCGAATACGGAAAGATTGATCACCAGCAGGCTGAGGCGCCGTTTGCCTGCGGTGAAGGTACTGCCGGCCATTCTGTCCCCCTCGACGGCCGGCAATCTACCTTCCCGGACTCCATCTCGACAACGCCGCGCGAACGACGGATGCTAGGGCCTCCAGCGGGCGAGAGGTGCCGCGGATCGCCTGTCCGGTAGCCGGGATGGCAACCAAGACCCGGCGGGCGATGGGATTAGGGAGCCTCGATTTGGAACAAGACCCAGCCCTTCTGTCGGCGACGGAGTTGCTCGACCTCTATCGCGCCCGGACGCTTTCCCCGGTCGAGGTGACGCGCGCTTGCCTGCACCGCATCGCGCGGCTGAATCCGCGGCTCAACGCCTTCCGGATGGTGGACGAGGAAGGCGCGATGCTGGCCGCCCACGCCTCGGAGGAAAGATGGAGCCGGGGCGAACCTTTGGGCA
>Ga0265313_10000461_pt1 | contig 42931 bp, 36 predicted proteins | sample 4123metaG_FD_203122 | JGI IMG/M metagenome (GOLD analysis project Ga0265313, IMG submission 203122) | Rhizosphere microbial communities from Carex aquatilis grown in University of Washington, Seatle, WA, United States - 4-1-23 metaG | ecosystem: Host-associated > Plants > Roots > Rhizosphere >... | reverse complement strand
TGGCGCCGCATCGCTACCCGGTTCGACAAAACCGCGGTCTCCTTCCTCAGCTTCATCCAGATTATCTCAGCCAAATTCTGGATCCCCTTTGTCAACAGAACCTAGTTCACTATTGATCAAATTTGCTCTCGCCGGACCACCCATCAGCCGCACACCGAATGCCGCGCTACACTCACGATGGATCATGACGAATCCGCCGGTCCAAAATGCCGGAATGGCTTGCAGAATGTTGCACCATCTGTGTCGACCGGATATAGTTTTTCAAAGCCTGCTAAGGGAGGCAGCGGATTTCCCAAGCAATGGATACAGGCGCGCTTCTTCCTCAGGATGTCCTGAGAAGCTTGGCACGGCGCACCAGGTGTTTTGACTTTTCCGTCTGGTTCTGGGGCGACGCAATCGCATTCGACGGCCTCCTCGACGCTGCCGAAATTCTTGAGGAGGATGAACACGCCCAATTTTGTCGGCGATTCTTCGAAAGATGGAGAACCACGCCATCCGCTTGGACGGACTATCTGGCACCGGGGATGTCACTGACCAGGTTGCAGAGGCGCGGTGATATAGAATTGACTCCGCTAATCGAGCGGTTGCTCGATCACTATCGACTGCGGAGCCCGCGCGGTAATTCGGGACTCCATTATTTTCGCCCGGATCTGCCCCAATTCCGGACTACGATACTCGTAGACTCTCTGTACCACGTGCCACCGTTCGTAGCTGCGGCTGGAGCTTTTCTAAACGATGAGCCTCTCTATGACGAGGCTGTGGACATGTGGCGGCAGCACGCTGACGCCCTCATGCCGCCCGACAGACCGCTGCTATTTCACAATTACGATCACGGCTCTGGCAGGCGTCGCGGTTATGGCTGGGGGCGGGGCAATGGTTGGGCGCTCTTCGGCCTGCTGGATCTGATCGAGATCCTTCCCGCCCACCATTCCGCTCGGGACGACTTGCTCCGGCGGTTTCAATGGCTTTGCAAAGCAATATTGCAACTCCAGGACAGCAGCGGATTCTGGCACACCCTGCTAGCCGACAAAGAATCCTATCTCGAGACATCGACGGCGGCGTTCTTTGGCGCGATTTTCACCAAGGCGATCCGGCTTAATCTCCTGACGGAGAAATTCCATGATGCGGCCGAACATGCCTGGCGAGCCTTGCTCAGCCGAATCGATGCCGAAGGTGGGGCTTTTGGTACGTCTGCCGCGATCTGGGCCGCTAATGTGCCAAGCGAGGATCTTGCTCTCTATAAGTCAGCCCCGACAGAAGTCAATGTTTGGGGGCAAGGTGCGGCGCTGCGATTCGCGGCCGAACGATATCGCGCGGCAACATCATGGCGCCCATAACGAGGTCGACGAGAGGGGAGCAGCGAGATAGGGGCGTAATCTGCTCGATGGTTCGTGCCACCCGGGATTGCGGATTTCTAACTCTAGAGCGGCTGTAGGAAAATGCCTGGCAGGCTAGATGGCAAGCGGGCGCTAATCTTTGGGGGTGGAACAGGCCTCGGACTTGCCTGTGCGAAAGCTATGATCCACGCAGGTGCCCATGTGTTTATAACTGGCCGCCGACCCGAAAAGCTGGAGGAAGCACGCAACAGGTTGGCGGGGGCACAGATCGGGCTCGCTCCGGGCGACTTCACTCGGGAGTCTGATGTTGCCCGCGTTACCCAAGCGGCCAAAGCCTTCCTTGGCGGGATTGATACGCTTGTCGTCAGTTCCGGCCGCTCCACGATCGGAACGGTCCTGGGCACGTCACCCGGCGAGTTTCTCGATCTGATGACGACTAATCTGCTAGGCCCTTATCTTGCGGTCCGCGGCGTGGCCGAAGAACTCGTTCGCAGCGCTCCCGCATCGATAATCATGCTCGCCTCTATCGTCGCGACCGCCGCAATGAAAGAGCGCGTCGCCTATTGCACTTCGAAGGCTGGCGTCTTGGGCATGACCCGCGCCATGGCGCTCGACTTTGCAGAGCATAAGGTTCGAGTGAACGCGATAAGCCCAAGTCTGGTGCTGACTGAATTGGCCCGCGAGATTCTGTCGAAGGAAGCCAACCCCGCGTTGACGCTCGCCCGAAGGCAGGCCCAGCATCCGCTCGGCCGGCTCGGCGAACCCGAAGAAATCGGATCCGCCGCCGTCTACTTGGCCAGTGAGGAAAGTGCTTGGATGACCGGACAAAATCTCATCATCGACGGAGGTCTTTCGATCGTCTGACTGACCCCGGTGTAGCTGAAGACCAATTTCCGTACCATGAGCATCTGCAAACGGAGGAACCGAATGACAACGTCACGAACGCACGCCGTCGCGGGCCTGGCAACCTTGATGGCATTTGCAATTGGCAATGCCTTCGCGGACGACAACAAGTGCCTCAAGATTGTCGGGACAGATTGGTCGTCCGAGCAGCAGTCCGTGGACCCGCTCATCAACAACAACGTTGACGACCTTATGAGGTTGACAACTATCTACGAAAAGCTCACAGAACTCGACAACGGTTACCAGCCCATTCCGGTTCTAGCAGAGAGCTGGGAATCCAACTCCGACGGCACTGTCTGGACGTTCCATCTCCGCAAGGGCGTCAAATTCAGCGACGGGCGCGACTTCACGGCAAAGGACGTCGTTTGGACGTTCAAGCGAGTGCTCGATCCGAAACTCGATTCGGGCGCTGCTGCAACTCTGGGCATGCTGGACCCGAACAAGATCGAGGCGATTGACGACCACACGGTCCGCTTCACGGCGAAGGCGCCGACGGTGGAGCTGCCGACGCTGCTCAGCAACAAGTACGCGGCCATCGTGCCCGATGGCACATCAAGAGAAATGATGCAGAAGAAACCGGTCGGAACGGGTCCCTATATGGTCGATGCATTCGTGCCGGGGCCCAACTTCGTGGCAAAGCGCAATCCCTATTATTGGCGCCCGGGTCTACCCAAGGCTCCCTGTGTCGAACTCAGCGGCATCACCGAAACTGCAGCGCGTGTCGCGGCATTGCAGAGCGGACAGGCCGATTTGCTGATCTTCTTAGAGCCTGCTGCTGCGGCGACGCTTAGCGCTGACCCCAATATGACCGTCGTCAAGTCGCCCGGCGGCAGCGTACAGACGCTGTCGATGTGGGTCGATACGCCGCCCTTCAACAACCTCAAGGTCCGCGAGGCGATGAAGCTGGTGGTGGACCGCCAGAAGATGGTGCAGACAGCCTTGCTGGGATTTGGAAGCCCCGGGAATGACAATCCAGTTCCGCCGACTTCCCCGGATGCCTATCGAAGCGACATCATCCCGCGTGATGTAGCCAAGGCCAAGCAGCTGCTGACCGAAGCCGGCTATCCGAATGGGCTGAAAGTAGATCTATATACGTCGACCTCTATCGCCGCCATGGTACCCATTGCTCAGGTCTATCAGCAGATGGCTGCTGACGCCGGAATCACAGTAAATATCATCATGTCTCCGGCAGATTCCTATTGGAACGCAATCTGGCTGAAGCGTCCATTCCTGACCTCGACATGGGGCGGAAGGCCCGCGGCCGAAGCCCTCAGCATCGCCTATCTTTCGAAATCGCAGTTTCCGGAGACCCATTGGTACCGTAAGGACTACGATGACCTGATCGCCAAGGCCAACGCAACCGTCGACGGTGACGCCCGGCGAAAGATCTTCCAGCAAGCACAACAAATGCTGGCGGAGCAGGGCGGCGTTATCGTGCCCGCATTCGCATCTGTCGTCGCGGCAATGCGCAAGGGCTGTACAGGCTATACACCCAATAACAATGTCAATAACAACGACTTCAGCGCTTTCCACTGCGAGTAAATTGGTGTTGCCAGCGACCGGTGCTGCATCGAACTGTAACATGGCTTCATGTGATCGATTCGTAGCGGCACTGGCGCTGGCAGAGCCTATGCGATGCCGGTAGAATGGGAGGTTGGGGAGTTTGATTTTACGCCTCGTGATATTGCGGTGCTGCACGGCGGCGATAACGCTGTTCCTTGTTTCCATCATCGTGTTCACGGCGGTGGAGCTCCTCCCCGGCGATGTCGCGACAAGTGTGCTGGGCCAATTTGCCGGGCAGGAAGCGCTCGTTGCACTTCGCCAACAGCTTCATCTCTACGATCCGCCTGTCCAGCGATATCTGATCTGGCTTGCGGGCCTATCTCATGGTGACCTTGGATATTCGTTGGGAAGCCAACAGCCGATCACCGACATCCTCGGGCCGCGCATCGTCAATACGCTTGTGCTTTCCGCTACCGCGCTCGTTCTCTATTTCCCTATGGCGCTTATCCCGGCTATCGCGCAAGCGGTGTACCGAGATAGGGCTCTCGATCATGTCCTTTCGACAGGAACGCTCATCCTCGCGTCGGTGCCTGATTTCTTAATGGCATTACTGCTCCTGGTGCTGTTCGTCTCGGTGCTTCATCTACTTCCAGCCGTCTCCCTCGTGTCCGGGGGTAGCGATCTACTAACCTGGTTGCGGGCCCTGGCAATGCCCGCGCTAACGCTCGCGAGCGTGATGGCCGTATATGCCGCCCGGATGTTGCGCGACAACTTGATCGAAGTGTTGCGCGCACCCTATGTCGTAATGGCAAGGCTCCGAGGCTTGTCGGGCCGGAAGGTTGTGCTCCGCCATGCGCTGCCCAACGCCATCACACCCACGCTAAACATAACCGCTCTCAACCTTACTTATCTTGCGGGCGGTGTGGTGATCGTCGAGAAGGTCTTCGGTTTTCCCGGCTTTGGAAGCCTGATGATCGATGCGATCAGCTTCCGAGACGTGCCCTTAATTGAAATTACCGTTCTTTTGTCGTCGACAGTTTACATTTCGGCCAATCTCCTCGCCGACGTCGCCGCTATTTTTCTCAATCCCAAACTGAGACCGAGCCGCGCATGAGTGCCGAGAACATGCTAACCGCGCGCTCGCACCGGGCATCAAGATGGATGGCGACGCCGCTTGGCTTCAAAGTTGGCGCCATTCTTGTCCTTGCCCACCTGTTAGTGGCGGCCATTGGCCCCTTCGTGGCGCCCTATGGCCCCGGCGAAATTGGCACGGGCATACCTCTGTCACCAATGAGTTTTGCCCACCCGATGGGCGTTGATCAACTCGGACGGGACGTGTTCAGTCGCGTCCTCTATGGAAGCCACATCGTGATCCTGCTGTCCTTTGCTGGGACGACCTTAGGGCTTGCGATCGGCTCGGCGATCGGTCTTCTATCCGCATACTTGGGCGGGTTCTTCGACGAGTTGGTGCAGAGGCTCATCGAGGCGTTCGTGTCGATACCTTATCTTGTTCTTGGCCTGCTCGCGGTTTATGCGGCGGGCCCCGGTCTTTCGGGTCAGCCAATACTAATGGTCCTGGTCATCGCCATCGTCTATGCACCACGCATTGCACGGATGGCCCGCGCCGCCGCACTCGACATTGTGACCAAGGACTATGTGACGGCGGCTCGCTTGCGCGGCGACCAGGCGTGGTCTGTCATCTGGCACGATCTCATGCCCAACGCCTCTTCAACCCTTCTGGTTGAGTTCGCGCTGCGAACGGGATATGCGCCTGCCCTTATCGCGGCCTTTGGCTTTCTCGGATTTGGCGTTCAGCCCCCCACCCCAGAATGGGGGCTGCTGATAAGTGAAAACCGAGACTTGATTCTCATCGCGCCAGCCACCGTTCTTGGTCCCGGCCTCGCGCTTGCCTCCCTTGTAGTCGCAATCAACATGATGACAGAAGGGCTGGCCCGTGTCCTTGGGCGTAGCGTGGATCTGGCCACTAGATGAGCAACATCGGCCATGCCGTCGTCGAGGTCGAGGGTCTTTCGATCGACTACAGAACGCCGGCCGGCCTATTGCATGCCGTCCGGGAAGTAACCTTTTCCATTTCGCGGGGCGAGGTTCTGGGGTTAGTTGGCGAGTCAGGATGCGGAAAATCGACCGTCGCGATGGCTTTGCTTGGTCATCTAGGGCCAAGCGGCAGGACGACGAGCGGACGCGTCCTGCTGCAAGGCCAAAGCCTCCTAACCTTGTCTTACCCTGCGCTCACCGCACGGCGGGGAAAACTCGTAGGCTTCGTTCCGCAGGATCCGACTGCAGCGCTCTCGCCACACTTGACGGTCGGCAGCCAGTACGCCGAGATTGTGCTGCAACACGGCGTGGCCAGCAATCGAGGCGAAGCGTTGGCGCTCGCCAGTGAGCAATTCGCCATCGTAGGATTGCCGGACCCACAGCGCCTTATCCGCCGATATCCCCATGAATTGTCGGGGGGGCAACAGCAACGCGTCTGTATCGCCATGGCGATAGCCTGTCGCCCGGTCCTCCTCGTGCTAGACGAACCCACAACCGGGCTCGACGTGACGACACAGGCGCGCATTGTGGCACTGCTAAGGGACCTTCAGACCCGTCTGGACATGGCAATGCTGTACGTCACCCACGACCTTGGTGTCCTGGGGCAGATCGCAAGTCGTGTTGGGGTGATGTATGCAGGCCGGTTGGTAGAACTGGCGCCGGTGGAAGAATTGTTTGCGAGCCCGCGCCACCCCTACAGCCGCGGATTGATTGCCTCTGTACAGACGCTTGACGAACGGGCCTATAAAGGGCGCCGTCTTCGCGGACTTCTCCGGCGCAACGAATTGCCACTTGGCTGTCCCTTTTTTCCGCGCTGCGATTACGCCGAACCTAGTTGCGCCGAACAGACACAGCACTTCAGTCAGGTCGTGCCTAAGCACTGGGTGGCCTGCCAGAATTGGCAAAGCATACAGAACGATCCACCGTCGATCGAGGACGATGTACTGCCGGTCTCCTCGGCCGCCATTGCCAATAGTGAACAGTTGATCGAGATCCAGCACCTTACCCTGTCGTATGGAAAGTCGAGTGCGTGGCATCGTCTATTCGCTGGTGAACCGGTAGATGTTGTCACGGATGTTACCTTCGCCATCTTGCCCGGCGAGATCTTCGCACTTGTGGGTGAATCTGGCAGCGGCAAGTCGACAACGGCACGGGCCATAAGCGGCTTGCTTCAACCCAAGTCAGGTAGCATCACTTTCATGGGGGCACCACTCCAGGGTCGCCTTCGTCGACGGCGTCTCGACTTGAAGCGTAGGATTCAATTTATATTTCAGAACCCTGATGCGTCGTTGAATCCCCGTGAGCGCGTGAAGAATATATTGGCTCGGCCTCTCCGCCTCTTTTTCGGAGCGACTGGCAAACAGATCGTTGCCGGCGCACGAATGGCACTTGCCGAAGTGCAGCTGGACCCTTCCTACCTCGCTCGCTTTCCCGATCAGCTATCCGGGGGCGAGCGGCAAAGAGTGGCAATTGCCCGCGCGCTGGCGGCCCAGCCGTCCCTTATCCTGTGCGACGAGATTCTTTCTGCACTCGATGTCTCGGTGCAGCGCAACGTGGTCGAGCTGCTGTTGCGCCTTCGGCGAGACACGAAGGCGGCAATGCTGTTCATCAGCCATGACATCGCGGTGGTACGCCATCTGGCCGACAGAATTGGTGTGCTATTCGGAGGAACGCTGGTGGAATGCGGACCAACGGCATTGCTCTTCGAGCCACCTTTCCATCCATATACCGAGGAGCTCCTACTCGCGGTGCCATCGTTCAAGGCCCGCATGACCTCCGTGCCCACTTTGAGTGCCGCTCGCCCGCGCCGATCTGGCGGCGGCTGCGTCTATGCCGGGCGCTGCCGGCGCTACCTGGGTGCGATTTGCGACAAGCAAGCTCCGCCGTGGCAGACGGCAGCGGAGGGCCACGTGATTCGCTGCCATGTTCCCGTGGCGGAGCTCACGGCGGACAGCTTAATCAGTCCGACCAAAGACAGCAAAAGTCGCGACGGACGGGATGACCATGCGCGCGATGCGGTGAAACCGACGCCGGATGCCGCGTCCGTCGTTCCCGGCCTTTCCGAAAAGCAGACGATTGGGCACGTCGGATCATGACTGTTCATACGCATAGCAGATTCTCTGGCATCTATCCGATGCTCTATGCGCTGTTTGACAAGAAAGGCCGGCTCGACCGGGAGGGGATGCGCGGGCAGGTCAAGGCCATGCTCCGCGCGAATGTCCATGGGCTGGCGATCCTGGGCTTAGCCAGCGAAGGGAACAAATTGTCATCGGCCGAGCGGCAGACCTTCATGGAGTGGGTGGCCGAAGATTGCGGCGGTGCCGTGCCTCTGGCTGTCACCGTGGCCGAACCAAATATCGAAGCGCAGATCGACTTCGCCCGGGCGGCCGCGGGTTGCGGAGCAAGTTGGATCATACTTCAGGCTCCACCCGTGAGAGGTATCGGCGAGCTTGACTTGCTGCGGTTCTTTGCGGCCGTGGCGGAGAAGTCGGATCTCCCAGTCGGCATTCAGAGTGCGCCGGAATACTTGGGCAGCGGGCTCTCGAATTCGGGGTTGAAGGCGCTCGTCAAGCGGCAACCGAACGTCACGATCATCAAGCTAGAAACGTCCGCGATCGGCGTGAGCCGGCTGATTGAGGATACGGACGGCGCGGTCGACGTCTTCAGCGGCCGGGCCGGGATTGATCTTATCGAATGCCTGCGGGCAGGCGCAGCTGGCGCGATCCCGGGCGCCGAGACAGCGGATGTCCTAGCCAAAATTTTCAACCACTTTCGTTCAGGCCACCCTCGGGACATGGAAAGGGCAGGGGAACTCTATCGTGATGTGTTGCCGCTCCTCGTGTTCCTGATGGAGTCGATCGACAATTTCCTCGTCTACGGCAAGCGCTTGTTCGCTCAGCGGCTCGGCATCGAGGAGGTGGAAGCGAGGCCGCCCTGTGGATCGGCCACAGACTTCGGCATGGCAAGCATGAGCCGCCATGCGAGATTGCTGGCGTCGCTGCGATGACCGGGCGACTGGCCGCACTGCGAGGCACTTTTTTGGCAGAAGCACGGCGAAGGAGTGGTTCACGGTCTTTGAGTGAGGAGTCGCTCCAATGAACGAAACGGCTCGAACGCTAGACACCCGGGGAAGCATCTTCTTGGGTCCTCGGCATATTCCGATCCCCGCTTTCCTCAGCGCGGAAGCACGGCAGTTTCTGCGAAGTCAGCCGGCGACTCGCCGCGCATATCCCTCGCCTGGCGACATTCCTGGGTGGAGGGCGCTCATCGAATCGTTCGATAGCACCTACTTCGACTCGATGCAGCCGACACTGCAGCGCGCTGCCGTGTCGGTGGAGGAGACTCGAATCAATGATGTTGTCGTCTATGTGGGCCAGCCGAAACCGCACGCCGCGTCGACTGGCTCCTGGGTAAATCTTTCGCTGCACGGTGGAGCGCTTGTGTTTTGCGGCGGCAAAGCGGTAACGGTGGATGCGGCGCTGGCCGTCATCCGCACTGGAAGCCTCTCGTTCTCCGTCGATTATCGGATGCCGCCCGAAAGTCCCTTTCCGGCGGGCCTGGATGACTGCATCGCGGCCTATCGCGGGCTCCTGCAAACCCATGCTCCAGGAAACATCGTAATATCCGGACGGTCAGCCGGAGGAAACCTTGCGGCAGCAGCGACCCTAAAGATTCGCGATCTCGGGTTACCGCTTCCGGGCGCGTTAGTCTTGTTGACCCCTGAGCTCGATTTGACCGAGTCCGGCGATTCCTTCGAGACGCTTCGGGATATAGACGTTGTGCTTAAGGCGGGCTTGCCGGAGGCAAATGCCCTCTATGCCAATGGCCATAATCTTCGCGATCCCTACGTATCTCCGCTGTTTGGCGACTTCCGGAAAGGATTCCCACCAACCTTCCTCCAGGCGGGCACACGCGACGTGTTTCTGTCGAATTCAGTCCGAATGCATCGGGTACTGCGCGCCGCGGGCGTGCCCGCGGAACTTCACATCTGGGACGGCATGCCCCACGGCGGCTTCGGCGGCTTCGCACCCGAGGACCATGAAGTCTGGACCGAAATAAGGCAGTTCCTGCTGAGTCATGCAAGGCCGACCTGATAGAGCATCTCATGCCGAATGCCGATTCTATTCTTCACTGGCAAATGGCAGTATCAAGTGGTCCACACTATTGAAAAATGCCAGAATTGAATACCACGAGGTATTGACACTGTGACGCGGAGAAGTCCAAAAACAACAACCACGGCCGATCGCGAGGCATCAAACGGTTCGCGCGGGGTTCGCCGCGCGCTCGATATCTTCGACCTGATGCTGAGCGTGGGTGAGCCGCTCTCCGTCACTCAACTAGTCGCGAAACTTCGGATTCCCAAATCAACCACATACGAGCTGGTTCGCACGCTTTCCGAGGGTAGCTATTTGGAGCGGATGGGATCGGGTGCGGGCTTGTTTTTGGGCCGCAAGCTCTTCGAGCTAGGTATGGCCTATGGCAGCAAGATCGACTTGCTTAAGGAAGGCAGTCAGGTCGTGGAGGAGCTCCGCGATGCCACTGGCGAAACCATCCAGCTTTCTGTGCTCGAGAACATGATGATGCTTGTTCTCGTAAAAGAGGAAGGAAGCCAGACGCTTCGCATCATCAGCCGCATCGGCTCGAGGGTGCCGGTAAACTGGGCTGCGGCTGGGCGCCTGCTTGTCTCGGACCTCGACGACGTGGCATTGCGGAACCTGCTTCGACGCACTGTCAAACAATCGCCCACTACGCGAGCGATGATGAATATAGACAAGCTCATCACGCAGATCCGCCAATTTCGCCGTCAGGGCTACGCCATCGAAATCAATGAAGCAAACCATCATGCTGGCTGCGTGGCGGCGCCGATTATTGACGCCTCAGGCCGGTGTGTGGCGGCTATCAGTGTCGTGGCTCCCGAACAGAGGCTCGGCCGGGAAGACCGGAAGCGCCTAATCGCCGCCGTCTGCGAGGCGGCCGACCGCCTGTCTCACCGACTTGGCCGACCGTAGTGGAGTTCGAATGTCTGAGGCACTCCGATGAAAATCACCGAGATTGATGTTATCAAGCTTAGGGTTCCGGGCTGGGATGCGTCGACGTTTGACGGCTCCTATGACGACGTCGTGCTGCGCATCTTGACCGACGTTGGAATTGTTGGGATTGCTGAAGTGGACAGCGTCCCGGAAGTTGTGCGAGCGATAATTGAAGCGCCTTCCTCGCACACGGGTTCGATGGGGCTCAAGGAGTGCATCATCGGACACGACCCAACTGATATCGCGGGGCTATGGGAGCGCATGTACTACGGAACCCGCTATGTCGGCCGGCGAGGCTGCGTCATTCACGCGATCTCGGGGATAGACATCGCGTTGTGGGACATCAAAGGCAAAGTCGAAGGCAAATCTGTTGCCGCGCTGCTTGGGGGCCGGCGCCGAGAGCGCGTGAAGGCGTATGGCACCGTGTATCCCCTCGGCGCCACTCCTGACGAGGTGCGAACGAATATCGACCGAGGTTTGGCTCTAGGACTGAGGGCCATCAAACTCGCAGCTAGTGAATTCTGGAAAGACGATTTGGATCTCACGGCCAAGCTGATCGGAGTCGCGCGAAAGCATGTCGGAGCGGAGATAGATCTGATCATCGATGCAGCTACGGCGTGGAAGCGCGCTGAAGACGGTCTGCCTTTGATGGACCTTTTCGTGGAGAATCGGATCACCTGGCTGGAAGCGCCGCTAGAACTCGATGATGTTGACGGGCACGCTCGGTTCCAGGGTTGGGGCATTCCCATTGGTGGTGGCGATCTTGGGATCACGACCCATTTCGATTTTTCGGACATCTTGGATAAGGGCAAATGCGATATCGCCCAACCGGATATTTCCGTAGTCGGAGGATATTCCGAGATGATGAAGGTTGCTGAGATGGTGGCCAAACGCGGCAAACGAATCGTGCCACACGGCTATAAGACAAACCTGCTGATAGCAACGAATCTGCAGTTTCTCGCCCAACATGCCGCCGTCGAGATGTGTGAGTATTCGACGAGCAAATCGCCATTACGATGGGAGCTGACGCGGGAATCATTTCCGATCGCCGATGACGGGACTGTGGCGGTGCCAGACGGGCCTGGCCTCGGCGTGTCTCTGAATGAAAGCGCCATCGAGAAATATCGTGTGATATAGACGCGCAAAGTGGCTGACGTCCGATCGGCGCTCTTTGTGAAATCGCGGCGAGACTCGGCCGGCCGACCTATTCAGTAGTGGACCTAGCAGGGCCGAGGACAACTCGATGCCTGGTGGCGCGGGTACTGTTTGTCGCCAACGCTATGCTCGAATCTGCACGGCCTTTTCGTTTGCCTCCCGGCCGTCAAGAGCGGCCGCAATCCGATCAGCCACTGTGTCCGCTGCGGAGATGAGATTTCGGTCGACGTGATGGGCATAGCGGGCGGTTACCGAATGAATTCGGTGTCCCAGTAGGCCGGCGATGGTGAGTTCCGAATAGCCAAGTGAGAGCGCTGTACTGGCGAAGCTGTGTCGCAGAGTGTGTAGACTAACCTCCCTGAGCCCGGCGCGCTTTGCTGTAAGCGCTGTTCTCAGGCCACGGCCTTGAGAGCGATTGGCAGGGGATAGGCCCAAGGCAGGAGTTCGTCGAGGCGGCTCTGCGGATGAGCATTGACAATGCGGCTGATGACGTCAGCTAGGTAGGCGTAGGGATCGACGGCCGTCAGCTTGCAGGTCTCGATGAGCGAAGCGATGATAGCCCAATGTTCGGCGCCGCCGTCGCTGCCGGCAAAGAGTGCATTCTTGCGCGTCAAGCGATGCATCGAAGCCTGCCATGGTCGATCTGGGCCGCGCGGCTGATCCGACTGCGCGTCTTCGCGTCCTGCAGCTCTTTGATCCCGAGATCAAGAATGCCGCGTCCGCCGATCCCGAGTTTGTCCGTGCGGTCCGCGTTGCCCTGACGCTGCCTCTGGTTAGTGAACCGGCTGGCACGGATGGAAACGAGCCCGCGGCGATATCAGGACAGCCGCCCGAATCGGAAGTGGAAGACAAGCGGATGACCGCCATCCGACGCTTTCTCAGGAACGGCGAGCGCTCTGTAACGTGGCAAGTGCTCTGTGATGAGGTCCGGTCCATATGCGATGGCTGGGACGACCCGAACAGCAGGAACAAGAAGCCGAAGCCGGGCTACGGCGACAAAACGATCCGCCGCCTCGCGACTCCACTCATTGGCAAAGCGAGATCGAGTAGCGGCCCATAGGACAAACAGGACAGCTTTACCAAAGCGGGCCTGTCCTAAAAGTCAGATTTGTCGCCGTTTCTGACAGATAGCCCCCTATACATATGTAAAGGCGCCGACGCGATCATCGCAGCGCCGTCGACCAACTCTGATCGGCCGCGCTGGAACATAAAACGGCGAGGTCGACATGTTTTCGAACGAACCTACCCCGGCCCTTGGGCCGACGGCTCAAATGCTCCAAGTGCGGAGAGAAGCGAATTCGAGCCGAGCCGATGGAGCCGGGCCAGAGGTAGTGGTTCCATTGGCCCTCCCACTACGGCGCGAAAATCTTGCTCACGGTACTCAAGGGTGGTACAAGCGGTGGTACACATGGTAATCTAAGCTATTGATATAGGCTGAAAGTGAGCGACGTTGGCCGGGTCCCTCTCCCGCTACCATCTTTGCTCAATGGCGGAATCCCGTTGGCGCGGTCCCGCGCGACGCCGGCGCACCCAAACCGTCAGATGACTGCGATCTCCGGGCAAACGATCGCTGCTGCCAGGCAGCGCTTTACGCCCGGCCGTTTCAAGGTCGCCGGTGGAAGTTCCGCATCTTGCTAGACGCGGTTCATGCGATTGCGCACGAGGTCGTCGACAACCGAGGGATCGGCCAGGGTCGAGGTGTCGCCCAATTCCTGATAGGTGTTTTCGGCGATCTTGCGCAGGATACGCCGCATGATCTTGCCGGAGCGTGTCTTCGGCAAGCCCGGTGCCCATTGAATGAGATCAGGCGCGGCAATCGCACCGATCTGCTTGCGCACCCACTGGACGAGAGACTTGCGCAACTCCTCCGTCGCCTCCACGCCGGACTTCAAGGTCACATAGGCATAGATGCCGGAACCCTTGATATCATGGGGATAGGCGACGACCGCCGCTTCGGCAACCTGGGGGTGGGCGACCAAGGCGCTCTCGACTTCGGCTGTGCCAATTCGGTGACCCGAGACATTGATCACGTCATCCACGCGTCCCGTGATCCAGTAGTAGCCGTCCCTGTCGCGCCGGCAACCATCCCCGGTGAAATATTTGCCCGGGTACGCTGAAAAATAGGTATCGATGAACCTGCGATGATCTCCGTAGATTGTGCGCATTTGGCCCGGCCAAGAGTCGGCGATACAAAGGTTGCCCTGCGCCTCGCCCTCCAGGACCGTACCCTCGCTGTCGACGATGATCGGCTGGATTCCAAAGAATGGCTTGGTCGCAGAGCCGGGTTTCGTCGCAATGGCACCCGGTAGCGGAGTTATAAGAATCCCCCCGGTTTCCGTCTGCCACCATGTGTCGACAATCGGGCACCTCTCGTCGCCCACAACACGGTAATACCAGAGCCACGCCTCGGGGTTGATCGGTTCCCCCACCGATCCCAGAAGCCGCAAGGAGGCGCGGCGGGCCTTCTTGACGAAATGCTCACCCTCTCGCATGAGAGACCGGATCGCCGTCGGCGCCGTGTAAAAGATATTCACGGAGTGCTTATCGACGATTTGCCAGAATCTGGATGCGTCCGGGTAGTTGGGAACTCCCTCGAACATGAGGCTGGTGGCGCCGTTCGCGAGGGGTCCGTAGACGACATAACTGTGACCCGTTACCCAACCGATGTCCGCGGTGCACCAGTAAATATCTCCATCATGGTAGTCGAACACGTACTGGTGCGTCATCGAGGTGTAGACGAGGTAGCCGCCAGTCGTGTGCACTACCGCTTTTGGCTTTCCCGTCGAGCCCGATGTGTAGAGGATGAACAACGGATCCTCAGCGCTCATCACCTCGGGAACGCATTCGTTCGCAGCATGCGCGACGAACTCGTGGTACCAGATGTCCCGTCCATCGGTCCAACCGACCGTACCCCCTGTCCGGCGAACTACAATCACCGTGCTTACCCCCGGACACTGCTTCAACGCCTCGTCGACGTTGGCCTTGAGAGGTATCTTGCGTCCTCCGCGCAGACCTTCGTCGGCCGTGATGAGGACATTCGAATCGCAGTCTCGGATCCGGACGGCCAGGCTTTCCGGGGAGAAGCCCCCAAATACAACCGAATGAATGGCGCCGATTCTTGCGCAGGCTAGCATCGCGAATGCGGTCTCCGGGATCATAGGCATGTAGATCGTTACGCGGTCCCCCTTCTTGACACCCCGGGCTTTCATCGCGTTGGCCAGACGGCACACATTGGCATGCAATTCCGAATAGGTGACGTGCTTGGATTCTGTGGGGCTGTCTCCTTCCCAGAGTATGGCGGTGCTGTCGGCCTTTTCCGCCAAGTGCCGGTCGATGCAGTTGTAACTTGCGTTTAGCCTGCCGTCGGCGAACCAGCGAATCTTCACGTCTCCGGTGAAGCTCGTGTCCTTCACGCGCGTGAAGGGTGTCGTCCAATGCAAGCGCTTCGCCTGCTCGCGCCAGAATCCTTCTGGTTCGGCAATCGACTGGTCATAGAGCTGGACGTAGTCTGCTTCGTTGATCCAGGCGTTTTCCGCGAAAGACGCAGGTATCGGAAAGAGCGTTGTGCTCGACATTCCTTTGACTCCCAACGTGCTCAATAACGCTGCCCGCATTTGGGGCGCGAAGCCATTATCAGTGTCACCCAACCAGAGACAAGCGTCACGAAAAAAGGCGCAACCGGGGAATCCGGTGGGATCTTGGCTTCGGAGCGCACTGGGCTGAGCACCGGTACCCCCGCGCTTCTGGGGTTAAGTGGTCTCGCATGCGGGCACGGGCCGAAAGGCCTTCTCAACGTCCGCGCCGGCAACATGAGCGCGTTCTCGGACCAGCCGGACCATTTCCTTGAATGGCTGCAGGCCTTGCCGGAGGAAGCGCGCATGAGTGTAAGCGGCAGCAATGCGCGCCCGGCTTTCGCTTCACGCCAACTCTACGGCTCGTACATTCGCCGTATCTTGGCCGGTCAAATCCGGAGCGCGGATCGACGTCATCGCTTGTCTCTGATTGCTGACGAGGCCGTGGCGCTGCGGCCGGAGCCCGACGGCTATCGTGTCGAAATTGGCGGCGGACGCCAGTTCGAGGTCGATGCGGTCGCCTTGGCCGTAGGCAACTACTCGCCTGAGGGGGAATCTCGGGATATGCCGTCAACCCCTGGGCTGGCGACGCGCTTGCGTCGCTCGATGGCGATGCGCCGGTGTTGCTGACTGGAGCGGGGCAGAAGCGCCAGCCCAATGCAACTTCCGCAACTGCCGCAGTAGCAACTTGACGGGACCGGCAGCGCGGTATAAATAGAAACCACAGCGCCGATTTGAGCTCAGCTTGCGGGCGCGTAAAAAATGCAGCTAAAGCGAGGCGGTCCCCGCCTGCAGATGCTGCGCGGGGTTCTTTTTTTGGTCGGCAGGCAAGGCCGACCGCACCCCGGCAGCTGCGGCGGCGACGCCTCGGAACCCAGTGAGGGAGACCGAGACGATGCTGATACATTCGCTCAAGACTGTCGAAAAGCCGGACCCTGGAATCGATTCGTCGGCGGCATCGCTCTCCGCCGGCGAACAGCCGCTGCCGCTGCGGAAACTGCCGCCGCTGAATTCCCTGCGCTGCTTCGAGGTGGCGGCGCGTTGCAAGAGCTTCACCCGCGCCGCGGCGGAGTTGTGCGTTACGCCGGCGGCCGTCGGCCAGCAGGTCCGCCAGCTCGAGGACTTCATGGGCGTGCAGCTGTTTCGCCGCGTCAACCGCGCCCTGGTTCTGACCCGGGTGGGCGAGGCCTGCCTGCCGGGTGTCCGCGAAGGCTTTGCCATGCTTGCTGCGGCGGTAGTACAGGCCAAGCCGCAGGCGACGACGCGACGGCTGACTGTCAGCGTCGCGCCGTCCTTCGCGGCCAAATGGCTATTGCCGAGGTTGAGTGAATTCGAGGCCCGCCATCCCGACATCGACGTGCACGTGGACGCTTCGATGCCGCTGGTGGATCTCCATGAGTCGCCGGTCGACGTGGCGATCCGCTATGGCGCTGGACAGTATCCCGGCCTGAGGGTGGAACGTCTGATCGGGGAAGAAGTGTTCCCCGTCTGCAGTCCGGCCTTGCTTTCGGGGGAGCATCCCCTGAACTCGCCGGCCGACCTCAAGGATCACACGCTGCTTCACGACGACAGCCCGGACAACGATCCCAGCTGCCCGACTTGGCCGATGTGGCTGCGCGCCGCCGGCGTACAGAATGTGGATGCGGCCCGAGGCCCGCGCTTCAGTCAGTCGAGCTTCGTGCTGGAAGCCGCAGTGCTGGGCCGGGGCGTGGCGCTCGCCAAGTCCACCATCGCCGCCGCTGACCTGGCGGCCGGACGCGTGGTCCGCCTGTTCGAAGTGAGCATACCCCTGGCCTTTTCCTATTTTCTGGTCTCCCGGGACGACGTGACCCCATCGCCGAATATCGTCGCGTTTCGGCAGTGGCTGTTCGAACAGGTCGGACGCTAGACGCGCGTGTCAGGCGGACGGGGTCGGAAGATTGCCGTAGGGACCCCGAATGGCTACTCTGACGCAGGGATTTTCCGGTGAAGGTTGGTTAAGTCGTCGTTTGCGTGGCCGGCGGTCTGCGCCGCCCGGCGAATTGTAGCGGGGAAGGTCGTGCGCCGCACGACAATTGGAACACCAACATAGGAGAGGAAGCCGTGAGCAAGATAATCGGATTCAGCAGTCGCAGAACTTTCCTCAAGACGTCGGCCATTGGCCTGGGAGCGCTCGCCGCGCCGACCATCATCTCGAGCAAGGCCCGCGCCTCGTCGGGCGAGGTGAACTTCATGGGATGGGCCGGCTATCCCGATCTCGCCAAGAAGGTCTTCCCGGCCTTCCAGCAGTCAACGGGAATCAAGGTGAACTTCATCGAGCAGCCCGATCAGGATTCCTTTTTCGCCCAGGCCAAGCTATCGCTGCAGACGGGTGCCATCGACGTGGTCGAGCCGACCCTCGATCGCGCGGCCAGCTGGTACACCAATGGCCTGATCCAGGGCTGGGATACGAACAAGCTCGCATTGGACAATTACATCCCCGGTCTGGCCGATGGCTCGGCGGGCGAACGCGCCACGATCGACGGCAAGCGCCTGATCGTTCCCAGCGTCTGGGGAACCGAGGCCATCGTGTTCAGCAAGAAGGATGCACCGTCGAGCTACGGCGAGGCGAGCCTCGGCGATCTCTGGAACGACAAGTATGTAGGCAAGGTCTGCGTGCGAGCCCATTCCTCCCTTGCGGCCATGGGCCGCTGGCTCGACGCACAGGGCAAGCTGCCGAAGCCCTGGCTCGATAGCTACAAGGACGAGACGACCATGAAGCTGCTGTGGGACATCGCGCTCGCCGAAGCGATCAAGCACAAGCCCAATATCGCCCAGTTCTGGAACGGCGAGAACGACGCCGAGGCAGCATACCGGACGAACGGCGCCATCATCGGCCTCAACTGGGATTCGACCGGCTATGCCTTGGGCCCCGATGGTTTCGGTTATCTCGCGCCGAAGGAGGGTGCGTTCGCCTGGAACCAGGGCTTCGTGCTCATGTCCAACGCAAAGAACGTCGACCAGGCGCACGAATTCGCCAAATGGGTTTCGACTGCCCAGGGTTCGGCCGCCTGGGCCAGCGCCTTCTCGGCCAATGCGGTCGGCAAGGGCGGCGTCGAGCTGGCCGATCCGGCCGTGAAGGCATTCTACGCTGCGTCCTTGCCGGGCGACGCTCTGCAGAAGCTGTGGTGGTGGCCGACGCAGGAAGCCTGGTTCATCAAGCTTCGCGGCGAATACGCCGACAAGTGGAAGGCCGCGTGATCTAAGGGCTCCGAGGACCGCCGGGTTTCATCGCGAACCCGGCGGTCTTTCCTTGCCTACGCGTATGTTCAAGAATACATGTAAAAAATCCGCAAGATTCCACGGGGGTTCAGGGGGGGCTACGCAGTGCCATGAGCGGGGGAGTTGAGCTCGACGCCGTCTCGGCCGATTTCGGGAGCTTTCGGGCCGTCGACAAAGTGACCGTTTCCATCAAGCCTGGGGAGTTCTTCTCCTTCCTCGGGCCGTCGGGATGCGGCAAGACGACGATCCTGCGCATGGTGTCTGGTTTCGTCACGCCAAGCGAGGGCGTCATACGAATCGGCGGGCAGGACGTTCGCGATATACGCCCGAACAAGCGTCCGACCGTGCTGATCTTCCAGAACCTCGCCCTGTTCCCCCTGATGCCGGTATGGGAGAACATCGCCTTCGGCCTCGAGGTCCGCGGCGTCGCCAAGCCGGCACGCAGGGCGAAAGCCGAAGAGCTGCTCCAGCTGGTCGATCTGCCGGGCGCCGGCGACAAGGCGATCAGCCAGCTTTCCGGCGGACAAAAGCAGCGAGTCGCGATCGCGCGAGCCCTGGCGATCGAGCCCGAAGTAATGCTGCTGGACGAGCCGCTGTCGGCGCTGGACTTGAAGTTGCGCCAGCATATGCGGGCGGAACTGCGCGCCATTCAAAAGCGCACCAACGTCACGTTCGTCTACATCACCCACGACCAGGGCGAGGCCCTAGCCATGTCGGACCGGGTCGCGGTGATGTCCCATGGCCGGCTCCAGCAGGTGGCGACCCCGCAGGAAATCTACAACCGCCCGGCCAATGGTTTCGTCGCCTCCTTTGTAGGCGAGAACAACGTATTCACCGGGCAAATCGAATCGAATTCCGGTTCGTCGGCGATCTTCAAGACCAGCAGCGGGAGCTTTCGGGCATCCTTGGGGCCCGGGGTCACCGCGGCCACGCCGGCAAAGCTGTACGTGCGGCCCGAGCAGACACGCCTGGTCGACGCGCCGTTGCCGGATGCGAACAACATTCCCGTCACGGTCGCCGATGTGGCGTTCGAGGGCAATTTCGTCAACATCCAGGTTCGCAACGGCCAGGATCGCGATCTGGTGGTCGAGGCACGAAACGACGGCACCATGGCGGTGCCGCCGCCGGGCAGCAAAATGAACATGACGTTCAAGCCCGAGCACGCCATCGTCCTGGCCGACGAGACGTCGGCGGCAGAGAGTCGCGCAGCATGAACGAGCTGTTGCGCCGATATGGTGCGCCGCTGTCGGGGCTATTCGTGCTGCTCACGGCCTTCTGGCTGCTCGTCCTGGTCATTTTGCCTTACGTCTACCTGTTCGAGAATTCCTTCCGGCCCTATCTGCCGATGGTGGATGTGGGCGGCCCGAAGGACGTCTACAGCTTCGACAACTACTTGACCTTCTTTCAAAGTCCGATCCACATCCATGTGTTCTTCTGGACGATTCTCTATAGCAGCTTCGTGACGGTGCTTTGCTTCTGCATTGCCTATCCGCTCGCGTACTATCTGTCCAAGGTCGCCAAGAGTTCGGTGGTGCCGAGCCTCTTTCTGCTGTTGATGATTCCGCTCTGGGTAAGCGAGATTCTGCGGTCCTTTGCCTGGTTCATCATTCTCTCCTTCAAGGGACCGCTTAACTACGGGCTTCTGGGTCTTGGCATCATCTCGGAGCCGATCCGCTGGCTGTCCGGTTTCCGGAGCATCATCGTCGGCCTTGTCTACACCTACGTGTTGTTCATGCTCTTCCCGCTGTACAACGCCATCCAGTCGCTCGACACCAATCAGATCGAGGCCGCGCAGGATCTCGGCGCTCCCTGGTGGCGTACCCACTGGCGGGTGATCCTGCCCCATGCCAAGCCCGGTATTGCGTCCGGTGCCGTCATGGTCTTCATGCTTTCGGCCGGCTCCATTCTGGTGCCGACGCTGCTGGCCTCGACCAATTCGCGCTGGTTCACGGAAATCATTCAGCAATGGATGTTCGAATCCCAGGACTGGAACACGGGCTCCGCCTACGCCTTTTTGCTCCTGCTCCTGTGCACGGTGTTCGTCTCGGTGGTGATGCGGATCTTCCGCGTCCGCCTGTCGGACATCGCCAAGTGAGCCGGCGATGAGGGGGCGCAAATCCACCGACTGGCTGTTTCACCTCTATATGGCCCTCTTTCTCCTCTTCATGCTGCTGCCGCTCGTGGTCATGGGCGGCGCGGCTTTCAACAACTCCAGGTTCCCCTCGGTCTATCCCTGGGTCGGCTTTACCGATCGTTGGTTTGTCGATCTTTGGCAGGACGACCGCATGTGGGTCGCCTTCCGCAATACCATCCTGGTCGCCCTTGCCGTGGTTGCCCTGGCGGTTCCGATCGGAACCGCCGCGGCGATCCTGATCAACAGCCTCAGCGGCAAGCTCCGCTCCACTCTCTACGGCATCATGGTCGCGCCGATTCTGACGCCGGGCGCGGTGATCGGGATCTCGACTCTCCTCTTCTGGAACAAGTTTTCCGTGCCGGCGGGGCTGCACCTTTCGACGCTCGGCCAGGCCTCCTACATTTCCGCTTTCGTGATGCTGCTGGTTCTTGCCAGGCTGCAGAGCTTCGATCGGGATCTCGAGGAAGCGGCGCTCGACCTGGGCGCGAGCCACGCCCAGGTGATCCGACGAGTCTTGTTGCCCCATCTCTACCCGGCGATCGGGGCGGCTGCGGCGATCGCCTTCTTCCAGTCGGTGGAGAACTTCAATACGACCCTGTTCACGCGGGGCACTTACGACACGTTGACCGTCTATGTCTTTTCGCGGGTGCGCAGCGGCATCACGCCGACGATCAACGCGCTTGCCCTCATTCTCATCAGCATCACCATGGTCGCCGTGGTCTGGTACGAGATTGCGCGCCGGCATGCGGCTCGCAGGCTCGAAAGGCTTCCCGGCGCCGACTGAGTTCGGCGGCTGCGATGGCCACGGAGGTGCGCGCGGGCTTTGTCCAGTAGATCCGCATCGGTTGGGATTTTGGGACCTTCGCGTCTGATGCCGGTCCACATAGTCAGCTGCCGGAGGTTCTCCTGCGAGCCGCGGCCGCCTTGAGCCAGCCTTGCGGACCAGGCTACCGAGGAGGTCAACGAGATCACATTTTGACGACCTCGGGCGAGACAGCCTAGGACCTGCAGAGATGGGTACCCATAGGCGGCCCTGGCGACATGTAGATCAATCTTTACGCATGCCGATGAATGGTTGTATCGTCCGCAGCCTGGGGCCGCGCCTGCGTTGGGGGCAACGAATGCGTCGGCGCGGGGATGATCGGTCACTGGGGGGCGTATGCGGCACGCGATGGTTCTTGTCCTGCTCCTGCCCCTGGCAGGCTGCGCGACGATACTCACGGGCACGTCGGAAAAGATCAATATCGCCACGATCCCGGCCGGCGCCAAATGCGTGCTGTCGCGGCAGAGCCAGACCATAGCGATCGTGGATCCGACGCCCGGTCCGGCGACCGTGCAGCGGGACACGCACGACATTCTCGTCACCTGCGACAAGCCGGGCTATCAGACGGTGACGCAGTATCTTCACTCCGGCGTCGAAGGCGCCACTTTCGGCAATGTGCTCCTGATCGGGGGCCTCGTCGGCATGGCGGTCGATGGCGCAACGGGGGCCGACGACCAGTATCCCGGCAAGGCGTCCCTGACCATGATAGCCGCATCCCCGGCGGCAATCGCCGGGAGCGGGACCGGTGCGACGGGTGCGGCGGCGCAAATCCAGGCCGGACCTCCCCCTTCCTTTACGGTTCGAACCTCCGGGCCGAGCGGGGCCACCTCATGCAGCGGCACCAGCCAGTGGCAGGGCGGGCAATTCACCGGGACATGCGCATCCGGCGACATGGACGCCGATCTCACTGGCGGCCTGACAAACGGCAGCCTCCACATCAAGGGCGACCTCGCGATCAATGGTGCGACCTGCCAGGTGTATGGCGACTCAGACAGTCCGTCGGGGAGGGTGACGCTGGAGCTGACGGCGACGAAGTGCACCGGCGGGGTTTTCTCGGGCGGCGCGAACTATTACGGCCCCGGGGACGTGTCCTCTCACTTGGACCTCGACAAGCCCGGTGCAGGAACGACGACCGCGTCGGGCGCCGCTGCGCCGGCGGCAAGCGCCGACGTGCCCTTCTCGATCGAGCTTGCCGGTCATTCCTACGAGGGCGTAGCACGGTTGGAAAACGGCCATGTCTCGGGACAGCTCGAGGCATTCGCCAAGCCGGTGACCTTGGACGCCCGGGTGGACGGCAACTCGATCGCGGCGCATCTTTCCGGCGCGCTCGACCCCGGAAGCGGCAATCCGGGCGGTACCTGCACGGCGGACGGCGAAACCAGTCCCGCCTCGGGCAGCGTGAAGATGGGAATGCAGGCGAGCTGCCCCGGATCCGACCCCAGCATCGTGCTGCATATGCAGTTGCCGCCCGCGCCAATCTGACGCTCGACTCGCCGGGCTTGGATTGCATGCCCGGCATAGCCGAATGTGAATCTCGAACGCGGCGACTTCGGAGCGATCGGGTTTGCACAACGGCGCGTGGCCCGCTCCGGATCTAATCGGCGGTCTCATTTTTCATACCACGCGGCAGCCCCGTACCAATGGGGCCCTTCTTTGATACCATCCCCTATGACCGCAGCCAGTCCCGCCCACGGCTTTCCCCGCGCTGCCGTCCTGCTCTTGCTGGGGGCGCTTACGCTCCTGCCCATCATGGACGGCTGCGCCAAGCTGTTGAGCCGGACCCTCTCGGTCTATGAGATCACCTGGGCGCGGTATTTCTTCCACTGGATCGTGCTGCTGCCCATCCTCTTCGCCAGATATTCCTGGCGGCTGTTCACACCGTCCCGGACCGCCATGCAGCTTGCCCGCAGCACGATCCTTCTGGTGGGAACGACCCTGTTTTTCTTCGGTCTTTCTTACATGCCCGTGGCCGATACGCTGGCTCTCTTCTTTGTCTCGCCGCTGGCGGCGACCGTTCTCTCCCACTTCCTGCTGAAGGAGAAGGTCGGCCCACGGCGCTTTGCCGCCGTCATCGTGGGATTCATCGGCGCCCTCATCATTCTGCGGCCCGGCTTCGGCGTCTTTCGCTGGCCGGCCCTGTTCAGCCTGGGTTCCGGCCTCCTCTATGGCTTCTATGCCATTGCCACCCGCAAGCTTGCCGGGACGGCCCCGCCTCTGGTCACGGCCGGATTCACCGCGCTGGTGGGCGCGCTCGTCATGTCGCTTGCAGCACCTCTCTATTGGGTGACGCCCAGCCTGTTTCAGTTCGCCCTCATGATCCTCATCGGCGCCATCGCGGCGATCGGCCATTACATGGTTATCCTGGCCTATGAGCGGGCCCAGGCTTCGCTCCTGGCCCCCTTCGCCTATTACGAGATCGTTATGGCGGTGATCGTCGGATTCGTCATGTTCGGCGACTTCCCGGACGGCTGGACCTGGGTCGGCATTGCCGTGCTGGCGGCCAGCGGCGTATACATCTCGCTGCGCGAGCGCCAGCTGGGCTTGCGCCGCGCGCTAGCCGACCCCAACCCGTGAGACCGGATCAACATGTCGGCCGGCGAGTTCGGCGACGATGGGCCGAACCGCTGCGGCCGGCAATGGGAGAGCGACATATGGGCAGCAGACTCTCGATCGCCGTTCTCGGCCTGATGGTGTTCTGCATCTCCCACGGCTGGGCCGGGACGACAGGCAACGGCTCGGCCGCGCCGGCAACGACGCAATACGCCTTCTGCTATGCAGGGAATGTCAATGTCGTGTACTTCACCCAGATCTTGACGCTGGCCCCCACGGCGAATGCCCCCAATCTAGGGGTTGCCTACGCGGACTACGTCAAGACGACATACGGCCTGCCCGGCATCGACAGGCAGCGCTGCGTCACGTCGGATTCGAGCGCCGGCGCGGCGGCAGAGAAACAGCGTTACAAGGGCATGTTCGGGACGACAAAACTCGTCGAGACGAAATGGGGCGGGTGACGGCCCGAGCGCAGGACAATCGCTCGGGCGCCAAAGGACCTCGGTTTGATCGCCGGGCACCGTAGTCGCCACCGGCGCTGCGAAGCGCCAAGGCCCATGGGGCCCTGTCAGCGGCTTGTCCCTCCGTTTCTCTACCGCGAATTTCCTCGCTTCCCAGTTTCATGCGCCTGCCGGGGCCGGCGGTCTTCCTCGAAACCTGACCGGGTACTCACTCCACCACGGGCCTTTCGCTCATCACCTTGATGCAGGCTTCCACGACGAGCGGATCGTAGAGCCGGCCCTTGCCTTGTTGGATTTCGGCAAGCGCGGCGTCGAGACCGCGGGCCGGCCGGTAGGGACGATGGGAAATCATCGACTCCACGACATCGGCCACGGCCAGAATCCTGGCCTCGATCAGGATCGCATCCCCCTTCAGCCCGTTGGGATAGCCGGAGCCGTCGAGCCTCTCATGATGCTGAAGGACGATGTCCGCGATGGGCCAGGGGAACTCGACCTGCTTGAGGATGTCATAGCCGGTCTGAACATGGCCCTTGACGAGCTCATACTCGGTCGCGCTGAGCCTGCTTGGCTTGCTGAGGATCTCCGCCGGTACGCCGAGCTTGCCCACGTCGTGGACGATTCCGGCCAGGCGAAGGCCGTGAGACGTCTCGTCCGGGAGTCCCATCTCGATGGCAATCGCCTCGGCGATCTTGGCGACCCGACGCTGATGGCCGGAGGTGTACGAGTCGCGCATTTCGACGGTGCTGGCTATTACCTGCACCGTCTCCTCCACCGCGCGGCCCAGCCGCCGGATCCCCTCCTCTCGATCGATGCGGGTGCGAAGGGCGATGACGCCGTATCCGATGTCGTCCGCGAGCTCAGTTAACAGCTTCACTTCCTCGCCGTCGAATGCGTCCGGTTCGGGCGCGTAGATGGTCAGCGCTCCGAATGTGCGATCGCTTTGCCGCAGAGGCAGAGCAATGTTCGAGGCATAGCCTCGTTTCAATGCTTCGCCTCGCCAAGTCACCACGCGGGGATTGGTCGCGAAATCGCGATTGATTTGCACGGCGCCCGTCCGGATGGCCGTGCCGGTAGGACCTCTTCCCCGGTCGTTGTCGACCCACGAGAACGTCCTGAGAGCGAGATATCCGGCCTCATGGCCGGCATGGGCGACCGGGCGTACTGTCTTTTCGGCATCGTTCTCGGCGAGCCCGATCCATGCCATGCGATAGCCGCCGACTTCGACGATCACGCCGCACATCTCCCGGAAGAGAACTTCCTCGCTCACGGCATGGACGAGCACCGAGTTGCACCGGCTCAAAGTCTTCAGGGCGTTCGTCGTCCTTCTGAGCCTGTGCTCCGCCTCCTTGCGAGCGGTGATGTCTCGGAGCGAAGCCAGGCCGACAAACTGGCCGCCGAAGGGCAGGCTTCGCAGCGATACTTCCGCCCAGAAGAGACGCCCGTCCTTCGCCTTGCAATGCCACTCGAACGTCTGAGCGAGCCCGGCCTCGGCTTTCTCATGCCACGAAAGTGCATCCTGCAGCGTGTATGGCGGGATGCCGGAAGAGAGGGTCCCGATATCGCTGCCGATCAGCTCCTCCCGGCCATAGCCGAACATCGCGCAGCCGGCTTCGTTGACATCGATGAACCGGCCCAGTTTGCCATCGGCGACGAAGATTCCGTCGCTGACCGAATTGAAAATCGTGCGGAATTTTTCCTCGGCGGCGCGAAGAGTCTCGTCGGCGCGTCTCTTCTCGGTGACGTCCTCCCCGGAGCTGAGCGTGGCGATGACGGACCCTTTGTCGTCCCTGATTCGCGTATTGTGCCATGCGACGATCCTCTCCTCGCCCGACTTGGTCAGCACCGGATTCTCATAGTACTCAATGCTGGGGTCATTCCCGCTGTAGAGGCGCGCGAACGCCTCTCTCATTACGTCTCGCAGCCTTTCGGGCACAAAATTATCGATCCACGACTTGCCGACTATCTCGGCGGAGTTGTCATAGCCAAGAGCACTGCACCCCATTCGATTGATCAGGGCAACGGAGCCGCCGGCATCGAGCACCAGGATCATGACCCCCGCGATATCCAGATAGGCTTGCGCGGTGTCGCGTTCCCGCCCGATCTGCCGTTCGCTTTCGCGCAGCATCTCCTCCATGCGCTTGCGATCGGTCACGTCGATCAGGCTGGAGATCAGGGCCGGCCGGCCGTCGATCACCATGACCGCGCCGCGCATCTCCACGTCGATGACGGCGCCGTCCTTCCGCCTGCCCTTGAATGTGTTCTCGACGGCCGATGCGGCGCCCCTGAGGCGGGTCCGCATGTTTTCTTCGACGAGGGGGCGGTCGGCCTCGGCGGCCAGGTCGGCCACCTTGATGCGATGGAGCAATTCGTCGCGCGAGTAGCCGAATATCTCGCAGTATTTTGGATTGACGTAGAGGAACCGGTCGTCCTGGGCAATTGCCATTCCGACCAGGGAATGTTCGACAAGGCCCTGAAACTGCGAGTCAGGCCTTCGCCGATCAGTTGGCGCTCCGGGAGCGCCCATCATGGACACCTCGCTGCCTTCAAGCGTTGGCGCGGCCCAGCCAACAGCGCCTTGTCAGTTCGTCGCCGTCCTGAGTAGCGGGTTCTCCTAACAGTCGCAGTCCGCATTTGACGGCCAGCCACAGCTCCAAATTACCAAAATATGAAGGGCATTGTTATCAACTTATCGCTATGGGCGTATCTGGGCCTCCTGCGGCGGCCCGTCGCGACACTTACCCGGCGAATGGACGCCCAGCGGCCAGACCCTTCGCCTTGGAGCCACGGGAGACTGCGGCGACGACCCATGGCAGGCCGAGCAGGAGGCGGAGCCAGGTCCGATGGCACTGCCGGGCTCGCGATGACGGCTCGAATTCGCAAACCGGAGCCTAACGTCTACTATGCGGGCCAAATCCTGCGGATACCGTCATGAAAGGTGGATCTCATGCCTGAAGCTGAAAAAGAGGATTTGGATCGGCTGGAAGCGCATATGAAGGCCGATTTTCTACCCGTCCAGCCTCGCACCGGAGGCTCGGACGCTTCCTACAGGGCAACTCACGCCTTGGAATACATGGCCTATCACCTGGGCCAGCTCGACCGGAAGCTCGACCGGATCGTCGAGCTTCTCGAGCGCTCGAGCGGCGCGAAGAGCTGATCGCGGCCGTCAATATCAGCGCCATCCGGCGCCGGCTTGTTGCGAAGCCGGTGCCCTGCCAGCGGCAGCTCTTGGCCTTCCGGTGTGCCAATCTCATACCACGTCCGTCGCTGAATCTCCCGTGGTCGTCGCGGCCGGAATCCTGCTATTGTATGAGGATTGAGTTGGGGGAGCCGGCGATAATGGATACCGCGAGATTGCGGGACTTGGCCGCGTCCTACAGGTCGCGCGCCGAGGCCAGCAACCATGAGTTGGCGCGAAACTACGAGAACGACATGGCCGCCTATCTGGAGTCCGTCGTCGCCTGGATTGAAGCAAGGCGAGGGGAGGGGGCGGACGAAGCAAATACCGCGCCACGCAATGGCAGCGGGGCCAAGTCGGTCAGCTGCTGAACAACGCCCGAAAATGGGCGCGGGCTTGCCAGGGCGAACCGCCTATTGCCCGCGATCGCTGTTTCCAAATACGCCAGAGCTTGGGGCCGGATACGACATAGATTGGCGCCGCTGAGCGTCCGGCAGGCCGGCCGGATCATCCCGAACTCCTTCAATCGACGCTCAGCCTTGGTGGCCGGCGATGCCTCGTCGACTGCTCGTAGGCATACGCGTAGGCAAGCAGGTCTCCCTCGCTCCACAACCTGCCGACGAAGATCAAATTGAACGGCGCGCCGGAAGCATGATAGCCGGCCGGAACCGTCACGCCCGGCAGGCCGGAGATGTTGATCTCGTCAACCGTGGTTTCCCGGATCCTCTGCTCGCCATGCAAAGGCGGAATCTCCTCGTGCATTTGCGGGAACACGAGGGCGTCCAGCCCATGGCGCTCGAACACCTCGTCGAAGCAGTTGAGATAGGCCTCCTTGGCGGCCATGAACGCCGACAGATCCGGCGGACGCGACGGATCGGCGAGGCAGGCCGCGAACTGCGGCAGGTCGTGCAGATACGCCAACACGCCGTCTCGCCCGAACAGATCCTCGGCCGCGGTCGCCCTGACGAAGTCGGCGAAAGTCTTGAGGGCCGCGTCCGGACCGAGCCGGGCGAGGTAGCGCGTGATGTCGTAAGGCAGCGACTCCATGCCGCGCGCATCGAAATAGGCGCCGGCCGGCTTTGCGGCAATCTCGGCAAAACCCGAACCGGCGAACGGGTCGGGGATCAGGATCGCGCCCTCGGCCACGAGCTCGGACTGCGCGCGGGCGTAAAGCCCGGATGTCTCCTCGGCCAGCGGCATATCGCGCCAGCCCGGGCCGTGGAGGCCGATCCGCTTGCCGGCGAGCGCGTCCCGCTTCAGCCCGGCGGTGTAGCCGCCCCTCGGCCGTTGCCCGACGCCGGCAATGGTCTTGGGATCCTCGGCCGAATATCCCACCAGGACATCGAGGCAGAGGGCCGCGTCGCGCACGCATCGGGCGATCGGACCCACCACGTCGCGGTTGCCGGAAAGCGGCATCACGCCGGCATTGGGCACGAGCCCCATGCTGGGCTTGATGCCGACGAGCCCTTGGGCGGAGGCGGGGTTCTGGATCGAGCCGCCGGTCTCCTCGGCGAGCCCCAGCACGGCCATGGCCGCGGCCACCGCCGTCGCGGTGCCGGCGCTGCTGGCGCCGGGCGCGCGGTCCGGCATGACGGCATTCAAGGTTGGTCCGGCCCAGCTGTCGTTGGCGTTGGTTCCGCTATGGCTCAGAACCGGCACGTTGGTCTTGCCGAGCATGACGGCGCCGGCGCTACGCATCCGTGCGACCACAGGAGAGTCGGTTGCGGGCATGAGATCAACCCCGCCGCTCTCGGCGTGGAGCAGCGACCATCCCGCGGTGGTAGGAAAGCCCACCATGTCCATCGGGTCCTTGATCACGACGGGCACGCCCGCGAGCGGCCCCAAGGCCTCGCCCTCGGCGCGGCGCCGGTCGATCGCGCGGGCGTCGGCCAGCGCGTCGGGATTGAGGAAGATGATGGCGTTGTAGCGCGGGTTGTAGGCCGCGATCCGGTCGAGACAGGCCTGGGCCAGCGTCTCCGCCGTGAAGGCGCCGCTGGCAAAGCCGGCCTGCACCTGATCAACGGTGAGCTCGGTGAGGTCGATGGAGCGGACTGGGCTGTGATCGTTCATGGCAGGGGATTCCTTTGGACTGTTTGCCTGTCACACTCGTCAGGGCCGGTCGACGGCAGGGCCGTGCAAGGCATCTAAGCAGGCCGAGCCTCGCTACGGAAGCGGGGAAGGTGGCAGCGCATCCCGGCCGCGCCCGGCCCCGCCTCTTGAAGAGACCTGCGGTTGAACCGATGAATTGTCATCGAATTCCGGGCTACACTCCCCAGCCAAGAGCGATAGGGCGGAGCCACCCGCATGCATGACGTCATTGCGCCGATCCTGGTGCGGCCTTCGACCGAAGAGGACGTGCCGGCGATGCTGGACATCTACAGGCACCACATCCAGCGCGGGCTCGGCGATTTCGAGCTGGAGCCGCTGCATCCCGAAGACGTTCAGCGGCGGCGCAAGAACATGCTGAAGCGCCGGCTGCCGCATCTCGTCGCCGAGCAGGGCGGCAAGGTCGTCGGCTACGCCTATGCCGTGCCCTTCCGCAAAAGGCCCGCCTATCGCTTCGCGGTCAAGAATTCGATCTATGTCCACAAGGACAATCTGCACTCCGGCATCGGGCGGCGCCTGCTGCCGGCGCTGATCGAGGCATGCGCCGCCGCCGGTTATCGCCAGATGATCGCGTACATCGACGCCATGAACACGCCCTCGATTCAATTGCACGAGGCCAATGAGTTCTATCGGGTCGGCGTCCTGAAGGACGTAAGCTTCAAGTTCGGGCGCTGGGCCGACAGCTTGCTCATGCAGCGTGCCCTGGGGCCAGGCAGCTCGGCCCTGCCCGACACGGCCGAGGGCAAGAAAGACTAACCGAGGAGTTGGATACCATGAGGATCGAGATCGCTTTTCTCGTCGCGATGGCGGTCTTTTCCGGTACGGCCGCCAGCGCTGCCACGGATACGCGCAAGCTCTCGCCGGGCGAGCATGCGGTGTTCGAACGGCTGCTTTGCGACAGGCCGACGATGCAGGGGACGGATCTGACATGCGCCGCGCTGCGGGGATATCCGGGTGATCCCGGCGCCACGGCGGGCGCGACGCTGTCGCTCGACAGCATCTCTTATGGCTCGTTCTCGAAAGCGGGCGCGGAAGAAGCCTATCTCTCCTATGGCTCGTCGATCGAGCCCCACGCCAACAACTTCGGCGGCGGCGTGCTGCTTACCCGCGCAGGCAGTGACTGGCGGCTGGTCGACTGGTATCCCGGCGGTCAGATGGACGACTGCCTGGCCCTGCCCGGCGAAGGAAAGACGAAGATGCTCTGCCTCGCCGGCTATACCGGCCAGGGGGAGGACGATAGCTCGATCTGGCTAAGGGAGCTGCCCTTCGACCACGATGTCGCGGTGCTCAAGGCCCAGGACCAGCGCGGCATGGGCAGCGATGTCACGCCCGATGCCTGCGGCGGCACGGCGGCGGTGCTGCTGTCGATCGACGGGCTCGAGCGCTCGAAGAGTCCCACCGCCTTTGCGGTGGCCCCGATCACCTACGCCGCGGCGAAGGACGTGGCGGACGCTTGCAAGGCCGGCAGGTTCGCCGATGTGAAGGAACGCAAGGGCGAAGTGAAGATCGTCCTCGAGCAGGGCGGCGCGAAGGCGATCACGCCGCTGACGTTCGCGCCGACCGACTATTGATCCCCGGCAAAGCGACCTGGTCGTAGCGAGATCGGCAACGGGCCGAGGCCCGAAGCTCAGCGTGCCGCTTCGCTCATCAAGACATCGAACAGGTTCCAGCGCGGCCGGCGCTCGCCTGCCCTGGGCTTGCCCTTGATCCAGTAGTCGAGCTGAGCGGCGCGGAAGCCGTTGGCAGCGTGCAGCGCCAGCCACTGGTTGAGGAACTGGCGGAAGCTGTCGGCCCCGGGGGGCAGCAGATAGGCGAACAGGAATGGGGTGCCCAAAGCGGCAGGCCGCACGGCGGTGAACCCCGGATGGGCCGCGGTCCAGGCGCTGGCCTGCTGCAGCGTCCAGACGGCGGCATCGAACTGATCGGCCATGGCGGGAAGGTCGCCGTAGTTTTCGACGACGCGAACGTTCGCCCTTGGGAACTGATAATGGACCATGGGCACGAGCTCGGGATCGTCGAATACCACCAGGCGCAGATTGGGCATCGCGTTGATCGCCGCGCGATCGAGGAATTCGCTTGCCCGTTCGGCGTGCACGACAAGGGCCATCGGACTTTGATAGTAGGAATCCGAAACGGTCAGGGTCTGCAGCCGATCGTCGGTGACATAGATGCCCGACATGGCGATGTCGAACCGGCCCTGGACGAGGTCGCGCGACAGATCCCGCCAGTCGAAGGGGAGGAACTCCAGCTTGACGTTAAGGTCGCGGGCCAGCTCATAGGCATAGGAGATGTCGAAGCCCACCAGGTCGCCGCGGTCGTTCCAATAGCTGAACGGGATGACATCGGGATTGTAGCCCACGCGCAGCACGCCGCTGCTCTGGATGGCGGAAAGCGTAAGCTCGCCCCTGGGCGCGGCCGCAGATGCGCCGCCGGTCGGCCCGCGCCGAACCTCGGCGGTCACGCCTTCGGTCAAGCGGGACTCGAGCGTGAAGGCCAGCTTCGGATTGCCGGCGGCAGGGAGCAGCCGCGGGCCCAGCGACATCCCGCCCAGGACCAGGATCGCCAACAGGCCGACGCTGACGGTTCCCGCGAGCAGTGCCCGCATCGGGCGGGGCTTCAGCTTGCCGAAATAGATCAGGGGAATGAGGATATTGACGAATCCCATCCCCACGACCGAAAGGCCGACCTGGCCGTAGCGCGTGATCGGCCAAGTCTCGAGAAAAAGATACAAGGCATCGTCCGGCAGGCCGAGCCAGCCGGAGAGGAACGTGACGCCGTTGACCACCCCGGTCGGCGCGCCGACGGCGGACATCAAGGTCCAGAACGGCAGCAGCAGCCGCTCGCTCGCGCTCGGTCGGACCCGATACGCAAAGGCGCCGTAGAGGATCAGCAGGTAGATGAAATAGTTGCCGAGCTGGGCCAGCACATAGCTGAGGGAGAGGTTTGCCTGGCGGATGTCGAGGCATTCATCGGTTTCCGGACAGCCCGCCTTGGCGGTGAGGCGTTCGGTCGCCTTGGCAATGAAAGGCAATGCCACCACCGACAGGGTCGTCACCAGCGCCAGGACCAGGGCCGGCTGCAGCTCTTTCATGATCTCGCGGTATCCGAACGGCACCAGGGCGCCGAGGGCCATCGGCAGCACCACGAAGGAAAGAAAAATGGTGCCGATGAGAAACAGGCCGACATACAGCAGTACCCCGCCCAGGCGGTCAGGCTGGATGCTTCCGGCGGCGCTTGCCATGAGCGCGAACACCCCCAGCGGCGCCGCGCAGACGATCCAGGTCCAGATCGTGACGCTTGCCGTCTGCACCACTTGCAGGACTTGGAACAAGGCGTCCTTGCTCTCGACCCGCTGGATCGCGACGCCATAGAAGATGGCGAAGACGACCACCGCCGGCACGTAATTCTGCCCTAGGGCGTCGATCAGGTTGGCGGGGATGAGGAGGGTCAGAAAGTCGGTCTGCTGATGAACTGCTGCCTGCGTGAGCACGCTGGGCAGCGGCGGCGCCGGGATCACCTGGGCGAGGAGCCAGATGGTTGCCAGGGTCGCTACCCAGACGAACAGGTAGACGTGCCAACTGGAGCCGAGCAGCCGCCAGGCCATCTTGGGCGTGAGGCGGCCGAGGCTGCCGAGCAGCGAACAGATCAGGTAGGGATAGACGGCCATCTGCAGCATCCGGCCGTAGGCATCGCCGATGGGCTGCAGGACGCTGGTGCGCTCGCCCAACGCCACGCCCGCCAGGATTCCGGCAACAGCGCCGAGAAGGATCCAGACCGGAAGGCTGAGGGCGCGAAGTCCCCGTTTCGCAGGCCGCAACCCGGCATCGCTCACGTCAATACCGCCCCCTGAACCACCGCCGCCCAGCCGTGGAATGCGCAGGCACACTGTAGCAACTCTGAACCTGCTTGCCAGCGTCGAGCCGCCGGTTCTGAGGGACACTTCGACCACGGAGCCCTGTTGGGCTCGGGACTGAAATCCGCCCCGTTATGCGGCCGTCCAAGCTTGGGGACGGCGATTACTGTGCCCCTCGGGTCTCCCATTCCATCGGGGATCGCCTCAGGCCGCCGGGAAGGCGAGACCCCAAGAGTGACCCTCGCACGCGCGGTCGGTCATTGAGCCGACCAGTGCTGCCCGGGCGCTCCCGAACAGGGTGTGAGAATCACCGGCGCGCCGTCGGTCGCCTCCTCGTCCAGAACGTCGAGACACAGTCCGCCGATGCCGACGATCTCGCCATTGGACATCGTCCAGCGTTGACTGGGCGTGCCCTGGCAATGGAAAAGTATGACGGCCGAGCCGCCGGTGGCGCTGCCGCCCTGGACATCGACGCAGCTGCCGGAGCTTCTCACGATCTGACCGTTGGTGAAGAACCATTGCTGTCTTGGGCTGCCGTTGCAGTGATACAGAGCGAGCGGCGTCCCATCGTCATCACCGCCGCCGTGCACTACGAGGCATTCGCCGCCAATGCCGATCAACTCCGCGGCGCTGCCAGCCCGCGCGTAGCCCAGCAGGCTGACGAGGAGCGCCACAACCAAAGCAGATTTCCACATTGCACGCCTCCTACGCCGAGTGATCGCATGGCGCTCGAGCTTCCGCAACATGCGGATGCTGTTCTGCCGCCTGACCATCCGCCGGCAACAGGCCGCCGCTATCCGCCGGGTAATCGAAAGCGGCACGTAGCCTTGCCTTGGCCGAGAAATAGGATCTGACCCAGGCGAATCGCTGGCCGTCCTTCGGGAGGCCGACGGTGTCGGCAATCCTGGCGAGGCTGATCGATTCTCCCCGCGCCCCCCAGTTCCCCTCGGTCACCTCCTCGATGATCACCAGGACGCTGGCGCCCGCGCGAGGGCTGGCGGCGGGGCCGGTCGCCGCCAGGACGGCGGCGTTGACCGATGCGTGGACGGCGCTCTTGTTGGCGGCGTTCATGTAGCCCTCCGGCACTGTAACCCGCACCAGGAATGCGCCCGGCGGCGCCACATGGCTGCCGTCGGATTTGCCGCCCACCCACCAGTCGCCGGGCCCGAATTCGCTGAACAGGACCCAGGCGAAGGCACGGCCGCCCTCCGTCCGTGCCCCGCCCTCCATGTCCAGCAGCACTTCGGTCAGCCTGCCGGCGAGGTCGGATTTCCGAGGGCCGTCGAGCGCGCCCGCAGGGTACTGCACTTGCATGATGGGCATGGTCGTCCCTCACATGGCGGTTTCGACGAGCAGCAGGTCCGCCGGTGTCGCGCTGGTGCGCAAGCTCAGCGTCTCGGCACCCCACAGCCCCGTGCTGTCGCGCCGACCGAGCTTCGTGCCGGCGCATTCCATCTCGCCCTCCAGCAGGAAGGCATAGACGCCATGCTTGGTGGACGCGGGACGGTATTCGTAGGTGCCCGGTGCATCGCTCACCAGCCGCGAGACCCGCACGTCCTGGTCGATAGGCAGCGCGCCCCTGGCCTTCCCCACCAGCGTCACGATCCGGTTGCGACCGGCCTGGCGATCGAAGTGGCTACGCAGGTAGCTGGGGTTCCGGTAGAGGGCGTCGGGCAGGAACCACATGTAGATCGCATGCATGTCCTCGCTCAGAAGATTTAGCTCGCAGTGCTTGCCGCCCGATCCCGCCGAGAACACGTAGTAGTCGCCCGACATCAGCTGGTCGATATTCCCGACCGTGTTGATGTGCGTCAGCCTGCCCTGGAGGACGAAGGCGCAGATGATGAAGTTGTGATGCCGATGGATGTTGTAGCCGCAGCCCGCGCCGCTGAAGATTTCATCGCCGAACACCCGCATCCGCCCGAATCCGGAGCGGCCGGCCTGGTACTCATGGAAATTGAAGCTCGAGTGCCGCGTGAGGATCGCTTCGGGATGCCCCGCCACATAGGACGAGGCTTCTCCAGTCGAGGGAATTCTGTTGTAACCGCGCTCGTTCGCGCGGAGCAGGAAGGATTCGGTCATGATTGATCTCCTGAGTTTGGGTGTGGGTCAGGGCAGGAGGCCGGCTGCTTCCGCCTCAGGGGCGTAGGGCAGCAGCACCATCTCGAACAGGTGCTTCGGGGTGCCGCAATCGGGGCAAACCCAATCGGCTGGCACATCGCGCCAGCGGGTGCCCGGCGCGATGCCGTGCTCGGGCAAACCCAGAGCCTCGTCATAGAGAAATCCGCAGCCGAGGCACAAATAACGGTTCAGGGCTTCGATGGTCATGTGTCACCTCATCTCCAATCGGGGTTAATGTAATGCGTGGCGCATTTATGGGACGCGTCACGCGCTACTGTCAAGTCACTTTTTTTATAACGCGTGACGCATTACATTGACGGGCAGACGTCAAGAATTGGAGCGGCTCTATGGAACTCAGAGAAGCCACGGAACAGCCACGGAATTTGCGGCAGCTCATCGTCGAGCGTGTGCGCTCGGCCATCGTCTCCGGCCGCGTGCAGAACGGCACGATCTACTCCGTGCCCGCGATGGCGGCGGAGTTGAGCGTCTCCACCACCCCGGTGCGCGAGGCGCTCCTCGAACTGAGCCAGGACGGCTTCCTGACCCCGCTGCGCAATCGGGGCTTCAGGGTGGAACCGATGTCCCTCAGCGAACTGGACAACCTGTTCGATTTGCGAGTGGTGCTCGAGGCCTTCGCCTTGCAGAGCATCGCGCGCCAGGGCCTCAAGGACTCTGCCCCGCTACGCTCCCTGGCGGATTCGGTGGCCGATGCGGTCGGTCGCTCGGATGTCGACGGCTACGTCGAGGCCGATCGCGCGTTTCACCACGCTTTCGTCCAGCGGGCAAACAACCCGCTGCTCACCAACATGATCATGAAGCTGCGCGACAACATGCGCCTCTATGGAATCAAATCGCCTGCGGGCGAGGAGCGGCAGCGTGCTTCTGTGGGCGAACATTACAGGCTGATAGATTTCGCGGAGCAGGGCGCGGTGGAGGAGATCGGGCTCCTGATCGGGACGCATATCAATGACTGGCGGCCGATCTTCCGCGCCGCGCTGTCGGAGACCCTCCGCGTGGACTAGGCGTTCTGTCTCCGGTTCATGCCTATGCCGCAGCGGCGGCGCTTGCCGCCAAAACGGCGCGGCTCTCCATCCTGGCGGCGGCAGTCAACTCGCCGGACAGGTTTCCGACAGACCGGGCAGATCCCGGCTTTAGTTCCCGATTGCAGACGGGGCCGGCGCACGCTTTTGAGCGGCCCGCGCCCGCGAGTCCGGCCCCGACCGAGCCGCAGCCATGGACCTTGTTAGTCAGCGCGCTGAGGCGGATAGAATTGATGGACCGCGCGATGGCTCTACCGGTCAGTCGATGGCCGCGAGTTTACCGGAGGATCGAGCATGCAATATCTTCTGGCCCTGTTCAGCGAGACGGGATTGGCGCCGCACGGATTCTGTCTGCTCTGGCAGCCGGGCCTGATCTGGCTTCACGTCGTCTCCGACGCCATCATCGGCACGTCCTACTATGCGATTCCAGTCGCCCTGGCCTATTTCGTCTGGCACCGCGCGGACATCGCCTTTGGCTGGATCTTCTGGATGTTCGCCGCGTTCATCATTGCCTGCGGGACGACTCATTTCTTCGAAATCTGGGTGCTGTGGCATCCCGACTATGGCCTGCAAGGATTGATCAAGGCGGTTACTGCCCTGGCCTCGATTGCCACAGCGGCTGCTCTCTGGCCGTTGCTGCCGCGGGCTCTCGCGCTGCCGAGCCTCGCGGAATTTCGCAACGTGAATGAACGGCTGTCGGCCGAGGTGGCGGAGCATCGCCGCTTCGAAGAAGGCCTGCGTCGAAGCGAGGAGAGTTTCCGATACCTTTTCCAGAAAAGCCCCAATGTAATGTGGGTGGTCGACCGCGAGACGCTCCGCTTCCTGCAGGTCAACGAGTTGGCCATGCGCATCTACGGCTACTCCGAGGAGGAGTTTCTCCGGATGCGGGTCACGGACATCAGACCCCCAGACGAGGTGCCCCAGCTGCTCTCCCTCTATCGAGACGACAGCTCGGATTTCCGGACCACGGGACCATGGCGCCATATTCTGAAGTCAGGCAAGACTCTCCACGCAGAGGTCTCGGCCACCTCCATGATCTTTGGCGGGCATCCCACGCGCCTCGCCGTCGTCCGCGACGTCAGCGAAAGAGTTGCGGCCGATCGGGCGCTGAAGCAAAGCGAGGAGAAATATCGCAACCTGATCGAGGGATCGATCCAGGGCGTGTTCATCCACGACAACGGCCGGCCTCTCTTCGCCAACCACGCATTCGCCACGATCTTCGGTTACGAGACGCCTCAGCAGGTTCTGTCTCTCGCATCGGACGAAGCGCTGATTTCCCCGGAGGATCGCAAACGGGTCAATTCGTATCGCCAGGCGGAAATGCGCGGCGAGGCCGCGCCGTTGAGCTACGAAGTCAGGGGGATTCGGCGCGATGGGAAGGCCATCTGGCTGGAAATTCGCTCCCGGGCGATCGAGTGGAATGGCAGCTTTGCCATTCAGGCCACGGTGGTCGATATCAGCGACCGGAAGCGGACCGAAGAGCAGCTGAGGCAGTCGCAAAAGGTGGAAGCCATCGGCCAGTTGACCGGAGGCATCGCCCACGACTTCAACAACCTGCTGGCCGTGATCATAGGGAACGCGGAGGCACTTGAGAGTCCGTCGGCGAGCGGCAGGAGATCCACCCAGGAATTGGCGCGGACCATTCTGAATGCGGCCGATCAGGCGGCATCCCTTACCAACCGCCTGCTTGCGTTCGCCCGAAAGCAGCCTCTCGATCCGAAGCCGACCGACCTCCAGCGATTCACGGAGGGCCTGGCGCCCATGCTCCGCCGGACTCTGGGAGAGGATGTCGAGGTCAAACTCGAGATCGCGCCCGAGCTCTGGAAAGTGAAGGTCGATCGGCACCAGTTGGAGGCATCCCTGCTCAATCTCGCGATAAATTCGCGGGATGCCATGCCGCGGGGCGGCAGTATCACGATCGCCGCGGCGAACAGCGCGATCGACGAGGGGAATGCGGCCATGCTGGGCGCAATCCATCCAGGCGAGTATGTGCAGCTGAGCATTACGGACGACGGAGAAGGCATAGCACCCGAGAATCTGGACCGGGTCGTCGAGCCATTCTTCACCACCAAGCCCGCCGGAAAGGGAACGGGCCTCGGCCTCAGCATGGTGTACGGGTTCGCCAAGCAATCCGACGGCCATATGAGCATTCACAGCGAGGTAGGCAAGGGAACGACGGTTCATCTGTATCTGCCCCGCGCTCAGGAGGCGGGCGCTGGCGCGGGCCAGAGCGATCGGCCGGCGGACTCGATACCCGCCGGCAGCGAGACCATCTTGCTGGTCGAGGACAACGCGGCGGTGCGGGAAATGTCCGCCGCGATGCTCACGGGTTTCGGCTACGTCGTGCTTCAGGCGGCAACCGGGCGCCAGGCGATCGGCATCATTGAGCGCGGCCAGGCCATCGATCTGCTGTTCACCGATGTGGTCATGCCCGGGGGCATGAATGGCCGCGAGTTGGCGGATGAAGCAAGGCGCCGCCGCCCGGGTATCCGCGTGCTCTACACGTCCGGATACACGGCCAGCGCCTTCACGGAGGAAAATCGGCCTGACGAAGGGCCTGATCTGCTGCAAAAACCCTACAGGCGGCAGGAGCTCGCCCGTGCCGTTCGCGCCGCGCTGGATCGCACGGAACCTCGGAGCTGAGGTATCGGCTCGGCCTTGGCGGGTCGCTGGCGGGAACGCGCGGGCCTCGCCGGCGCTCGCGAGGGCTCGCTCTTGCAAATGCCACTGTCGGACAGCACTCTCGGTTGAGGGAGCCGGCTTTCCGGTGGATGCCGGCGAAAACCAGGAGGGGCGGGGGGCGGCATGTGGTGGTTCGGCGACTTTCTCTTCGACTTCCTGACCATCTGGATCATCATCGATCCCATCACCGTGCTGCCGATATTCACCGCGGTGACCGCGGACTGCGACAGGCCGACACGCCGGAAAGTCGCCGGCTACACGGTGCTGATCGCGTTCGCGGTGCTCATGTTCTTCATCGCCGCCGGCCAGGTCATCATCAGCGCCATGGGCATCTCGCTGCCTGCCTTCGAGATTTCCGGCGGCCTGATCCTTCTGCTCTTCGCCATCGACCTGGTGATTGGCGTCGGCAAACCGGTCGCCGCGGAGGGGTCCGGCAAGGAGGGCGCGCTGCAGCGTGCCATCTATCCGCTGGCCATACCGACGCTCGCCGGTCCCGGCGCCATGCTGACCGTCATCCTGCGCACGGACAACTCGCACATCAACCTTCTCGAGCAGATACACACCGAGGTCGCCGTGGGCCTCGTTCTCGCCATCACCTACCTGTTGTTGCTGTCGGCCGGTCCGATCACCCGGATCGTCGGCACCGGCGGCGTCAACGTGGTCAAGCGGGTCATGGGCATGATCCTGGCCGCCTATGCCACCACGCTGATCCTGAAGGGGTTCGCCCAATGGCTGCATCTGCCGCCGGTGTGAATCTGCTCTGTCCCCGGCGGTCTGCTGTCTTGCCTTGCCGCATCATCCCTCGCCCGGCCCCCGCAGATCCAGCAGGCCGGGCGGACCGTCGGCAGTTTCGTCAGTGGATGCGCGGTTGCGGCGGCCGGTCCATCAAATGCGGCTTACTTCGACCGGCGTGTCATTGAAGCAGGCGCCTTCGGCGAGATCGGCCCTGAGGTCCGCCGAGACGAGAGCCGAGATCGTCTGTCCGGTCCGGCTCGTCGAGAGCCACGCTCCTTTCTCGCTGGCGACCACGCCCACCGGCACGGCGTCGGTCACCTCGAACGGCAGGATCACCTCGCCCCGGTCGTTCCACACCCGCACTTCGGCGCAATGGGTGAGGCCGCGCTCGGCGGCGTCCTTGGGGTTCATCTTCAGCGCCGGCGCGGAGGTCGAGCCGGCGAGATGGCCAAGGGTCGAGGAGATCCGCTTGTCCGAGGCCGGCGAAATGAGCATGAGGGAATTGGCGGCTTCCCGCTCGCGCCATTCCGCCATCAACGCCGCGGCACCCCACCGCTTCGCCAGCGTCTCCGATTTCAGCTCGACCTTGCCCGACGGCGTCGCCGGAAACACGTTCTCGAACAGCACCATCGGCTTGCTGTCGGGCCCCGTCATCGCCAGCGCCTTGCGGGTCGAGATCCGGCTCGGCCGGACGCCCAGCAGGCGAGGGTCGGCCCCGTCGACCGCATCGTCCATCAGCTCGGCGTCGGTGGCCTTGAAGCAGGGCTCGGCGAAGCCGAACCGCGCCGCCAGCCGGCGGAAGATCGCGGTATTCGGCAGGGATTCGCCCAGCGGCGGGATCACCGCCTCCGCGCGCTGGAGCCAGTGGTGTCCGTAGGAGGCGTAGAGATCGGGATATTCGAAGTGGGTCGCCGCCGGCAACACTACGTCGCAATGGGCCATGCTTTCGGTCATGGTCAGGTCGATGCCGACCGCGAATACATCGTCGCGCGCCAGCCCGCGGCGCATCCGGTTCTGGTCGGGATGCACCACGATCGGGTTGTGGTTGTAGATGAAGAGCGCGCGCAGCGGTGGGTCGACGTCGTCCTCGGCAAGATGCCGGCCGATATCATTGATATTGAGCGTGCGGGTCCCCGCGGGCGTCAGGTCCGGCCGCTGCAGCCGGGCCGGGGTCTTGGGAAAGGCGTTGCCGGCCCCCAGGACAATGCCGCTGCCCTTGCCCAGCCTGCCGAGCAGCGCCGGCAGCGCGATCGCGGCCCTGATACCGCTGCCGCCGTTGCGGCCGCGCTCGAGCCCGTTGCCCGGCGCCAGGACGAGGGGATCGGCCTCGGCCAGTAGGCGCGCGAATTCGTGGATCTGGCTCTCGGGCAAGCCGCAGGCCGCGGCGGCCCTGGCGGCGGGCCACTGGCGCGCCCGCGCCATGAACTCCTCGAACCCCAGGACGTTCGCGGCGATGAAGGCGCGGTTCAGCGCCCCGGACCGTTCGAGCTCGGCGGCGAGGGACCAGGCAAGCAGCACGTCGGTGCCGGGCAGCAACGCCAGATGCAGGTCCGCCTGCTCCGCGATCTTGGTGCGCAGCGGATCGACGACCACCAGCCGGCCTCCGGCGCGCTTGGCGTGGCGGATGCTCCGGACGAGGTGGAGATTGGCGACGGTCGCGTTGTTGCCCCAGACGACGTTGAGCGCCGCATGCTCGGCGAGCTCGGGCGGGCATCCGGCGACCGCGCCATAGGTTCCCGCCCACGCCTCGCTGCGGACGCCGCCGCATAGCGCGCGCCGGTAAAGTTGACTGGCGCCCAGCTTGTTGAAGAACCGCGATGACATGCTGTCGCCGGCGAGGAACCCGTGAGGGCCGGCGTAGTTCAGCGGCATCACCGCCTGCGCTCCCCAGCGGCCGATGACGGCGCTCACCCGGTCATGGATCGCGTCCAGCGCCGCGTCCCACGAGATGCGCTCGAACTGGCCGGCGCCCTTCGGGCCCGTGCGGCGCAGCGGATGGAGCAGGCGCTGGGGCCCGTGCACGAAATCACCCATGTCCTGGGCGACCTTGTTGCAGATGACGCCGGCGGTGTAGGGGGCCGCCTCGGAGCCGCGCACCTTGACGATGCGGCCGTCATCGACGCTGACGGTAAGGCTGCAGGTATCGGGACAATCGAAGGTGCAGACGCTCGGGCGTTCGTCCAGGTTCATGGGAAACTTCCTTCCTGCCTGCCGCGATGGCCGGGGCAAACCGCGGAAGGCTCATTGCCGCGCGGGAGCCGTGATCTCCGCGTCCGCGCCAGGCCCATGACAGCCTAGCGCGTCAGCGGTCCGATGAGTAGGCCCAGTTGCTGCCGTGTAGTTAGCTCGTGATGTGTCCGGTGTTTGTAGCTCGTGATCTGTCCGGTTCTAGAGTCGCTCCAAAGAGGGGGCGGATATGGACCGGGCGGTCGTTCACGAGGGAGTTCGACGGATGC
>Ga0265313_10000460_pt1 | contig 43041 bp, 42 predicted proteins | sample 4123metaG_FD_203122 | JGI IMG/M metagenome (GOLD analysis project Ga0265313, IMG submission 203122) | Rhizosphere microbial communities from Carex aquatilis grown in University of Washington, Seatle, WA, United States - 4-1-23 metaG | ecosystem: Host-associated > Plants > Roots > Rhizosphere >... | reverse complement strand
CTTCCCATAAAGCCCAAAGGGAATGAGGCCTTTTTCAATCATTTCAATCGCTTCTGTTGGAAGCGAGATTGAGAATTGTGGGCTTTCGCCTGTCTCTGCCATGTTCAAAACAATGGAATTGCAATGGAAATCCATTGTTGTACATTCAGGGACGAAAAGCGAATCGACTCTGCCCCGGCAGGCATGGTTCGCTAAATAAAAATGTCCCCGGTTAAGGGGACCTAACTAGGTCAAAAAACGAGACTGGGGTCGGAATCGAACCGACATGATGCAAGCCTGCAAAGCCGCCGCCTAACCATTCGAGCCACCCAGTCTGTGACGGCCCCGACCGCGAATCGGGGCCGTTGCTTTTTTCGGCCTATCGCAAAAATTGCGCAAGCTGAATCTGGTAATCCGCGCCAATAAATCTGCGCCATACCCAAAACTACAACAACAGTGGGACGGGGTTTCCAATTTCGCATCAGACTCGTGCGAAATTTGACGAGTCCGCAGCGCTTTCAGACTTGGAAAATGCTGGCGAGAATGCTGCGTACGTTATTAGGGACTCTATTCCCTGCGTTATTGCTGCCAGCATTCCTTGCAGTATTCCCTGCAATCACCAGTGCGTTTTAAATCCGATTATCCGGGTAGTGTTCTAATTTGATTTCGAGCCCAATATAATTGCGTACACGAGGGCACCTATGCCGAGACCGACGCTAAATCCGACATCGACTGCATCCCCTCTCGAAAAACCATAGTGGCTGAGGATTGTGAAGGCTGCGGTTCCTAGAAGGGCTGCGCCGCAGAAGATGATGAAATAGGGGATATTCATTTCCCTGCCCTCGCTTCCGCCACGATAGCCGCCTTGATGGCATCAACGGTTTTTTGTTTTGGCTTTGCTGCCATGTGGCTTCGGCCCCATCTTCGCAGCCGATTTCACTAGCTTTTCAAACTTGTCCCATGCGTTCGGGTCTAGGTCGAGATTCGCCATGTCCGGCGGACTCGGTTTAGCCTTCGCAGGTTTTTTAGCAGACCGCTTTGCCATGACAGATCATTTCGCTAGTCCCAGACAGCTAATTAGCCATGCACGGGATGAGATTGAAGCTGCCGAGAAGATTGTCACCGAGTTTATCGGCGCGCAACGTTACACCGACGCGAGTTATGACGACCACCAAGCCCGCCAGCGCGTTTTTCGCATCCGAGTCCAGGGGCCTGCGCTCCCCGCCAAGCTGTCCAATATCGTCAAGGATGCTGCTGGAAATATCCGGGATGCACTTGACCACGCCGTCTATAGTTGCGCCGTCGCCCTGAAGGGAGGAACGCCTCCCAATACTGGTTTTCCCTTCGCCAAGGATGCATCCGGAGTTGCCGGGGAAATCGCTAGCAACCGTCTTTCCGGCAATCCACCTGAAATCCACGCGCTCTTGGCTAGCTTCCTGCCATACGAGGGAGGGAATGACGCCCTCTGGGCTCTGAACCAGATACGGAATCCCAACACGCATCGCTTCATTGTCCCAGTAGGCGCGGCGCATCACATGGGTGGCATTTCCATCTCCAGCGGCACCGTCACTGGCAACACTCAAATCGGCTACAGCCTTTGGGATGCGGCGAAAAATGAGATCGAATACATGCGACTTGGGGCCGGTTCGCATCTGCAAGGCCAAGTTCAAACGTCCATCCAAGTAGTTCTGGAGGGGATCAAGGCTCTGGCTGGCAAACAACTCATTCCGACGCTCAATCTCATGGCGGCTGAAGCCGAGAGAGTGGTCGCCGCCATTGAAACCGAGACCGCCAAAATTCTGGCCGCTCGCCCCTGAAGCGCCCATGGCGCATTCCTAGGTCTGTTCCCCCTGTGGGGGTTCATAACTACCCCGGCGACTAGCGGGGGGAACGTTACAACCTAAGAGAGCAAACGGCCTATCAAAGGTGATTCGACCAGATTTGCTTACTCAAGTATATATACGCCCACCCTGAGGCCACGAGAACGTCAAAAGAACAAGATGTAGTATTTCGACGCTATTCCAGGGCCTTAACCAGTATCTTGCAAAAGAGAACAAAGCGTGTACTTTCGAGTCATTCCCGGGCCGCCGGATTCACTTGGGGATCAGTGGGCGCTGTGGAATAACCGAGGAGACAGGCATGACACAGGCGGCTTTGCGGGTAGTGGGCAACGAGGTGGACAAGGATCGCAAACGCGCCCTTGAGGCGGCGCTTTCCCAGATCGACCGCGCCTTCGGCAAGGGCTCGGTGATGAAGCTGGGCAGCCGCGACCTGGGCCTGGCCACCGACGCGGTTTCCACCGGCAGCCTCGGCCTGGACATCGCCCTTGGCATTGGCGGCCTGCCGCGCGGCCGGGTGATCGAAATCTACGGCCCGGAATCCTCCGGCAAGACCACCCTGGCGCTGCATGTCGTGGCCGAGATCCAGAAGAAGGGCGGCATCGCCGCCTATGTCGACGCCGAACATGCCCTCGATCCGGTCTATGCCAAGAAGCTGGGCGTGGACATTGACGAGATGCTGATCTCCCAGCCCGACACCGGCGAGCAGGCGCTGGAAATCACCGACACGCTGGTGCGTTCCGGCGGCGTCGACATTGTGGTGATCGACTCGGTGGCGGCGCTGACCCCCAAGGCCGAGCTGGAAGGCGAAATGGGCGACCAGTTGCCCGGCCTGCAGGCCCGGCTGATGAGCCAGGCGCTGCGCAAGCTCACCGGCTCGATTTCCAAGTCCAACACCATCGTCCTCTTCATCAACCAGATCCGCATGAAAATCGGCATCATGTTCGGCAATCCCGAAACCACCACCGGCGGCAATGCGCTGAAATTCTATGCTTCGGTGCGTCTCGATATCCGCCGCATCGGCGCCCTCAAGGACCGCGACGAGGTGGTGGGCAACCAGACCCGGGTCAAGGTGGTGAAGAACAAGGTCGCGCCGCCCTTCAAGCAGGTCGAGTTCGACATCATGTATGGCCAGGGCATCTCCAAGGTGGGCGAACTGGTGGACCTCGGCGTCAAGGCCGGCATCGTGGAGAAGTCGGGCTCCTGGTTCTCCCATGACGGCGCGCGCATCGGCCAGGGCCGCGAAGCCGCCAAGGAATTCCTCCGCGCCAACCCGGAAGTGGCCGACAAGATCGAAAAGGCCATCCGCGCCGCCTCCGGCCAGATCGGCCAGAACCTGGTGCTGGAAGCCTCGGAGAAGGCGGACGACGACGAATAGCCCCATGGGCCCCGCGAAATTGAAGACGTCGGGCCAGGCCGCGCGGCCATGAAAATGGGGTTTCGCAATGGGTGAGATACGGGTTCGCAGCCGTGTCCCGCTCCTCGGCAGAAGGCGCTCCGGCAACGGGGCGCCTTCTGTTTTTCGTTTGATTTCTCACCCCCACCGGTCTTCGCTGGCTTAACCGGCTTCGCCTCGCCGGCTACGGCCACCGCCCCCTCTGGCGCTCCGCGCGAGGGGGAGGGCGGGTCTGAGTTTTCCCAAGCGTGACAAGGCTTTTTGGGGCCGCTACAACCGCCTCATGAAAAGCCTTGCCGATGTCCGCGCCGGATTCCTCGATTTCTTCGCCGAACGGGGCCACACCGTGGTGCCGTCCTCGCCGCTGGTGCCGCGCAACGACCCCACTTTGCTGTTCACCAATGCCGGCATGGTGCAGTTCAAGAATCTCTTCACCGGCACCGAGAAGCGCGACTATGTCCGCGCCGCCAGCGTGCAGAAATGCGTCCGCGCCGGCGGCAAGCACAATGACCTCGACAATGTCGGCTATACCGCCCGGCACCACACCTTCTTCGAGATGCTGGGCAATTTCTCCTTCGGCGACTATTTCAAGGAAGAGGCCATCCTCTACGCCTGGGATTTCGTCTCCAAGACGGTGGGCCTGCCCCAGGACCGCATCCTGGTGACGGTCTATCCGACCGACGACCAGGCCCGCCAGTTGTGGAAGAAGATCGCCGGCTTTTCCGACGACAGGATCATCGGCCATGAGAGCAATCTCTGGGCCATGGGCCCGACCGGCCCATGCGGCTTCTGCTCGGAAATCTTCTACGACCAGGGGCCGTCGGTGGCGGGCGGCCCGCCCGGCAGCCCGGACGAGGATGGCGACCGCTTCCTGGAATTCTGGAACCTGGTCTTCATGCAGTTCGAGCAGGTGGACGAGAAGACCCGCATCGACCTGCCCAAGCCTTCCATCGACACCGGCATGGGGCTGGAGCGCATCGCCGGCATCCTGCAGGGCGTCACCAACAATTACGATGTCGATCTTTTCCGCCATCTGATCGCCGCCTCGGAGGAAGCCAGCGGCGTGCGCAGCGAAGGCGAAGCCAAGTTCAGCCATCGCGTCATCGCCGACCATCTGCGCGCCACCTCGTTCCTGATCGCCGACGGCGTGCTGCCTTCGAATGAAGGGCGCGGCTATGTCCTGCGCCGCATCATGCGCCGCGGCATGCGCCATGCCCATCTGATCGGGACGAAAGACCCCCTGATGCACCGGCTGGTGCCGGCCCTGGTGGCGGAAATGGGCGCGGCCTATCCCGAGCTGCGCCGCGTCGAAAGCCTGATCGAGGAAACCCTGAAGCTGGAGGAGATCCGCTTCCGCGAAACCCTGGCGCGCGGCCTCAAGCTGCTGGACGAGGCCACGGCGGGGATGAAGAAGGATGATCGCCTCACCGGCGATGTCGCCTTCAAGCTTTACGACACCTATGGCTTTCCGCTCGACCTCACCCAGGAATCGCTGCGCGCCCGCGGCATCCATGTCGATCTCGACGGCTTCACCGCCGCGATGCAAAGGCAGAAGGCCGAGGCCCGCGCGTCGTGGCAAGGCTCCGGCGAGGCCGCCAGCGAAGCGCAATGGTTCGCGGTGCTGGACGAGGTCGGCCGCACCGAATTCCTGGGCTATGACGCCGAGGAATCCGAAGGCGTGATCCTGGCCATGTTCAAGGACGGCGGCCGCGTCATGGCCGCCAACGCCGGCGAGACGGTGGAAATCCTCACCAACCAGACGCCCTTCTATGCCGAATCCGGCGGCCAGGCCGGCGATGTCGGCGCCATCGCCTCACCCAAGGCGAAGGGGCAGGTGGCCGATACCCAGAAGAAGCTGGGCGCCCTGCATGTCCATGTCGTCAAGGTCACCGAAGGCATGTTCGTGCCCGGCGACGCGGTGGACCTGAAGATCGACGGCGAACGGCGCAGAGCCACCCGCGCCAACCATTCCGCCACCCATCTGCTGCATGCCGCGCTCAAGCGCGTGCTGGGCGGCCATGTCAGCCAGAAAGGCTCGCTGGTCAATGCCGAGCGCCTGCGGTTCGATTTTTCCCATCCCAAGCCGGTTTCGCCCGACGAACTGGAAAGGATCGAAGCCCAGGTCAATGCCGTTATCCGGCAGAATTCCGACACCGCCACCCGCGTCATGCCGACGGCCCAGGCGGTGGCGGCGGGCGCCGAAGCCCTGTTCGGCGAAAAATACGGCGACGAAGTACGGGTGCTGACCATGGGCGCCGACCTCGATCAGCCCAAGGCCTATTCCGTCGAGCTTTGCGGCGGCACCCATGTCCATCGCCTGGGCGATATCGGGCTTTTCACCATCCTGGGCGAAAGCGCCGTGGCGGCGGGCGTGCGCCGCATCGAGGCGCTCACCTCCGAACATGCCCGCCGTTATCTGGCGGGCCAGGCCGGCATCGCCCGCGAGGCCGCCGCCGCCATCAAGACGCCGCTGGGCGAATTATCGGCCCGCGTGGCGCAATTGTCGGACGAGCGCCGCAAGCTGGAACGCGAACTGGCCGAAGCCAAGAAGCAGCTGGCGCTGGCCGGCCCGTCCAAGGGCGGCGACGACAGCCAAACCATTGCCGGGATCAAGACGGTGCTGAAGGTGGTGGAAGGCGTCTCGCCCAAGGACCTCAAGAGCCTGGCCGACGGCGCCAAGAACCAGATCGGCTCCGGCGTGGTCGCCTTCATCGCCAGCGCCGACGGCAAGGCCTCGGTGGTGGCGGGCGTCACCGACGATCTCACCGCCAGGATCAGCGCCGTGGACCTGGTGCGGGTGGCGGCGGAAGCCTTAGGGGGCAAGGGCGGCGGCGGGCGTCCCGACATGGCCCAGGCCGGCGGCCCGGCGGGCGACGCCAACGCCGCGCTGGATGCGATCCGCGCCAGGCTCAAATCGCTCTAGGCGATGATGTCCGGCAACAGGTTGTTGTTGATCTCGGTGATCTCGTCTTTCAGTTGAAGCTTGCGCTTCTTCAGCCGCGACAGCGCCAGCTGGTCGCTGTTGCCGTCGGCCGCCAGCGCGTCGATCGCGGCGTCGAGGTCGCGATGTTCCTGCATCAGGCTCGCCAGCTTGGCGCGGGCGGCGACTTCTTCCGGAGCCGTCAGTCCCATCAGCGGCTGCCTTTCCGCTTGCTCTTGGCGATGTCCTCGCCCCAGCGCTTCACATGGGGCCAGTCCTTGCCGAAGAAATCCAGCGCCCGCCCCACCGTCTGATCGACAAGATCCTCAAGCGTGCGCGGCGCGGCATAGAAGGCCGGCACCGGCGGCAGGATCACCGCCCCCAATTCCGCCAGCGCCGCCAGGCTGCGCAGATGCCCCAGGTGCAGCGGGGTCTCGCGCACCATCAGCACCAGGCGGCGTTTTTCCTTGAGGCAGACATCGGCGGCGCGCGACAGCAGCGTGGTGGTTACGCCGGTGGCGATCTCGCTCATCGCCTTGACCGAGCAGGGCGCCACGATCATGCCCATGGTCTTGAAACCGCCGCTGGCGATGGGCGCGGCGATATCGTCCGCGCCGTAGCGATAGTCGGCCTTGGCGGCGACGGCTTTGGGTTTGAGCGGGGTTTCGTAGCCGATGGTCATTTCGGCGGGCCTGGTCATCACCAGATGCGATTCTACTCCCAGCTCCCGGCAGGCTTCCAGCAGGCGAATGCCATAGGCCGCGCCGGAAGCCCCCGACATGCCGATAACCAGCCGTTCCGGCGTCGCTTTTTGCCCTGAGAAGGTCCCCATGAGCCTTTTGCTACCACTCCCCGGCGCTCCTGCGAAGGGCAAGTTCCCGGCGGGCGGTTAATCGGGTTTCACCCTGATTCCCGATGGACAGACGGGAAGGTTGGTGCTTCACTTTTGCGGCCTGGAGCGGCGTGTCCGCTATCCCCCGCGGACACCGGAACCAACCGATGAGGTGAACGCATGGCGTTACAGGGACAAATCAATCATCTGTCCAACCAGCACAAGAAGATCGACGACATCATTGCCGCCGAAATGGCCAATCCCGACTGGGACGAGCTGCGCGTCGCGGCCCTCAAGAAACAGAAACTGCGGATAAAGGACGAGCTGGCGCGATTGCGCGCCGAGTTCCACTAGCCGCCCCTCGCCTTTCGCGCCCCTTTGCGTGAAAGGGCGAAGAGAACAAGCCCGCCCGCCTCGCACAGCGCCGCGGCAAAGAAGGCTGCGCCCGGAAAATAGACCGGCGCCGACGGCCCGGTGAACCAGGCGAACAGCGTCGGCATCGTCCACATCGCGACGACCGAAGTCAGGCTGGTGAGGCTGGAAGTCGCGCCCTGCAATTCGCCCTGCTCGGTCGCCGGCACCTGATGCGACGTGATGGCGTTCAGGGTGGGGCCGCCCACGCCCCCCACGGTGAAGGGAATCATCCAGGCGTAGAAAATCCAGCCATTGGCCGCGAAGGCATAGCCGGCATAGGCCGCCACGGCACAGATAAAACCCAGATAGACCGCCCTGGCCTCGCCGATGCGCGGCACCAGAAAGCCGGGCAGCACGGCGAAGGACACCGCCATCAGCGCGCCCACCGCGACCAGCGACCAGGCGATCTGCCCCGGCCCCCAGCCGAATTTCAGCATGGTGTAATAGCTCCAGGTCGAGGGCAGGCAGTCATGGGCGAACTGCGCCAGCACCAGCACCGCGATCAGCAGCAGCAATTGCGGAAAGCGCGCCAGCGCCCTGAGCGACCCCAGAGGATTGGCCCGCCACCATTCGAATTTGCGGCGCCGCCCGGCGGGCAGGGATTCCTTCAGCACGACCAGGCCGAACAGGGCGTTGGCGGCGGAAAGCCCGGCGGCGACGAAAAAGGGCGCGTGCAGGCCGAAATGCTCGCCGACAAAGCCGCCCAGCGCCGGCCCCAGAATGAAGCCCAGCCCGAAGGCGGCGCCGACCAGGCCGAACTTGGCGGCGCGTTCCTCCGGCGCCGTGATGTCGGCGATATAGGCGTTGACGGTGGTGAAGCTGGCGCCGGCCATGCCCGACAGGGTGCGGCCGACGAACAGCCAGGCGATGGTGGGGGCCAGGCCGGTGATCAGATAATCCACCCCCAGCATGGCCAGCGACAGGATCAAAAGCGGGCGCCGCCCGAAACGGTCCGACAGATTGCCGATGATCGGGGCGCAGAGGAACTGCATCAGGGCATAGGAGAAGAACAGCCAGCCGCCCCAGCGCGCCGCGCCGCTGACCGGCTCATGGGTCAGCAGGGAAATCAGCCCGGGCGAAACCGGAATGATCACCCCCAGGCCGATCGTGTCGATCAGCATGGTCATGAAGATAAAAGCCAGGGCGTAGCGGCTGGCGGGGGCTGGCGTCACAGGGCCCTGGCCCTTTCGCGCAGCACGAATTTCTGGATCTTGCCGGTGCTGGTCTTGGGCAGTTCGGTGAAGACCACGGCGCGCGGCACCTTGAAGCGGGCCAGATGGGCCCGGCAATGCGCGATCATCTCTTCGGTCGTGGCGCGTTTGCCGGGCCGCAGCTCGACAAAGGCGCAAGGCGTTTCGCCCCATTTTTCATCCGGCTTGGCCACCACCGCCGACATCAGCACGGCCGGGTGTTTGGCCAGGGCGTTCTCGACCTCGATGGAGGAAATATTCTCGCCGCCGGAAATGATGATGTCCTTGGAACGGTCCTTGAGCTGGATATAGCCGTCCGGGTGCATCACCCCCAGGTCGCCGGAATGGAACCAGCCGCCCTTGAAGGCGGCCCTGGTGGCCTTCTCGTTCTTGAGATAGCCGCGCATCACGATATTGCCGCGGAACATCACTTCGCCCAGGGTCTCGCCATCGGCGGGCACGGGCTTCATGGTTTTGGGATCCAGCACCGTCAGTGCTTCCAGCGGATGATAGCGCACGCCCTGGCGCGCCTTCAGCGCCGCGCGCCTGGCCGCGTCAAGACCGTCCCATTCGCTGTGCCATTCATTGACCACGGCGGGGCCATAGACTTCGGTCAGGCCATAGACATGCACCACCTCGAAGCCTTCGGCCGCCATCGCCGCCAGGGTGGCTTCCGGCGGCGGCGCGGCCGCGGTGAGGAAGGTCACCTGTTGCGGCAGCTTCTTCTTTTCCTCGCCGCTCGCGCCCAGGATGGTCTGCATCACCAGCGGCGCGCCGCACAGATGGGTCACGCGATGTTCGGCCAGCGCCGCATAGATGGCGCCCGCCCGCACCCAGCGCAGGCAGACATGGGTGCCGGCCTGCACCGACAGGCTCCAGGGAAAGCACCAGCCGTTGCAGTGGAACATGGGCAGGGTCCACAGCAGGACAGGATGGCGGCCCATGTTTCCGGCCAGGATATTGCCATAGCCCATCAGATGGGCGCCGCGATGGTGATAGACCACGCCCTTGGGATTGCCGGTGGTGCCGGAGGTATAGTTCAGGGCGATGGCGTCCCATTCGTCGGCGGGCAGCTTCCAGGCGAAATCCGGATCGCCGCCCGCGATGAAACGCTCATAATCCTCGCCCAGTTTCTCGCCGGTCTGCGGGAATTCGCGGTCGTCGTAATCGATCACCAGCGGCTTTTTCTTCAGCAGCGCCAGCGCCGCCTTGACGGTGGGGGCGAATTCGCGGTCGGTGATCAGGATCTTCGCCCCGCCATGCTCCAGCATGAAAGCGATGGCGGCGGCATCCAGCCGTGTGTTGAGCGCGTTCAGCACCGCCCCCAGCATGGGCACGCCATGATGGGCTTCCAGCATGGGCGGGGTGTTGGCCAGCATCGCCGCCACCGTGTCGCCCTTCCTGATGCCGCACGCCTTCAGCGCCGAAGCCAGGCGCCGGCTGCGGGCATGGAACTGCGCATAGCTGAAGCGCTGGCGGCCATGGATGATGGCGGTGTGATCGGGAAACACCGAAGCGGCGCGCTCCAGCGCCGTCAGCGGCGTCAGCGGCTGGAAATTGGCGGGATTGCGTCCCAGCCCGTCGTCATAGGGACGCGGTCGCGGCGCTTTGCTTTTGAGAGTTTTCTTCCTGCGCCCGGCCATATTCCCTCGCGGGCAGGCAAGCTAGAGAATGCCGATGCTGGCGGCAAGATTGCCTCGCCATGGCCATCTTGTTAGGGATGATGCGACATGCCCGATACCGCCAAGCCGCGCGGCCTGCGCGCCGTCTATGCCTGGATGCTGAGAAACGCGCGCGGACGCCATGCCTGGGCGGCGGTGGCGGCCTTTGCTTTCGCGGAAGCGTCATTTTTCCCCATTCCCGCCGACGTCATGGTGGTGCCGATGATGCTGGCCGACCGCAAGCGCGCCTTCCAGCTTGGCGTCTGGGTCGCCTTCTGGTCGGTGGCGGGCGGCGTTCTGGGCTATGCCATCGGGGCGCTGTTCTGGAAGACGGCGGGCCTGTGGCTGATCCATGCCCTGCATGTGCCGCTGGAGCAGGTGGAGTCCCTGCGCGCCCGCTACAGCGCCAACGCCTATCTCATCATGGTGCAGGGCGCGACGCCGATTCCCTACAAGCTGGTGACGATTTCCTCCGGCCTGGCCGGCGTCGCCTTCCCGCTCTTCATGCTCTATTCGGCGATAACCCGTTCGCTGCGCTACATCGTGATCGAGGCGCTGCTGGTGCACATCTTCGGCGAGAAGGCGCAGGAACTGCTCGAGAAATATCTCGAATGGGCGCTGGCGCTTTTTGTCGTCGTGCTGGTGCTGGGCTTCGTCGCGTTCCGCTACTTGTAAACCTCAGTCCTGCTCGAGTTCCGCCGACAGGCCGGCATCATCCGGCGCCGGCGCGCCTTCCGACGGCGCTTCCTCGCGCGGCGGCAGTTCGACCAGCGGCGCGGCAGGCACGGTTTCAGCCACGCTTTTCAGGGTCGCGCCCTTCCGTGCGGCGCGCTTCTGCGCCCGTTCCACCTTGGCGGCGGCGCGGCTGACCGCCATGTCGAGTTCCAGCTGCGAGGTCAGGCCCAGCGTCACCGGGTCCACCGCCTTGATGTTGGAAGCGTTCCAGTGCGAGCGCTCGCGGATTTTCTGGATGGTGGCCTTGGTGGTGCCGATCAGCTTGATGATGTCGGCGTCGGCCATCTCCGGATGGTTCTTGATCAGCCAATAGACCGCATCGGGCTTGTCCTGGCGCTTGGAAACCGGGGTGTAGCGCGGGGCGCGCTTCTGGCGCACGCCCGGCATCTTGTGCTTGGGCGCCGCCATCTTCAGGCGCTTGCGCGGGTCCTTCTCGGCCTCGGCGATCTGTTCGCGGGTGAGCTGGCCGGTGGCGACCGGGTCCTGGCCCTTGATGCCCTTGGCGACGTCCTCGTCGGCGATGCCCTTCACTTCCAGCGGATGCAGGCCGCAGAAATCGGCGATCTGCTCGAAGGACAGGCCGGTATTGTCCACCAGCCAGACGGCGGTGGCCTTGGGCATCAGGGGCTTGGTTTCGGCGGCCATGGTTTTTTCCTTTCCCGGGCGGGCCTGTCCGGCCCGTCCCTTCGCTCGACGATGGAGGTTTCGAGGAAGGCCGGTCTTTTAGCCAAAAACCCCTGTACAGGGAAGGAAAATAGCCCAGGGGACGAAAAATCCGGACCGGCCAGCCCCAAAAGCCGCCGGGAGGCGATAAACTGCCCGGAAAACAGGGTTGGAACGGGCATGGAGCTGGTCTGGGCGCCGACACTGGTTGTGGGGCAGGAGGGCCCCGCCGCCGAGCCGCCCGACGACGCCGCCCTGATGGCCGCCTACCGGGGCGGCGACGGCCAGGCCTTCGAGACGCTCTATCGCCGCCACCGCGCCCCGCTTTACAGGTTCATCGCCCGCCAGCTGCGCGACCGGGGCGAGGCCGAAGAGGTTTTCCAGGAAGTCTGGATGGCGGTGGTCAAGGGGCGCGAACGCTACCGGCCTTCGGCCCGCTTCCTCACCTTCCTCTTTGCCATCGCCCATCGCCGTATCGCCGACCGCGCCCGCAAGGCGGTGCGCCGCCCGCAGGCGCCGATGCCGGAAGACGCGCCCGAATTGGCGACCCGCGCCAGCTGCGCCCTGGAAGCCTGGGACGACAAGCGCGCCACCCAGGAAGCCGATGGCGCCTTCCGTTCCGGCACCAGCGACTGGCGGGATTGCGACGTGGTGATGCAGATTCCCGACAACGCCACGCGGGTGCGGGTGCGCTATTACCTGCGCGGCGGCGGCAAGGTCTGGTCCGATGGCTTCCGGATTGAAGAGGTCGGCGCGGGCGTGCCGGAGACCCACCGGGCCAATTCCAACATGGATCGCAGCCTGGACGAACGCTAGGCGGCGGTTTTCAGGACAGGGCGGTTGCTCTAGCATCGGCTGACGCCAGCCGGTACCCGCCCATGCCTGTTGATCCGGAAGACCTGCAACCGCGCAAGAAGCTGCCCGATATCGTGCTGGGCGAGGACATCTGCGCCCTCTCCGCCCATGAGCTGGAGTCGCGCATCGCCCGGCTGGAGGAGGAGATTGCGCGCGCCAGGCAGGCGATTGCGGCCCGCCATGCCACGCGCTCGGCGGCGGAAGGCTTCTTCAAGAAGTAGCCGCGGGAAAACCTGCCACGCTGGTTAATATCCCCAGCAAGCCTGTTGCCCAAGGGTTACCGGAGCCGCCTTTCCCGGCTTTCGCAGCGCCTTTTGCGCGTGGGGCCGCTTTTCGCCTTGCCCTGGCGCTGCTAGCGTGCCGGCCTTGAGAGAGCATGAGGGACCAGCAATGCCGCAGGACAACGAGAATCTCGGCGGCCAGATTCCCGCGGGGATGACGCGCCAGAATTTCGTCACTTCCGCCCTGTTCGACCGCACCTTCGACGAAGGCATGGCGCTGGTGGAGGAAACCGCGCGCTATCTCGACGGGCGCGGGCGCGAGGAAGCGCGCGCCCTGCCGCGCAAGGCGTCCATGCTCTATGCCGGCGAAAGCATGCGCGTCACCACCCGGCTGATGCAGGCGGCAAGCTGGCTGCTGGTGCAGCGGGCGGTGCGCGACGGCGAGATGGATTGCGGCCTGGCGGCGGAGGAACGCTACCGCCTGGGCTCCAGGGAAGTCTGCCTGGGCGTCTGTGCCGAGTCGACCGAGATGCTGCCGGTGGCGCTGCGCGATCTGCTTGTCCGCAGCGACAGCCTTTATCGCCGCATCGCCCGTCTGGACGAAGTCCTGTTCGGAGACGGCGCGGCCGCGTCCGCCGGCGCGCGCGAACATCAGAACCGCCTGGCGCAGGCCTTCGGTACGGATTGAGTTTCCTTCGAAGCCGCAAATGAAAAAGGCCGGTCCAAGGACCGGCCTTTTTGAATCCTGCGCTGGCCGCTGGCGGCGGCGCAACGACGCTTACGTCTTCACGAAGCCGGCGAACTTCTTGTTGAAGCGGGTGAGGCGGCCGCCGCGGTCCATCAGCTGCTGCTGGCCGCCGGTCCAGGCCGGATGGGTGGTGGGGTCGATGTCCAGCGTGACCTTCTGGCCCGCCGCGCCATAGGTGGTGCGCGTCTTGTAGGTGGTGCCGTCGTTCAACTGAACTTCGACAAAGTGATAGTCGGGGTGGATGCCCTTCTTCATGACGCGTGCCTTTCTGCTCAACCGGCGCCCATTTCCCCCCGTGCGCGAAGCGCACAATTGGAAAAGGGTCCGCGAGGCCGGGCTTTTAGCCGGGCAATTCCTTAAAAACAACAGCGTTTCCCTGGGGCGGGCCGTGCCTGTATACAGCCTGACCGTCCAGGAACCCGCCTTTGGCCCGCGACCAGACCGATTTTTCCCAGGAAACCGCCCGGATCGCGGCCGGCCGCGCCAAAGCCAAGTCGCTGGGGCCCCTGCGGGGCGTCCTGCCGTTCCTGCGGCCCTACAGCGGCCGCATCGCCGTGGCGGCGGTCGCCCTGATCTGCTCCTCCACCGCCACCTTGCTGCTGCTCTGGCTGGGCGGCGACCTGGTTGACGCCCGCGGCCTGACGGCGGCCCAGGCCCATGCCCTGACCGGCTCCTATCTCGCCCTGGTGGGCACGGCCGCGGTCTGGGCCCTGGCGGCGGCCACCCGCTTCTATTTCATAACCTGGCTGGGCGAACGGGTGGTGGCCGACATCCGCAAATCGGTGTTCGACAATGTGCTGGGCCTGTCGCCCCAGTTCTTCGAGATCACCCGCACCGGCGAAGTGCTGTCGCGGCTCACCGCCGACACCACCCTGATCCAGACCGTTGTGGGCTCCAGCTTCTCCCTGGCGCTGCGCAACCTAGTGACGCTGATCGGCGGGCTGACCCTGATGTTCATCATCAGCCTGAAGCTGACCCTGCTGGTGGTGGGGGCGGTGGTGCTGGTGATGGTGCCGCTGCTGCTGTTCGGCCGCTGGGTGCGCAAGCTCAGCCGCAAGAGCCAGGACGCCATCGCCGAAACCGCGGCGCGGGGAACCGAAACCCTCAACGCCGTCTCCACCGTGCAGGCTTTCACCCAGGAAGCGCATGAGCGCGCCGCCTTCGCCGCGGCGGTGGAGGCGTCCTTCGCGCTGGCGCGCAGCCGCACCTTCGCCCGCGCCGTGCTGACGGCGGTGGCGCTGTTCACCGCCTTTGCCGGCCTGGCGACGGTGGCGCTGATCGGACTGCACGATCTGATCGCGGGCCGCATCACCGCCGGCCACCTGGTGTCGTTCATTTCCTACGGCTTCCTGGTGGGCGGCGGCGTCGGGGCGCTGAGCGAAACCTGGGGCGACCTGCAGCGCGCCGCCGGCGCCACCGAACGGCTGATGGAGCTGCTGCATGAGGTGCCGGCGATCCGCACGCCCGTGCTGGCGAAACATCTGCGGGCCAAGCCGTCAGGCGCGATGTCGTTCGAAAATGTCGAGTTCCGCTATCCCACCAGGCCCGACACCGCCGCCCTGAACGGCTTTTCGCTGAATGTCGGGGCAGGCGAGGCGGTGGCGCTGGTGGGACCGAGCGGCGCCGGCAAATCCACCGTCTTCCAGTTGATGCTGCGCTTCTATGCGGCGCAGCAGGGCGCCATCCGTTTCGACGGCGTCGACATCGCCGAGCTCGATCCGGTGGAATTGCGCCGGAACATTGCCGTGGTGGCGCAGGATCCGGTGATCTTCTCCGGCTCCATCGCCGCCAATATCGGCTATGGCCGGGAGGGAGCGGCCGCCGCCGAAATCCGCCGCGCCGCCGATGCCGCCGCCGCCACCGAATTCATCGACAAGCTGCCCCAGGGCTTCGAGACGCCGGTGGGCGAGCGCGGCGTGACGCTGTCGGGCGGCCAGCGCCAGCGCCTGGCCATCGCCCGCGCCATCCTGCGCGATGCGCCGCTGCTGCTGCTGGACGAGGCCACCAGCGCCCTGGACGCCGAGAATGAGCGGCTGGTGCAGACCGCATTGGCCAATCTGATGGTGGGCCGCACCACCCTGGTGATCGCCCATCGCCTCGCCACCATCCAGCGCCTGGCGCGCATTGTGGTGATGGAGGAAGGCCGCGCCATCGCCAGCGGCAGTCACGCCGAACTGGTGGCGCGCGGCGGGCTTTATGCGCGGCTGGCGAAACTTCAATTCAGCGAGGTGCCGTGATGGCGAAACAGCCGATTTACCGCAGGCCCGACGGGGCATCCAGACCCGACCGGCTGAAGCGGGCGGTGGTGCTGGCCTGGATGGCGGTGGGCATCCTGCTGCTGATGACCCTGTTCAAGGTGGTGAAGTCGGTGGGCTTGTTCAGCTTTGCCGGCTCGGTGTCGCCCGGCGTCTGCCGCAGCATTCCCCTGGCGGGTCCCGGCGACCTGGCCTTTGAAGGCAAGAACGGCACGCTGTTCATCGCTTCTGCCAAAGAAGGCGCGCCCGCCGCCAGCGATGGTCTTTACGCCCTGACGCCGGGCGGCAAACCGGTGAAGCTCAAGGGTACGCCGCCCGACTTCCATCCCAGCGCCATCAGCATCGGCTACAATGTCGATGGCTCGCCCAGCCTGACGGCCGTGAACCGTCACGCCAACGGCGCGGTGTCGGTGGACGTCTATACCGTCGTGTATGACGCCGCGGGCGCCAGCCTGAACTACCAGTCCTCGGTGCAGGGCGGGCTGGCGCGCCGCGCCGCCGGCATCGCTTCGCTGGGCAACAACCGCTTCTATCTGGCCGCCACGCCCACCAGCAGCGAAGCACTGGCCTGGGCCGACCGCTGGCTGCTGCTGGGGCGGGCCGATGTGCTGTTCTTCAATGGCGAACTGTTCCGCGAGGCGGTGAACGGCCTTTCCGATCCTTCCGCCGTGGCGGTGTCGCCGGACGGCCAGCGGATGTTCGTCGCGGCGCGCGGCGAGCGGCGGGTGATCATTCTCTCGCGCGACCTTTATACCGGCGCGCTGACCCAGCAGGATTCGATCGCGGTGCCGCTGCGGCCGGAGCGGCTGAGCGTTGACGCCAATGGCGCGCTGTGGGTCACCGGCCCGGCGCGGCTGCCGGCGCTGGGCGATGCGTCCAGCGTGGTGCGGGTGGTGATCGGATCGGACGGCAAGGCGCTCAGCCAGGACACGGTCTATGCCGATGACGGGCAGGGGATCAGAAGCGCCACCGCGGCAGTGAAGACGCCGGGGCATCTGTTCATCGGCTCGCGGTTTGATGACAAGCTGCTGGACTGCGCGGTGAAGTAGACCCAGTTCCGAGGCGGTGATGGAATATCGCGACGATATCGATAACATCACCACTCGCTGGAAGATCGGCTATGTGATCATTTGTGTAGCGATCTGGGGCGTATTTATCTTCTTTTCCCAGCAGAGCAGAGGGCTTGTAGCCGCGGGATCGTTTGCTTCCATCGCCCTTACTGCGCGCGTGAGATGGAATTTGCGCAATTTTTCTTGGTTCTGGTGGTTTCTGGCGCTCGCTACAGTCCTACATATTGTCGCCGTTGGGGTCTTCAGCGGGAAGATCGATGTTCACCCAACAATTGCGCTGGCGCCCCTTGGGATCGCTGATTACTTCGCCCTGCTATACCTGCTGGCAGCTCTCGAACGAAAAATGAGATCGCGGGAATAGAGGCAGAGAGGTCAGACGTCTTTCCTCCCCCGTGAACGGGGGAGGAAAAAAGCAGAAAGGCCGGTCTTTCGACCGGCCTTTCGAACGCCCCTTGAAAGGCTGAATTAAGCGACCTGGGCGGCTTCCTCGTTGCCGTTGGGATCGCGCAGCACATAGCCGCGGCCCCAGACGGTTTCGATATAGTTGGCGCCGTCGGTGGCGGCGGCCAGCTTCTTGCGCAGCTTGCAGATGAAGACGTCTATGATCTTGAGCTCGGGCTCGTCCATGCCGCCATAGAGATGGTTGAGGAACATCTCCTTGGTCAGGGTGGTGCCCTTGCGGAGCGAAAGCAGCTCCAGCATCTGGTATTCCTTGCCGGTCAGATGGACGCGGGCGCCGTCGACCTCGACCGTCTTGGCGTCGAGATTGACGATCAGCTTGCCGGTGGTGATCACCGACTGGCTGTGGCCCTTGGAACGGCGGACCACCGCCTGGATGCGGGCGACCAGCTCATCCTTGTGGAAGGGCTTGGTCATATAGTCGTCGGCGCCGAAGCCCAGCGCCTTCACTTTCGCTTCGACGATGGCGTTGCCGGACAGGATCATCACCGGCGTCTGCACCTTGGCGGTGCGCAGCGCCTTGAGAACCTCGAAACCGCTCATGTCGGGAAGCTGCAGGTCCAGGACCACGATGTCGTAGTCATAAAGCTTACCCAGATCGATCCCTTCTTCGCCGAGATCGGTGGTGTAGACGTTAAGGCCTTCGCTGCGCAGCATCAGCTCGATGCTTCGCGCCATGGCGCTGTCGTCTTCAATCAGCAATACGCGCATGTCAGGCCCCTCTCGTAAGCATCGGCCAGTCTTCCGGCGACGATCCGCCGCCACGGTTAACCGGTTGCCAGACGGTAAGGGCAAATGGTTAACAGCAGCTTTAACCTCTGCCGGGTGCTTCAGCCCCCGCTCATCCCCCTTAAGGGGAGCTTCACGGCGGCCCGGCAGGGTTTGATTCGATCCCCCCAGTTTACCGGCCGCGGGGGCAAGAAAAACCCGCCGATTCAATTTGTTAAGTTTACCGAGACTTAAATTCTTGCCGGCAAGATGGGCCTTCGGAACCGGCAAAAAGCCAGTTCCAAAAAGGTTTTGATGCGCGCTCTGCTCAAGGAAATCGAGGCCGTCCCCGCCCTTATCCGCTTCGGCCGGGTGGCGCGGATTGAAGGCCTGGCGGTGGAAGTCACCGGCGCCCTGGGGGCGGTGCAGCTTGGGGGGCAGGTCCATCTAAGCATCGGACAAAACAAGACAATTTCCTGCGAAGTGGTCGGTTTTCGCGATGGCCGCGCCCTGGTGATGCCGCTGGGTCCGCTGGAGGGCATCGCCCTTGGCGCCCGCGCCGATTTCGAGGACCGGCCCGCGGTCATCCGTCCCACCGCCGCCTGGCTGGGCCGGGTGATCGACGGCTTCGGCAATCCCATGGACGGCAAGGGGCCGCTGCCCCGCGGCATGCAGGCCTATCCGCTCAAGGCGGCGCCGCCGCCGGCGACCCGGCGCGCCCGCATGGGCGGCAAGCTCGATCTGGGCGTGCGCGCCATGAATGTCTTCACCACCTGCTGCCTGGGCCAGCGCATGGGCATCTTCGCCGGTTCCGGCGTCGGCAAGTCCATCCTCCTGGCCATGCTGGCGCGCAACAGCAACGCCGACGCCATCGTCATCGGCCTGGTCGGCGAGCGCGGCCGCGAAGTGAAGGAATTCATCGAGGACGATCTGGGCGAGGAAGGCCTGGCCCGTTCCGTCGTGATCGCCGCCACCTCCGACGAGGCGCCCCTGGTGCGCCGCCAGGCCGCCTATGTCGCCATGGCGGTGGCCGAGAAGCTGCGCGACGACGGCCTCAATGTGCTGCTGCTGATGGATTCGGTCACCCGCTTCGCCATGGCCCAGCGCGAGATCGGCCTGTCGGCCGGCGAGCCGCCCGCCAGCAAGGGTTACACCCCCACCGTCTTTGCCGAACTGCCGCGCCTGCTGGAACGGGCCGGTCCCGGCACGCAAGAGGGCCAAGGCAGCATCACCGGCCTGTTTACCGTGCTGGTGGAAGGCGACGACCATAATGAACCGGTTTCGGACGCGGTGCGCGGCATCCTGGACGGCCATATCGTGCTCGACCGTGCCATTGCGGAACGGGGCCGCTTTCCCGCCATCAACATCCTCAGGAGCGTTTCGCGCGCCCAGCCGGCCTGCAACACGCCGGAAGAACAGGCGCTTATCCAGCGCGCGCGCGCGCCGATGACGGTTTACGAGGACATGGCCGACCTGATCCGCGTCGGCGCCTACAAGGCTGGCACGAATCCTGAAGTGGATCATGCTGTAAAGCTTCATCCGCAGCTTGAAGCCTTCCTCGCCCAGAGGAAGGACGAGGTCACGGATCTGGCTACAGGATATCAGTCGCTGTCGGCCATCATCGACAGCGAAAGGAGAGCGTGATGAACCGCACCGACACGCTGCTGCGCCTGAAGCGCTTTCGCGTCGACGAGATGAAGCGCCGGATGGCCGCCATCGAGGCGATGAAGGCCGACCTGGAAAAGAAGCTCTCCGACCTGGACGACAATGTGGCGCGCGAAAAGCAGCGCGCCGGCGATTCCGACATCGGGCGCCTGGCCTTCCCCTCCTTCCTCAAGTCCATCGAAAGCCGCCGCGAGAATCTGCGCACCACGCTGAAGGACATCGAGAAGGAACACGCCACGGCCCAGCTCGACCTGACCAACGCCTTCCAGGACCTCAAGAGCCTGGAATTCGCCACCGAGCAGCAGGCCAAGCGCCTGGCCGAAATCCAGACTCGCCGCCAGCAGGCGCGGATGGACGAAATGGCCATGGTGCGCCATTTGCGCAAACACAGCCTGCGCAGCGCCTAAGTTCCGCTTCCCGGCAAAAGCCGCTAAATTCCCGCCGTTGAGTCGGGAGTGCGGGCATGTCGTTTTCCGAGACCATTTCACCGTTTCTGGGGCGCTGCGCCCTGGTCTGGTTCTTTGGCGCCGCCGCGATGAACATCGTCTCCGACTGGCCGCATGTCGCCGCCGGGCTGGAAGCGCGCCATGTCCCGCTCGCCCCCGCCGTACTGCTGGTGGCGCTGGTCCTGATCTTCCTGGGCTGCATCTCGCTGTTCTTCGGCTACCACACCCGCCATGGCGCGGTGCTGCTGTTCGGGCTCACCATCGTGGCGGCCTTCGCCCTGCATCCGGTCTGGACCATGGCGGATGGCGCCGGCCGCGAAGGCGAGTTCGCCATCTTCTCCCGCGACCTGGCGATCTGCGGCGGCCTGCTTCTGCTGGTCGGCATGGGCCCAGGCCCCTTCGCGATCGACAATCGCGCCAAGGGTGGGGGCAAGGGCAAGAAGCATTAAGCGCGGCCACAAGGCCGCGCGTAAAGCAAGTGCGCGGCCTTATGGCCGCGCATCAAAAAGCGCGCAACCCATGAGGTCGCGCGCTCTTGAACCGGCTGCGCCCGTTTAGGCGCCGGTGCCGGTGGAGGTGCCCTGGGTGTTCGAGGCGATGGCGGCGATGGCGCCGGCGACGGCGGCCAGGCCGATCACCACCAGGACGCCGCCCATTTCCAGGGCCGCCTGATGGACGCCGGCCGGCTTGCCGGCGGGCAGGGGAGACGTGGCAGGCGCTTGCGCGGCAAAGGCGCTGGTCGTCAGCACGGCCGCCATGGCCAGGATCGCACCGGTCTTACGCATGTCGAAATCTCCCAAATGATCACAGTCGTGGCTTGCCACGTGGGGGATTTATCGCATGCGCGGCTTAAAGAACCCTTGCCGCAGGCGCACAATCTGTCTCAGACCGGCGCCAGCAGCGCGGCGGCGAGATCGTCAGGGTAAAGATTTTCTAAAGAGCCGCCCTTCAGGACATGCGCCAGCCGCGCGCCGCCGGCCGCCGCCGCCGTCAGGGCGCCCAGACGGCGGGCGCGGTCCAGGCCGGTGACGATCAGGCGGCGGAAGCGCAGGGCCTTCACCATTTCGGCGACGTCCTCGGCGTCGCCGGTGGCGCAGACCACGCCCACGGCCAGGACATCCTCCATGTCGCTGAGGGCGGCGAAGGCGCCGCGGGCCTTGGGATTGAGGGGGTGAAAGCCGTCCGCCTCCATCACCACCAGCATTCCGGGCGGCAGGCTGCCGGCGCGCAGCCGCGCCAGGCCCTCGCGGGCCGGCAGCAGCAGGATTTCGCGCCCGGCCTTGGCCGCGATGGCGGCGGCGGCGGCGCTCTTGCCGGCGCCGCTTTCGCCGATCAGCAGAATCGGGCGCGCCGAATCCAGGTTCAGCGGTTCCAGCGTCATGCGCTGGTCCAGCGCCCGGGCGAGCGCGGCTTGCGGTTCGGGCGCCTGGGCGGCGGCGCGCAGCAACTGGGCGGCAAGACGCTCGGGCAGGCGATGACGGCGCAGGGCCGTGGCGATCACGCCGGAGGAAAGACCGTGCGCCGCGCCGGGAAAGGCGAGCAGGGTGGCGCTTTCGCGATGCTGGGAAAGCGCCGGCATCTCACACCTGCCCCAGGGTTCTCAGCCGCACCGAGGCGTGAATCTCGTTCTGGCTCATCACCACGGTGGCGGGGCGGAAGCGTTCGACGATGGACCGCACAAAGGGGCGGATCTGCGGAGAGGTCAGCAGCACCGGCACCTCGTTCTTGGCGCTGGCCTCGTCAAAGGCCTCGCGCACCGTCTGGATGAATTGCTGCAACTGGCTGGGCGCCATGGCCAGCTGGCGCTCCTCCCCCTGGCCGATCACGCTTTCGTTGAAGGCCTGTTCCCAGTGCGGCGACAGGGCGATCAGCGGCAGATAGCCGCCGGCCGCCAGATTGGCGTGGCAGAGCTGGCGCGCCAGGCGGCCGCGGACATGCTCGGTGATATAGAGGGCGTTCTTGGTGTGGCCCACCGCCTCGGCGATGCCTTCCAGGATGGCGGGCAGGTCGCGGATCGAGACGCGCTCGGCCAGCAGGGTCTGCAGCACGCGCTGCACCCCGGTGACTGAAATCTGCGAGGGGATCAGCTCTTCCACCAGCTTCTTGTTCTCCGGCGGCAGATCGTCCAGCAGCTTCTTGGTCTCGGCATAGGAGAGCAGTTCGGCCATGTGCGACTTCAGGACTTCGGTGAGGTGCGTGGTCAGCACCGTGCCGGGATCGACCACGGTGAAGCCGCGGAAGGCGGCTTCTTCCTTCAGCGCGCCGGAAACCCAGGTGGCGGGCAGGCCGAAGGCCGGCTCGGTGGTGTGGGTGCCGGGCAGGTCGATGGGCAGGCCCTTGGGATCCATCACCAGGAAACCGCCGGGGAACAGTTCGCCCTTGCCGGAATCGAACTCCTTGACGCGGATGCGGTACTCGTTGGCGCCGAGCTGCATATTGTCGAGAATGCGCACGGCGGGCATGACAAAGCCCATTTCCTGCGCCAGCTGGCGGCGCAGGGCCTTGATCTGGTCGGTGATCTTGTGGCCCTGCACATCGTTGATCAGCGGCAGCAGGCCATAGCCCAGCTCGACCCGCAGCAGATCCATCGCCAGGGCGGTGGAAATCGGCTCTTCCTTGCTGGCGGCATCGGGCGGCGCGGCGGCGGCCGCGGCCTGGGCGATGCGGGCGTCCTTGCGCTTGTGGGCGTGCCAGGCCAGCGCGCCGAAGGTCGCGGCTAGCGGCTCGAAGACGAAGAACGGCATGCCCGGCAGTATGCCGACCACGCCCATCACCGCCGCGGCCATGCCCAGCGCCTGGGGATAGAAGGAGAGCTGGGCCATCAGCGCCTTGTCGGTGGCGCCTTCGACGCCGGCCTTGGAGACCATCAGGCCGGCGGCGGTGGAAACGATCAGGGCGGGCATCTGCGACACCAGGCCTTCGCCGACGGTGAGCAGGGTGAAGGTGTGGGTGGCGTCGCCGAAGCTCATGCCCTTCTGGACAACGGCGATGATGATGCCGCCGATGATGTTGATGGCGACGATCAGCAGGCCGGCGACGGCGTCGCCGCGGACGAATTTGCTGGCGCCGTCCATGGCGCCGAAGAAGTTCGATTCCTGCTCGATTTCCTTGCGGCGGGCCTTGGCCTCCTTCTCGTCAATAAGTCCGGCGGAAAGGTCGGCGTCGATCGCCATCTGCTTGCCCGGCATGGCGTCCAGGCTGAAGCGGGCGGCGACTTCGGCGATGCGGCCCGAACCCTTAGTGATGACGACGAAGTTCACCACGATCAGGATGGCGAAGACGATGATGCCGATGATGAAATTGCCCTGCATGATCAGGGTGCCGAAGGCCTGGATGATGTAGCCGGAGGCGGCGGTGCCTTCGTTGCCATGGGATAGGATCAGGCGGGTGGAGGCCAGGTTCAGCGCCAGCCGCAGCATGGTGGTGATCAGCAGGATGGCCGGGAAGGAGCTGAATTCCAGCGGCTTGCGGATGAAGATCGCCGTCATCATGATCAGGATCGAGAAGCTCAGCGACAGCGCCAGGGTGAAATCCAGCAGCCAGGTCGGCAGCGGCAGGATCAGCACCACCATGATGGCCATCATGCCGACGGCAAGGCCCAGCTCGCCGCGCTTGAGGACGTTCAGCAGCCCGCGCGGCGTGAAGTCGATGCTGGAGGCGATCACGGGGCTGGCCATTTATTTTTCCAAATGCTGTTCATATCGTGCCGCTCTAAGTCTGCTGCCGTCCCTGCCTCAGGGCGCGCTGGCCGCGCGCCCTTGCGGCGTTCGGCCGGACAAAAGGTCCACTGGACCTTTTGTTTTCCCGGCCTCACCCCGCCATCTTCTGTTCGAGGGGGCGCTGTTCGCCATGGGCCGCCACCGGCATGCCGGCATCCGAATATTCCCGCAGCTTGTTGCGCAGGGTGCGGATGGAGATGCCCAGGATGTTGGCGGCGTGGGTGCGGTTGCCCAGGCAATGGTCCAGCGTATCCAGGATCAGGTCGCGCTCGACATCGCTGACGGTGCGGCCGATCAGGCCGCGGGTGGTGGCGGCGGCGTTGGTGACGGCGCTCTGCACCGAGGCATGCTGCGGCATGACGGTCTGGGCCGCGCCAACTTGGCTGCCATCGGGCAGGCGGATGGCTTCCGGCGCGATATCGGCGCCGGTGGCCAGCAGCACGGCGCGATGAATGGTGTTCTCCAGCTCGCGGACATTGCCTTTCCAGACATGGCCCAGCAGGGCACGTTCGGTCTGGGAGGAAATCGGGCGATAGGGCACGCCGTTCACCTCCGCATATTTGCGGGCGAAATGGTGCGCCAGGGCGCGAATGTCCTTGGGCCGCTCGCGCAGCGCGGGAATGCGCAGATTGACCACGTTCAGGCGGTAGAGCAGGTCTTCGCGGAAGGTGCCGTGCTTGACCGCCTCGGCCAGGTCGCGGTTGGAGGTGCCGATGATGCGGATATCGACCTTGACCGGCTTGGTGCCGCCGACGCGGTCGATCTCGCGCTCCTGGATGGCGCGCAGCAGCTTGGCCTGCAGGCGCACGTCCATCTCGCTGATTTCGTCCAGCAGCAGGGTGCCGCCATTGGCCTCTTCGAACTTGCCGATGCGCCTTGCGATGGCGCCGGTGAAGGCGCCCTTCTCATGGCCGAACAGTTCCGATTCCAGCAGGTTTTCCGGAATGGCGGCGCAGTTGACGCTGATGAAGGGCTTTTCCGCCCGGGCCGACTTGCGATGGACATAGCGGGCCAGCACTTCCTTGCCGGTGCCGCTCTCGCCGGTGACCAGGATCGAGGCTTCGCTGCCGGCGACCTGGTCGGCCAGCGCCAGCACCGCGCCCATGGCTTCGTCTTCATAGACCAGCTGATGGCCTTCATCGGCCACCGCCGCCAGCACGGCCGCGATCAGTTCCGGATCGGCGGGCAGGGGGAGATATTCCTTGGCGCCGGCGCGGATGGCGTCCACCGCGCGCCGCGTGTCGGTGCCGACGCCGCAGGCCACCACCGGGGTGCAGATGCGCTCGGCGGAAAGCCCGCGCACCAGCGCGCCGATATCCAGGGTGACGTCGCAGAACACCAGGTCGGCGCCGCTGCCGCCGCGAAGGCTGGCCAGCGCCATTTCGATATCCGTGGCGTGGGAAACCTTGGCCCCCCGCTCCATCGCGATCTTGGTCGCCAGTCCGATTTGGCCCTGCAGGCCGCCGACAATGAGTAGACGCATGTTCGTGGCTCCTACGACTGGCCGGTCTTGATGATTTCGGTCATGGTGATGCCGAGCCGGTCTTCCACCAGCACGACTTCGCCGCGCGCCACCAGGCGGTCATTGACATAGATGTCGATGGCCTCGCCGACCTTGCGGTCGAGTTCCAGGATGGTGCCCTTGCCCAGCTTGAGCAGCTGGCTGACCTCCATCGAGCTCTTGCCCAGCACCGCCGAGACGGTGACCGGAACGTCGAACACCGCTTCCAGGTCGACGGCCGAGCGCTTGGGCGCCGATTCCTGCGGCGTCTCGCTGTTCAACAGGGCGCCGCCGGGAATCTCCGGCGCTGCCTCATGGGAGAGATCGGGCAGATCGACATTGTCGGTGCCGGACATGGCTTATCCTTTCACACGTGAAGAGAGTTCGGAGAAACGTTGTTCGATGATCTGGGCGAGGGAAGCCTCGATCGTCTCGAAGCTGCGCTCCATGCCGCCGCCGCGCCATTCGATGCGGCAGTCGGCGCCGGAAACATGCGGGTCGGCGGTGACGATGACGCGTCCGTCATAGCCTTCGTCATGGGCGATTGTTTCCAGGCGCGGCTCGATCAGGAGGGCGACCTGCGGGGCGGCGCGCAGCAGCAGCCGCGGCTCGCCGATGGCCTGGTGCATGGCCGCCCGCAGCGCCGCCTCGACATCGGCGTGCGGCAGGGCGGCGATGGCGGCCGGGGCCAGTTTCCGGGCGGCGGCCAGGGCGATGGCGGCGGCCTCGGCGCGCACCTGTTCGATCTCGGCTTGCGCCTCGCCCACGGCGGCGCGGATGGCCAGGCCCAGGGCGGCGAGGGCGCGCTCGGTCGCCTCGGCGTTGCGGGCGGCGGCGTCGTTCCGGCCCTCGGCATGGGCCTCGGCCTGCAGCGTCTCGATTTCCTCGATGCTGAGTGTCTTCTTGCGGCGGCGCTCCGCCTCCGCCGTGCGGCGCTCGTCACCGGCCACGAACTCGGTGTCGAAGGTGAATTTGGCGCCGCTGGTTTTTGTGTTCGCGCGCATCAATAGACCAGCTCGTCTTCGTTGCCGCCGCCGGCGATCATGATCTCGCCTTTGTTGGCCAGGTCCTTGGCGACGTTGACCATGCGCATCTGGGCCTCGTCGACATCCTTGAGGCGGACCGGGCCCATCGCTTCCATGTCCTCGCGCAGGATCTTGCCGGCGCGCTCGCTCATGTTGGAGAAGAAGGTGTCGCGCAGCCCGTCGGTGGCGCCCTTGAGCGCCAGCGCCAGCTTGTCCTTCTCGACATTGCGCAGCAGGGTCTGGATCGAGCCCGGATCGAGCTTGCCCAGATCCTCGAAGGTGAACATCAGCGCCTTGATGCGCTCGGCGGAATCGCGGTTGCGTTCTTCCAGGGCGGTGATGAAGCGGCTTTCGGTCTGGCGGTCGAAATTGTTGAAGATTTCCGCCATCTGCTCATGGGAATCGCGCTTGGCGGTGCGGGCCAGGTTGGACATGAACTCGGTGCGCAGGGTCTGCTCGACCTTGTCGAGAATGTCCTTCTGCACGCTTTCCATGCGCAGCATGCGCTGCACCACTTCCAGGGCGAATTCTTCAGGCAGGGCGCCCAGCACGCGGGCGGCATGCTCGGCCTTGATCTTGGAGAGCACCACCGAAACGGTCTGGGGATATTCGTTCTTGAGATAATTGGCCAGCACCGTTTCGTTGACGTTGCCCAGCTTGTCCCACATGGTGCGGCCGGCCGGACCGCGGATTTCCTCCATGATGCCGCCGACCTTGTCGCCCGGCAGGATATTGGCCAGCAGGCGCTCGGTGGATTCATAGGAGCCCATCAGCGAGCCGGTGCCGGCCATCTGGCCGACGAATTCCACCAGCAGCTTCTCGATCACGGTGGCCGAGACCGAGCCGAGATTGGACATGACCTGGGAGATTTCCTTGATCTCCTCCTCGTCCAGCATCGTCCAGATTTTCTGGGAATGCTCCTCGCCCAGCGACAGCATGACGACGGCGGCGCGCTCGGCCCCGGAGAGGGAGCGGATGTCTTCTTTGACGGAATTTTTCGCGGGCTTGGCCATGTTCGTCCCTTAGACCGGTTGATGCAGCCAGGTGCGGATGATGGAGAGCGCTTCCTCCGGATGCGCCGACACCACTTCACCGACCTTCTTGACCGAATTTTCGCCGAAGCCGCCTTCGATCTGCGACAGGTCGATGCCGCCGGTCTTGGCCACCGCCACCAGGCGCTCGGCCTGCTGGATCTGCTGGCTGGAAGCGCCGGGGGGCAGGCCATGGCCGCCGGGCGCGCCGGGCGCGGCCAGCGCGGGGGCGCCGGCATACTGGCCGGCCTGGCCGCCCAGCGCCGCCTGGGTATTGGCCAGGGCGGCCTGAATGCTGCCCGGCGCGGGCAGGGCGCCGGCCACGGGGCTGCCATTGGCCAGCAGCGGCATGGCGCCGCCAAAGGTCCCGCCAAAGCCGCCGCCCTGGGCGGCGAACATGCGGTTGATCAGCGGACGCAGCACGAACAGGCCGATCAGCAGGGCGGTGACGCAGAGGATCGCCGCCTCGATGATCTTGAACCAATAGGCGCTGTCCAGGCCCAGCAGCGGCTTCTGCGCCGGGGTGGTGTCGCCGGCGTCCAGCTTGGCGAAGGCCATGTTCGTGACCTGGAGCTGGTCGCCGCGGGCCGAATCGAAGCCCATCGCCGATTTCACCAGCGATTCGATCTGCGCCATCTCGGCGGCGCTGCGGCTCTTGGCGCCGTCGCTGTCCACCACCACCGCCACCGACAGGCGCTTGAGATTGCCGCTGTCGTTGCTGGAGGTGGTGATGGTCTTGTTGATCTCGTAATTGGTGGTCTCTTCGGTCGAGCCGGAGGTGGATTTGCCGGCATCGCCGCCGGCGCCGCCCGCGGCCTGGCCGCCTGGCAAGTTGTTGGCCACCGACACGGCCGCGCCGCCGCCGCCGCCATTGGCGTCGGTGGCGTTGCGCTCGACCGTCTGGCTGGAACGCACCACCTTGCTGTCCGGATTGTATTCTTCCTTGGTGACGTTGGTGTGGTCGAAGACCATCTCGGCCGAGACCTGGGTGCGGACATGGCCGGCGCCGACCACCGAAGCGACCAGGGATTCGATGCGTCCGCGCACCCGTTCCTCATAGTCGGATGTCTGCTGATCCTGGTCGGCCGAAGTGGCGGCGCCGCCGGTGCCGCCATCGCCGCCCGCCAGAAGGTTGCCGGCGTCGTCGATGATGGCGACGCGCTGGGCCGAGAGCGCGGGGACGGCGGCGGCGACCAGATGCTGGATGGCGCCGACCTGGCCGCGGTCGAGCTTGACGCGGGTCTTCAACACCACCGAGGCGGAGGGGTTCTGCTCCTCGCGGGCGAAGACCTGGCGCTCGGGTATGACAAGATGGACGCGGGCGCTCTGGATGCCCTCGATGGTCTGGATCGAACGCGCCAGCTCGCCTTCCAGGGCGCGCAGCTGGTTGATGTTCTGGACGAAGGCGGTGGTGCCGAAGGCGTCCGACTTGTCGAAAATCTCATAGCCGACGCCGGCGGCGGGCAGATTGTCCTGCGCCAGCTTCATGCGCAGGTCGCCCACCCGGTCGGCGGGGACCAGGATGGTGTCGCCCTTGACCTCGTACTTGACGGTCAGCGAGTCGAGCTTGGCGGTGACGGCGGCGGCGTCGCGCGATTCCAGGCCGGAGAAGAGGATGGTCTTGGGCGGTTCGGTGACGACGCCCGCGATATAGAGGAAGAAGGCGGTCAGCGCCGCGGCCACGCCGGCCATGACGCCGAAACGGGCCGCACCCACCTGCTTGAAGAAATCCGGCACTGGCAATGTCCTCCTCGGCGAGGGACCGGGTCTTCCCGGCGCCTGCTAGGCAAACATTGCCGCCTGTACGGTAAACTTTGACTTAAGCGGAAAGCCGCTTGCATCCGTCGTGCGCAGTTTTTTGCTTAACCGCGTGTTTACGATTGCGCCGGTTTCGCGTCAGTTCCTGTACTGCTGCACGCGCGTGGCGCGCAGGCCGGCCAAACCGAAGCGATCGATGGCATGCTGCCAGGCGAGGAACTCCTCCACCGTCAGCGTGTAACGCTTGCAGGCGTCATCCAGGCTGAGCAGGCCGCCGCGCACGGCGGCGACAACCTCGGCCTTGCGGCGGATCACCCAGCGGCGTGTGGACGGCGGCGGCAGATCGGCGAGCGTCAACGGCGACCCGTCGGGTCCGATGACATAGCTCACGCGCCCCTTGCGCTCTTCCAACATCATGAAACTCCCAACACGACCACGGCGAAATCTACGCTCTGCGCCCCTAAAAAAGGGCCAAGAACCGTGGTAAACAAAGTCATAAAACCTTTCCTCGAATACTCAGGGAAAGCCCGGTTTTATTGGGCTTTTCCCGCGCATCAGGTGGTCGGCAACTGTTCCAGCTGCTGCAGCATCTGGTCGGCGGTGGTGATGATGCGCGCCGACGCGGAATAGGCCCGCTGCGTGGTGATCAGGCTGGTGAATTCGCTGGCCAGGTCAACGGTCGAACCTTCCAGCGACTTGGAGGCGATGGATCCCGCCGAGCCGGAGTCGGCGATATTGATGTTGGCCGCGCCCGACGCCTTGTTGGCGACATAGGCGTTGCCCGACACCTGGGCCAGACCGTCCGGATTGGAGAAGGTCGCCAGCGGGATCTTGTAGACGTCCTGCGACAGGCCGTTGGAGAACTGCGCCGTCAGGGTGCCATCCTTGCCGACGGTGACGCCGGTGACGCTGCCGAAGGGCGAGCCGTCGACTGTCGAGGCGTTCATCGTCGAGGTGGAGTCGTACTGGGTGACGCCGCTGGTGCCGTTCACCGTGCCCAGGTTGATGTTGATCGCCTGCGCCGCCAGGCCCGTGGTCGACGACCAGGGAATGTTCAGGGTGATGTTGCCGGTCGGCGTGGACGAGGCGGTGTCGGCGTTGGCCAGCGAACCGTCGCTGTTGAACTTCATGGTGCCGGAATAGAGCGCGCCGGTGCTGGAGACGTTGGCAGCGGAACCGGCATAGGTGACTTCATAGTTCCAGGTGTTGGCCGCGGTCTTGACGAAGGAGAAGGTCAGGGGCTGGCTGCCGCCCTGGCTGTCATAGACGTTGACGGTGCGCTGGAATTCCGGCGTCACGTTGCCCGCCGCCATGTCGCCCGCCGTGTAGGGGCTGGTGATCGACTCGCTGGACTGCAGATTGGCCTGGATGCCCAGATTGTCGGTCGCCTGCGCCTTGCCCAGCACGCTGGAGACGTTGATCAGCGAAAAATTGCCGGTGTCGGTCGGCACATTGCCCTGGCTGTCCAGGGCCCAGCCGCGCAGATAAAGCCCGGCGGCGTTGACCAGATTGCCGTCGGTGTCGGGCGTGAAGCTGCCGGCGCGGGTATATTCCAGCACCGAGGAGGTGGAGCTGGGCGAAACCACGAAGAAGCCGTTGCCCGAGATCGACAGGTCGGTCGGCGAGGAGGTGGTGATCGGCAGACCCTGGGCCGTCACGTCCTGACCGATCACGGCGGTGACGCCGGCGGAGGCGCCGCCGCCGATGCCGGCCGCATTCATGAACGTCGAGAAATTGGTGGTCGCTTCCTTGTAGCCGACGGTGTTGACGTTGGCGATGTTGGACGAGGTCGCGCTCAGCGCCGCGCTGTTGGCGGCAAGGCCGGCGACGCCGATATTGAGAGAGCCGAAAAGAGACATTGCTTCATTCCTTCAGGGAGGTTTGGGCTTCGCCCGCCGCTCCGTCCGTTGGGCGCCCTTTCTGGCGCCGCTGGGTTCAAGTTTGCGTATTCCTGAAATCAGTTGCCGATCGCCCCGATGTCGCTAAGGCCGACTTCCATGTTTCCGATCACGAATTGCGGGGTGCCGCCGGTCAGATCGACCTGGCTGATCACGCCCGGGCTCGCCACCGTGGTGGCGATCTTGTTGCTGGCGCTGTCGGCGGCGGTGACGGTGAGCTTGTAGACGCCGTCGGGCTGGGTGTTGCCGTTGATGTCCTTGCCGTTCCAGGCGAAGGCATGCGAGCCGGAAGCGGTCTCGGCCGGGCCGGTGAAGACCACCTGGCCGGCGCTGTTGGTGACGCTGAGGCCGGCGGTGGCCGCCGTGGCGCCCAGCGTGTAGGTCCAGTTGGCGGCGCCGCCCGAGAGCGAGGCCTGGCCATTGGTCACCGACACGGTGTGGCCCAGATAGGAAGCGGCATAGGTGCCGGCCTGGGAGGTGCCCTGGCCGATCAGGGTCTGCAGGTTGCTGTTGGTGTCGATCTGCTGCTCGACCTGGCTGTACATCACCAGCTGCTGGGTGAACTGGTTGGAGTCCATCGGCGAGGTCGGATCCTGGTTCTTCAACTGGGTCGTCAGCAGGGTCAGGAAGGTCTGGAAATTGCTCGTGAGCTGCGCCGTCGCATTGGTGCTGGCGCTGCCGGTGGCCGTGGCAGGGGTGGCGGTCGTGGCGGTGACGGGCGTGGTCATGGCGATTATACCCTGATGTCCAGAAGGCCCTGGCCGCGGCTGCTGTAGGCAGCGCCGGCTGGGGCGGTTTCATTGCTGGCGGCGCCGGTCAAGCCGGCGCGCAGCGTGCGGTGGGACTGCAATTGCGGCTGGTCCTGGCCGGCCTGCTGCTGCTGCTGGCGCAGCGAGAAATTCAGGCCGTCCTGATTGACGTCCAGCCCGGCTTCGCGCAGGGCGCGGGTCAGGGTGGGAGCGTCCTTCTGCAGCAGATCCAGGGTCTGCGGCCGGTCGGCGGTCAGATGCGCTTCGGCCTTGCCGGTGGCGTCGATGGAGAGGCGCACTTCCACCCGGCCCAGTTCCGGCGGGTCGAGGCGAATGTCGAACTGCTTGGCGCCCGACTGCGAACGGGCGGCGATCTCCACCGCCAGGCCCTGCATGTTCGCCGCCTGGTGCGGCGCGGCGGTGGGCAGGGCCTGCCCTGTGGCGTTGGTGTGCTGGGCGGTGTTTGCCGCCGCCGGCGACGGCGCGTTCGCCGCTAGGGCGTCCGGCTGGATGCTGGTCTGATTGCCGGCGTGCGCGGCGAGCGCCTGCGGCAGGTCCGGGCGTGCATCCGCCTGCTGGGCATCGGCCTTGCCGGCATCGGCGTCGCGCGCCGTATCGGCCGTGGCCGGCTTGGCGGCAGCGGGTTTGGCGTCGTCCAGGATTTTCTTGAAGTCGGGCTTCTTCGCGGCGGCGGGTTCGTTCGCGCCTTCATTCTGGTCCGCCTCATCCGCCTGCGCCGCGGCGGCGTTGGCGGCAAGCGGGGCGACGGTCTGGTCCTGGGATTGAGTCTGGGCCGGCGTTTGCGCCTGAACCTGGGGCTGCGGCGCGGTCAGGACCGGCTGCGGCAGGGCAGACGGCGGTTGCTGCGCGCCGTCATTGTCGTTGGCGGCCGGCTTGGCGTCGCCGCTCTTGCCGTCGGTCTTGTCCGTGGTGGAGTCCGCGGGCTTGGTCTGGACCGCGCCGGGCGCAGTCGGGCTCCCCGGCAGGGCAGCGGTCAGTTCGGGCGCCGCCTCGGCGTCATCTTGGCCATCGCTGTCGCTGGCGGCCTGCGTCTGGGCGGTGGGCTGCGCCGCCTGGCCCGCGGGGCCGGCCGGCGCGGTCTGGTCATCCGCATTGGTGTCCTCAAGGGCCGCCAGCAGGTTGGCGAAGCTCTCGCCGCTGTCGGACTTGATGTGAAGCTTTCCGCCATGACCGTGCGTCGCCGCACCGGCCGTGGAGGAAATCGCATGCGTCGCCAAAGAGGCCAAGGGTGAACTCGCAATGTGTGCGCAAGACCCGTAGCAAGCGGCGGACCAGCGCCGGAGCCGCGCTTTTCCTGGATTTTCGCAAGCGCGCGGCGGCGTCGCGCGCCCTTTCGCCCGGGCAGGCTCTGCCGGTGCGGCAAACCTTGCCCAGATCGGTCTCATGCAGAAAGCCGCGTCCTGCCTGGAAAAATGCCCTTAAGAAGATGGCACGGGGATTGCGACACGCTTCAGCGGAACAAAGCATCCGGATCGTCCCTTGAGCCTGAACGGCATCGCCGCGTCCGCCCTCACTGCGCTGAAGACCAACAGCGCGGCGCTGAGCGTGGTCTCGAACAATGTGGCGAACATGAACACGCCGGGCTATGCCCGCCGTGTCGTCAACGAACAGACCCTGGCGCCCGGCGGCCAGCTGATGGGCGTCGACATCGCCAGCGTGCAGCGCGTGGTGGACAAGTTCCTGCAGCAGGAATCGCTTTCGGCCGGCGCCAGCGCCGCGCAGTACGACACTGCGGCCGGCTTCTTCTCCCAGCTCAACGGCCTGCTCGGCGCGCCCGGCGACAACCAGTCGCTCGCCACCGGCCTCAACAATCTTCAGTCCGCGCTGGCCACCGCCAGCCAGGCGCCCAGCGCCCCGTCCAGCACCGCCGCCATTCTCAACTCCCTCAACGGCGTCTCCAGCGACATCAACAATGTTTCCAGCACCATCGGCTCGCTGCAGACCCAGATTGACGGCCAGGTGGTCAGTTCGGTGTCCGAGACCAACGCCCTGATCAAGCAGGTCTTCGACCTCAACACCCAGATCCGCAACGACGCGGCGGCTGGCAGCAGCGACGACGGTCTGGCCGACCAGCGCGACCTGGCGCTGCAGAACCTGGCGCAGAAGATGGGGATAAAGGTCGCCACCAATTCGGACGGCTCGATCCAGGTCAGCACCGCCGACGGCGTCAATCTGGTGAGCAACACCTACGCCCAGCTTTCCTACAGCGGCGGGCCGCAGAACGGCGTCTATGGCAGCATCCAGATCCAGGACGTCAATCCGGCCACCGGCCAGAGCCTTGGCCAGCCCAGCGCGCTGGAGCCGCATCTTTCCGGCGGCGCGCTCGCCGGCATGATCGACATGCGCGACAACCAGCTGGGCGGCCTCGCCCAGGCGCTGGGCAATTTCGCGCAGCAGACGTCGCAGGCCTTCAACGCCCAGGCCAACGCCAACGCCGCCTATCCGCCGCCGTCCTCCCTCACCGGCCGCGACACCGGCCTTTTGTCCGGCGACGCCCTGAATTTCAGCGGCAATACCACCCTGGCGGTGACCGCGCCCGACGGCACCCTGGTCAAGCGCATCGACGTCAACTTCAGCGCCGGCACGCTCTCGGTCAATGGCGGCGCCGGCACGAGCATTGGCGCCACCGTCGGCAGCTTCACCGCCGCCCTCAACACCGCGCTGGGCGCCAGCGGCGCCGCCGGCTTCAGCAACGGCGTGCTGTCGCTTTCGGCCAGCGGCGGCAACGGCATCCTGACGCAGGACGACGCCAGCACGCCCGCGTCGCGCGGCGGTGCCGGCTTCTCCCAGTTCTTCGGCCTGAACGACCTTTTCAAGGCGCAGGCGCCCTCGATCGCCGCCACCGGTCTGTCGGCTTCCGACGCCAGCGGCCTTGCGGCGGGCGGCCAGATCGCGCTTTCGCTCAAGGGGCCGGACGGCGACATCGTCAAGCAGGTCAGCGTCACCACCACCGCCGGCATGACCATCGGCAATGTCGTGGCGGCGCTCAACACCGCGCTGGGCGGGGCCGCCAGCTTCACTCTGAACAGCGATGGCTCGATCTCGACCGCCAAGTCGGCGCTCTATTCCGACTATCAGCTCAACGTCAACAACGACAGCACCCAGCGCGGCGGCACGGGCCTCAGCTTCACCAGCCTGTTCGGCATCGGCGACAACAATCTGGTCAACCAGGCGGTGAATTTCGCCGTCACGCCGCAAGTGACCTCGGCGCCGCAGCGCATCGGCATGGCCACCGCCCAACTGGCGGGCGCCGTGCCCGGCGACACCATCGTCTCGGCCGGCGACAATTCCGGCGCCCTGGCGCTGCAGTCCGTCATCACCCAGAACCGCAATTTCGGCAATGCCGGGGGCCTCGCCGCCCAGTTCGGCTCGCTCTCCGACTATGCCGCCACCTTCTACCAGAGCCTCTCGACCCGCTCGAACACCGTCACCCAGGCCCAGACCACCCAGGACGACCGCCTGCAGGAAGCGCAGACCCGCATGTCGGCGAATTCCGGCGTCAGCCTGGACGAGGAACTGACCAACCTCACCACCTATCAGCAGGCCTATGCCGCTGGCGCGCGTCTGCTGACGACAGTCAACCAGCTGTACGACACGCTGCTGCAGATTCCGACAAGCTGATAAAGTGAGCTGACACATGAGCATCGACCGCGTCGCCACCGCCCAGCAGAGCGCCTATCTCCTTAGCCAGATCAACCAGGCGGGCGCCAAGCTGGACCAGACCAACAAGCAGATCGCCTCCGGCGTCGTCGCCGACACCTATGCCGGGTTCGGTGACCAGACCCAGGTGCTGCAGGCCACGCTTTCGGCCCAGGCCCGCAACAGTGCCTATACCACCGCCACCAGCCTGGCCTCGACCCAGGCCGACATGCAGGACACCCAGCTCAGCAGCCTGTCCGACCTGGCGACGCAGTTGAAGAAGGCGGTGTCGGACGCCGTCGCCAACAACGATCCCACCGGCCTGATGGCCCAGGTCAGCAGCATCTTCAGCCAGGCGACCTCCATCCTCAACAGCAAGGACGCCAATGGCGACTACATCTATGCCGGCGGCCGCACCGACACCGCGCCGGTCTCGATCTCCTCGCTCAGCCAGCTGGTCTCCGCGCCTTCCACCGCCTCCATCTTCACCAATGCCGACAGCAAGAAGTCGGTGCAGGTGGCCGACGGCCAGACCATCAGCTTCGGCCTCACCGCCTCCGATGTCGGCACCGCCCTGATGCAGTCGCTGAAGGACATCGCCAGCTTCGATGCCGGCGGCAGCGGCAATTTCGACAATTCCACCAACCTCAGCGGCGCCCAGAACAGCTTCCTCACCAGCCAGATCGCCGCCACCGGCGCGGTGGAAACCGGGCTCACCGCCGTCACCGCCCAGAACGGCAATGTCTACAACCAGCTGCAGGCCGCCACCTCGCAGCAGAGCACCAGCGACACGCTCTACAGCAGCTTCATCGACAAGCTGCAGAACACCAACATGGCCGACGCCGCCACCCAGCTGTCGCTGAACCAGACGGCGCTGCAGGCGGCGCTGCAGGTCACTTCCACGCTTAACCAATTGTCTTTGCTGAATTATATGCCCGTTTCGGGAACCGCGGGTTAGCCCTCCGTTCCGCCCCGTCTTGCGGGGGCAGGCCGCAAGCGCCTAAGAGGCGCGCCAATGGGCAAGCTTCGCATCGTTGTCGCCATGTCGGGCGGCGTCGACTCCTCGGTCGCCGCCGCGCTGATCGCGCGCGCCGGCCATGAGGCGGTGGGCGTGACCATGCAGCTGTATTCCGGCGCGCCGGCAGGGCCCAATTCTTCGGCAAGGAAAGGCGCCTGCTGCGCCGGGCAGGACATCGCCGACGCCGGCCGCGTCGCCGCCTCGCTGGGCATCCCGCATTACGTCCTGGATTACGAAGCGCGCTTCCGCGACAAGGTGATCGCCGATTTCGCCGACAGCTATGCCAAGGGCGAGACGCCGGTGCCCTGCATCCGCTGCAACGAGCGGGTGAAGTTCGCCGATCTGCTGGAAGCGGCGCGGGACCTGGGCGCCGATGCGCTGGCCACCGGCCATTATGTCCGCCGCACCCTTGGCGCGAACGGCCCCGAGCTGCATGCCGCGGGGGAAGCGGCGCGCGACCAGAGCTATTTTCTTTTCACCACCACCAGGGCGCAGCTCGACTTCCTGCGCTTTCCGGTGGGCGAACTGCCCAAGCCGCAGGTGCGCGCCATCGCCGCCGAACTTGGCCTCATCACCGCGGACAAGCCCGACAGCCAGGACATCTGCTTTGTGCCGGAGGGCCGCTACACGCGGGTGATCGACCGGCTGCGCCCCGATGCGGCGCGGCCCGGCGAGATTGTGGACCAGGCCGGCAACGTCGTGGGCCGCCACGACGGCATCACCCATTTCACGGTCGGCCAGCGCAAGGGCCTGGGCCTGTCGGGCAATGAGGAGCCGCTCTTCGTGCTGAAGCTGGACGCTGCCAATGCCCGTGTCGTGGTCGGGCCGCGCGCGGCGCTGGCCGCCGGCGCCATCACCCTGCGCGAGGTCAACTGGCTGGTGCCCGCGAAAGCAGCTTTCGATTGCGCGGTGAAGGTTCGCTCGATGCGCCCGCCGGTTCCCGCGCGCGTCATTCCGCTGGAGGGCGGGGCGGCGCGGGTGGAACTGCCGGCGCCGGAGGAAGCGGTGGCGCCCGGCCAGGCCTGCGTTTTCTATGACGGCAGCCGCGTGCTGGGCGGCGGCTGGATCGCGGGCGCGCACGCTGCGGCGGCGGCGTGAACCTTCCCATCATCCGTTTCGGCAGGCCGGAGGAACGCGCGCGCCTGGAAGAAATTCAGCGCCGCGCCTCGCTGATGTGGGAGGAGTATCGTCCGTATCTCCTCGCCAATCCCGAAGCGATCGAACTGCCGCTGGCGCAATTGCGCGAAGGGCGGGTGCGGGTGGCGGAACTGGACGGGCGCATGGCGGGCTTCGCCGCGCTGTTGCCGAAAGACGGCTTCTGCGAACTGGACGGGTTGTTCGTTGAGCCGGATCTCTGGGGCCGGGGTGTCGGCCGCGCCCTGCTTGCCGACGCGCTGGCGATTGCCCGCGCCGACCGTGCGGCGGCGATCGAGACCGTCGCCAATCCCCGCGCCGAGGGCTTCTATTACAGGCTTGGTTTCACCGTCAGCGGCCAGGCCCAGACCCAGTTCGGTCCCGCCAACCGCATGACTTTGTCCGTTACCCCCCTCTGTCCGCCACGCGGGCAAGCCCGCTAGCGGACATCTCCCCCCGCTTGGCGCTTCGCGCCGCAGGAGGAGAAAGCCTGAGTTTTCAGCGCCTTCTGGTAAACTTGACAGGTGCGGGCCGCCGCCCCTACATCGCCGCCGTCCTGGTACGGCACCGTAGCTCAGCGGTAGAGCAGGGGAATCATAATCCCTTGGTCGGCGGTTCAAATCCGTCCGGTGCTACCAATACTTAGCTGAATTTGAGAATAGCCTTGTCTCGGCATTGTCTCAAGTTCGGCGAGTACTGAAATTAGGCTGTTTGATCAATGCGCAGCGGTACGGTCCCAGGACGCTGCCACGGCTGCGACAGCAGCCCCGCAGTTGGCCTGGACAGCTCTTGCTCGGTCACCGCCCTAAATAGGAACGCGGAGGTGTCTGCTTCCCCATCCAGTTTGCTCACAATGTCCGTCATACGGGATTGGCTGGTAGTCACGGTCAGGACCAAAAGGTTCGGCAGACCCCAATGGGTCTTAAAGACCCGCTGCGCAATGATCTGCCGATAGGCGGCCAACTTGCCCATGTATGAAGATTGCTTCGGATCGGATCGGACAACCGGCATAGTGCCGCGGTCGGCTTCCAGTGCAAAGAACCGGTAGGCCTTGGTCTCTTCCCGGCTGTATTCGACGCCGAATAGCCCGTCCGGCACCAGATAACCCCCGGCAGGCAAAGGTGCCCGAAAGGGCGACCGAGCGCCCCGTGAGGCCTCTGGCGCGCGGGCCAGAATCTCAGGCCAGGCGATGAAGCGCAGGCTAGGGTCGGACCGGGCGCCAAGGTCCAGCGAGGCTAAAACTTCGCAGATCATCACCGCATGGAGAAATTGCCGGTGCGGGATCTCACTGAGGAAATCCCGCCTATCTCCCGATCCAAGGGCGGCTTGTCGCAAGATACGGGTAGCTCCCTGGCCAATTTCATGGATGGCCGGCCAATGTCGGGCATCGGCAAAGTCCCATTGGCGGGCAGGACGGTCGAGATAGCCTTTGTGGAAGAGATCGCCCAGCCGCTCTTTGAAGCGCGTCTGCGAAGCACCTCCGACAAAGGCATGGATATAAGTCGAGCGAAGGTAGCGGTACCGCTCCAGAAGCTTGAATATTTCCAAATCGCGATAGGTCAGCTCGAGTCGTTTTCCGCTTCCCGAGCGGTGCATGCGTGATCGGCGCTTCTGCTTCTGCATCGCTAGCCAGTACCACCTGCACCGTTATCGAAAAACGTGCGGCATATGCCGGCAAATTCAGTCTCGGAGTCAGATGTTCAGCTATGTTGCCTGCTATCTTTCTCGTTTCGGAAATCGTTTATCTGCCGTTTTGGCATCGCTTCAGGGCAGGTGCATTCTTGAATAGTGTCCCCTTCGCGCCTAGCCTCACAGCGTCCACTGGGCATCAACCCGGGGCATCGCGATGCTCCTCTCACGAGGAGATCTGCGATGCGGATACTGTCGAAGCGTCAGCTGAAGGAGCTTGTTCTTTACTCCCCGCAACATGTAGCCCGCCTGGAAGCGGCCGGAGCGTTCCCCAAGCGGGTTCAGCTCGGCCAATGCCGGGTGGGATGGATCGAGCAGGAAGTTCTGGACTGGCTTCAAGAGCGCATACAGCGCCGAGAACAGGCACAAACCGGCTCCCGTTGACGGAGCGCTTGGGCGGGGCGCCACAGTGCCCCGCCCTTTTTTATTGGGCGATACGCATGAGGATACGCAGGGCGATATTGGATCACGGACGCGTTAGGAAGTACGACCACCTATCCTGACGGGTTGGCGCTCACATATACCTGGCGCACCGGGGGCGGCTCATTCGTGCTCGCATCCGTCAACAATAGCGCGGGTTATCAGCTCAAGTTCAATTTTGTGTCCAATACGGGCACATACGCCATGCGATATGCCGCCGTTATCGCGCTCAACAACGCTGTCGAATACTGTAGCCCAACGGTTCAAACCTGTACGCCAACCAACAGCTGGCCAACGATTACCATCGTCACCTCGGGGGGAACCATTACGGCCACGGACTCTATGAGCCACACCTGGACTCAAACTGAAACGATAAATTCTGGAGTCATGCTCGACGACTTTGAATTGCCGACCGGCCAACACATCTATAACTACTGGGACGCGAGCCAAGCCTATGGCATAAAAACCATATTTGGCGGCAATACCTGGAATTACACCTACGATTTCACCAGTAATGCTCCAACGGTCACTAGCACTGTCACAGATCCAAATAGTGTAGTGCGCACGGTGGATTCCGATAGTACGACGGGGTTGCCTGCAGATGACACAGTCGGTTCTGGTGGCACATACGCGGCTAAGTCATATTCCTATTCTTCGCCAACCCAGCTCTCCACTTTTTATGATCAAAACGGCAACGTTTCCAGTTATGGCTATAGTGCCAACTCAGTAGTGAATTATGTCTCGAAGACCGGGACGGGTAATTCGCTGAGTACAACTGCGTCGTTCGCGACGACCTGCAGCGGCTCGACATACAAATATTGCAACAAGCCGTCCTCAGTTACCGACGGCAATAGCAACACGACGGACTATACCTACGACACCAACAGCGGAAATGTAGCCACAGTCGAAGGCGCGGCACCATCCTCGGGCGCGCCTCGTCCCTACACCACCTATAGCTACTCCGCGCATTATGCATGGTACTACACCAGTACCTCCGGACCGCTTACGCAAGGTCCTGCCATCTATCTCCCCGACGAGGTCGATACTTGCGTCGGCTCCCGGACAAGCTGCTCTGGCTCAAATGAGCGAAAGACGCTCTTCACCTACGAAAGCGGCAGTAGCAGCGTCGGCAGCAACCTCAACATGCTGACAACGACGAGCGAGATCGATGGTGCCTCTTGTCCTTCGACCGATTGTTCGACCGTCACCACGACATATGACATGTACGGGAACGTTGCCAGCGTGTCGGTACCGAACTCGACCAGCGACAAGACGGTATATTTCTATGACGCCGACCAGAGGCAGGTGGGCGTCGTCAAACCGCTATCAGGGGGCGGTGGTACATCGAACTACGCTGCCACCAAGACAAGTTATGATGATTCCAATCGGGTTCTTCAGACCGATCAGGGTTCAACCATCAGCCAGTCTCGCTACGACTTCGATAATAACTTCACGTCGCTAGTGCGGTCTGCAAACACCTACGACTCTTCAATTGGCGTGCTGATCAAGAGGGTTGGAAGCGTCGTTAGCAGCGGCACGGGCTATCCACTGTCGGTGACGCAGTACAGCTATGACGCCGGCGGCAGACCGACCTGTACCGCAGTACGAGAGGGCTCGTTTGGCTCGTTGCCGTCAGATGCCTGCACCCAGACCACGAGCGGCTGTACCAGCAACTGCGACATGATTAGCCAAACCCACTACGACGTGGCCAATCGAGTCAGTTATGTGGAAGCAGGCGTTGGGTCACCCACCTCCGCCACCACTCTCACCAATCACTATGACACTTACGGCCGGCTGGACTGGGTCGAAGACGGTAAGGGAAATCGCAGCGGCTACAGCTATGATACCAACAATCGTCTCAGCCAGCTCTCCTTCCCCGACCCATCTACCAACCACACTATTAGCTCAACGGATTATGAAGGCTATGGCTATGACCCGGTCGGTAACCTGACAAGCAAACGGCTGCGGAGCAATGATACCTTCACGCTTTACTATGATGGCCTGGAGCGGCTTTACCGTCGCCAAGACCCCGCATCCACCAGCAATGATATCTATTATACCTACGACCTGGTGAATGATGTTCTGAGTATCTGCCGCTGCAGTTCGGGCACGCCTGACATCTCATACAGCTGGGACGCTTTAAGCCGCAAAACCAGCGAAACTTCCTATGGACATACGCTCTCGTCGCAATATGACGCCGCCGGCAATCGCACGCGGCTGACATACCCGGACAGCAACTATATTGATTATAGCTATGACCTGCTGGGCCGCATGTACCAGGTGAAGGAGAACGGCTCGACCGTGCTCGCCCAGTACGCCTATGACGATCTAGGGCGGACGACCGGAATCACTAGGAGCAATTCGACCAGCACATCGGCGTCCTATGGGGGCACATCGCAAAGCTGGAGCCTTAGCCAGGACCTCTCTGGCAGCAGCCAGGATGTAACCTTATCCATGGACTACAGCCCCGCCGGGCAGATGACCCAGCGGTCGATCAGCAACTCCAGTTACCGCTATCAGAACACAACGAATGCCACTACCAACTACTGCCCCAACGGCCTGAACCAGTATGCCACGGTGGGCGGTTCCGGCGGTTCCTGTTCAGGAGGCACCAGCTACAGCTATGACGCCCGCGGAAACAGCTCCACAATTGCCGACATCGCAGCAGAAAGATTGGCGCAATTACCAGGAGGGCAGGAAGCTGCAATCTTTGCCGCAGCTGTCGGTGGAGCGGCCTTTGTAGGAGGAACGGGACTCCAAGCAGCTTTTGCGTATCAAATTGGCAAGCAAACTGGAGACTATAGTCTGTTCAGAAATACGCTCATTGGCGCATCAGGAAACCTAGTGAAGCTGAACACTTTGAACGAAATTCTAGCCGCCGCGGGTGTTGCTGGCCTTGATAAAAATCCGAGTTGCCCCATCCAATGAAAGGACTTTGGAACCCACCAATATGAAAACCAATATCCCTACCCTGCTAGTCGTGGTGGCCATGCTGTCATCGGCAGCGATATTATTTGCCCTCTATCGGCTCGCATCACCGCCTTTATTCCTCCAATATATAATTCAACTCGCTGCATTTTTGTTCACTGGCGTGGTGCTTGTCCGATTTATTAGGCAGAGCCGCACTAAGGAAGTTGGCCAATTTTCCCGGCGCAGACCCTTAATACCCCTCGGCGGTTTAATTTTGGTGGTCTTTTCTGCGTTCGAGATTATTGCCGTACCGCAACTTTTGCCGCAACTGGGGCAAGCAAGTTTCATTATTCTTATAGCATCAGCTTTTATCTTCATGATCGTTGGAGTTTTTTTGATGATATATTGGTTCCTCCGCCTTCGATTTCCATGACCTAATCTTGTTCAACCGCCAGAAGGCGCATTCGGGCCTCA